>ERZ1673752.2099-NODE-2099-length-23864-cov-6.692931_pt1 | contig 23864 bp, 25 predicted proteins | sample MGYA00580195_ERZ1673752 | MGnify/ENA primary metagenome ERZ1673752 (study PRJEB41218, sample SAMN15661744) | gut metagenome | host: Homo sapiens | place: Canada: London | collected 2015-08-20/2019-03-30 | study: EMG produced TPA metagenomics assembly of...
CATATCGCCTACATGGGGGCTTTTTGTGCTGTCCGCACAAACTGGAGCAGTTCATTCGCAGAACCGGGGTGTTTTTATATCGAATGCCTCGCAGAGTTCGCGGCTCGGAAGCCGCGAAAAAGGTGAAATCCGTTTTTTGCGGCGGCGTTTACGCCGCAAAAAACTCTTTGCGCAAAGCGGAGTGTCGCAGGCTGGCCAAAGGCCAGCCAAGGCGCGCAGCGGAGCGAAACCCCTTCTGCCTAAAAGGACTCCGGCGCAGCCGAAGTCCTTTTAGGTAAGCAGCGTGTACGCGACCCCCGCGATCTCCCGCGCCCAGTAGCCGGGGGCGAGGAACCAGGCCGTGCGGCAGCCCGCCGCATAGGGCGTCAGGCCGCAGTGCCTTGCCCACAGGGCGGCGCGCAGCTGGTGAAAGTTGTCCGACGCGATGACGACGTTTGTGCTCAGCCCCGCCGCGCGGATCCGCTCTGCCGAAAAGCGCAGGTTCTCCTCCGTCGAGGTCGACTGATCCTCCGGTTCAATGCGCGCAGGGTCGATCCCGGCGGCGATGAGCGCCGCGCGGATGCACTCCGCCTCGCTGATCTCCTCGTCATCGCTCTGCCCGCCGGAGGCGACGCACCGCGCCTGCGGATGCGCCCGGAGATAGTCCGCCGCGGCATCGACGCGGCGCTGGAGCGTCAGGCTCGGCTCCGTCCCGCGCACCTGACAGCCGAGGACGATCACGGTGCTCTCCGCAGGGGCGGCGCGGTTCGCGGCGGCGGAAACCATCCAGCCGAAAATCCCCAGCGCCGCCGCAAGACCCAAGCCCAGCGCGGCGCGCACCGTCCAGCGCAGCCACTTTTTCCGCAGCAGGCGCCGGAACACATCCGGCCGCAGCAGCCGTGCCGCCGCCAGCACCAGCAGCGCCGACGGCCAGAGCATCCCGATGTGGACGATCCCCATCCCGAGCGGCGCGAGAAACCACGCGCAGAGCAACAGGCAGACCGCCGCGCCGAGCTTTGCGGGAAGGCGGGCGCGCATCAGCTCTGGGCGATGTGGTGGGCGATCCGCTGCATGATGAGATCGAGCGCCACCAGATTGTTGCCGCCCTCGAGCACGACGATGTCGGCGAACTTGCGCGTCGGCTCGACGAAAATCTTGATATCCAGCAGGTCGCGCAGGTCGGGGTTCTGGAAAATCAGGATGCCCTCGATGATGACCACCTTCGTCGGGCGCACCTCGACGGTCTTATCCGTGCGGTTGTGGATGCCGTAGTCATAGACGGGGCAGTGGATCGTCTGCCCGGCCTTGAGCTTCTTCAGATCCTCGATCATCAGATCCGTGTCGAACGCGTCGGGGTGGTCGTAATTCTGCAGGCAGCGCTCCTCGAACGAGCAGTTCTGGCGCTTATAGTAGTTGTCGTGGTGGACGACGCTGATATCCGGGCCGAAGCGCTTGGCAAGGTGCTCGGTGAGCGTGGTCTTGCCGCTGCCGGTGCCGCCGGCGATACCGATAAAGAGGGTGTTCATGTCCTGTGCCTCCCTGTGTGTTTTCTTGGTTCTATTATAGGAAAGCCACGCCCCAAAAGCAAGCGCGTGGCGGCGGAAGTTGTAAAAAAAGATTGAATTTCAGCGAAACCCGGTTGACGTAAAACGCAAAAATGAGTATGATAGATGGGATGAGATTTTCCGCCGGCTCTCTCCGGCGTTTTCATGGAGGAATAGATTTATGAAGCTGCTCAAGTGCCCCAAGTGCGGGGAATTGTTTTCCGATAGTTATAAAGAATGCCCCTTCTGCGCCGAGGATGAGGAGCTGGCCCAGGGCGGCAAGGCCAGGCACGGCCGCCGCATCCAGCGCCAGAAGAGCCCCAGCATCGGCGGGCCGGTGCTCGTGATCGTGATCGTGTTCCTGGCGGCTTTTCTGGTCTATGCCTTCTTCGGCGACAAGATCTCTTCTCTGTTTGAAAAGACGGACAAGCCCTCCGTTGAGGATGTCACCCCGGCACCCTCGCCCACCCCGGATACGTCCGTCACCCTCACGCTCGACCAGCAGACGCTCACGCTCGTTGAGGGCGGCAGCACGAAGCTGACCGTCTCCGGCGCAGAAAACTGCATCTGGACGAGCAGCAACACCGCCGCGGCCACCGTCTCTGACGACGGCACCGTGACCGCCGTGGGCGCGGGCAGCGCCACCGTCTCCGTCACCACCGCCGACGGCAGTGCCACCGCGACGTGCAGCGTAACGGTGACGGCCAAGCAGGATCTGCGCATGGCGTATGACTACGGTACCACATATTTTGAGAAATTGGATATCTGGACTATCGGCTCTGAGGATTTCGATACAACGCTGAAAGTCGGGGAATCGTTCCGGATGTGTATGCTCAGCGGCGGCGAAAAGATTTCCGCCGAAATTCAGTGGAGCACCTCTAACGGGAGCGTCGCAACCATTTCCGACGGTAATCTCCTCACCGGCGTGGCCAGTGGTGAAACCGTTCTCACCGCTGTTGTAGACGGCCAGACGTTCACCGCCATCATTCGTGTCAAATAAACACAATTAAAGTACTCCCCGGCTGCATCGCAGCCGGGGAGTTGTTGTTATTATATTTGTCACTCTGTCTCATACAGCCGCGCGACGTCTGCAAGCTGCCCGCGCATCTGCTCCACGACGTCCGCCGGGCCGATGATCTGTGCCATCGCGCCGAAGCCGTAGACCCACGCGAAAAACTGCGGGCTGACAACCACGTCGGCGCTGACAAAAAAGTGCGTCTCCCCGTCCGGGATGAGCGACACGTCCCGCCCGAGCCGGTCGAGCACCGCGCCGACGAGACGGTTATCAAATCGCATCCGCACGCGCCGCTCCTGCCCGCTGAACATGCCGAAGAGCTTGCGCGAATAGACGGCCATGTCGAGCGCCGCATACGCCTCCTTGCCGTCGCGCGGCAGGTCTGCCGCCATAATATCGACCATCTTGTCCACGCGGAAGTGCTTGATCTTCCCCGCCGCGGAGTCGTAGGCCACGAGGTAGTAGTTCTCGTCGTCCCACGTCAGGGCATACGGGCTCACCTCATAGAATGCGCCGTCATGGCGGAACTGCCGCTCCTTGGCGACGGTATAGTCGAAATAGCGGAAGCGGATCTTCCGGTCTTGCGCGATGCCGGTGTGAATCTCGTCGACGTTATAGTAGATGGACTCGTTCATGGTCTTGATGCGGTTGGCTACGAACACCTGCCGCCTGAGCTGATCCGCTTCATGCACGCTGCCGAGCCGCTCGATCTTCTCGATCAGCGAGCGCGTCTTTTTGTGCGTGATGAACTTCGAGGACTGCACGCTGTCGACGAGCAGCTTGAGCTCCGGGAGCTCAAAGTCGCGGCTTCCGACATAGTAGCCGTAGAAATTCCCGTCCTTGACCTGAATGATGTCCAGACCAAACTGCTGCAGCGCCTCGATGTCGTCGTACAGGCTCTTGCGCTCCGCGGAAATTCCCTGTCCGCGCAGATATTCGCCCATCTGGCGGACGGTGACGGGGTGGTTCTCGTCGGAATTGCGCAGCAGGTACCGCATGAGATAGAGCAGCTTCAGCTTCTGGTTTGCGCTGCGGGCCATAGGCAGCCTCCTTCCCGCCATGCGGCGGTGTTTTTTGCTATTATACCGCCTTTTCCCGGCGCTGTAAATGCCACGTCACGCGGCGGACTGCTCGCGCAGTTCCTCCATGGCTTCGGCCATGCTGTCGGCGGAGAAGCAGAACTCCCCGCGCCAGTCGAACACCTCCACATGTCCGCGCACATACCGCATATCAAATCTCTCCATGGCTGTATCCTCCGCTTCCCGCCCGTTCGGGCGTTTTGTACTTTCTGGATACAGTATAAAAGAAGGCCTGTCCAATAAAACGGACAGGCACGTTTTACACCTGTTTCAAGCGCAAAGAGGACTTCGCTTTCGCCCCCATCCGCGACCTGTATCAGGAGCTCCCCGACCGCAATGATGCGGGCGTCCCCATCTCCGGGATCATCCGCGCCTGCAACAGTCTGCTCATCCAGCCGAACCCGTACTTCGGCGCGGAGCTGAACTACTACAAGAGCTTCCGCTCCGCCTATGACCGCTCCTTTGAAACGGCGGACTACAGCGCGCAGACGCGCGCCATCGGCGGTACCTTCGACGTGAACGCCGCGCTGAAGGAGTCCATCGAGTTTCTGACGAAGAACAGCTTCCAGAGCTATATGGAGTGAGTTATTTTTGCGCAAGAGCCGTCCCGCCGAAAGGCAGGACGGCTCTTGTTTTGGCGTTTGCGCCGCAGGCCCAGCAAAACCGGAGAGACAGAGCCGCCAAGCGACCCTGTCTCTCCGGTTTTTATTTACTTATGCAGCAGCGGAGAAAGCGGTTTGTAGATCAGGAAGCACAGCGCCACGTCGAGGAGGCCCTTGCACAGCGTGAACGGGACGTTGAACACCATCAGGCAGTTGAGCAGGGCGTTGCCCGTCGGCACGTCGGCGATGCTGCCGAGGATCTCCTGATACATCCCGACAATCGCCTCGAGCGGCAGGTGGTACAGCACCACATACGCCGGATACACGAAGAAGTAGTTGATCGGCAGGCTGAGCAGCGCCATCAGGACCGCGCCGACGAGCGCGCCGACCAGCGCGCCCTTGCGGCTCTTCATCTTCCGGTAGACAAGACCCGCCGCGAGGACAAACACCGCGCCGAGGATGAAGTTGCACAGCTCGCCCACGCCCGCGCTCGAGCCGAAAGGCAGGTGGATGATGTTCTTGGCGAGCTGGATGGCGACGCCGTAGACCGGGCCGAGCGAGAACGTCCCGAGCAGGGCCGGGAGGTCGGAGATGTCGAGCTTGACAAACGAGGGCATGATGGGAATCGGGAACTCAATGAACTGCAGCACAAAGGCCACAGCCGTCAGCATGGCCGCCACGGCGATGTGGTGGGTCTTCTTTCTCTGGCTCGCCGCCGAGGTCTCGACATGCTCGCCCGCGGGTGCGGTAACAACGTTTTTCATGATTTTGGTCTCCTTTTTTGAGCAAAAGTAAAACACCCTGAAAGACTTGCCTTCCAAGGTGCACGCATCAAAATAGAGCATCATAAAAAATGCCGTACACGCCTTCTCTCATCCAGACTATACTGTCGGTTCCGGAATTGCACCGAATCCTGCGGCCGATGGCCGCTCGCGGACTGTTACCGCCGGTGGGGAATTTCGCCCCGCCCCGAAGACAAATATTCGGTTGTTTTCTGTCACATACGATAGCACAACTCCGCGCGAAATGCAAGCATTATTTTTCACATGTTGTATCTCAAAATGTTTTTATCGTAATTCGATAAAAAATAGTTGACATTCGATGTGTGGCGTGATACACTCACCCCAGTAGCGAAAGGAGTGAACCCGTTATGAAACAAAAAAATATGTCCCGCCTGCTGCAGGCGCTGCTGCTGATTGCCGGTCTGCTCGGCGCCGTCTTTTTCTTCGCCTTCCTGCCGTTTTACGGGCGGGAGCTCGTCCAATGCGCGCCGGAATACGCCGCGCTCTTCTGGCCGTGCCTGGTGTGGGCGTGGGCGTTCGCCGTGCCCGTCTTCTGGGCGCTTTTCCCCTGCTGGCAGGTGTTCGGCAGCATCGCGCGCAAGGGCGCGGCCTTCACGCGTGAAAACGCCGCGCGGCTGCGGCTGATCGCGTACCTCGCCTTCGCCGACGCGGTCATCTTCCCCGTGGGGATGGTCGTCATCGCCCTGCTCGGCGGCGGCTTCGCGGCGCTCACGCTCGTCATCACGCCGCTGGTGACGTTTGCCGCCGCCGCGGTCGGCTTCGCCTGCTATGTGCTCAGCCGTCTCGTGCTCGACGCCGCCGTTCTCCGCGAGGAGAACGACATGACCATCTGAGGGAGGGCGGAATGATGATCGTATTCAATCTGGACGTTATGCTCGCCCGGCGCAAGATGAGTCTCACCGAGCTGAGCGAGCGCGTGGGCATCACGCTCGCGAATCTCTCCATTCTGAAAAACGGCCGCGCCAAGGCCGTCCGCGTCGAAACGCTCAACAAGCTCTGCGCCGCGCTCGACTGCCAGCCCGGCGACCTGATGGCCTATCAGCCGGGTGAGCCGGAATGACGGGCGCGGCCGCAAGCCCCGCGCTGCCCGCCCCGTTTCGCGCGGACCGCGCCGAGCGGCTCGCCCTTCCGGTGAGCTATGTGCTGGCGTACCTCTATGTGGATCTCTTCTGGTTCACGCCGTCCGCGCCTCTGCAGCGGCTCCTGCTCACCGCGTTCACGGTGCTCTTCTGCGCAGGGACGGAGCTGCTGTTCCGGCGCGAAAAGCCCTCGACGGAGAGTTTCGTGTGGTTCGGCTGCCTGCTGGCGGTGCTCGCGTCGATCGCCGCGGGGCGCTGCCGCGTCTGGGGCGGCTGGAGTGTGCTGTTTCTCCACGGCTTCGCCGTCTACTGGCTGCTCGCGCGGTCGGGTCGGCTGCTCGAGGGCGCGAGCGGCCGGCTCGCCCCGCTCGACCTGCTGCGCGGTTTTCTCACAACGCCGTTTTCCTGCTTCTTCCTGCGCCAGCGCGTCCTGTTGGACACGCTCCGCACGCGCAGACGCGGCAGTCTCGCGGCGTGGGCCGCCACCGCGCTCGCGCTCGTGCTGCTGGCCGCGGCGGTCAGCCTGCTCAGCGCCGCAGATAACGCCTTCGCCGCCCTGACGGCAGGGCTGCGCCGTCTGCTGACGGTGCAAAGCATCCCGGACGTGTTTCTCGAGCTGATTCTGAGCCTGCCCGTCGGGGCGTATCTCTACGGGCTCGCGCTTGGCACGCGCCGAACGGAACCGGCGGCGCTCGCGGCCCGCACCGCCCACCTTGACGGCGCGCTCGCAAAACTCCGCCGCGTACCGGAGACGGTCTGGTGCGTGCTGACGGGGTGCTTCTGCGCGGTGTATCTGCTGTTTTTCGCCGTGCAGGGGAGCTATCTCTTCGGCGCGTTCCGCCACCGGCTCCCCGCCGGCTTCACCGTCGCACAGTACGCGCGGCAGGGCTTCTTCCAGCTCTGCATGGTCATGGGTGTGAACTTCCTGCTGCTGTGGCTCGTCACGCACAGCAGCCGCGCCCTCAATCGTCCCGGCCGCATCATGTGTACGGTGCTGCTCGCGCAAAGCATTCTCCTCGCCGTGACGGCGCTGTCGAAGCTTGCGCTCTATATCGCCTGCTTCGGCTTCACGCCGCTGCGCCTGCAGAGCAGCTGGCTCGTGTGCGTGCTGCTCGCGGGCTGCGCCGCGTGGCTCGTCTCGCTCTGGACGGCGCGGCGCACCTGCCGCGCGTGGCTGCTGTTTTCCGGCGTCACGCTCGCGCTGCTCTGCTTCGTGTGAGCATGGCTTTGACATTTCCCGGGAAAAAGGGTATACTATCCTGCACAATAAGCGCAACATCCTGCGCCACAAGGAGGTCTTTTCCATGTCTATCATGCCCGAAGGTCTGCTCACCGAGGCCCGCACGCTGCAGCCGCAGCTGCTGGCCGACCGGCGGCAGCTGCACGCCCACCCCGAGGTCGGCCCCGATCTGCCGCAAACGCGCGAGTATGTCGCCCGCCGCCTGCGCGAAATGGGCTATGACCCGCGGCCGCTCGCGGGCGGCCTGACCGCCGACATCACGGGCCGGGACACGGGCCGCTGCGTGCTCCTGCGCGCCGACATGGACGCCCTGCGCATCACGGAGCGCACCGACCTCCCCTTCCGCGCGGAAAACGGCGCCATGCACGCCTGCGGCCACGATCTGCACGCGGCCATGCTCCTTGGCGCGGCGCAGCTGCTGCGGCAGCATCAGGCGGAGCTGAGCGGCACCGTCCGGCTCGTCTTTCAGCCCGACGAGGAGGGTTTTACGGGGGCGAAGGCCATGCTCGCGGCGGGCGTCCTGACCGCGGAGCCAAGACCCCAATCGGCGCTCGCGCTCCATGTTCACTCCGGCACGCCCACGGGGCTTGTCCTCTGCGGGCGCGGCACGTTCATGGCCGGGTGTACGCTCTTCCGCGTCACCGTGCGCGGCACGGGCTGCCACGGCGCGATGCCGGAGACGGGCGTCGACCCGCTCAACATCGCCGCGCACATCTACCTCGCCCTGCAGGAGCTGCCCGCCCGCGAGGTTGCCGCGAAGCAGCCCGCCGTCATCACCGTCGGCCGCTTTCAGGGCGGCGAGGCCCCGAACATCATCCCCGGCGAGGCCGTGCTCGAGGGGACGATCCGCACGTTTGACCGCGAGCTCTCCGCGCAGCTGCTGCGCCGCATCGGGGAGATTGCGCAGGCGACGGCCGCCGCCTTCCGCGGCAGCGCTGAGGTGACGGAGCTCTCCTCCGCCCCGCCGCTGGTGAACGACCCGACGCTCACGAACCGCGCCGCCGATCTCGCCGCCGACCTCTTCGGCACGCGGATGGTCTATCGGCTGGATGAGGGCGGTATGGGCTCGGAGGACTTCGCGTCCTACGGATACGAGCTGCCCTGCGCCTACCTCCTGCTCGGCGCGGGCGCGGCGCAGGAGAACCCCCTCTACGGAAAGCCCATGCACAACGAGGCCGTTGTCTTCAATGAGGACGTTCTCCCCCGCGGCGCGGCGCTGCACACCTGGTGCGCGGTGAATTTTCTGAAAGCGGAATAAAAACATCAGACAGCGAACAGGCACAGCGGAATCATCCGCTGTGCCTGTTTTTTATCATTTGATTTGCCGGGCACCCCTTGCCTCTCCCGTTGGGAGAGGTGGCCGAGCGCAGCGAGGACGGAGAGGAGTAACGCGGAGCGTTCCCCAAAAAGACTGCACGCCCCTCTCGGTCACCTGCGGTGACAGCTCTCTCAAAGGGAGAGCCAAGGCATCGTATGTTGGCATAAACTATTTTACGGTCAACATTGAGGGCGTGCGTTTCTGTTTTATTTCTTCTGCAGTGTACTTTTTAAAAAGCTCTCAAACAGCTCCCCCAGCCGCTTGACGCTCTCGTCGATGTCGTTTTCCATGCGGTTCCAGAAAAACTGCATGACAAATGTCCATGACGCGCCGCATATAGCCCTGCCCCTGATACGCCTCGCGCACGCAGACGAGTCCGACAAAGAGATAGGGCTCCTTCTCCCGGTTCAGCCGCTTGGCAAGGCCGTCGCCGCTCTTTGCCATGGCGCGCGCAAAGCGCAGCAACGCCCGCCCGTTCATCGAACCAAGCAGTGCCCGCAGCAACGCAAGCCCCGCCCGCGCGCCGATTTTTTCGCCGGGGCGCTTGAAGGCGATAAAGCCCTCGCCGCGTTCGCTCGTCGCATGGAGCATGCCGCCGAGCAGCGCCATGCGCACATAGCCGCAGATATACGACGCCACCGCGTCCCGCCCCGGAAACAGGTCGATCAGCCCCCGCTCCGCGCCGTAGTCATAATAGCCGAAGGCGTGCCCGATGTCCCGGATGGCACCTTCGTCCAGCGTATTTACCTTCATGTGTTCTCCTCCGTCTTTCTGAGCACGGCCACCGCGCAGGGGATCCGGCCGCGGCAGAGCGTATACTGCGCGCCGCGGTACCCGGCCCGCTCGAAAAAGGCGCGGTAGCTCTCCGGCGTGAACTCGCGCTTGAAGTCCGCGCCCGCGCGGCCGATCGCGCTCGAGACGCCGTTCGTGCGCCCGCTCTCCGTCCCGTTCATGTAGGTCGGGATGATGATCCGTCCGCCCGGACGGCAGACGCGGTCAAGCTCCCGCAGCGCCCGGAGGGGCTCGTCGAGCAGGTGAATCACGTTCGCGGCGACGACCGCGTCAAAGGCGCCGTCCGGATAGCGCAGGTGCAGAATGTCCGCCTGCTCAAAGACAATATTGCCGCGCTTTCCGTATTTCTTCTCCGCCCGGCGCAGCATCTTCGCTGAGAAGTCCGTCGCCGTGAGATGTCCGCACTGCTGCGCGATCACGCCGCTGAGCAGCCCCGTGCCGCAGGCGCACTCCAGCACTTCGTCCCCCGGCTCGATCCAAGGCTCTACCGCGGCGCAGAGCGCCCGGTTCGCCTTCCGATTGATGACGTTCGCGAAAACGTCATACACGCACGCGACTCTGTCCCAGAACACGCCGTCACCTCCCATCCGATTCCTTGCGGCAGACGAACCACGCGATGCTCTTCACGTTTCCGACCTCCACCTTCCCGTGCATGCCGCCGAGCCGGGCGCGCAGGCTCTCCACCGTCTCATACGGCGGGGTGAAGAAGTGCATCCGCTCATACACGCGGCGGATGAGCCGGTCCGTGCGTCCGCACTCGCCCTTTACATAGAAGCAGCCGCAGAACACGCCGCCCGGCCGCAGCACGCGGAATACCTCCCGATAGGCCGCCTCCTTATCCGGAAAGGCGTGGAACCCGTTGAGCGAGAGTACCGCGTCAAAGCTGCCGCTTTCAAACGGCAGCGCGCCCACGTCCCCCTGGCGGAACGCGAGGTTCCCGAGGTGCATCCGCCGCGCCTTTTCCTGCGCCTGCGCCATCATGTCGGGCGAATAGTCCAGACACGTGATCTCCGCCCGCGGCAGCGTCCGGTAAAGCGGCATCGTGAGGATCCCGTCCCCACCGGCACCTCCAGCAGCCGCCCGGCGAAATCCTCCGGGATGCCGGACACGGCCTTTTCCTGATACCGGACGCAGTCCTGCCGGTTCATGTCCCACACCAGGCGGCACACCGCCCGCCCCGGCAGCGTCGAACAGGTCATCATCCCGTCGTAAAAGCTGTTGCTGCCCGTCATGTGATATGCGCTGCGAATGGCCTCTTTGCGCTCCATCGTGCTTCCCCTCCGTCTTGTCTCCGCGGAATTTTCAGTTAGAATCCGCTAACCATTTTCCCTATTGTAGCATCCGCTCCCGCCGTCTGCAAGATGCGATTTGCGCGCAGCAAAAGGCAGCAGGCGGAGTGCCTGCTGCCTTTTCTTATTTTTTACACCGGCGGCTGACTCTGCACCGCGCCCACAAGGAGCACGGTCAGGCCGATGTAGACGATCAGCGCCAGCGCCAGCACGGACAGCGCCGCCATGCAGGCTCTGCGCAAGCTTCTCTTTTTCCGCAGGCAGACGCGGCAGGCGGCGATGCCGCCCAGCGCAAGCAGCAGCAAAAGTGTTGCCGTCCCGAGCGTCATACGTTCGTCTCCTCCCGGCAGAGCGTGTCCACGATGTCCGTGAACCAGCGCAGCTCGCCGAGGAATTTCTGCCGCAGCTGCCCGACGTCCGCCGCGCCCTTGCCGAGCTCGAAGAAGTCCTGCCCGGTCTGAACCGCGACGTGCAGCTGCCCGCCGCGCAGGAACGCCATGTATACCTCGCCGCCGCTGCGGTCGGCCGCCGCGAGGATGTCCTCCATCCTGCGCGGCGTGAGGATTTCGCGCGCCGCCCGGGCGTCTTCGGCAGTGACGAGAAAGTGGGCATTGAAGGCCGCGCTCTCCGTTTCGACGCAGTCGCCCTTATGCTGCCTGCGCAGGACCCGCGCGTTTTCGGACAGGCGCACCTCGCCGGGAAGCGGCCTGCCGAAGTCACAGACGAGCCGCTGGCCCTTGAAGACCCGCTTCTCGCTCTCCTTCCACTGCTGCAGCTCCTCGTCGTAGTACGAGTCCGCGGCATAGAGCTCCACGTCGCCCAGCTCCAGCCGCAGCCCCCGGTAGACGGCTTTGATATGGTCGCTGCCGCGGATACTGTCATACGCGAAGGGGAAGACCATCCCCGCGCCGCGCACCGTCCCGTCGGGAATGCGGCCGAATGGCTCATACTCCACGTCCTCAAACACCTCGCGCAGCACGCCGCTCACGATATTCCCGCTCAGCAGTGTCTTGAGCGCCGCGGTGTTCTTCGAGAGCCGATAGCCAAACACGAACGCGAGCACAAGGCAGATCAGCGCAACCGGAACCAACCCCGCGGCCAGCAGCAGAACCGCCGCAAGGCCGGAGCCGTAGGTCAGAATTTTAAAGAGCGTGATCGAGCCGCGGCGGCGGCTCAGCGCCGCCTCGAGCTGCGCCTGCGTCATTGTCTGCTTTTCTTCCATCACAGTTTCTCCCGTCAAAGCGTTATCTCTCCGTTCCCGCCGCAAACAGGGCGGTGTTTTCCAGCAGGAGATCGAGCACTCCCGCCAGCTCCCGCAGCGATCTGCGGTAGCTCTCGCGCGCCGCGTCGAGGTCGCGCAGATCCACACTCCCGGCGACGGCGGCAAAGCCGTAGTCCGTCTCCAGTGCCAGCGTGAGCACGCCGCCCTCCCACCGGAGGTCGCATACCTTCCCCTCAATCTGCCGCCCGAGCGTCTGCGCCCACTCCGCAAGCCGCGGCGCGGGCGCGCCCTCGCGCGTCTCACAGCGGAGGATCAGCCCCCGGAAGACCTCCTCGCTGCACGTCTCATAGCCCTCGTGCGGCGCTCCGCGCCGATAGACATGGCGCAGCCGCACATTGGCGGCGGTGAAGCGGACGCCGCGATAGACGCCCCCGCGGAGGTTCTCCACCTCGCTCTCCTCCCACGCGCCCTCCGCCAGAGAGAGCGTTTTGAGAAACGGTTCGTCGATGCCCAGCGCCGGTGGGCGCAGGTCGGGGCCGAACGCCTTCTCCAGCTCCGCGCGGAAAAAATCGCCCAGCTGCTCCCGCAGCAGCGCCCGGCACTTTTTCTGTGCGCCGCCGCCGAGAAACACCGCGCAGCAGATCCCGCCGAAAAACAGCGCCGCCGTCAAAACGGCCCGCAGCGCGGTGCCTTGCATCGCGAAAAACGCGATGACGCCGCCCACAGCGCCGGCAAGCCCCACCAGCCGCCACACGGCGGCCATCTTCTGATAATGCCCCAGCTTCCGGGAGAGCGCAGCATCCGGCATCCGTTCCATCCCTCCGGTCATGCCGCACCCTCCCAAGCCGCGGCCGATGCCGCGGAGGACTCCTCCGGCCGGAACACGAACCGCTTCGCCGTCTCATCCCAGAACCAGACCAGCAGTGTCATGCCGTCCCCTTCCTGAAACAGCATGGCAATGTCGCTGCTGCCGTCGCCGTTGCGGTCGGCGAAGTCGATGCTCTGAAACGCCGCCCACGCGTCGCCCTGTATGGCGGCGGGATAGTCCACGGCGGCATAGAGCACCTGCTCCGCCGCGTCATAGTAGAGTGCGGCGTCCTCCGCATGGACGCAGACGAGGACGTCCCTGTCCTCGCCGCCGTGGGTAACGGTGCCCTCCGCGCGGACGATGCCGGTGGTGCGCCAGTCCGCCCCCGCGACGTCCCCGCCGTCCGTCTGCCAGCCGGGAACGGTTCCCTCTGGCACAAGGACGCAGGAATTCCCGTCGAGATCGAGCTCGATGTGCAGTGCCCCGTAGGAATCAAACCAGCACAAATAGCCGCAGCCCTCCTGCTCGACATAGGCATAGACGGCGTTTGCATACTGCGGCCGCACCTGCAGAAAGCCGCTGCAGGCCAGCTCTACGCCGACATACAGCTCCCAGCGCGGCTCACCGTCCTCGTCCGGTGCCGCGATCAGCTTCTGCTCCGGCTCTCTGTCGTTGACCACACCGTCCCAGATGCCCAGATAGGCAGAATAATCCGTGCCGTCATAGGCCTCCTTGACCATCCCCTCGAGCTTTGTGGGCGTGATGTCCCCGCCGCCGTCCTTCCCACAGGCGGCAAGACTCAGGCTCAGAAGCGCCGCCGCCAGCAGCGCCGTGCATCTTTTCCATCCTTCCATATCCCGTCCTCCCCGTCAGGTCAACTTCTGGTAGCAGTCGTTCTCGCCGCCCCAATAGAGCGTATCCCCGCTGACCACGGTCATGTCGTAGACCACGCCGTCATAGACGACGGACGGCGCCTGATACAGCCCGCCGCTGCCGCCCTCGAGGGTGCCGCGGTCGACCATGACGGGGTCGCCGTCGCCGCCCGGGCGCTCATAGAGATCCCATATGCCGGTCTGATAGATGACGAGGATGCTGACCGCGCCCGCCTCGCCGTCCTGATACCATTCGCCCACGAGGGCCTCGTCGCCGGTATCGCCGATGTTTTCGCCCGGCACATCGCCGCTCGCCTTCGTGAAGGCACCGAGACTGTCAATCTGCAGCGTGCCGCTCCCGTCCAGCCAGCTGTGGTGCGCCAAGCCGTCGTGCTCGTTGTAGAAATAGTCCGCACTGTACTCCTGCACGAGCTGGATAAAGCCGCTGGCAGCGATGTCCTCGCCCGCGTCATAGAGCGCAAAGCGCATCTCGTCGCCGTCCGCGCTTTCCTCCACGACGAGCGTGCCGCCGTCTCCGAGCCAGACGCCCCGGTACATGGCGTAGTTCGCGGTGAGCTGCGCCGTATCCTTCACCAGCCCCTCAAAGGCCTCCGGCACTTCGGTGACATCGTCATCGCTGCCGCCGCCATCATCGCCGCAGGCGGCGAGGCTCAGGCACAGCACCAGCGCCAGCACAAGCGGCAAAAACGTTCTTCTCTTTTCCATGTTCTTTCTCCTCTCTCAGATCATTTGCGCCGGCCCCTGCTCGGCCATGGACAATATCTCGTCATGGCTCAGCTCCACGTCGCCGAAACGGACGAAGATCCCGTTAGTGACGGCGCTGCGCCACACCCGCTCGTTGGCCAGCGGACGGAAGCGGATCCTGTCGAGATACGGTGTCATATCCAGCAGGAGTCGGCTGCCGGACACGAAATCGACCTGCAAAACGTGCCCGGTCAGCGGGGTAACGGCTGCGAGATACCTTCGGTTCAAGGGCATGTCCTCCTTTCATATATACAATATAAAAACACCGTACAAGCATTGTACGGTGTTTTGGGGGAAATAACCATTCACCAATGGTTAGGTCTTTTGCATCAGGGCGGCGAGACGGCGGCGCTTGGTGCGGGTGTCGCCCTCGATATGGAGCTTATCGTAGATGGTTTTGACATACTGCTTGACGCTGCCCTCGGAGAGGAACAGCTTTTCCGCGATCTCGCGGTTCGACAGGCGCTGCGCGATCAGGCGCACGACCTCGACCTCCCGCGCCGTCAACGCGGCGAGAACCGCCGGGAGGGTCTCCCCGGCTCCCCGGCGCTGCGCCGCCTCGCCGAGCTCGATGATCCGCGCGGTCAGCCCGCTGCGCACCTCCCGCGAAAGCAGCGGCGCAAGGTACCCGTAGTTTTCCACAAACGGCATCACCAGCCCGTCCAGCTCGGCGTCCCGCAGCGCATCTGCGAGCCACGCGCGGGCGTCCTCATGCTTTCCCAGCCGCTCATATGCCACGGCGGTCTGGATGCGGACGTGCAACGCGACCAGCGCATAGTGCATCCCTTCGCACACGGCCAGCAGCTCCGCGCTGCGCCCGATCACCTTGGCATAAGCCCCCTGCGCGAGATAGACCTGATTTTCGATCATCTCGAACATCGGTCTGCCCGGCGCGAGGATTTGGAGGGACGCGAGCCGGTGCTGCGCGAAGATCTCCGGAATCCGCTCCGTCTCGCCGCGCAGCGCGTAGTAATAGGCGGCGGTGGCGCTCCAGATGTTGATCCACGCGGCGTTATGCCGCCGCAGCAGCGCCGCATACCGCTCGTCGAAGCTGCAGCGCTGCTGCACGCCGGCATGCAGTGAGAGCCGCCGCGCCAGAAAGTCGCAGCAGAGCGCCATGTTTTCCTGCCCGTTGCCCTCGATCCGGGCATAGGCGCTCTCCAGCGCGATGTGCGCGTCCGTGAAACGCCCCTGCATATAGGCCGCCTCGGCGCGCATGATCCGCTCCGCGCCCTGCCCGTGATTGCCCGTGATTTTATAGTAGTGCGGCATGCACTCGTCCATCTCGCGCAGCTCGCTCTCCAGCTCGCCCGGCGCGCGGTAGAACATCATCAGCACGGACGGCGAGCCGAACGTCCAGCCGCCGTCGCTGCGGATGCTGATGGCCTGCCGGGTCATCTGCCCGCTCGCGCTGCGGTGCAGGCGGCTCATGGCGCTGATGTCGTTGTAGCGCAGAAAGTTCATGATGAGGTCGCACTCACCCAGCAGATTGCCGCGCTCCTGCGTGGAAAGCACCGGGTGCTCCGCAATGGCGTCCAGCAAAAGTGCCTTCAGCTCCAGCATCTTCGGGATGTTCCGCCAGTTGAACATACTGCGCATCAGCACCAGAATCGCGAGCGGATGTGCCTTCAGAACGGCTGCGGGGCACTCATCGAGCGCGGAGAGCACATCCACCGGACGCAGCGACGCCAGCAGGATACCCGCGTCCTTCTGTACGACGCGCAGCAGCGCGTCAAAGTCCCCGCACCTGCGGTAGGCGGCGAGGGCGTGGAGATACTGTTCATGCTGCTCGTACCAGACGCCGAAGCGCTCCCAGTAGAGCCGCTGCGTCTGCGTCTCCATCTTCCGGAAGCTGCGCTCGGCGCACTCTTTCATCATGTGGTGGAAGCGGTAGGTCACGCCGTCGGGCAGACACTTCACAAACGCGTTCTGCGCGGTCAGCGCGGCGAGCATCCGCTCCGCGTCCGCGTCACCCGTGACAAAGCGCGCCATCTCCGCCGTGAACTCGTCGGCAAGACCCATGACCGCCAGAAACTCCCGCTGCTGCGCGGGGAGCGGATCCATCATCGCGGCGGTGAAGGTCGCGTAGATGTCGGACTGCCTGTCCGGCAGCACGCCGCGCTCGGAGAGCGTCCGCAGGTTCAGATAGACCGCGGAAAACCAGCCCTCGCTGGAATAGAGCAGATCCGCGACCTGCTCGTCGGTGAGCTCCGTGCCGCAGCGGTGGGCATAGACGGCCAGCTCCGTGTGGTTGAGCCGGAGCTGCTCCGTCCCGATCTGATAGACCCGCGCGCCGAGCCGCACCGCCTCGGCGGCGGGGAGAAAGCTGTCACGGCTGGCGACGATCAGGTGCACGTTCCCCGGCAGGCGGTTTGCGAGCGTGCAGAGAAACGCCGCCGCCCGCCCGTCGGTCAGCAGGTGGAAGTCGTCTATAAACAGGAAACAGGGCACGTCCCCCGCCAGCTCGTGGCAGAGGTCGTCCGCGAGCAGTCCGCCGCCCGCCGCGTCCGTCGGGCAGGGATAGTCCCGCAGAAACGCAAGCCCCGCGCGGGCGAAGGCGTCCTGCACGCTCCGCCAGAGGATGGCGAGGTTGTCGGAGTACACGCTGACGCGGATGACGCGCAGCGTCTCCGCCCTCGCGCGCCGCTCGAGATACCAGTTCACCGCCGTGGTCTTCCCGTAGCCCATCGGGGCCACCACGGTCGTCAGGGCGCAGCGGGAGATCGGCCGCAGGCTCTCCTGCAGCCGCTCCGATATGTAGACGGTGTTCAGATTCCATTTGGCCTTCGGCATGGCACGCACCTCCGGGGATCGTTTTTTTCATTATACCATGCCCGCCGCCGCGGGAAAAGGCCCGGAAAACCGCTTTTCTCCCCATTGAAAAACGCGGGGCGGCGTGCTATAAGAGATATGTAAAAATTGCGGGCCGCGGGTAGCTGTCCATAAAACAGGTTTCATGAAACAAATCATATGGCAGTTGCCGGACAAGGGGTGCTGACAAAAAGGGTATGTGCCGTTAAGACACATACCCCTTTGCTTATGCAGTTGCCTTTGTTGATGGTAGATGGATAGGACAGATTTTGTACGATTTAAGGTCGATAACCCGGAATTAGCTCACCTGTGAATAACGCAAAAATCAGGGGCAATGATGTGTCCATACCCTTGTATAAGTACAGCTCATAGGTCGGTTAAATGCCGATTTCCAACCTGTTTCATAAGGGTACTTCTGAGATGTCATCTTTCAGAAAAGTAGTCAGAAATCCCTCACTTAAACCAATCCTTGTGAGGATAGGAAAGGAGTTTGCTGAAACGATAATTTTGTCCATTATTCCGCGCTTCTGCAATCCGTGTACTGCACTCACCGTTCCGTTCGCTATTGCATGGTTACAATTAGTTGTTCACCATCCAATGAACAGCGGAATCCCTTTCCATAAGCAGCACATCATTTACAGAGATAAAAACCTCTGAATATTTGAAAGCTGTTTTTGCTTGTCCGGCCAAGTAAGTAGGATAGACAAGCACAAAGAAACATGCTATAATTTTTATAAATACTCTAAAAGACCACGTTAACATGTCAGGTCGCTGTCTGGCGGCACTTATTAACGGAGGTTTGGGTTATGAATAACAAGCAAACGAAAAAGGCTACAGTCGACGCAATCAATGTGATGATCCGCCACGCGGACAAGGGTCCTTCCGGATTTTGGGTGGAGGATCACGAAGGCTGTGGCAATCCGGCGGTCTTTCCGGAATTTGAGGAGGGCTTGAAGCGAGGAAGGCTTGTCCAGAAAGAACACTATTTTTGCCCATGGAATACCGCCATTATGTACGGCGATGGGCATGGCAACATAAACACGGGTTGCTATCATAGCTGCTCTATTGACAAGGCGAGGTATTTGTCTGCTCAGGAACTGAAAGAGATTCTTGTCCGCTTCAAAACACGCATGGAAAATGGCGATTACGATTGCGTTGACCATTTATCTCCATTGCTGACAAAAGCCGAAAGCAGACACATAGAGGATCGCATTCTTGCGGAGCAGCATGAGTGCGAACGCTGCGAAAGGCAAAAGCGGCAGGATCGGCTCAAAAAAGCCGCAGCTCTGATTGCCAAGTTCCCAGATAAAAAATCGCTTTTGGCAATCAATTATGAAGAAGATACATGCGTAGATGAAGAAGACGGCCTCGTATTTTTCAATCCGGATTCTCGTAAGGATGTCGTTGGCGCAGAAAAGATGTCCTATGATGAATATCTGGATGTCCAGCTTGCTTCTTTAGGGCACGCTTATCGTTCCGGATTTGCAAACGGCATATTTAATTATCTGCTTGAATTCAAAGGACAGATTGAGAAAGTCAAGCCAAAACATATTTGCTTCAAGCGGGTCTTCATCAGCGGGATGTATTCGGATGGAATGATGTTTGATGATAAAGAGGATCACGTCTGGATGGACAAATCCGGCTTTGAAGAGCACAACGTTGGTGACAGTGTTTCATTCGGTGCCGAGGTTTACCGCTATGTAAAAACCGGAAATGGAAAACTGATTGACTACGGACTGCGTAACCCGACAGGCATCCAAAAGATCGAAGCCTACGAGCTTCCCAGCGATGATGAACTGATTATGCAGGAAGTTGAACAGCTTATCTGCGAGACTTGCTTTCTAAGTGATCGGTGCAATCGCAATTACTGCACAATGGATCCAAAGAAAAAGCGTTTGCTCAAACAAGAAATGTTCCGTGCAATAAAGGCACAGACAGATAAGAAGACGCAGAAATGAAACGATTCTTTCTTGTGTGTGGACTTGTAATTGCATTGTTGTTGAGTGGGTGCGGATCGTCGGCATCCCGTGTTGAAACACTGAAAAGCTGGTCTTTTCAGTATAACGAGGGAACGAGTGATTACAGCCTTTTCTTTGGTTTGGCTGATAAAAATGATAAGTCCCTGTCAGCCGATGTCGATGTGGATATTCGAATCGTAAATGATGCGGATGAAGAGGTCTATACTGGTACAAAGTCCGTTCCTACTGATGATTTCGGCTATTATACCAGCCAAGCTGCCGGAGAGCAGTATCTTGCCAATGTGAGAATCCCTGCCGCTGAGATCAAAGCCGGAACGTCTGCAAGCGGGAAGGTTTATTTCACCGTGTACAAGGAAAACGCAGTTCAGTTCGACGAAGTAAATTGCGATGTGCTGTATTGCTTGCCTATTGAAGATGTTCAAGTGACGTTTGATTCATTTCCGCTGGATCTGAAGGTGAAAGACTTCATGGGGAGTACGGCATCCGTGATCCAAATTCAAGGAGCCGAGTTTACGTTTGACAAAGACTATTCTCCGCAGCTGACCATTACGATTACCGGAGAAAAGAAGAGCGGGAGCAGTGATTCCGGGTACGATATGATTAGTTATAAGCTGTATGACAGTGCGGGTTATCTGGTAGGCTCCGGCAATATATACCTATCTTCTCTGAGCGCCGGAGATAAATTCAGGGATGACTCTGTTGTGATCTATGGCATTACTCCCGGCGAATCCTACACATTCCAGTTATTAGAGTATAGCTGGTGAGCTTTCGTAATTTTTCATGAACATAAGGGCTTGGTACGATCCCAAAATACGAAAACAGGGCGTTTCGGCGGTCAGTCGGAACGCTCTGTTTTTCGGTGTGGATACTCACCGGATTTGCTTGCTGCTCTGCAAGAAAATCCCGGTCAACCCACGCCGTTTTTCGCAGGTGTAGCTACACTTGCTGTGCTTGCTCTTCCTCTAATAATCGCATTTATTCGAACGTTTATTCTTGTTATAATTAGGCCAAGAGATTAAAAAAGTCTTGGAACGCAGCTGATTTTCATTGGCAAAGCCGTCTCCCCCGCGCGCCACGACATCGTCGGCCCCTCCGGCTTCGGCAAGACCACCTTCTGCAATCTCGTCGCCCGCTTCTGGGACGTGGAAAGCGGCCGCGTCAGCATCGGCGGCTCAGAACGTCTACCTCTTCGCGGACACCATCGAAAATAACATCAAGTTCGGCTGCCCCGACGCGACGCACGAGCAGGTCGTCGAAGCCGCGCGCATCGCCGAGTGCGGCACGCACGACGAGCTGATGGCACGCGGCGGGCTCTACCGCCGCTTCACCGAGATCCGCGAGCGGGCCGAGCTCTGGCAACTCGACGCGGAGTAAAACCCTCCCCCACGCACCCCCGGGTGCCAGCTTTCTGTAAGCTGCCGCCCGCCTTTTTGGCCAAATGGACGGTTGACTTGCGGGACATACCGCCTTATAATGACATGTCGAATCTAAGAAAAGGGAGCCTTACCATGCTGCTGCACAAACCCCGCGGGCAGATGTCCGAATCTCTGCTGATGTCCGCCTTCGTCATCCTCTCCGGCGGTCTGCAGGACGCCTATACCTACCTCTGCCGCGGCGGCGTATTCGCCAACGCCCAGACGGGCAACATCGTGCTCTTCAGCACCTGTCTCTTCGAGGGCGACTGGCACAGGAGCCTGCACTATCTCGTCCCGGTGCTCTCGTTCATGCTGGGGATCTTCGTCGCCGAATGCGTCCACCGCCGCTTCAAGCACATGGAGCGCGTCCACTGGCGTCAGCTTATCCTCCTCGCGGAGATTGTGTTTCTCTTCGCCGTGGGCTTTCTGCCGCAGTCGGTCGATACGCCCGCAAACGCCGTCGTGTCCTTCGTCTGCGCCATGCAGGTACAGACCTTCCGCAAGGTGCGCGGCCATGCCTATGCCAGCACCATGTGCATCGGCAACATGCGCAGCGGCACGGAGGCGCTGTGCGTCTACTTCCACACGCATGACCGCGAGGTGCTGCACAAGGCGCTGACGTACTTCGGCGTGATCGGCGTGTTCGCCGCCGGCGCGGGGCTCGGCGCACTGCTCACGGCGCGCTTCGGCATCCGCGGGATCTGGCTCTCCTGCGCGCTGCTGGCGGTGAGCTTTCTTATCATGTTCATCCACGACGACCTCGGGCGAGACTGACGCTTCTCCCCCGCCGCACACGCGGCGGGGGATTTTTGCGCCAAAACCGGCACAAAATCCGTTTTTTACCCTTGCGAAACGCGGAAAAAGCCTGTATAATTAGTTAGTTATAATGTGCTAGTATGCCATTTTTTAGATTTGAGGATTGATGCAATGAGTACCGTTATCGCATCCGTTGACCGGCGCAGCCCGGCGCAGCTCGCGGGAATCAAGCCCGGCGAGCAGCTGCTGACCATCAACGGACATGAGATCATAGATGTTCTGGACTACCGCTTTTACGGGTATGATGCAGACAGCCACCTGACGCTGCGCGAACCGAATGGGGCGCAGCGCGCCGTCCATATCCGGAAGCAGGAGGGGCAGGATCTCGGCCTGAACTTCGACACCTATCTCATGGACGAGATGCGCTCGTGCGCGAACCACTGCATCTTCTGCTTCGTCGACCAGATGCCCCCCGGCATGCGTCAGACGCTCTATTTCAAGGACGACGACGCGCGCCTTTCCTTCCTGCTCGGCAACTATATCACCCTCACGAACCTCACCGAGCGCGAGGCGCAGCGCATCATCGACCTGCACATCTGCCCCATCAACGTCTCCGTCCACACGACGGATCCGCAGCTGCACTGCACGATGCTCGGCAACAAAAACGCCGGGCGCTCGCTCGAGTATATCCGCGCGTTCTGCAAGGCGGGCATCGTCATGAACGGCCAGATCGTCATCTGCCCCGGCTGGAACGACGGCGACCAGCTCCGCCGGACGCTGCGCGACCTGACGGACTGGGAGTTCTCGAGCTGCTCGCTCGTCCCCGTCGGCATCACGAAGTACCGCAAGGGACTCGCGAAGCTCCGCCCCGTCGACGCCGACTGCGCGCGGGAGATCATCGCCATCGCCGAGGAGTTCGGGCAGGAGAACCTCCGCCGCTTCGGCACGCGCCGCTTCTTCTGCGCGGACGAGCTGTTCCTGCGCGCGGGGCTGCCGCTGCCGGAAGCGGACTACTACGAGGGCTACCGCCAGATTGAAAACGGCGTGGGGATGCTCCGCTCGCTGGGCGACGATTTTCTCGCCGCGCTCGACACCGAGGAGCTGCCGGAAAACCCCGGCGACTTCACCATCGCGACGGGCGTCGCTGCGGCGCCGTTCCTGCGCGGTCTGCTCGAGCAGGCGCAGGCGCGCTTTCCCGGCCTGCGCGGCCGGGTCGTCGCCGTGCGCAACGACTTCTTCGGCCACACGATCGACGTGGCGGGCCTGCTCACGGGGCAGGATCTCTCCGCGCAGCTGCGCGCCGTGCCTGATCTCGGGCGCGTGCTGATCCCGATCCACATGCTGCGCAACGGGGAGAACGTTTTTCTCGATGACTATACCGTCCCGCGCCTTTCCGAGGAGCTCGACTGCCCGGTGGAGGTGGTCGGCATGGACGGCTTTGACTTGGCGGACGCCGTGTTCGCCTCCTGCGACACTGTAAAGGAGTGATTTTTTATGTCGAAACCCATCATCGCCATCGTGGGCCGCCCCAACGTGGGCAAGTCCATGCTCTTTAACAAGCTCATCGGCCGCCGCCTTTCCATCGTGGAGGACACACCCGGTGTGACGCGCGACCGCATCTACGGCCAGACCGACTGGAACGGCCGCACCTTCACCCTCGTCGACACCGGCGGCATCGAGCCGAGCACCGACAACCAGATTCTCTCGTTCATGCGCGAGCAGGCGCAGATCGCCATCGACAACGCGACGGTCATCGTCCTCGTCGTCGACATCAAGACCGGCATGACCGCCGCCGATCAGGAGGTCGCGAACATGCTGCAGCGGTCGAAAAAGCCGATCGTGCTCGCCGTGAACAAGATGGACTCCACCGGCCCCGCCGATCCCGAGTTCTACGAGTTCTATAACCTCGGTCTCGGCGACCCGATCGCCGTCTCCGCCGTCCACGGCCACGGCACGGGCGACCTGCTCGACGCATGTCTGCAGTATTTCCCGCCGGAGGACGACGAGCAGGACGATGACGACATTATTCAGGTCGCCATCATCGGAAAGCCCAACGTCGGCAAGTCCTCGCTCACAAACCGCATTCTCGGCGAGCAGCGCGTCATTGTCAGCAACGTCGCGGGCACGACGCGCGACGCCATCGACTCGTACTTTGAAAACGAGACGGGCAAGTTCAACTTCATCGACACCGCCGGCATGCGCAAGAAGTCGAAGGTCGACGACAGCATCGAGAAATACAGCGTCCTGCGCGCGACGATGGCCATCGAGCGCTCGGACGTGTGCCTGATTCTCATCGACGCGACTGAGGGCGTGACCGAGCAGGATACGAAGGTCGCGGGGCTTGCACATGAGGCGGGCAAGGCCTGCATCATTGTGGTGAACAAGTGGGATCTGGTGGAAAAGGACGGCAAGACGATGGACCGCATGCGCGAGGACATCCGCCGCGACCTGAGCTATATGACCTACGCGCCGATCCTGTTCATCTCCGCGCTCACC
>ERZ1673752.2102-NODE-2102-length-23838-cov-15.038431_pt1 | contig 23838 bp, 14 predicted proteins | sample MGYA00580195_ERZ1673752 | MGnify/ENA primary metagenome ERZ1673752 (study PRJEB41218, sample SAMN15661744) | gut metagenome | host: Homo sapiens | place: Canada: London | collected 2015-08-20/2019-03-30 | study: EMG produced TPA metagenomics assembly of...
GTTAACGTGAGGTTTATTTCTTTCAAATTTTGCTTTTGCCATAATTTTCCTCCTAAGATTTATTTATCTTTTTTATCTCCTAAAACTTCTTCTGCAATTGACTTAGGAACTTCTTCGTAATGGTCAAATTGCATTGAATAGTTTGCTCTACCTTGTGTGTTTGAACGTAAACTTGTTGCATAGCCAAACATTTCAGCTAATGGTACATATGATGTTACGATTTGTGCACCTGCCACAAGTTCCATACCTTCCATTCTTCCACGTCTAGAATTTATATCTCCAATTACATCACCCATATATTCTTCAGGTGTAGTAATTTCAACTTTCATAACTGGTTCAAGTAATACTGGACCTGCCTTTGCCATTGCATCTCTAAGAGCCATTGAGCCGGCTATCTTAAATGCCATTTCTGATGAATCGACTTCGTGGTAAGAACCGTCATATAATGTTACCTTTAAGTCAAGAACTTCGTATCCACCTAATATACCTGATTGTAAGGCTTCTTCAATACCTTGTTGAGTAGGTCCAATAAATTCTTTTGGAATTGCTCCACCAACAATTGCATTTTCAAATACAAATCCTTGTCCATCTTTTAAAGGTTCAATTTTTATCTTAGCGTGACCATATTGTCCACGTCCACCTGATTGACGTACATATTTACCTTCACCTTCAGCAGGCTTAGTAATAGATTCTCTGTAAGATACTTGTGGGTTACCAATATTAGCTTCAACTTTAAATTCTCTTAACAATCTATCAACGATAATGTCTAAGTGAAGTTCTCCCATACCTGCAATAATTGTTTGACCTGTTTCTTCATTTGTATATGTTCTGAAGGTTGGGTCTTCTTCTGCTAATTTTTGAAGAGCTATTGCCATCTTATCTTGAGATGCTTTAGTTTTTGGTTCAATAGCTACTGAAATAACTGGTTCTGGGAATTCCATCTTTTCAAGAATTACTTGGCTTTTTTCATCACATAAAGTATCCCCAGTAGTTGTATCTTTTAAACCTACAGCAGCTGCAATTTCACCTGCATAAATTTCATCAATTTCAGTTCTCTTATTAGCATGCATTTGTAGGATTCTTCCGATTCTTTCACGCTTACCCTTTGTAGAGTTTGTTACATAGCTTCCAGCTTTTAGAACTCCAGAATATACTCTAAAATATGCTAGTTTACCAACATATGGGTCAGTAACAATTTTAAATGCAAGTGCTGAGAATGGTTCGTCATCAGATGCGTGACGTTCTACCGGATTTCCTTGAAGATCTGTTCCTTCAATCGGTGGTACATCAAGTGGAGCTGGAAGATAATCAATAACTGCATCAAGTAGTAATTGAACTCCCTTGTTTTTGTAGGATGAACCACAAAGTACTGGAGTTAATTTAACTGCTAGAGTTCCTTTTCTAAGAGCTCTTTTAATAAGTTCTTCAGAAATTTCTTCTCCTTCAAGATACTTATCCATAAGCTCATCATCGAAGTCTGCAGCCTTTTCTATCATCTTATCTCTGTATTCATTTGCTAAATCTAAATATTCTTCAGGGATATCAGTTTTATCTATAACTTGCCCTAAATCATCTGTATAAATTTCAGCTTCCATTCTAACTAAGTCAATCATACCGATAAACTTATCTTCTGCTCCCATCGGTATTTGAATTGCTACAGGATTTGCGTGTAGTTTCTTTTCAATAGTGTTAACTGATCTAAAGAAATCAGCTCCTGTAACATCCATTTTGTTTATATGACATATTCTTGGAACATGGTACTTATCAGCTTGTCTCCAAACTGTTTCTGATTGTGGTTCTACACCTGATTTGGCATCAAAAAGTGCAACAGCTCCGTCAAGAACTCTTAAAGATCTTTCAACTTCAACTGTAAAGTCAACGTGTCCAGGAGTGTCTATGATATTTAATCTATAGCCCTTCCAATAGCAAGTTGTTGCTGCAGAAGTAATTGTGATACCTCTTTCTTGCTCTTGTTCCATCCAGTCCATTTGAGCTGCACCTTCGTGAGTTTCACCTATCTTATGAATTTTTCCAGCATAAAATAAGATACGTTCAGTAGTTGTAGTTTTACCAGCATCAATATGTGCCATGATACCTATATTTCTAACTTTTTTTAATGGTATCTCTCTAGGCATGCTTTTCCTCCCTTATATCCATTACCATCTATAGTGAGCAAAGGCCTTGTTAGCTTCCGCTGTCCTATGCATTTCTTCTTTTCTCTTAACGCTGCCGCCTAAATTATTTGAGGCATCAAGAATTTCTTTTGCAAGTCTATCATCCATAGTGTGTTCTCCTCTGGCTCTTGCATATTTAACCAACCATCTAAGTCCTAAAGTTTGACGTCTTTCTGGTCTAACTTCCATAGGAACTTGATATGTTGCTCCACCAATTCTTCTACCTTTAACTTCTAGAACAGGCATTACATTATTTAAAGCTTTATAAAAAACTTCTATGGCCTCTTCACCTGTTTGTTCGGCAATCTTTTCCATTGCGCTATATACAATTCTTTGAGCAGTTCCCTTTTTTCCATCTAACATGACGTTATTTATTAGTTTTGTGATAACAACATCATCATAAACAGGATCGGCCATAACTTCTCTTTTTTGTATGTGTCCTTTTCTTGGCATAACTTCCCTCCTTAACCATTTAGTAATTCACTGGTACTCGGTTTGTCCCGTTTGCTAAGAATCTATAAAAAAATCTATATATTCTCATTAATTTTTAGGCTTCTTTGTACCGTATTTAGATCTTGCTTGCTTTCTATCAGTTACACCTGCAGTATCAAGTGTACCTCTGATTATATGGTATCTAACACCTGGTAAGTCTTTAACTCTTCCACCACGGATTAAAACAACACTGTGTTCTTGAAGATTATGTCCGATTCCAGGAATATAAGCCATAACTTCATATCCATTAGTCAAACGAACTCTGGCTACTTTTCTTAAAGCTGAATTAGGTTTCTTTGGTGTTACTGTTCTAACCGCTATACAAACTCCTCTTTTTTGTGGAGAATTAGCTTCTGTTTCAGTTTTCTTCAAAGTATCATAGTTCACATCAAGTGCTGGTGATTTAGATTTTGTATGAATCTTTTTTCTACCATTTTTGACAAGTTGATTAATTGTTGGCATTCGTGCACCTCCTATAAATAAATTGTACATTTTTTAAGACTACCTAGAGGTAGTCTTAATCTCCTAAATACTGTATAATTCTACCACCAAATAGCTTATCTGTCAATTGAATTTTGGTAAACTTATAATTATTCATATTAAATTTTATTATTTTAAAATTTTTATTATTATTTTTTATATTTTTTTATAATTCTACTGATATATTTGAAAAAATTTTTAATTATTTATTTTATAATGTATAATAACATTATAAATGGAGGTTATATAATGAAAATTAACAAAAAAATCGCAGCAGGTGCACTTACACTTGCAATGCTTTCAACTTCTATCTCTTCTGTTTTTGCTTTTAATTTACCAAAAGTAGATAAGGCAATAAACAATTCTCAAAAAATAGATGTTTTAAAGAAGGCAAATTTAATCCATGGCTATGCAGATGGAAGTTTAGGTCTTGACAAAAGCTTAACTAGATCAGAACTTACTACTCTTATAGTTTTTGCTATAGGTGAAGACAAAAAGGCTGAAAGTCTTAAAAATGAAGAAAGTCCATTCAAGGATGTCGATAAGAAGTATTGGGCTAATGGTATCATTAAAGTTGGTGTTGAAGTAAAAAATGCCAAGGGTCTCAAATTAATTCACGGTTATCCAGATCAAACTTTCAAAGGCGAAAATAAAATAACTTATGCTGAACTTCTAACAATTCTTGATATTTTAAAATCAGACAAGATTGATGAAAAAGCCGCAAAAGATGCTTCTTGGCCAAAAGATTGGATTAAATGGGCTGAAGAACTTAAAATTATTGGAAAAGATAGCGGACTTGAAATAAAAGATTACAATAAGGAAGCTAACAGAAATGATGCTTTCGTTCTTTTATATAATACCTTAGCTTCAGAAATTTCTGAAAAGAAAGAAGATAAGAAAGATGATAAATCAAACATTGAAGGCGTTAAAAAAGATATTAAAGCTTATTTAGAAGCACTTGATAAGAATAATGTTCTTGTAACTTTAAATTCTGTTGCAGGAGATGATGGATTTGAAGGTAGAATTCCTAAAAAATCTAAGGCTTATGATGAACTTTCTTCTGCCATAGATAAGGCTAAAGCTCTTCTTGCAAAGAAAGAACTTACTAGCGATGAAGAAAAAGAATTAATAAATCTTCAACCAAAACTTCATGAAAAGAAAGATAAGTTAACAAAAGGTCTTGCAGAACTTGCTTCTAATTTTGTTGTTGATTGGCATGTAGTGGGAGATCGTGATTTTAAGGCAACACACGGTAAATCTTATACTGAACTTAAAGATAATCAAATTAAAATTGAATCTAAAGCTACTACCTTAGCTGAAGATAAAGTTAAAATCGGTCTTGCAGTTGTTAAATCAAATGATTATGAAAACGCAAAAGTTGATGCAGTTTCTGGTTCAACACCAAAATATGAAAAATCTAAACTTGATAAAAAATTCTATGATGTTACAAGAACTGCAACAGGATTTTTAATCACACTAAAAACTAATGAAGCAGGTTTTGATGAAGCTATGAAAGATGTTAAAATTATTAAACCTGTTGTTAAGGTTACTTTAGCTGAAACTACAGCAAAACGTGGTGACAAGGAAGTTAAAGCTGTAACTGAAATTGAAAATGGAGATTTAGTATTTGTAAAATAAGTATTAATTTCTTATATTGAGAACCCTAAGGGGTTCTCTTTTTTTATTTTGTAAAAACTTATACTTTTAAATAAGCATTATTATAAAAATTTATATACACAAAAAAGGAATGGTCAAATGTAACCATTCCTCTAAATTTATTAATTTTCTTATTCTTCTTCACTTGTAGCTTCGACTAAGTCCTTCTTTTCTATAATTTCTGAATTTTCCAAAATATTATATTTTTCTTTAACTTCATCTGAAACTCCGATTTGAACTTTAGAATTTTTTCTTGCTCCAGTACCTGCTGGTATAAGTTGACCTATAATTATATTTTCCTTAAGACCTTGTAGGGTATCTTCTTTTCCTTTAATTGCTGCATCTGTCAATACTCTTGTAGTTTCTTGGAAAGATGCTGCTGATAGGAATGAATCTGTTGCAAGAGATGCTTTAGTTATACCTAATAAATTAACTTGACCTTGTGCTGGTCTAAGCCCTTTTTCTTCCATTTCTTTGTTTACGGAAATAAATTCATTCTTTTCAACTAAAGAACCCGGTAATAAATCTGTATCGCCAGCATCATCTATCTTATATTTTGATAACATCTGTCTGACTACAATTTCTATATGCTTATCGTTGATATCTACACCTTGAAGTCTATATACTCTTTGAACTTCCCTAACTATATATTCTTCAACACCTTTGGCACCCTTAACTCTTAAAAGGTCTTGTGGATATACAGAACCTTGAGTTAATTCATCACCTGCATCAACAAAATCTCCGGATTTAACTTTAAGCCTTGCACCATAAACAACATTATAGGCATCTTTAAGTCCATCAGTTGTAGTAATAATAATTTCTTTTTTCTTATTCGTTTCTTTTATTTCGACTTCCCCAGCATGTTCAGCAATCATTGCAAGACCTTTTGGTTTTCTTGCTTCAAAAAGTTCTTCAACTCTAGGAAGACCTTGAGTGATATCTGCTGCTTGAGCTACACCACCTGTATGGAATGTTCTCATTGTTAATTGAGTACCAGGTTCGCCTATTGATTGAGCTGCTATAACTCCAACTGCTTCTCCTATGCCAACTTCATTACCTGTAGCTAAGTTTCTTCCATAGCAGTGAGCACAAACGCCCTTCTTAGATTTACATACCAATACTGATCTTACCTTAACTTCAGTAATTCCTGCGTCTACAATTCTATCTGCATCTTCATCAGAAATTTCTGTATTTTCTTTTACAAGAACTTCGCCTGTATTTGGATCAATAATATCTTCAAAGGCATATCTTCCAGCTATTCTATCAGCAAGATTTTCAATGACTTCTTTTCCATCTTTGAAAGCACGGGCAACTATATATTGGTCAGTATGACAATCTTCTTCTTGAATTATTATTTGTTGAGAAACATCAACAAGTCTTCTTGTTAGATAACCTGAGTCGGCAGTTCTTAGTGCTGTATCTGCAAGACCTTTTCTAGATCCGTGGGCAGACATATAAAATTCCAACACACTAAGTCCTTCTCTAAAGTTTGATGTTATAGGTACTTCTATTGTCCTTCCTGACGGTGAAGCCATAAGACCACGCATACCTGCTAATTGTCTGATTTGGTTTTTAGAACCTCTGGCTCCTGAATCAGCCATAATATAAATATTATTTAATCTATCAAAGCCTTTCATAACATCATCTGTTAAGTCATCAGTAGCCTTATTCCAGATATCAATAACTTTTTCATATCTTTCATCATCAGATATAAGACCACGTCTATAGGCTTTTTCATATTTCTCTACTTCTTTTTGAGCTGCTTCCAAAATTTTAGGTTTAGATTCAGGAATTTGAACATCTCCCATTGATATTGAAATTGCTCCTATAGTAGAGTAATGATATCCATAAGATTTTATATTATCAAGAAGTTTTGCTGTTTCTATATTTCCATGTTTCTTGTAAGTTCTTTCAATTATTACTGCCAAAAGTTTTTTATCTATGACTTGGTCAACTTCAAGAGAATATTTATCTTCATCTCTGTTTACAAATCCCAAATCTTGTGGAATAAATTCATTTACAATAAATCTACCCACTGATGAGGCAACAATTTTTCCTCTCTTGTCATCTTCTCCTGCAAATCTTCTCACTTTTACATGAGCTTGTAGATGTAAGAATCCACAGTAATATGCCTTCATCATTTCATCGTATGAGCAGAAAACTGATCCATCTCCCTTTAACTTTTCTTTTCTATCTAAAGTTAAATAATATGAACCTAAAATCATATCTTGAGTTGGAATGGCAATAGGTTTACCATCCTTTAAGCCCAAAATATTATTTGTAGATAACATCAAAAGTCTTGCTTCAGCTTGAGCTTCTGTTGATAGTGGAAGGTGGATAGCCATTTGGTCTCCATCAAAATCGGCATTGTAAGCAGTACATGATAATGGGTGAAGTTTGATCGCCTTTCCTTCAACAAGTACTGGTTCAAAAGCTTGAATACCAAGCCTGTGTAGTGTAGGGGCACGGTTTAACAATACTGGATGGTCTTTAATTACATCTTCAAGCACATCCCAAACATCATCCCTAACTCTTTCTACCATTCTTTTAGCAGATTTAATGTTGTGAGCTAAGCCTCTTTTTACAAGTTCTCTCATGACAAAAGGTTTGAAAAGTTCTAGTGCCATATTCTTAGGAACACCGCATTGATAGAATTTCAAATCAGGTCCTACAACAATTACACTACGTCCTGAATAGTCGACACGCTTGCCTAAAAGATTTTGTCTAAATCTACCTTGTTTACCTTTAAGCATTTCTGATAAAGATTTTAATGGTCTGTTACCAGGACCTGTAACAGGTCTTCCTCGTCTACCATTATCTATTAGGGCATCAACAGCTTCTTGTAACATTCTCTTTTCATTTCTTACAATGATATCAGGAGCATTAATGTCCATTAATTTTTTTAGTCTGTTATTTCTATTGATAATTCTTCTATATAAATCATTTAAATCACTTGTAGCAAATCTGCCACCATCAAGTTGGACCATAGGTCTTAAATCTGGTGGAATTACAGGAATTGCATCAAGAACCATCCATGTTGGATCATTTCCTGATTGGATAAAAGCATCAATAACTTCAAGCCTTCTTGTGATACGAATTTTCTTTTGACCAGTCGCATTTTCAAGTTCTTCAGTCAATTCATCATTTTCTTTTTGTAAATCAACCTTTGCTAAAAGTTCTTTTATGGCTTCTGCTCCCATTTTAGCAGTAAATTTATCACCATATTCTCTTTTAAATTCTCTATATTCTACTTCGCTTAGCAGTTGTTTTTCGTAAAGAGTAGTTTGTCCACTTTCTACCCTTGTAACAACATATGCCGCAAAGTATAAAACTTTTTCCAAAGCTCTTGGACTCATGTCAAGCACAAGACCCATACGTGATGGAATTCCTTTAAAATACCAAATATGGGAAACAGGAGCTGCAAGCTCAATATGACCCATTCTTTCACGTCTAACCTTGGCCTTTGTAACTTCTACTCCGCATTTTTCGCAGACTACACCCTTATATCTAACTCTTTTATATTTTCCACAGGCACATTCCCAGTCCTTTGTAGGTCCAAAAATCTTTTCGCAGAATAAACCTTCCTTTTCTGGTTTTAATGTCCTGTAATTAATTGTTTCAGGTTTTTTTACTTCTCCATAAGACCATTCTCTGATCTTTTCTGGTGAAGCTAAACCTATTTTAATAGAATGGAATAATTCGTGTTCGCTCAAAAGGATACTCCTTTCCCTTATTCATTTTCAATATCTTCGTAGTCTTTATCAGAATTTTCAAAATAATCTGAAGAATCTCCCAAGATAGATTCATCATCATTTTCAGAATCACTGTAGGAATCATCCCCATCATCATCGGTAAAACTTTCATCTAAAGCTTCTGCTTCTTCGCTTGAAATAGTCCTTATAGCAGAATTGTTATTGGAAGTATTTGTTTCTATAAGATTTCTAACATCTTCTTCATTATCTTCTTCAATAGCATCAATTCTTGAAAGATCATCTTCTTCAGCCTCTAAATCAACGGGGTTTCCATCATCATCTAAAACTTCTATTTCTAAAGCTAAAGATTGCAATTCTTTTATTAAAACCTTAAAAGATTCTGGAATGCTCGGTTGTGGAATATTTTCACCTTTAACTATAGCTTCATAAGTCTTTACACGTCCTACAATATCATCAGATTTTACTGTTAGCATTTCTTGTAAGGTGTAAGATGCACCATAAGCTTCAAGAGCCCAAACTTCCATTTCTCCAAATCTTTGTCCACCAAATTGTGCCTTTCCTCCTAGGGGTTGTTGAGTAACCAGTGAGTAAGGTCCTGTTGAACGAGCATGGATTTTTTCATCAACTAAATGGTGAAGTTTTAACATATACATATATCCAACAGTTACAGGATGGTCAAATTCTTCTCCAGTTCTTCCGTCACGAAGTTGTATTTTTCCATCATGAGGATATCCTGCTTTTTCAAGAGATTCAAAAATATCTGATTCATTAGCCCCGTCAAAAACTGGTGTGGCTACGTGCCATCCGAGTTTTTTTGCAGCAAGACCCAAGTGAACTTCCAACACTTGTCCTAAGTTCATACGGCTAGGAACTCCTAGAGGATTTAATACAATTTGAATAGGCGTACCATCAGGCATATAAGGCATATCTTCTTTAGGAAGCACCCTTGATATAACCCCTTTGTTACCGTGACGACCACACATCTTATCTCCAACTTGGATTTTTCTTTTTGTAGCTACAAAAACTCTTACCATTTCATTGACGCCTGGTTGCAATTCATCGCCTTCAGACCTTTTGAAAGTTTTAACATCTACAACAATTCCATGTTCTCCATGAGGTAGTCTTAGTGATGTGTCACGTACTTCACGAGCCTTTTCACCGAATATAGACCTTAAAAGTCTTTCTTCAGCAGAAAGTTCTGTTTCTCCCTTCGGTGTTACCTTTCCAACTAAAATATCTCCAGGTTTAACCTCAGCCCCGATTCTTACTACTCCAAGTTCATCTAAGTCCTTAAGCATATCATCCCCAACATTAGGAATGTCACGAGTGATTTCTTCAGGTCCTAATTTTGTATCACGAGCTTCAGACTCATATTCTTCAATATGAAGAGAAGTTAAAGTATCATTAATAACTAATTCTTGATTAACCAAAACAGCATCTTCATAGTTGTAGCCTTCCCAGTTCATGAAAGCTATTAAAATATTTTTACCAAGTGCCATTTCTCCCATATCGGTAGATGGACCATCAGCAATTATTTCACCTTTCTTAACCTTTTGTCCTTCATTTACGATAGGTCTTTGGTTAATGGTTGTGCCTTGGTTGCCTCCTACAAACTTATGAAGTTTATAGGTATCAAGAACTTTATCTTTATCTCTACGAAGTTCTATGTGCGTTGCATCAACTTTTTCTATAACACCATCATCAGTTGAAACAATTACAACACCTGAGTCTTTAGCTGCCCTGTATTCAATACCTGTACCTACAATAGGTGCTTGTGTTGAAAGTAGCGGTACGGCTTGTCTTTGCATGTTGGCACCCATTAGAGCTCTGTTGGCATCATCATTTTCAAGGAAAGGAATCATAGAAGTTCCGACAGCAACAATTTGTTGAGGAGAAACATCCATGTAGGTAACATCTTTTACATCAAATATATCTACAATGCCTTCATGACCTCTACAAGCAATTCTCTTTTCTAAGAATCTTCCATCTTCATCAAGTTTTTCATAGGATTGAGCAATAATTTGCTCATATTCTACATCAGCAGTTAAATATTCAATTTTATCTGTAACAACTCCATCTACAACTTTTCTGTAAGGAGTTTCTATAAATCCATATTCATTAATTCTGGCATAGGTTGTTAAAGAAGTGATTAATCCTATATTAGGTCCTTCTGGAGTTTCTATAGGGCACATTCTTCCATAGTGTGAGTTATGGACGTCACGCACTTCAAAACCAGCCCTGTCTCTACTCAACCCACCAGGTCCTAGTGCAGATAACCTTCTTTTGTGAGTTAATTCTGACAAGGGGTTGTTTTGGTCCATAAATTGTGAAAGTTGTGAAGAACCGAAAAATTCTTTAATGGCAGCCGTAACAGGTCTTATATTTATAAGAGATTGAGGTGTTGTAGCTTCAACATCCTGTACAGTCATTCTTTCACGAATAACACGTTCCATTCTGGAAATACCGATTCTGAATTGATTTTGAAGAAGTTCACCAACTGATCTAATTCTTCTATTTCCTAGATGGTCAATGTCATCTGTATAGCCAACTCCATCCATAAGATTAAATTCATAATTTATAGCAGCGACAATATCATCTACTACTATATGTTTTGGACTTAGTTCGTTGTGTCTTTTCTTTAATTCTTCTTTTAACGCTTCTTCATCTGAGCCAAATTCTTCATAGATTGATTGGAATAAGGGGAAATAAATTTTTTCCCTAAAACCTAACTCTTCTAGTGTAAAGTTAAGTCCAAAGGATGAAGGTATGCAGAAATTATTTCCAATTACAATAACTTCTCTTGATTCAGATTCATCAAAAGGATTTAAAACCTTCAAAAGAATTCTGTTTATACCTGCATTCTCAATCTCAAAAGCTTTTGCTCTATCTAAAGTTTCTCCTTTTTCTGCAATTATTTCTCCAGTAAGAGGATTAACTGCATCTTCAGCTAGTATATTATTTTCAATTCTAGCTTCTATTCCTAATTTTTTATTAAACTTATATCTACCAACTCTTGCAAGATCATATCTTCTGTCATCAAAAAACATATTTTCAAATAATGATTTTGCGCTGTCAAGGGTTGGCGGTTCGCCAGGTCTTAGTTTTTTATAAATTTCAAGTAAAGCTTCTGTTTTATTTGAAGTTGTATCTTTTTCAAAAGTTTTTGTTAAAGCTTCACTTTCCCCTAAGATATCTGTAATTTCACGATTGCTTTCAACGCCTATTGCACGAGCAAGAATTGTTATAGGTATTTTTCTTGTTCTATCAATACGAACGTTGATAACACCTGCTGCATCAGTTTCAAATTCAAGCCATGCTCCACGATTAGGTATAAGAGTTGAAGAATAAAGTTTCTTACCTGTCTTATCCCTTTCTTCCTTAAAATAAGCTCCTGGGCTTCTAACAAGTTGTGATACTACAACACGTTCGGCTCCGTTTATAACAAAGGTTCCTGTTGGAGTCATTAAGGGCAAATCACCCATAAAAACTTCTTGTTCCTTTACTTCGCCTGTTTCGGTGTTAATCAGCCTGACTTTTACTTTAAGAGGTGCGCAATAATTGGTATCTCTTTGTTTTGATTCATCAATATCATATTTAATATCATCTGAAATATAATAATCAACGAACTCTAAAATTAATTTACCTGAGTAATCTTCAATAGGAGAGACATCATCGAAAACTTCCTTAAGCCCTTCTTTAATGAACCAGTCAAAAGAAGAAGTCTGCACGTCAAGGAGGTTTGGTAAACTCATTACCTCTTCTACTCGAGAAAAACTCATTCTCTCACGTTTCCCATATTTCACAGGATGTACCATTTTTTCACCCTAGCCTTTCATGGTTTATTAGAAAATTAGAGGACACTATTCCACTCTAATTATTATTATGCAAATAATAATTTTAACATATCATTACCATATATTCAATATGCTTTTAGTAAATAATTTCTGGGAATAAATTTCTAAAAAAGCTTCTAAAAAAAGGTGAAAAGTATAGAAAATATCTAAACTTTTCACCTTTTTAATTATTTTTTTAATATTTCAAGAGCTTTTTGCAGTTGTGTATCAGTATCAAGAAAATCTACTCCTATACCCTTAATACCTTCCGGCTCTTTAACTTTTATATCGGGTTCGATACCAAGTTTATGGATACTTTTCCCACTTGGAGTAAAGTATGCTGCTGTCGTTAATTTCAAGCCACTTCCTTTCGCTAATGGAAATACAGTTTGAACAATTCCTTTTCCATAGGATTTTTCTCCAACAATAGTGGCTCTTTTATAATCTCTTATAGCTCCTGCTACAATTTCAGATGCTGATGCAGATCCTCCATTTTGTAAGACAACCATTTTTGTATCTACATAATTTTTATCTGATTTATATTCTTCAATAATCTTATTTTGATTGTCTTTTAAGGTAACTATAACTCCTTCAGGAAGAATTTTATCACATATACCAACTGCTGCATCTACAACTCCACCAGGATTACCTCTTAAATCAAGAATTATACCCGGCTTATTTTTTTTCACTAAATCATCAAGGGCTTTGCTAAACTCTTTATCTGTATCTTCATCGAAAACAGTTATCCCTATATAACCAATTTCTCCTAATTCTTTTTCTATAACAGATGCTATTTTAACTTGATCTCTTTTTACACTAATTTCTTGAGGTTTTTTACTTCCACTTTTTAAAACTAAGAGTTTAACTAAAGAATCTTTTTCTCCTCTAATGGCTTTTGAAGCTTCAGTAATATTATCACCTGTATAGTCCTTACCATTTATTTGCAGTATTTTATCCCCTGAATTTAGACCAGCCTTCTCAGCTGGTGAACCTTTTATTGGCGAGATTACTGTTATTTGACCATCTTCACCAGGTGCTATATAAACTCCAATGCCGAAAAATTTACCTGTAGTTTCTTCTGTTAAGGCAACCATCTCTTCAGGCGATAAATACTCTGAATATGGGTCTTTAAGAGAAGCTACAGCTCCTTTTAATTCTCCAATTTCAAAATTTTTCTCATCAACTTTAAAAAGATAGTGTTTTTTTATGAAATTTTCCAACTGAACTATATTGTTAAATTTATCAGTCGTCCCTAAAAATAAACCGTGTAAGGTTATAAATCTTGTTGCAATATTTGTCAAAATTAATATTGCAAGAAAAATGATTATTCGTTTTGTTTTTTTCATTATATATATCCTAAGGGGTTAACAGGTTGTCCGTTAACTCTTACTTCAAAGTGCAGGTGAGGTCCTGTTGAAAGACCAGTCGAACCTATAAATGATACAACATCTCCTGCTTTTACCTTTTGTCCTACACTTACATTTACTCTTGAATTATGTGCATAAACTGTAACTATGTCCCCATGATCAACCATTACAACATTGCCATATCCTGACATTTGTCTTGCCATAATTACTGTTCCTGATGCTGCTGCAACAACTGGAGTTCCAGCCGGCCCAGGAATATCTACACCTGAGTGAAATCTATAAATCTTTAAAATTGGATGAAATCTTTGACCAAAAGGAGAAGAAATTCTTGTATGTCCAGGTACTGGCCAATTTAGTTTGCCTGCTGCTCTTGGGCTTGGGGCAATATTCATACCTTGTCCTGACTTAGCCATTTTTTTTGCATTTTCTTTTTGAATTTCTTTTTTGATTTGTTCTTGTAACTTGACAATTTCAGAATCAAGATTATCCCATTGAGCCTGAGCTTTGTTATATTCCTCTCTATATAAGTCAATATTTTCTTGTAGCTTACTTATATATTGATTTTTAGCTTCAATAGCTGTTTGATAATTACTTCTTTCAATCACTAGAGAAGTCTTTTTTGCATTAACAACATTTCTGTCATTTGTTAATTTTTCTTTAGCCATTTTAATAGTTTTAATTTGTTGGCTTATATAATTAATTAAATCCCTGTCTGCCTGTGCAATTCTAGATATATTCTTGTTATTTTTTAATAAATCCTCAATAGATTTAGAATTCATTATAACTTCCAAATATCTTATATTGCCCCTTTTATACATTTCTCTTATTCTAACTCTGAAAAGGTCAATATTATCATCTAAATTTTTTTGAGCTTCATTTAATTTTTTTTGATTTTTTTCTATTTCAATATTTAATTTGTCAATATCTTTTTGTAAACTTGTAATTTGAGTAGTTGTGTTGTTAATTTTAGAATCAAGCTTATCAATTTCTTTTTCCACATCTGTGACTTGACCTTGAGTATTCTTGATCTTCTCCTTTTTCAATTGCATTTGAGATTTAACTTTTTCTTTTTCCTTTTTCTTTTGTTCTTGTTGCTTTTTCAACTGAGCACTATCCGCAAAAACAGAAGTAAAAAGTATAAGTACTAAAAAAATTACAAATTTTCTTTTATTTTTAAACATTAAACCACCTAAACATTTAAGAATCTCTTTGTAGAAAATAAAGAACCTAAATAACCGATACCTATTCCTATACATAGATATACAATAAATAAGTCATTCTTAACAAGTTCCACACCCACAAGATCTATATTAGTAATCTTAAAAAGTTCCATATTTATTCTTTCAAATAAATATGAGTAAAAATTCACTGTTAAAAATGTTGCTATTAAAGCTCCAAGAACACCAAAGAGTATTCCCTCTATAAGAAAAGGTCCTCTTATATAAGAATTAGTTGCTCCTATATATCTCATTATAGAAATTTCATTTTCTCTATTTGCAATGGCTATTTTAATAGTATTATGCATAATTAGTACAGAAACCAAAAATAATATGGCTACAATTGCTATTCCTACATACTTAAGACCATTCTCAAATCTCATCATTTTACTTATAAAATCATATTGATATTCAACATCTTCAATTATGGGTAAATCTTTATATTTGTTTTTTACATCTAAACCTTGAGAAAGTTCTTTCATTTCCACTGTGATAGAAGCTGGAAGTGGATTGCCACCAGGCATATCTTCAAAAACAGAAACATCTTCGCCAAAACCTTCTTTAAATTCTTCTAAGGCATCTTCTCTTGATATATAATCAATTTTTTTAACTCTTGCATCTTCTGTCAGTTCTTTAATAAAATTATTCACATCAACAGCAGGTGCATCATCTTTAAGATAAAAAACAAGCTTATCGAGTTTTTCTCCTGTCTGATAAACCATGGCATTAAGATTTAAAACTAGAAGCAAAACAACACCTAATAAGGTCAACATAGCCGCTATAGAAATAGTTGAAGTAAATGCCATTGTCTTATTACGCCATAAACTTTTAAATGCCTCTTTGCATACATTAATCAGTTGTCGTACAAGTCTCACAATAGTATCCACCCTTCTCTATATTTCCAACAATATTACCATCTTTTAATGTAACAACATGCTTTTTCATCTCATTAACTATATTAACTGCATGAGATGCCATAATTACTGTTGTTCCTTGATCGTTAATATTAGCTAAAGCTTTCATTATATCCCAAGCTGTATTTTCGTCTAAATTTCCAGTAGGTTCATCACATACTAAAATAGGAGCATTATTAACTATTGCTCTAGCAATAGCAACTCTTTGGCTTTCTCCTCCTGATAGCTCATCAAGATGAGCTTTTTTCTTATCCGATAAACTGACAAGGTCAAGAGCTCTTCCAACATTTCTATTTATTTCCCTACGACTCGCTCCAATAATTTCAAGGGCATAGGCAACATTTTCAAAGACAGTTTTTTTAGGTAAAAGTCTAAAATCTTGAAAAACCACTGAAATATTTCTCCTAAGTCTAGGCACTTGATATTCAGATATTTTACTTAAATCTATATCATCAATTAAAATTCTTCCACGACTTACTTTCTCTTCTCTAATAAGTAATTTAATCAAGGTAGATTTTCCAGCCCCCGATGGACCTACAAAAAATACAAAATCTCCTTTTGGTATTTTTAAATTAATATTTGAAAGAGCACGAGTTCCATTATCGTATTCTTTATATACATTATCAAATTTAATCATAATAATCCTTTCTATATTTCTCTATAGATTATATTACAAAATGTTTACAATTTACAGAGGAAATTTATAAATGTATAAATTTCTATATATAAAAAACCGACTAAAAAGCCGGTTTAATTATTTATCAATTTTGCCAAAATCTTTAAATGGATAAATTCTATTTTTTGTTGCTCCAATTAATGCTTTTTCCTTTATGGGTCCAAAATTTCTGCAATCATAGGAACCAGGTCTGTTATCTCCCATTAGGAAATATTCATCCTTTCCAAGTTTCCATGTGTTTTCATCATAGGAATCTGTATATACACCCTCTTGTAAATAATTTTCATCTAATTCTTTGCCATTAACATAAACCTTACCCGCCTCAATATGAACTTCATCTCCAGGTTCACCAATAAGTCTTTTTATCAGATTTTTATTGTCTTCAGGACTCTTAAATATAACAATTTGTCCTCTTTTATAATTATGAGTCCAATCGACTATTCTATCTACAAGCACAAGATCCTTAGGATAAAGAGTAGGAAACATAGATGTTTGATTTACTACAGCTAAGTTAAAAACAAAATTTCTTATTATTAAAGCTATCACTACAGCAGAAATTACAACTTTTAAATCATCCATAAGACTTGATTTTTTCTTTTCTTCTTTATTAACTTCATTCATTCATATCACCTTAAATATTATAATCCTAATAAATAATATAGTAAATGTTCTATTTTACTTTGCTTTATTTTTATCCAATATGATAGATTCCAATTCACCAGAATCTTTATCTAATTGATTCAGGTCACTCTGTGTTATATTGTAGTGGTTACTATTAGTTTGACTGTTAGTATTTTTTGCATTGGAATTTCTATTAATATTATTATTTACATTATTATCAACTTTATTGTTATTTATTAAGGAATTATTGTTAGCTTTAGTTATAGAATTTTCATTAGTCTTTTTAGGATTCTTATCTACTAGAACTATTTCTTTATCATTAGCATTGTAGCTTACTTCCATACCTAAAATTTCTGCAACAAACCTTATGGGTACAAAGGTTCTATCACCCTTAATAATAGCAGGCGTATCTACTGTGATTGATTTTTCTCCTACATTAATTTTCTTAGAATCAACTTTAAAATAAATGTCATTATTTATATCATTTGTTCTTACAAAAACTGATTTCTCTTCACCGTTCCAATCAACTTGATAGCCCAAAGCTTCTACAATAAATCTTAGAGGCACCATTGTCCTTGAATTTTTTATAAAAGGTGCTGTATCCATTTGTGCTTTTTGACCATTAATTTTATAAGTCTTCTTGCCTATATTCATAGTAACGGTCTTTGCATTTGCATCAAGGAAATTAAGCTCAGCTTTTTTATCATTGATACTAGCGATAAGTTTTGGATTTGTGCCTAATTTATTTATTGTTACTGTTGAAGAATTAACATCAAGCTTTCCATCAACATCAAGAAGTTGGAATTTGAAAACTCTTGGCGAAAGTTTTATATCTTTTCCATCAACTTTAGCTTCTATAGTAAAATTAATTTTATCCCCTGGCTTAACATTTCTTGAATCGCTAATAATTTCAAGAGATTCAAAAGCTTTAGAATCTTTAATATTTATTTCTTTACTAATATTTTCTCCCTTATTAGTAGTTAAAGATAAATTGAATTTTCCAGGAACCATAGCAAGATAAGAAGTGCCATTTAAGATATTTTGACCATTTGAATTTTCACTTAATTTATAGGTTCTATCAGAAATATCAATAGGATTTAAAAACTTATCCCAGGCTGATTTTAAAGAAAAGTCAGTTGATTGACCTATAACTAAATCAGTATTTCCTTTTAATTTTCCGTCTATAATTTGTCCAGTATTTTTTGTAGTATTAAAAACTCCAATACCGTTAACTACTTTTCTTTCAGCCTTATTTCCTTCAGGATTTATAACTCTTGTTCTATTCAAATCACCGAGATTTCTCACAACCATAGCTGTTGAGCCACCACCGTCTAAATTTAAAGCCCTTTGGCAACCCAAATTAACCATAAAGTTAGAAAGTTCATTTAAACTCATTCCGCTTGATCTTTTTGTTCTTCCTTCACAAGAAACAATATAAACGCTCTTGCCTCCATCGGCTATTCCTATACAAGTTCTAGCTCTAGTGCCTCCAATAGAATTTATATCTTTTTTATAGGGTCTTGTTTTGGAATTATCAACCAAAAGAGAATGTCCACCTATTAGCATTTTCCAAGATTTCTGAGGATAAATATCATAAGTAATCTTTAATTTATCTCCAATTTTTATATTATTTTTTACAAAAGTTGCACTAGCTCCGCTCACTTGTAAAATCTTATAACCACTTGGAATTTTTAAGTCTAAATTCTTGTCATAAATAATTTTTTCAACGACATTATCTTGATTCAATAGAACCTCTCCAGCAGTTTTATCACCACGAGATTTTGAAGTCCAAAAATCTGTATACATTTGAATCTTAGATTCGTGAGAGTATTCCTTAGAGGGTTGATACCAATATAAATTCTTATTTAATCCGTCAATATTATAAGTTGTTCCATTGGGTGCTGTAACTTTTCCACCAAAATTTGTATCTAAAATATGGGCAGTATTTGTTGAATCAATCCCAAAAGAATATATATCTGTTAAAACACCAGGAGATGATTTTATATCACCATCAATAATTGAAGGTCCAAGAGGAACCCCTTGAAGAGCCATACTAAAAAAATCACCATTACAAAGTCCAACTGCATTAGTTCTATTTGCCATTTGAGAAACACTTGCCTTCTCAGTATAAGAACCATTTCCAGCAACAGTATTTAACTTAATATAAGGATTATTTAAATCACACTTTAAAACATTTAAGATTGCATTTCCCTTACTTGTTTTAACTGTGTATTGAAAGTTCACAACTCCTGGAGCTATTTCCTCCTGAGAATTAAGTTTATTTTCAGCAAATATAAAATTAGTAATAATTATGGAAAAAACCATAAAAAATATAATAAGTCTTTTTTTCATTTATTTATTCCTCCGCTTACTATTATAGAGTAAATAAGTTAAATAAATTAGAATTTATTAATTTGTAATAAAATCGTAATTATCTAATTGATACACCTTGCAAAAAACGCATCCTTATCCTTAATTAAATTTAAAAAGTCTGATCTTTTAATCTTCTTTGTAAAAATAATTTTTTGACCCTTATATATTTCTTCCCTTTCAACAAGATCTTCAGGAAAATCACCGCTAGTCCTTAAGTAATATTGACCCTCAAAATTATCATTATAATTGACAAGGTCATTTCCACCATAAACTCTTATATCATTTTTCTTTATAACATCAATTATATCTTGAAGAACAGCAGAGGCAGTAGGTAAAGAGCCAGCACCAGGACCTTTTAAAGTTATCTTTTCAAAATAATCCCCATAAATTTCCACCATATTATAGGCGCCCTCAAGCCTTGCTAAATCTTCATCTTTTTTGAATAAACAAGGTTCAATTATACATACATAATTATCGCCTAATTTTTGTCCAAGGCAAACCTCTTTAACTCTATAATTACCAGAAAGATATAAAACATCTATTTTATTAATCTTATCAAGTCCAAAAACTTCAATATCATCTTCAGTAATTTTTCCCTTACAAATAATTGACATAAGAATCCTAAGCTTTCTTCTCATATCAAATCCCTTAACATCATCAGTGGGGTCGTGTTCAGCAAAACCTTTTTCTTGAGCTTCCTTTAAAACCTCAGCATAATCTTTATTATTCTCAAACATATTGTATAAAATATAATTGCTAGTTCCATTGAGAACACCATAAATTTTATTAATATTATTAAATATAGATAAAGATTTTACCTCTCTTACAATTGGAATTGTTCCACCAACTGAGGCTTCGTATAAAAATAGCCTACCCTTATCTTGAGAAATTTCCATTAACTCTTCAAAATATTTACTTACTACAGCTTTATTTGAACTTACAACATCCTTACCATTTTCTAAAGCTTTCTTTATATAAATATAAGAATTTTCTACATCTCCTGTCATTTCAACAACAATATCTATATCCTTATCTAAATAGATATCATCATAATCATTAGTTAAAAGCTTTTTGTCAATATCCTTATACTTGGATATATTTCTGACCAAAATCTTAGAAATTTCAATATTTATATCAAGAGAATTTAAAAGTTCCTTTTTTTCCTTCAAAATATTATATAGTCCTCTGCCGACAGTCCCAAATCCTAATAATGCAATTTTTGTCATCTTATCCTCCTCAATCTATTTAAAAAAATTTTATATTAGAAAAAAATTAAAGTCAAGGTCAGAAAACTAATTAAGTAATTAGAGTTGACACTAAAAAATAGCCTTGGTATTATTAATAAAAGGAGGAAAAACTATGAGTTTTAATTTAGCGATTTTTGGAGCGACAGGCTTAGTTGGAGAAACAATGCGCTCCATATTAGAAGAAAGAAATTTACCTATAGATAATATTTATTTCTTTGCATCTGAAAGGTCAGCAGGCAAAAAAATAAAATTTTTAGATAAAGAATACGAAATAATAGAATTAAGTGAAGAAAATCTAAAAAAAGAAAAAATTGATTATGCACTTGGAGCCCTAGATTCAAGCTTGGCAAAAAAATTTTTACCCGTAGCCGCAAAACTTGGGATAAAAATAATAGATAACTCAAGTTCATATAGGATGGATGAAGATAAACCACTTGTAGTCCCAGAAATAAATCCACAAGATGCACAATATGAAGGCAACATAATCCCATCACCAAACTGCTCAACAATACAATCAGTAGTAGCCCTATACCCAATATACAAAAAATACGGTATAAAAAGAATTGTATATACAACATATCAAGCAGTTTCAGGCTCAGGAAAAAACGGACTAGAAGACTTGGAAAGAGGAATGAAAGGTCAAGAAAACATATTTTATCCCTATCCAATTATAGGAAATGTCTTACCCCACATTGATGACTTCTTAGAAAATGGCTATAGCAAAGAAGAAATGAAAATGATAAATGAAACAAAAAAAATCTTCCATGACAACTCAATTAAAATAACAGCAACTACAGCAAGAGTACCTGTAAAAACATCTCACATGGTTGCAATAAACGTTGAAACAAAAGAAGATTTTGACATAAAAGATATTTTCGAATTATACAAAAATACCGATGGAATTGTCTTATATGATGACCTCAAAAATTTAAAATACCCTATGCCAATAATAGCTGCTGGAAAAGACCCTGTATATGTAGGCAGAATAAGAAGAGATATTTCAGTTGAACATGGTTTAGACCTAATATGTGTGGCTGATAATATGAGAAAAGGTGCAGCTTTAAATACAATTCAAATACTAGAAAGTTTGATAAAATAAAAAACTTAGCTTTATAATATCTGTAGAATTTTTGCAAACAGATATTGTAAGGCTATTTTTAATTATAAACCATATAAAAAATAATTCATAATAGTAGTATAAATGCAAAAATACAGTAATTAAACTTACGAATTAATTAACTTAAAAAAAGTGAATTTAGCTTATATTTATAAAATATTAGTTATAAATGATTTATTAACTAATTATATTATTCATATCTAAATAATGTATGATAAGAGATTATATTAGAATTAATGGGTCTGTCAAAACATAAGAAATATCATAAAAACAAAAATTTAAACATAAAAATGGTGACCCATGCGCGATTCGAACGCGCGACACCTTGATTAAAAGTCAAGTGCTCTGCCGACTGAGCTAATGGGTCACAAAAAATTATAATACATATAAAATAAATCTACATCCAAAAAAATCGGATACCTAACACCACTAAAATATAAATAAATATTCCATATTTATTAAAATATCTTCAAAAAAAATCAGATAGAATAAAGCTACCTGATTTTTTTATTTGGCGGAGAAGGTGGGATTCGAACCCACGTGGGCTTGCACCCTAACGGTTTTCAAGACCGCCCCGTTATGACCGCTTCGGTACCTCTCCAAAAATGGTGACCCATGCGCGATTCGAACGCGCGACACCTTGATTAAAAGTCAAGTGCTCTGCCGACTGAGCTAATGGGTCATATATTAATGGCTGGGGTGGCAGGACTCGAACCTACGCATGCCAGAGTCAAAGTCTGGTGCCTTACCGACTTGGCTACACCCCAAAATATATTATATATTCTGGCGCACCTAGGAGGATTCGAACCCCCGGCACACGGATTAGAAGTCCGTTGCTCTATCCTACTGAGCTATAGGTGCATATATGGAGCGGGTGAAGGGAATCGGACCCTCGCAACCAGCTTGGAAGGCTGGGGCTCTACCACTGAGCTACACCCGCAAATATAAAATTATGGTGGAGGAGAGTGGATTTGAACCACTGAAAGCTAAGCTAACGGATTTACAGTCCGTCCCCTTTGGCCAACTCGGGAACTCCTCCAAGTTGTAATGGAGCTGGTGAGAGGACTTGAACCCCCAACCTACTGATTACAAGTCAGTTGCTCTACCAATTGAGCTACACCAGCATGGCGACCCGGATCGGGCTCGAACCGACGACCTCCAGCGTGACAGGCTGGCATTCTAACCAGCTGAACTACCGGGCCACACATAGTTTTATTTAGCACTTAGTGATTATTTAATAACCACTAAGTGTTTTTTGGTGGACACAATAGGGCTCGAACCTATGACCCCCTGCTTGTAAGGCAGATGCTCTCCCAACTGAGCTATGCGTCCTTATTATGGTGACCCTGCCGAGAATCGAACTCGGGATACCACCGTGAAAGGGTGGTGTCTTAACCGCTTGACCACAGGGCCATATTCTTAGTAAAAACTACAAATAATAATACACTAAGTTAAATGGTAGCGGCGAAGAGATTTGAACTCCTGACACTGCGGGTATGAACCACATGCTCTAGCCAACTGAGCTACGCCGCCTAATAATAGAAGAGTAGCTTCATAAGATTTACAAAAACTTATCTTACTAAACTACAGATTTTTTATGGTAGCGGGAGCAGGATTTGAACCTACGACCTTCGGGTTATGAGCCCGACGAGCTACCAGACTGCTCCATCCCGCGTCGTTAGCTCACTACTTTTTTATGGTGCCGAGAATCGGAATCGAACCGATACGGTGTTTTACCACCGCAGGATTTTAAGTCCTGTGCGTCTGCCAGTTCCGCCACCCCGGCTTGTTGGCGCTCAGGGTGGGATTCGAACCCACAGCCTATCGGTTAACAGCCGAGTGCTCCACCGTTGAGCTACCTAAGCTTATGTAGTTAGTTATCTAACTACTTCTTTATATATTTTTTAAACCGGCAATAACTTACTCTCCCAGGTCGTTGCCAACCAAGTACCATCAGC
>ERZ1673752.2104-NODE-2104-length-23815-cov-405.418140_pt1 | contig 23815 bp, 14 predicted proteins | sample MGYA00580195_ERZ1673752 | MGnify/ENA primary metagenome ERZ1673752 (study PRJEB41218, sample SAMN15661744) | gut metagenome | host: Homo sapiens | place: Canada: London | collected 2015-08-20/2019-03-30 | study: EMG produced TPA metagenomics assembly of...
AGGATCAGGTGTGGAACCGCGTTACCATCAACCGTGCCGCCCACAAGTCCACCCGCTACTACATCGACGAGATGCACCTGCTGTTGAAGGAGGAACAGACCGCCGCCTATACGGTGGAAATCTGGAAACGATTCAGAAAATGGGGCGGAATCCCCACCGGCATCACGCAGAATGTCAAAGACCTGCTTTCCAGCCGTGAGGTGGAGAACATCTTTGAAAACTCCGACTTCGTGTATATGCTCAACCAGGCTGGCGGGGACCGGCAGATCCTCGCCAAGCAGCTGGGCATTTCCACACACCAGTTATCTTATGTGACCCACTCCGGTGAGGGCGAGGGTCTGCTGTTCTATGGCTCCACGATCCTGCCGTTTGTAGACCACTTCCCGAAGAATACCGAGCTTTACCGCATTATGACCACCAAACCTCAAGAATTGAAAAAGGAGGATGAATGATTATGAACCCCAACATTTTGAATAAAAACCCGTTGATGTTTTTTGACAGGGCGGTAAATGCCCAGCGCAGCCAGCTGCTTACGGTCATGGCTGATGCGGTCAGCGAGTGTCGCACGGCGGCAGACCAGGCAGCGGAACTGAATGAGACCGGTCAGATGGGGCTGCTCCGTCTGGCAGAGGTCTGGAGCGCCATCCGTGCCAAGGAAGGTATGGGTGGTCTGGTTCTGGAAGGAACAGAAGCGAAGATCCTGTCCGATGTGGTGGCACAGTTTTATGCCTACCTGTCCGGCTGTATGTTCAACGATCCGGTGGGAATGGCCATTTATGCAGAGCTGCACTACATGATGTCCTCCCTCATGCTGGGAGAATGGTTTGAATAAGGAACCGCGTCTGCGTTTTACTGATGAGGAACGGTCTGACCCTGCACTGGAAAAGCCGATCCGTAAAGCGGAGAAAGCTGCGGCCAGAGCAGATAAGGCGCAGGCCAATATCCCAAAGAAAAAGGTCAGGCAGACGGTCATTGACCCGGATACCGGAAAAAAGACCTCGAAGCTGACCTTTGAGGACAAGAAAAAGCCACCTTCCAAAGTTTCTCAAGGAGTCAGGGAAGCTCCCGTCCATCTGGTCGTGGGCAAGCTCCACAAAGAGATCCGGGAAACAGAGCAGGACAACGTGGGCGTGGAAAGCGCCCACAAGTCCGAGGAAGCGGTGGAGACCGGCGCTTATCTGGTGCGGGAGGGCTATCGCAGCCACAAGCTGAAGCCGTACCGCAAAGCAGCCCAGGCAGAGCGTCAACTGGAAAAGGCAAATGTAAATGTTCTGTACCAGAAATCTTTGCAGGAAAATCCCCAGTTTGCCAGCAATCCGCTTTCCCGCTGGCAGCAAAAGCAGGCCATCAAAAGGCAGTATGCCGCCGCTAAACACGCCGGTCAGACTGCCGGAAATACCGCCCAGGCTGCGTCCAAAACCGGAAAAGCCGCAAGGACGGTGAAAGAAAAGGCACAGCAGGCAGGGGCATTCGTCATGCGCCACAAGAAGGGTTTCCTGATGGCAGGGGTTTTGTTCCTCATTACCTGTATGCTGATGAATACCATGTCCTCCTGCTCCATGATGGCGCAGAGCATCGGTTCCGTTCTCTCCGGCACCACTTATCCGTCGGATGACCCGGAAATGCTGGCAGTGGAGGCAGATTATGCAGCCAGAGAAGTCCAGTTGCAGGAGGAAATCGACAACATTGAAAGCAGCCACCCAGGGTATGACGAGTATCGCTATGATCTTGGTATGATCGGCCATGACCCTCATGAGTTGGCAGCATTTCTGTCTGCCGTCTTGCAAGGTTACACCCAGCAGAGCGCTCAGGCAGAGCTGGCGCGTGTGTTTGCAGCACAGTATCAGCTGACGCTTACTGAGGAAGTGGAGATTCGCTACCGCACGGAGACCTCCACCGACCCGGAGACCGGCGAGACCACCTCAGAAGAAGTCCCCTATGAGTATTACATTTTGAATGTGAAACTCACCAGCAAGCCCATTTCCGCTGTGGCGTCGGAGTTACTGACCCCGGAGCAGATGGAAATATATCAGGTTTACCGGCAGACCATGGGCAATAAGCCGCTGTTGTTTGGCGGTGGTTCCCCTGACATGAGCAATTCCGAGGACTTGACCGGTGTACAGTTCGTAAATGGAACCCGTCCCGGAAATCCGCAGTTGGTGGAGCTGGCCAAGCGTCAGGTCGGCAATGTGGGCGGCTATCCTTATTGGAGCTGGTATGGCTTTGACAGCCGCGTGGAGTGGTGCGCCTGCTTTGTATCCTGGTGTTATAACCAGGCTGGAAAAAGTGAGCCGCGCTTTGCAGGCTGTGAGTGGCAGGGCGTTCCGTGGTTCCAGTCTCATGGACAATGGGGTGCAAGAGGATATAACAATCTGGCTCCCGGAGATGCAATTTTCTTTGATTGGGATTTAGATGGGACAGCAGACCATGTGGGTATCGTGATCGGTACGGATGGCAGCCGTGTTTATACGGTGGAGGGAAATTCCGGCGATGCCTGCAAGATCAAAAGTTATGACCTGAATTATCAAAGTATTAAGGGCTACGGCCTGATGAACTGGTAACAGACTTTGTGGAAAGGAGTGAACGGATATGGCAAAAAACAAAATTGAACGTATCGACCAGGAAATTGAGAAAACCCGTGAGAAGATTGCAGAATATCAGGAAAAGCTCAAGACCCTGGAAGCACAGAAAACGGAGGCAGAGAATCTGGAAATCGTTCAGATGGTTCGTGCGTTACGCATGACTCCAGCACAGCTGAACGCTATGCTTTCCGGTGGAATGAACCACGGCAGAGATACAGCACTGTCGGAATCAAATAATCAGGAGGTTACCGCTTATGAAGAATAAAAGAATTTGCAAAACACTTTCCGCCCTTTGCCTGACAATGGTTGTGGCATTTGGCTTTACGATCCCTGCTTTCGCACAGGGGTCAGAACAGGCTCCGGCGGCACCGGCAGAGGATTCTACCAATGACAGCAATGTGATTGTGGAAGAAACAGAACCGGCACCGGCACTTACACCGGAGGGGAATGCGGCATTGGTGGATGATTTTGGAGGCAATAAGCAGCTTATTACTGTTACGACCAAAGCTGGAAATTACTTTTACATCCTGATTGATAGGGCGAATGAGGACAAGGAGACTGCTGTTCACTTTCTGAATCAGGTGGACGATGCAGACCTTGCGGCGCTGATGGAAGATGGAAAACCCAAAGAGGAGATGCCTGCGGTATGCAGCTGTTCAACAAAATGTGAAGCAGGGGCAGTCAATACGGCCTGCCCGGTCTGCGCAACTGATAAGAGTAAATGTACGGGCAAAGCACCGGAACCTCTGGCAGAAACATCGGAGCCGGAAAAAGAGAAGCCTGCCGGATTGAACCCGGCTGCGCTGGTCCTTTTGCTGGCTCTGCTTGGTGGCGGTGGCGTATTTGCCTACTTGAAGCTCGTTAAGAATAAGCCTAAGACCAAGGGCAATGACAGTCTGGACGATTATGATTATGGCGAGGAAGATTCTGAGGAATGGGAAACCGAGGATGAGGAGTCGGGCGAGCCGGACGCTGACGGGGGCAGCACAGAAGAAGATGACGAGGACAGTGTGAAATGACCCGTTTCACAGACAGTCCCTATGAACGCATGATGACACGCAGGCCGGAGGGCGGGAAGGAAACTTCCCGTCCTCCTTCTTTACCCCACAGCCACCCCTGCTATGGTTGCGGGAATTATGGAAGACCCTGCGTAGGTATCTGTCACCGGGAAATGTCCCGATGGCTCAAAGAGAGGAGGAACCATCATGGCTCAACATAAATTGGTAATTGCCGAAAAACCATCAGTTGCCCAGAATTTGGCGGCGGTGATCGGCGCAACCGTCCGTAAGGACGGGTATCTGGAGGGCAACGGATGGCGTGTCAGCTGGTGCGTGGGCCACCTGGCCGGTCTTGCGGATGCAGACAGCTATGACCCCAAGTATGCCAAGTGGCGATATGATGACCTGCCTATTCTGCCGGAGCATTGGCAGATGGTAGTGGGAAAGGATAAGAAAAAGCAGTTTAATATTCTCAAAAAGCTGATGAACGCCCCGGATGTGACGGAGGTAGTAAATGCCTGTGATGCCGGACGCGAGGGCGAGCTGATCTTCCGCAGCGTCTATGAGCTGGCAGGCTGCCAAAAGCCGATGAAAAGGCTCTGGATTTCTTCGATGGAGGACTCCGCCATAAGGGAGGGCTTTGCAAACCTGCGCCCCGGTGCGGACTATGACGGACTTCGGGATGCTGCCCTCTGCCGTGCCAAGGCCGACTGGCTGGTGGGGATCAATGCTACAAGGCTTTTTTCCGTGCTGTATCACCGCACACTCAACATCGGGCGCGTTATGTCTCCAACGCTGGCACTCATTGTCCAGCGAGAAGCTGAGATCGACACCTTTAAGCCGGTTCCCTTTTATACCGTGGCGCTGGAGCTGCCCGGTCTTACCGTATCCGGGGAGCGCATAAGTGACCGAGCAAGCGCAGAACAGCTGAAAGAAGCCTGCCAGGGTGCAGCTGTCACAATCAAAAAGGTGGAGTGCAAGGAAAAGTCCGAAAAGCCGCCTGCCCTCTATGACCTGACTACTCTGCAAAGAGACGCCAACCGCCTGCTTGGATTTACAGCCCAGCAGACCTTGGACTATCTGCAAAGCCTGTATGAAAAGAAGCTTTGCACCTATCCCCGTACTGACAGCCGCTATCTGACTGGCGATATGGCAGACAGCCTGCCAGTGCTGGTGAATCTGGTTGCCAATGCTATGCCGTTTCGCAAAGGAATCGCCATTACCTGTGATCCGCAGACGGTCATCAACGATAAGAAAGTAACCGACCACCACGCAGTAATCCCTACCAGAAATCTCAAGGATGCAGACCTTTCTGCCCTTCCTGCGGGAGAAAAAGCAGTGCTGGAGCTGGTGGCCCTGCGTCTGCTGTGCGCCGTGGCCCAGCCCCATATCTATTCGGAAACCGTTGCGATTGCAGCGTGTGCCGGTGGGGAGTTTACCGCCAAAGGAAAAACGGTGAAGCACCCCAGATGGAAAGCACTGGAGGACGCTTACCGTGCCAAAACGAAGGATGCAGAGCCGAAAAAAGAGGGTGCAGAGAAAGCCCTGCCGGAGCTGACTGAAGGACAGACCCTTTCGGTTTCTGCGGCAATCGTCAAAGAAGGCAAAAGCAGTCCGCCCCAGCACTTTACGGAGGACACCCTGTTGTCCGCGATGGAGACTGCCGGAAAAGAGGATATGCCGGAGGATGCCGAGCGAAAAGGTCTGGGGACACCGGCCACCCGTGCCGGTATTTTGGAAAAGCTGGTATCTGCCGGTTTTCTGGAACGAAAAAAGAGCAGGAAAACGGTGCAGCTTCTCCCTTCCCACGATGCAGTTTCCCTGATCACAGTGCTGCCGGAACAACTGCAATCGCCGCTTCTGACTGCCGAGTGGGAGTACCGCCTGGGCGAGATCGAGCGCGGGCAGCTTGCCCCGGAGGAGTTTCTGGACGGGATCAGCACCATGCTGAAAGATTTGGTGGGAACTTATCAGGTCATCAAGGGAACCGAGTACCTGTTCACTCCGCCCCGTGAGGTGGTGGGCAAATGCCCTCGCTGCGGCGGTGAAGTTGCAGAACTGCAAAAAGGCTTCTTCTGTCAGAATGATTCTTGCAAATTTGCAATCTGGAAAAACAACAAATGGTGGGCTGCCAAGAAAAAAGAGCCGACCAAAGCTGTGGTGTCTGCGCTGCTGAACGATGGCTGTGTCCGTGTGACGGGGCTATATTCGGAGAAAACCGGCAAGACCTATGATGCCACTGTGGTTTTGGAGGACGATGGACAGTATGCCAACTTCAAGCTGGAATTTGACCAGCGGAAAGGAGGCAGCCGATGAAGCTCTCTTTAGTGGAACGGGAAACCATTCTCCTCTATAACCAGGCAGAACCAATGGCTGAGGTCTATACCCACGATCCCCGTCTGATGGAGAAGCTGGAACTGCTGGCAAAAAAGCACCCCGACCAGATCACCCGAAAGGACGCCCATAACTTTACCGTCCCCAAGCGGTGTGTATCAGTCCGGGAGCCATACAGCGCCGAGCGTCGCAAAGCTGCCAGTGAGCGTGCGAAAGCCGCCGGATACCAGCCCCCTGTGAAAAAGTCCGGCAGTTAAAGGCACATGGCAGAGAATGTATTTGAAGCGGTCAAGCAGTCGGTCAGCACCAGAGAAGCGGCAGAGTTTTACGGGATAAAAGTCAGTCGAACTGGTATGGCCTGCTGTCCCTTTCACGATGATAAGAACCCCAGCATGAAGGTAGACCAGCGGTTCCACTGCTTTGGCTGCGGTGAAGATGGGGATGTGATCGACTTTACCGCAAAGCTCTTTAACCTCTCCCCAAAAGAAGCGGCGGAGAAACTGGCACAGGACTTTGGCCTGATCTATGACAGTCAGGCCCCGCCCCGCAGGAGATATGTCCGGCAAAAAAACGAGGCACAGAAGTTTCGGGAGGATCGACAGCGCTGTTACCGTGTACTGTCCGATTACTACTATCTGTTGAAAAAATGGGAAGCCGACCGTTCTCCCAGGACACCGGAGGAAGAACCGCACCCCCGCTTTGTGGAAGCAATCCAGAAGAAAACCTATGTAGAGTACCTGCTGGACCTTTTTCTTTATGAAAGTGAAGAAGAACAAAAGGCATGGATTGGAGAACACACAGCAGAAATCACACACTTGGAAAGGAGATTGAAAATCATGGCTGAGAATAAACCCACCAACCGAGAACGGCTAAGGGAAATCACAGATGGCATCGAGCAGGGCATCAAAGAACTGTTTGAAAGCGAAAAGTATATGCGCTATCTGTCCGTCATGTCCCGATTTCACCGCTATTCGGTAAACAACACCATGCTCATCTATATGCAGAAGCCGGATGCCACTTTGGTAGCCGGATACAATAAGTGGAAAGACCAGTTTGAGCGTCATGTAAAAAAGGGCGAGCATGGCATTACCATCATTGCCCCCACACCGTATAAGAAGAAAATCGAGGAGCAGAAGCTGGACCCAGATACCAAGGCTCCGATTTTGGATAAAGACGGAAAGATCGTCACAGAGGAAAAAGAAATCGAGATTCCCATGTTTCGCCCTGTCAAGGTCTTTGATGTGAGTCAGACCGACGGGAAACCTTTGCCGGAGCTTGCATCATCCCTTTCCGGCAATGTGCCAAATTATGAGGCATTCATGGAGGCCCTGCGCCGCAGCGCACCGGTGCCGATTACTTTTGAAGCAATGGCCGCTGATACGGACGGCTATTTTTCTGCTGATCATCAGAAAATTGCCATTCGTCAGGGCATGAGTGAGGTTCAGACGGTTTCAGCCACAGTACACGAGATTGCCCACAGCAAGCTCCACAATCAGAAAAAGATCCAGATTGCCAATGACGAGCAATATCAGGAGATCGAGCTGTTTGATAAACTTGGTCTGTTCTCCAACGGACGGATTGCTCGCGATAATCTGCCAGAGGGCGTTTATTGCTATGATCTGCGCGGTTCTGACTACGATCCTGGAGATCCGGTCTGTGTGGAAGAACGAGTGGTTGTAAACCATGCAGGCTCCGTTCTGCTGACAGAGCCGTTGGAACTGACGGAAGATGGACGCTTGATGCTGACCGAGGAAAAAGGGCTGAATTTTACCGGTGGCTTTTCTACCCTCTCCCAGTTTTTGCAGAAACAGAGGAAAGATCGTCACACGGAAGAAGTGGAGGCTGAAAGCATCTCCTATGCGGTCTGCAAGTATTTTGGCATCGAGACTGGAGAAAACAGCTTCGGCTATATTGCAAGCTGGAGCCAGGGCAAAGAGCTGAAAGAACTGAGAGCCAGTTTGGAGACCATCAACAAAACCTCCGGCACTTTGATCTCCGACATTGAGCGCCACTATAAGGAAATCTGCAAAGAGCGCGGAATCGACCCTCATGCAAAGGTAGAGCCGGAACCCGCCCCGATAGAGCAGCCAGAAGATGCCGCTAAGGTATCTGATAGACAGCAGACCGGCGATCTGACCTACTATGTAGCAGAGTGCATGGAGTTTCCAAACCTCGGAGAATACCACGATAACCTGTCTTTGGAGGAAGCAATCCGCATTTATCAGGAGATTCCGGCAGAACGAATGAACGGGATCAAGGGCATTGGTTTTGAGCTGAAAGACGGAAGCGACTATGAAGGACCTTTTCCGATTTTGACCGGCCAGACCATTGACCTGGACACCATCCAGGCAATCGACTATTACCGTGATAATCCTCTGGTGCAAAAAGCGGTAAAGGAACTGGCTGCGGCAATGCCAGAAATGGAAGTGCTGGGGGCGGACGCCAACCAGCAGGAGGCTTTGTTTCTGATTGACGATGCCACCTATCTTCATATCCAGCCCTGTGACAGTGGCTGGGACTACACCCTTTACGATGCTGCGTCCATGAAAGAGCTGGATGGCGGTCAGTTGGATATGCCGGAGCTTTCCCGCATGAAGGCAGTTCTCCAGATTTGTGATGACAACGATTTGGGCAGAGACTCGGTAAAATACGCACCGTTGTCCATGATTGAGACCTTGCAGGAAGCTGCCTACCAGCAGATGCAGGCAGAGGCCAGTCAGATGGCTGCTTCTTCTCAGCTGCCGGAAGCACAAGAGCAGGCGCTGGATGAATACCCTATGCCTGATGAGCAGGTATCCACACCGGATATGCAGGAATACGGCTACTTCTATGATGGGATGCTCCCTGTTACCAGAGAACGGGCGCTGGAACTGGATGCCGCCGGTTTGACTGTCTATGTGCTGCATGAGGACAATACGGAGAGCATGGTGTTTGACCCACAGGAGATCATGGAGCATGGCGGTCTTTTCGGTGTGGACCGTGAGGAATGGGAGAAAAGCCCTCAGTTCCACGAAAAGGTCATGGAGCGCCAGGAACATCAGCAGGAACGCGAACAGGCATTTCTATCCCAGAACAGAGATTGCTTTGCCATCTATCAGGTGAGTCGTGACGATCCGCAGAATGTGCGCTTTATGAATCTGGATTGGTTAAAGTCCCATGACATTTCCATAGACCGCAGCAATTATGACCTCATTTACACAGCTCCGCTGAGGGAGTCTGGCACGGTGCCGGAGCAGCTGGAAAAACTATATGAGCAGTTTAATCTGCAAAAGCCGGCGGATTTTCACAGTCCTTCTATGAGTGTTAGTGACATCGTTGCGATCAAGCAGGACGGTAAGGTATCCTGTCATTACTGTGACAGTGTTGGTTTTACCCAGATCCCCGGATTCCTGCCGGAAAATCCGCTGAAAAATGCGGAGATGGCCGTGGAGGACGATTACGGCATGATCGACGGTATCATCAACAATGGCGCAAAAGAGCCTACGGTGGCAGAGCTGGAACAGCAGGCCCGCAGCGGGCAGCCCATTTCCCTGATGGATCTGGCTGCCGCTGCCCATCGGGAGGAACGGGAAAAGAAAAAGTCCGTCATGGAGCAGCTGAAAAGCCAGCCCAAGGCAGAACACAAAAAGACAGCGCCCAAAAAGAGTGCGGAAAGGGAGATTTGATATGGGAAACTTTACTTTTGAGGAAATGAACCTGATGTGCATTTACAATACCGGTAGCCGCACCGGATTGATCGACAGCCTGCGTGAGATGCGCGGCGAGCTATCACCGGAGGAAACGGAACTGAGTGAGCTGACCGACAGCGCCCTTTGCAAGCTCCAAACCATGACGGATGATGAATTTGCGGAATTGGAATTGTACCCGGATTTTGACCAGTAAACACCATAATCGCAGGGATGGGGTGGCAATATGCCACCCCACCTCTTTACCCCAAAACTGAAAGGAGGACAGAACACTATGCCAACCAAAGCTGAACTATATGCACAGATGGCGGAGAAGGTGGCAACGCAGCTCACGGGAAGCTGGCAGGAATGGGCAGGGTTTCTCACCACTGCTTCCCGCCTTTACAAGTACCCGTTCCATGAGCAGTTGATGATCTACGCCCAGCGTCCGGACGCTACCGCCTGTGCAGAGTACGATTTGTGGAATGAAAAGATGGGGCGGTATGTAAGGCGCGGCTCCAAGGGAATCGCTCTGGTGGACGATTCCGGGGACAGACCCCGCCTGCGCTATGTTTTTGATATTTCCGACACCGGAACCCGTGAACATTCCCGCACTCCCTGGCTGTGGCAGCTGGAGGAGCGCCATTTGGATTCGGTGCAGGTCATGCTTGAGCGCACCTATGATGTTTCCGGTGATGACCTTGCCGGACAGCTCACCAAGGTAGCCGGAAAACTGGCTGAGGAATACTGGACGGAGCATCAGCAGGACTTCTTCTATATCGTTGACGGTTCCTTTTTGGAGGAATATGATGAGTTTAACATCGGAGTACAGTTCAAGGCAGCAGCCACCGTCAGTATCACTTACGCTTTGATGTCCCGCTGTGGACTGGAACCGGAACGCTACTTCGACCACGAAGATTTCATGGCGATCTTTGATTTCAATACTCCGGCAACCATCGGAGCGCTGGGAACAGCGGTCAGCCAGATCAACCAGCAGGTGCTGCGGCAGATCGGCGTTACCGTCCGAAATGCAGAGCGCGAAGCCAACCAAGAAAGGAGCAAACAAGATGAACAATCCCATGACCTATATCCAGAACGGAGACTATCTGATTCCCGACCTGAAGCTGAGCCAGCAGCCGGAGAAACCCCTGGGCAAGTACGGCAGGATGAGGAAAACCTACCTGAAGGAACACCGTCCCATCCTCTACAACCAGATGTTGCTGAGCGAGAAGCTGTACCCGCACCTTCTGGAGATCGACGAGACCGCCCAGAGCAGACTGGAGCAGATGATGCCCCAGCTGGCGAAGGAAGCGGGAGCCACCGAGGAACTGAAAGCCAGCGATCCCATGAAGTGGGTGGGGCTGATGAACACCTGCAAAGCTCAGGCCGAGGAAATCCTGATGACGGAGCTTATCAACAGCTGACTCTAAACCTGTTCCTCTCCGAAGCGGAACAGATCCAATCCATAGATGAAGCAGAGAATGTAGCGCATACATCCTCTGCTTTTTCTTTTGCCCAAAATGACATCGACCATGTGTTGCGTTTGGGCGGCAATACAGACCGTCAAAGGGAGCGTGTGGTTGCAGCCTTTGAAAAGCAGAAAACCACCGCTGAGATTGCCGAGATACTGAAAACGCTGTACCACGGCGGCAACGGCCTTGGCAGTGTGAGCGCATGGTATGCCGAGGATGGTATCCATCTTTCCCACGGGAAGTCTGTCCGTTATGACAGGTCTGCCCAGGTCATTTCCTGGGAGAGCGCCGCAGAGCGTATCGGGGAGCTTTTGGAGAGCGGTCAGTTTGCCTCCAATGTGGAGCTTGCAGAAGCGGCAGGCTATGAACGCTCCCTCCTTGCAGAAAAGCTCTGGTATCTGTATCACGATCTCAGTGAGGGAGCCAGAGAAGCCGGATATTTGTCCTGCCTGTCAGAGATCAAAGGCAATGGTTTCCCGGAGGAGACCCGCCGCCTGACGGAGCAGCTGAGTGACCCGGCTTTCCGCCAGACACTCAAGGAAGAATACGCTGCCTTCTGGACTGCCTATCAGCAGGACCGTGACCTGTTGCGTTTTCGCTATCATAGACCGAGGGAGATCTGGGAGAACCTGAAGGACCTTGACCTGCCCCGCAGGACCTTTTCTTCAGAGCTTTCCCAAGTGCCAACCGTCCAGCACTTCATTACCGAGGATGAGATCGACGCCGCTATGACCGGCGGCAGCAGTTTCGCCGGAGGAAAAGGCCGTATCTATGCGTTCTTCATGGCAAACCATACGGATAAGGAGAAAGTGAGATTCCTCAAAGACGAGTATGGCATTGGCGGACGCTCTCATGCCCTGTCCGGCGCAACACACAGCGGCGAAGATCACGATGGGAAAGGACTGCACTATAAAAAGCAGGACTGCCCGGATGTTCACTTGAACTGGGAAAAGGTTGCCAAGCGCATTACCTCACTTGTCCAGAAAGACCGCTATCTTACCGAACAGGAACAGGCGCAGTATGACAAAATCCAGGCTGAAAAGGAATTGGCAGAAGAAGATGCCATCCAAGCCCAGCAGCCGGAGGTGGAGAAAGAAACGCCAAAGCCTACCCTTCGGGAGCAGTTTGAGCAGTATAAGACTGTGGTGACTGCCGCCATTTCCGAGGATACCGCATACCGCAATGCCTGCGGGCATTCTGACCGTGAAAATGCTGTCATCGAGGGCAATGCCGCTGTGCGCCGTGCGGTCCTTGGTTCTAAGGATATGGAGCTGATCCGCCTCTATTCGGATGTGCCGGAGTTCCGACAGCGACTGCACCGGGAAGTGATCGACGAAACCTATCCAAAGCTCCATGAACTTCTGCGCCCTCTTTCTCAGGAAGATATTGATACTGCCATTTGTGCATGGAACGGCAATATCGAGAGTAAACACGCTGTCGTCCGTTATATGAAAGACCATGCAAGAGAGAAAGATACCGCTGCATGGCTGGCTCAGGAATACGGCGGCAGTAACAGCAACAGCCTGTTCGTTGTCCGTGCCGGCAGCCCGGAGGAAACGCAGCTGCCCTGGCCGAAGGTACAGCGCAGGCTTGCCCAGCTTATTCAGGAGGATCGGTTCTATACCGAAGAAGAACAGGACCGTTTTGACGACATCGACCCAATCGCCATCCGGGAAGCTCTGGAGGAAAGAGGGATCGTCAACGGCCAGGTGGCAGACCCGGAAAAACTGGACAATGCCCCGTTTATCCAACAGGTGATGTCAGATGCCGAGACAGAGCAGACTTCCGAAGTTTCCATTTCCGATGAGGAATATGACGCAGTTCGCCGCCCAATTCCGCAAAGAACCTCCTATGACCCAGCCGCCCCGGTCTATGCCGTGGGCGATACCGTGTATATCGAGGATGACGCCTATCAGATCACCGAGCTGCGGGAGGACACCGTACAGCTTCTGCCCACTGGGATGGTATATCCCATCTACCGGGCAGAGCGCAAAGAACAGTTCGAGCAGCTGCTTCGGGCAGACCGCCGCAATGCTTACTATACCGAGTTTCTTCCTATTGACCCGGACAAGGCAGATCAGGACTTGCGGGATGTATTGGCTCATGGACTGATGGATGAAGCGGATAAAAAGCAGATTTCCACGCTGCTGCAATCCGGCAGGAGCAACAGCGAGATCGCCTACTGGCTGAGCAGAGCCTATTCCGGTGAGATCGAGACACTGAATCTGGAGACCGGCGATATTGCCGATTACCGTACCACGGCACAGGGCATGGAGCTGGAAGTCATGGATGCAGAGGAAAAGCGTCTGGCTATGCTGTATTTCCGCTGGGATGAGGTTGCGTCTTTGCTGCGCGGGATGTATGCCCGTCAGCAGGACGGTTTTGGACAGGAACAGCCCCAACCGGCTACCGAATCCCCGACCTTCCATTCCGAGACCATGGCCGTCTATCCGGGCGATAAGAACAATCTGCCTTATGATGTGGTGGTGGAACGACTGCATATCGAGGAGCCGGAGCCACCAGCCCCTGTGACTGAGCCGGAGAAAACCTTTGAGGAAGTGTTGGATGAACACCCGGTTTCCATTCAGGTCAATGGCCAGTGGCAGACCTTCCCCAATGCCAAAGCTGCCGAGGAAGCCTCTTATGAGGAATACAAGGCTAACCTGCGCCGCAATGCAAAAAACTTCCGCATTACCGATGAGCATTTGGGCGAAGGCGGTCCGAAAGCCAAGTTCCAGGCAAATGTCAATGCGATTCGTTTGCTGAAAGAGCTGGAAGCTGCCGGACAGCAGGCAAGCCCCGAACAGCAGGAGGTTCTTTCTCGATATGTGGGCTGGGGCGGTCTCTCTGATGCGTTTGACCCGGAGAAACCGGTATGGGCTTTAGAGTATGCCCAGCTAAAAGAACTGCTGACCCCGGAGGAATATGCCGCCGCCAGAAGCTCTACCCTCAACGCCCATTACACCAGCCCTACGGTCATTCAGGCCATCTATGAAGCGGTGGACCGTATGGGATTTGAGACCGGAAATATTCTGGAGCCGTCTATGGGTGTGGGCAATTTCTTTGGTATGCTGCCGGAGAAAATGCGAAACAGCCGTCTGTACGGCGTGGAGCTGGACCCTGTTTCCGGGCGCATCGCAAAGCAGCTCTATCCCAAGGCGGACATCACAGTAGGCGGCTTTGAGACCACCGATAGGCGTGACTTCTTTGACCTTGCCATCGGCAATGTACCTTTCGGTCAGTATCAGGTCAATGACAAAGCCTACAACAAGCTGAATTTCAGTATTCACAACTACTTTTTCGCCAAAGCACTGGACCAGGTGCGTCCCGGCGGCGTGGTGGCTTTTGTAACCTCCCGCTATACTATGGACGCCAAGGATTCCACCGTGCGCCGCTATCTTGCCCAGCGTGCCGAGCTGCTGGGAGCGATCCGTCTGCCTAATGACGCGTTCAAAAAGAATGCCGGTGCCGAGGTGGTATCGGACATCATCTTCCTCCAAAAGCGGGACCGCCCGCTGGACATCGTGCCGGAATGGACTCAAACCGGACAGACGGAGGACGGATTTGCCATCAACCGGTATTTTATCGACCACCCGGAAATGGTGCTAGGCAGACAGGAGCCGGTAAGCACTGCACATGGTATGGACTACACCGTGAACCCCATTGAGGGGCTGGAACTGGCCGATCAGCTGCACGATGCCGTGAAGTACATTCGCGGCACCTACCAGGAGGCCGAGCTGCCGGAGCTGGGCGAAGGCGAAGCCATTGACACCTCCATTCCTGCCGACCCCAATGTGAAGAACTATTCCTATGCCATTGTAGACGGGCAGGTGTACTACCGGGAAAACAGCCGTATGGTGCGCCCTGACCTCAACGCCACCGCCGAAGCCCGCGTGAAAGGTCTTGTGGGACTGCGTGATTGTGTGCAGGAACTGATCGACCTTCAGATGGATGCAGCGGTTCCGGACAGCACCATTCGGGAGAAGCAGGCGGAACTGAACAGCCTCTATGACAGCTTTTCTGCCAAATACGGTCTCATCAATGACCGTGCAAACCGACTGGCCTATGCAGACGATTCTTCCTATTACCTGCTCTGTGCGCTGGAAGTCATCGACGAGGACGGGAAACTGGAACGTAAGGCAGATATGTTCACCAAGCGGACCATCAAGCCCCATCAGGCGGTGGCTGTGGTGGATACGGCAAGTGAAGCACTGGCGGTGTCCATCTCGGAAAAAGCCTGCGTGGATATGGACTATATGAGCCAGCTTACCGGAAAAACAAAAGAAGCACTGGCCGGAGAGCTGCAAGGCGTAATCTTCCGTGTACCGGGACAGTTGGAGCAGGACGGAACGCCCCATTATGTGACTGCTGATGAATACCTTTCCGGCAATGTACGCCGCAAACTGCGTCAGGCGCAGCGGGCGGCACAGCAGGACCCTTCTTTTGCAGTCAATGTGGAAGCTCTTACCGCCGCCCAGCCCAAAGACCTGGATGCGTCGGAGATTGAGGTGCGTCTGGGCGCTACCTGGATTGACAAGGAATATATCCAGCAGTTTATGTATGAGACCTTTAATACCCCGTTTTATCTCCAGCGCAGTATTGAGGTCAACTATTCGTCCTTTACCGCTGAATGGCAGATCAAGGGGAAATCTTCCGTATCCTACAACGATGTGGCAGCTTATACCACCTATGGGACCAGCCGTGCCAACGCCTACAAGATTCTGGAGGATTCCTTAAACCTGCGGGATGTCCGTATCTATGACACCATAGAGGACGCAGACGGAAAAGAGCGCCGCGTTCTGAACGCCAAGGAGACCACCCTGGCTGCTCAAAAACAGCAGGCGATCCGGGAAGCCTTTAGGGACTGGATCTGGAGAGACCCGGAGCGCCGCCAGACTTTGGTGCGCCAGTACAACGAAGAAATGAACTCTACCCGTCCCCGCGAGTATGATGGCAGCCATATCACTTTTGGGGGCATGAACCCGGCCATTACCCTGCGGGAACACCAGAAAAGCGCCATCGCCCATGTGCTGTATGGAGGAAATACCCTGTTGGCACATGAAGTAGGCGCAGGCAAAACTTTTGAGATGGTGGCCGCTGCGATGGAAGCCAAACGCCTGGGCTTGTGCCAGAAATCTCTCTTTGTGGTTCCAAACCACCTGACTGAGCAGTGGGCATCGGAGTTTCTGCGCCTCTATCCTTCTGCCAATATCTTAGTCACAACCAAAAAGGACTTTGAGACCCATAACCGCAAGAAGTTCTGCGCTCGTATTGCGACCGGTGACTACGACGCCATCATCATGGGACACAGCCAGTTTGAGCGTATCCCCATCAGCCGGGAGCGTCAGGAACGGCTTCTCTATGAACAGATCGACGAGATCACTGAGGGGATTGCAGAGGTACAGGCCAGTGGCGGCGAGCGTTTTACCGTCAAGCAGCTGGAGCGTACCAGAAAGTCTCTGGAAGCCAGACTGGAAAAGCTGCAAGCCGAGGGACGAAAAGACGATGTGGTAACCTTCGAGCAGCTGGGTGTGGATCGGCTGTTTGTGGACGAGGCCCATAACTATAAAAACCTGTTTCTATACACAAAAATGCGGAATGTAGCAGGTTTATCCACATCGGACGCGCAGAAATCCTCCGATATGTTTGCCAAGTGCCGCTATATGGATGAGATCACCGGAAACCGTGGCGTGATTTTTGCCACCGGCACCCCGGTCAGCAACTCCATGACCGAGCTTTACACCATGCAGCGTTATCTTCAGTATGAACGCCTGCAAGAACTGAACATGACCCACTTCGACTGCTGGGCTTCCCGATTTGGGGAGACCGTCACAGCATTGGAGCTGGCACCGGAAGGCACCGGCTACCGGGCAAGAACGAGATTCAGCAAGTTCTTTAACCTGCCGGAGCTGATGAACCTGTTCAAAGAAGTGGCGGACATCAAGACCGCCGACCAGCTGAACCTGCCCACCCCGGAGGTGGAATACCACAACATCGTGGCGCAGCCTACCGAACATCAGCAGGAAATGGTCAAGGCCCTTTCGGAGCGCGCATCGCTGGTACACAGCGGAACCGTTGACCCGTCCCAGGACAATATGCTCAAGATTACCTCGGATGGCCGTAAGCTGGGCCTGGACCAGAGGATCGTCAACCAGATGCTGCCGGATGAACCTGGCACAAAGGTCAATCAGTGCGTGGACAACATCATGCAGATCTGGCGGGATGGCGAAGCTGACAAGCTGACCCAGCTGGTGTTCTGCGACATTTCTACACCGCAGGCAAAAGCTCCTGCAAGCAAGGCGGCGAAAACGCTGGATAATCCACTGCTTCACGCATTGGAAGGCGCTGTGCCTCTGCCGGAGCAGGAACCGGTCTTTACGGTATATGACGATATTCGTCAGAAACTCATTGCTCAGGGGATGCCTGCCGACCAGATCGCTTTTATCCATGAAGCCAATACCGAAGTGCGGAAAAAGGAGTTGTTCTCTAAAGTCCGTACCGGTCAGGTGCGTGTCCTTTTGGGCAGCACCGCCAAGATGGGCGCAGGCACCAATGTGCAGGACCGTCTGGTGGCACTTCATGACCTGGACTGTCCGTGGAGACCGGGAGACCTTGCCCAGCGCAAGGGCCGTATCGAGCGCCAGGGTAACCAGAATCCTCTTGTCCATGTGTACCGCTATGTGACCGAAGGAACCTTTGACGCATACCTCTGGCAGACGGTGGAGAATAAGCAAAAATTCATCAGTCAGATCATGACTTCTAAATCACCAGTGCGTTCCTGCGATGATGTGGACGAAACGGCGCTTTCCTTTGCCGAGATCAAAGCCCTGTGCGCCGGAGATCCCCGCATCAAGGAGCGTATGGATTTGGATGTGGAGGTATCCCGCCTGAAGCTGATGAAAGCCGACCACCAGAGCAAGCAATATCGTCTGGAGGACCAGCTGCTCAAATACTTCCCGGAGGAGATTGAAAAGCACAAAGGCTTTATCAAGGGCTTTGAATCCGATCTGGAGGTTTTGGCAGCGCACCCGCACCCGGAGGACGGTTTTGCTGGTATGGAAATCCGCGGCGATCTGCTGACCGATAAGGAGAACGCCGGCGCAGCCCTTTTGGATGCCTGCAAGGAGGTCAAAACCTCCGATCCGGTGCAGATCGGCAGCTACCGGGGCTATGCCATGTCCGTGGAATTTTCCGCATGGAAACAGGAGTATACGCTCCTGCTGAAAGGACAGATGACCCACCGGGCAACCCTTGGTACAGACCCTCGCGGAAATCTTACCCGTATCGACAATGCCCTAGCCCAGATGCCCCAGCGCCTGGAGGCGGCAAAGGCCCAGCTGGATAACCTCTATCAGCAGCAGGCTGCCGCAAAGGAGGAAGTCGGAAAGCCATTCCTTTATGAAGAAGAACTGCGAAGCAAAAATGCCCGTCTGGTGGAGCTGGATACTTTGCTCAACATCGACGGAAAGGGTCATGCCCAGCCGGAAACTGTGGTTGCCAAGAGTGCGCGGCCCTCGGTGCTAGACAGCCTGAAGCGTCCGGCGACGCCCCGCAGTACAGACAAGAAACCAAAACAGCATGAGGAGGTGCGATAACATGAATACCAATAATCTGAATACGGCCCTTTATGAAAAGATGGCCACTGAGCAGGAAAAATATAGGGACTGGTTGAAAAGCCAGCCCCCGGAAGAAGTCTTAAACCATGCCTATGAGTACACCATCCGCGAGGACATCGTGATGGCAATGGAGGAACTGGAGTTGACCGACACCCAGGCTCAGGCACTTTTGGAATCTCCCTCTCCGTTGGCGGATGTGTACCGCTATTTTGAAAAGCTGGAGACCGGCTATATGGATGTGATCCGGGACAGCATTGAGAACCGTGCCGACGATGTGTGCAGAGCTAAAGAGGAACTGCGAACAACACCGATCTATCCCCATTCAGCTGCCTATGCGAGAGAACATGGGGAGCTGGAGCAGTACCGAGCTTCCAACAATGTAAATCGCCAATGCAAGAAGTCCATTGAAGCGGCGGTGCGGGAACACTTCGACGGAATGTATCTCAGCCACGATGCGGCAAAGGGTGTGATCGAGACCTATGGCATGGAGCGTGTGTCTATGGTTCTGTCTAACACGGTCCAGCTTCAGGACTGGGATGGGCGCTACTCCCGACGCAACAAAGAATGGGCTAAGACCATTCCTAATGATAATCCCGAAACCGTCCGTTGTGGTTATGCCTTAAACAGCCACCCTGCTGTTCTGGATGGTTTTATTGATCTGGTGCGTGAAGAACAGCAGCGCAGCCGTACCCAGAGAGAAAAGCTGGAACCGTCCCGTCCCTCAGTACGGGATAAGCTCAAACAGGAACTGCCCGCCCATAAGTCTGCCGCCCCGAAAAAACGGGAGCCGGAGCGATAACCATGGCAAAGCGCAAGCGGGATGTGCCGGTTTTGTTTTGGGTGTCCGCAGAAGAACTGGAACTGATCAATCAAAAGATGCAGCAATACGGGACAGAGAATTTGAGCGCTTATCTGCGGAAAATGGCGCTGGATGGGTATGTGGTCAAGCTGGAACTGCCGGAGCTGAAGGAGTTGGTCTCCCTGATGCGCCGAAGCAGCAACAACTTGAATCAGCTGACCCGCAAAGTGCATGAGACCGGGCGGGTTTATGATGCTGACTTGGAGGATATATCCCAGCGGCAAGAACAACTGTGGGAGGGTGTGAGTCAAATCCTTACTCAGTTTTCTAAACTTTCATAACAGGGATAGATACTCCATTTGCGGAGGGAGGAACGGCATTTCTTCGCCGCACCTTCCTCCGCTTTTTCTTTTTGGCGGTATCCTTGTTTTTTGCCTGTCCGTACCGGATAATATGGGTAGAATAAAAAGTGAAGCAAAGGAGTGAAAATAGATGCTGACCTTTGAAAAGGTGCTGGAGATTTTTGCGGATTACCTGACCGCAGACGAGACCATAGAAGTTTATATCAGCCGCCACGGATGTGTAAGAGTTGAATTTGACCAAGATTTTCACTATTGCTCTGGCGAGGTGTGCCATACTCCCAAGGAACTGTTCGACCTCTTAGCCGATGATTACCGGACTTATGTGGAGATTGAACTGACCAAAGGCAGACGGGAGTTGACGGAAGATGATGAGAGACAAGCAGATGCCTTGTGCAAACGGTATCTGGAGCGTTGGAGGGAGGAACTGGAATGAAGATTTTGAAATGCCTGCTGATGATTGTAACTGCACCGGCCATTTTGGTGTTGACAATTTTTGTCTGGCTTTGTACGGGGCTGATCTACATATCCGGTCTGGTGCTTGGTCTGCTCAGCACGATAATTGCTCTGCTTGGCGTGGCTGTGATTATTACCTATTCCCCGCAGAATGGTGTGATTTTGCTGGGTATAGCTTTTTTGATTAGCCCGATGGGATTGCCGCTTGCGGCGATCTGGCTGTTGGGTAAGGTGCAGAATTTGAAATTTGCGATCCAGGATTGGATGTATGGGTAAATGATGTGAATATAATCTGGAATGAAAAGAAGCAGGACAATGGGAGATGAGACCCAGTGCCCTGCTTCTTGGTTATTTGGAATGAACGGTAGTGTATTTCTGGTTTTTGCTTTTGGGTTTGTCTGGAAACATCATTTCAAGTTTACCAGAAGATAATAAAGGCTTGAGGTAATATTTGCTGAAGTGAGAACGGCTGGAAACATCAATATATGCTTGCATTTCATCTCGACTTTTAGGGTCTGCACAAAATTCCAATAGCAAGTTTTGCTTGCTGATCACAGATGTATCATGTGCGACATCATGTGCTGTATCATGTGCGGAAGCACCGCACATGATGTAGTTTACATTTTTCAAGATGACTCTGAAATCTGTCGCTGTTGAGGAAAATTCGGGTTTATATGCCTCTGTGTATCCAGGCAGCTTTTCGGTTTCACTGACGATTTTGCGTAGGCCACTTCCACGGCGTTCCATGTACTTCATGCGGTGGAACAGGTCAGCAATCACAGGGTTTCGTCGCATCGAACGGATACTGTAAATATCGTATTCCTGAATTGAGCCGCCGCCAAACATACCGCCCGGAGATGTGATTTCCACCCGATCATCAAACATATCAATATGGATTTCGCTGCCAAGCACAATATAATCACGATGGATAAGCGCATTAACAAGAGCCTCTGTCACAGCTCGTTCAGCATAATCCGGCTTGTCTACCCGATACTGTGCCTCTTTGACAAAACGGACTTTGGAATTATTGCGAATAAATTCACTGCCGCTTTTCAGTAGATAAATCAGATTCCCTTCGTATTCTTTATCGTCCAATGCATCATCAAAGATAGAGCCTTTTTCCAAGCCATTCCACCGGGTACAGAACATACGGGAGTTATAAACTGTGTGCTGATCGGTCATGAGCTTTCCGGCATTGGTCAAGAACCCATTTTTGTCAGCCAAACCGAAGGAGACATAATCGGATGGCTCGAAGCGGAGGCCGGTTCGTTCCAGATAGGTTGCCTCCAAGAGTGTAAAGCTGTAATCCTTTTTCACAGCTTCTGTTGTTAAGGTGTCAAAGGACTGATTGGTTCCCTTTAAGATCAGTTCATTCACAATGTAATCCGGGGCAATTACGCTTTCATTTCCAACACGGATATATGCTTCCATCACTCCGTCTGCCTTGTAATAGTATGGGGTGCTGCGGCCAGGAGAAACCTCCAGAGCCAACAGGTTTTTACCATCTTCCTGTAATGGTTTTAAGATAAACTGAGGTAATGGTGTGATACGTTCTTTGATTAAGCGGCTGATCGCTTCAGCATCCTTTTGAACATCGGACAAGCCGATAGGCTCCCGGTCATCGGAGACTCCGAAAAACAGAGTGCCGCCGATTCCATTGGAAAAGGCACTGACACTTTTTAACCAGCTTTTTGGCTTTTTTGTTTCGAGAGCAACTTTGAAATCACATTCTGTTGCTTCAGCAATGAGCTGTTCTATCATAGAAATCCCTCCTTTGAGGTTGTAGAATGTTCTTTTTTATTATACCCAGCGGAGGAAGTTATTGCAACGATAGAAGCAAAGAGTTCAGCGAAAACAAAAATATTTATGAGAGGAGGGTCTTCTATTATGGCAACTACAAGAATCATGCCGCTTCATGTCGGCAAAGGCCGCACAGAGAGTCGGGCGATCAGTGACATCATCGACTATGTGGCCAATCCAAAGAAAACAGATAACGGCAGGCTCATTACCGGCTATGCGTGTGACAGCCGGACTGCGGATGCGGAGTTCCTTCTGGCAAAGCGGCAGTACATTGCCGCTACCGGACGAGTGCGTGGCGCAGATGATGTGATTGCCTATCATGTGCGCCAGTCCTTCTGCCCTGGTGAGATTACCCCGGAAGAAGCAAACCGGCTGGGCGTAGAATTTGCAAAGCGTTTTACTAAAGGCAATCATGCCTTTGTGGTCTGCACTCACATAGACAAGTCGCACATTCATAATCACATTATCTGGTCATCGGTCAGCTTAGAATATGACCGGAAATTCCGAAACTTTTGGGGCAGCACCAAGGCGGTTCGTCGGCTAAGTGACACCATCTGTATTGAGAATGGACTGTCCATTGTAGAGAATCCGAAACCTCACGGAAAGAGCTATAACAAATGGCTGGGCGATCAGGCAAAGCCCTCTCACCGAGAGCTGCTTCGTGTGGCGATTGACAAGGCATTATCACAAAGTCCTGCTGACTTTGAAGAACTGCTGAAGCTGTTGCAAGAGTATGGTTGTGAAGTTTCAAAGCGCGGAAAATCGTATCGACTGAAGCTCTCTGGTTGGGAGAAAGCCGCCCGCATGGACAGTCTGGGCGAAGGATATGGATTGGAAGATTTGCGGGCAGTTCTCTCAGGGAAGAAAGCACATACCCCGCGAAAGAAAACAGTCACACAGGCAGAGCCGCCGAAGGTCAATCTGCTGGTGGACATTCAGGCAAAATTGCAGGCTGGAAAAGGTGCTGGCTATGCTCGATGGGCCAAGGTGTTCAACCTCAAGCAGATGGCGCAGACCATAAACTACCTGTCAGAGCATAACCTGCTGGAGTATGCGGTTTTGGAAGAAAAGGCTGCGGCTGCCACGGCACATCACAATGATCTTTCGGCGCAGATCAAAGCGGCTGAAAAGCGCATGGCAGAGATCGCTGTTCTGCGTACTCACATCGTAAATTATGCCAAGACCCGTGAGGTCTATGTGGCATACCGCAAGGCGGGTTACTCTAAGAAATTCCGGGAGGAACATGAGGAAGAAATTCTGCTCCACCAGGCTGCTAAGAATGCCTTTGATGAGATGGGAGTCAAGAAACTTCCCAAGGTCAAAGAGTTGCAGACGGAGTACGCGAAATTGCTGGAAGAAAAGAAAAAGACCTATGCCGAGTACCGGCGTTCCCGTGAGGAAATGCGGGAGCTTTTAACGGCAAAGGCCAATGTGGATCGAGTGCTGAAAATGGAGGTAGAACAGGATGTTGAAAAAGAAAAAGACCACGGCCAGCGGTAAGCTGGTCCTGGTCAAAAGCGTTCGCAGAACGCGCAGCCACAGAATGAAATTCTGTGTTCAAAGGGGCTTGGGGGCGCTGCCCTCAACAAGCAAGAGGAGAGGAAAATCACAAAGGGATTTTCTTCTCTGCGGGCCTGTGTGTATTAACACAGGCATTGCTTGCCTCTTTTCTCCGAAATTGAAAAGAACCAGTGAGAGAATCGTTAAATTTCACTCACTGGCTCAATTCGTTTC
>ERZ1673752.2108-NODE-2108-length-23770-cov-11.197343_pt1 | contig 23770 bp, 19 predicted proteins | sample MGYA00580195_ERZ1673752 | MGnify/ENA primary metagenome ERZ1673752 (study PRJEB41218, sample SAMN15661744) | gut metagenome | host: Homo sapiens | place: Canada: London | collected 2015-08-20/2019-03-30 | study: EMG produced TPA metagenomics assembly of...
ACTAATTCATCTTTTCTGCATTTTTATCCCTTGACAAATCCATAGCCGGCTGCTTCGCCGCTTCGTCGATGCAAGCTCCATATCCCTCGCCCCGCCGCAAGCGGCAGGTCTCGTCCATTCCGCCGCATCTCCTCTTTCGACCGAACCCGCTGCGCTGGGCTTCGGTCGAATTTTTGTGCCGCACGGCGGTGCAACGTCCGGTCTTCGGGCTTCCGGCGGGTACACGCTCGGCTGAACTGCGAAAGCCGCACAAACCGCCGACACGGGCGTGACGGGCTGTGACTGGCGTTTTGGCTGTGCGATCAACCTGTGTTTTTAACGAAATCGGCATATTTTCGTCTCGCCGCATCCTCGTCCAGCCTCCGCATCTGCCGGTCATAGTCCTGTTGGAGCGCGAATTGAATTGGTCGGATGGTGAAGCGTAGATTGCCATTTCGCTTGCGACCATCCTTTGTTGTAACTTGCGTCGGCTCTGTGATAAGCAGCCCGCGTTCTTCGAGTGAGCGAATTTGTCTGTGGATTGTATGAGTCCTTTGGTGGTCTGTCGAGCGAAAGGATAATTGGCGTGCTGCGCGATTTCCATGTGGATGGCCGCGTTCTGAAATCTTTGATTATTGAAAAGCGGCAGAGAGGATATGCTTGGTATCCTCTCCGCCGCCCTTTGTGTTTTTCGCATACGGGTTCTATTTTGCTCAGAGATGATCAGCGGTGCAGAAGCTGCACACAAAATAGGCCGTATGGCTCCATCCGGCCGTTCTCAACGCCGTCGCTGAGAAGACAGTCGCCCTGCATTTCCGGCGGGAGCGCGGCAGGCGCGTTGCTGAAATTACAGCATACACGGATACGCTCTTTGCCGCAGGCGCGTTCATAGGCAAGAAGCTGCGGGTGCTCCGGCAGGAGCAGGCGGAACGTCCCGCTGCGCAGCGCATCTGAGCTTTGCCGCAGCGCCAGCAGCCTCCGGTAGAAATGCAGGATCGAATTCGGGTCTGCCTGCGCACGATGCACGTTGATCTGCCGGTAGTTCGGATTTACATCGATCCACGGCGTTCCGGCGGTAAAGCCTGCGTTCGCGGAAGCATCCCACTGCATGGGTGTGCGCGCATTGTCGCGGCCCTTTTTGCGGATGCCGTTCCATGCCCAAGCCTCCCGCCCATCCTTTCGGGCCTGCGCAAGCAGATTGAGGCTCTCCACATCGCGGAGCTGCGTCTCGTCCCGGAACGGGAAATTTGTCATGCCGATTTCCTCGCCCTGATACAAAAACGGCGTTCCGCGCAGCAGATACATGGCCGCTGCCAGCATCTTTGCGCTTCGGACGCGCAGCGCCTCCGAAGCGTCGGATCCGAACCGCGACACGACCCGCGGCTGATCGTGGTTGCCCCAGAACAGCGTGTTCCAATCGACCGCCTCCTGCCAGCGCACAAGAAGCTGCTTGAATTTCTTCAGGTCAAACGGAATGACATTCCATTTGCCGTCCCGGCCGTCGAGATCCATAAAATCGAACTGGAACAGCAGATCCAGCTCCCGGCCGTCGCCGACAACGGAGTCTGCATTCTCCGGCGTTACAAAGGTCGTTTCGCCCACGCACATGCAGTTTCTCCCGTCAAAGCAGCGGCGGCGCATTTCCCGCAGATACTCGTGCAGCTTCGGCTGAAATGCGAACTGCTCCGGCGCAAACACATACCCGTCGCCCTGACCGTCCGGCAGACCGGGCGCCTTTGCAATCAAACTGATCACGTCCATCCGGAAGCCGTCTACGCCGCGGTCAAACCAGCGATTCATCATGGCATAGACCGCTTCCCGGAGCTTTGGATTTTCCCAGTTCAGATCCGGCTGGTTCTCGCTGAACAGATGCAGGTACCATTGGCCGGTTTTTTCATCGTAGCTCCACGCCGACGGCGTAAAGAAGGACGACCAGTTGTTCGGCTCCCTTCCGTTCTTGCCGTCGCGCCAGATATAGTAATCCCGGTAGGGATTGTCCCGGCTTTTTCTCGATTCCACAAACCAGGCGTGTTCATCGGAGGAGTGATTCACGACGAGATCCATCACCAGCTTGATGTCCCGCTTGTGCAGCTCCCGCAGAAGCGTATCAAAATCCTCCATCGTTCCAAATTCAGACATGATCTTTTCATAGTCACGGATATCATATCCCATGTCCGCATTCGGAGAATCATACACCGGGCACAGCCAGACCGCGCCGACGCCCAGCCATTTCAGATGATCCAGCCGGGAGATGATGCCGGGGATATCTCCGATCCCGTCGCCGTTGGAATCCTGAAAGCTGCGCGGGTAGATCTGGTAAAATACCCGTTCCTTCCACCATGCCGCACGCATTGCGTTTTCTCCTTTCCGTTCCTGCATCGTATCAGCTTCTGACCTCCTTGTAGTATTCCGTCGGGCTCATGCCGGTCATTTTCCGAAACAGCTTGGAAAAATAGTATCGATCCTCGATCCCAACCAGATACGCGATCTCCGAAAACGGCAGATCGGTCGTGGAGATCAGCTGCTTTGCGTTGTTGATCCGCAAAATGTTGAGATAGGCAAACACCGGCGAGCCGGTCAGAGAGGAAAACACCCGGTTCAGATAATCAAAGTTTCCCTCGAACAGCTCCTCGATCTCCCGGCTGGTCAGACGCTTGGTATAGTTCTGATTCAGATAGCGCAGAAGCTGCTCCGCAATCACGTCGGACTTTCGGATTTTTCGTCCCTGTACGCTGTTTTTTGCAAGCAGATGCTCGTGCGCCGTCTGGAGCAGAAAGCTGTGCAGCAGTGCGGACGCCCGGCGCTTATAGTCGTCCTCCCGGCTGTCATAGCATTCTACTGCCGCGTGCAGCTGGGATTTGAATTCCCCGCCGGTCAGATGAAACTGCTTCGGCAGGCAGGTTTCCGGAGCCGTGGGATCGCAGGCGTCCAGATTATAGCCGACCAGACTTTGACGCCGTTTTTCCGCCAGCAGCGCCATCGCCTGCCGGTCGTCTGCGACCCGGTGCATATCCGGGTGCGTAAAATGTGCGTAATAATAGTCGCAGGCAGCCTTCTGATAGCCCTCATGCGGAAGGCCCGGCTCCAGCAGGAAGAAATCTCCCGCGCTCAGATGATAACGGACGCCGTCCTCCTGCAAATACAGATTCCCGTCCCGGATCACATACAGGACCCATTCGTTGATGCAGCGGGAAAAATGAATCCACGGCTCGTTATACCGGATCTGTCCCAGCATCCGCACCTTCGGGAGCAGATCTGCATTGTAGGATATCAGCATACCTCTTCCTCCATCGTAAACCAGACTGCGGCCCAATAATCCAGCCGCGCAAGCTCTGCCGTATAGATCCGCCCCTGCGGCGTCTGCCGGCAGGTCAGCGGCAGACGCTCCGCGCACAGGCTTTCGCCGTCCGGCGAAGCGGCAAACGCACCGGCGATTGGCCGGTCAAGCCGCACATGGATCCGGATGTTCTCCGCGGCCTTCGGCGCGGCCTTTGCCTCGTTCCACCGCGCGTTGTTCCCGTGCAGGTTGACAAGCTGGATGTTCAGGCGGCTCCCACTTTCCCGGATCATGCTCCAGACGGTATCCGCCTCCGCGTCTGTGGAAAAAACGCAGTCCTCCGCTTCGAACTGAATATCCTCGTTGATGCCGCCGGCCGCAGTGCGTCCGATGTCCATACCGGCGTCCAGATACAAAAGCGCGGCATAGCGCACCAGAAAATTGCAGTACCGCTGCACCACGGGCAAGAAGGACGGACGGAGGGCAGCATAGTTGGCATAGTAGCTGTCCTGCAGGGCGGCTTTATTTTCGCCCAGCACCAGCTGTGTGCCGCCTGCTGCGCAGATCGCGGCCCAGGACAGGCGGAACGCCCGTTCCGCACCGTCCGTGTCCGCCTGCTGGAACGGATGCAGATAGGCCGCAAGCACCACCTGCTTTCCGGAGCACAGCCGCGCTTCACGGATCAGCGTATACAGATCGCAATAGCGGTCGTTCGGCGGCCAGACCTCAATGTAGACTGCGTCCTGCTTCGTTCCGGCTACCGCCTCCATCGGCCAGTTGTTGACGGCGTTGAAAATCACGCCTGCGGCAGAGTCTTCCTTCCGAACTGCCTCCGCCGCCCGGTCGATCAGCTTCGGAAGCGCGTCGGCCAGCTCGACCGGACGCCGCTCCGCATCCCAGACCTGCTTTGGAAAGCCGTAGGTGTCCATATGGATCCCGGAAAAGCCAAAGGCGACGGCCTTTCGGAATTCTTCCAGAATATGCTCCGACCAGCCGCAGCTTGGCGCGATGTTCATGTAATAGAGCCACCCGGCAAAGGTCATCGCCTGCCCGTCCATGGTATACATGGCCCATTCCGGGTGCTCTGCAAACAGCTCCTTTGCAGCGGCATAGACAGCGCCGTAGGCAATGGGCCGAATTCCGGCGGCCTTGCAGGCGGCGATCTTCGCGCGAATCGCGGCAAGGTCGGTTTCCCTGCCCATGGGATCGAGATACCGCTCCTGTGGCGGCAGCAGCATGTCGTGGCGGTACATCCAGTCATAAAACTGTACGGCGTTAAAATGCAGCCGCCGGAGCCAGTCCACGTCCTGCGTTTCAGTGTCCGCAGATGTAAAATCCGATAAAAAAGCGTACCGTGTCACCTGACGGGAATCCTCCACAACGTCGAACGCACCCTCCCACTGCGCAGAGCCGGCTTCGACGGCGACTCCGTAGCTGCCAATCGGCAGCGGCGGCAGGATCAGCGTCCGTCCGCTTTGGCGCACGGAGCAGTCAACGGGCGTTTCCAGCCGGTATACACATACGCGCGGCGCGTTCACGCCCTCCGGCAGGCTGAGCCGTACCTCCTGCCCGGTCAGATACTGCGCGCGGTCAAATTCACAGATCAGCTTCATCCCTTCACCGCCCCCTGTGTCAGGCCGCCGACGACCATTTTCCGCTGGAACAGGATAAACAGCGCAACGACCGGTATCAGCGCGAGGATCGACGCGGCAAAGACCCACTCCCAGCGCGTGGCGTACTGCCCGTTGAGCCGCTGCAGCAGCAGCGGGAGCGTCATCATTTTCTCATCCGCGCCAACGAGCACCTTGGCGGTAAAATACTCCTCCCAGAAGCCCTGAAACGCGAAGATGGTCATCGTGCCAATCGCCGGCTTGGAGAGGGGCAGCATGATCTTGAAAAAAATCGTGCCGTGTCCGCCGCCGTCGATAATGACCGATTCAGACAGAGAATCCGGCAGACCTCGGAAGAAATTCCGCAGGAAAAATGTATGCCCGCAGACGTTGGTCGCCACATACACTAGGATCAGACCAGCGCGCGTCCCGATCAGACCGTTTGTCAGCCCCGGAAGCTGAATGCCCTTCAAAATCAGAAACTGCGGGATGATGTTCAGAAAGCCCGGCATCATCAACGTGAACAGATAAATTCCAAAGAGCTTATCCCGGCCCGGAAACCGGATGCGGGCGAAGCCGTAGGCCGAGAGCGTGGAGATGAACACGGAAAGAACGACCGTTACACAGGTATTGACGACGCTGTTCCAGACCGCCGTCGGAAAGATCTCCAGTTCCAGAATATGCTTGTACGCGGAAAAGTCCAGTCTGGTCGGAAGCAGTCTGGGCGGGTACGGCAGCACATAGCTGAATTCCTCAAAGGAATTGCTGATCATGAAGAAAAACGGAACAGAAAAGACCAGCAGCGCGCTGATCAGCAGCGCCCACAGCAGGATCTGCCCCAGAAGCTCCGATCCCTTTTTGCTTTTGACGTGTTTCAATCCTATCCCTCCTGTTCTGTGCTGTTCAGCTTCAGCGTCCGGTTCAGGATCACCGTCAGGATCACGATGGTCACGGCGGAGATCATACCAATGGCGGAAGCCTCGCCGAAGGCGAATTGATTGAACGCCTTGTCATACAGCAGATACTGCAGCGTGGATGTTTTGCCGTTCGGATTGCCGCCGGTCAGCATCATGACCTGGATAAAGACGTTGAACGAACCGATAATCATGTTTACCATGACATAGAAGGTCGTGGGCCGCAGACTCGGCATTGTGATATACCGGAATCTTGCCCAGAGTCCCGCGCCATCCAGCTCCGCTGCCTCATAGCGCTCCTTTGGGATGCTCTGAAGCGCCGCCAGATAGATCAGCATGGCCCAGCCGACGTTTTTCCAGATGCCCATGAGCCAGATGGCCGCATTGCCGGACCACTCCCGCAGCAGCCACGGCACATAGTCGTCCAGCACATGCAGCACATCCACGAGAATGTAGTTAATCAGCCCTCGGTTGGAGTTGTTGAACATATACTGGAACACCAGACTGACAATGACCCACGAGGTAATGACCGGCAGATAAAAGCCCACGCGGAAAACGCCCTGTCCGCGTTTGAGATTGTTGATGAGATACGCGAACAGCATGCCGCCCAACAGGATAAACGGGACGGTCACGAGCGCGTAAAGGAAGTTGTTCCGATAGGCATACCAGAACCGGGAGCCGCCGGACAGGACCTTTTTGAAATTCTCAAGACCGATAAACGTGATATTTCCCTGCACGATCTGATAATCGGACAGCGCAATGCGGATCGTAAACAGCAGCGGATAGAGCACGAACACCGCCACCAGGATCAGCCCCGGCAGGATAAACGGCAGCGCCGTGAGCCAGCCGCGCACGCCCTTGCGGACTGCGCCGGGCCGCCCGGCCCGCAGGCCGGCTTTTTCGGCAGAAACCATGGGGATACCCCTCCTCCTTTCTCAAAAAGGCCGCAGAACCGTTGGGTCCTGCGGCCTGCTGTAAGACGCGGTTTAGCTGAGCTGCTCGTCGATCCGGGCCGCCGCATCGTGAAGCGCCTGCGCCACATCCGCGCCATCGACGAAGATGCTGGTCACCGTTTCGCTCCAGATCTCCTGGATCGCGGAGTTGTTGGGAGACGGAATGCGCGCCTTGGCCGATTCCATCTGCTGCATATAAACAGACCAGACGGGATTGCTCTGCACAGCCTCGCTGCTTACCAGCGACTTGAGGATTGGCAGCTGACCGGCCTCAAGCATGGCAAGCTGCACATCCTCGGAGGTCATGAACTTGGCAAACTCATAGGCTGCTTCCGGGTGTGCGCTGGTGGCGAACACAGCAATATCCTCGCCGCCGACCACGGACGCACTGCGGCCTTCATAGGTGGGAATGATCGCAGCGGTGATGCCCTTGGAGAGGCTGTCCTCATAGGAGCCGAAATACCACGGGCCTTCAAAGAACATGGCATATTCGCTGTTGATGCCGTCCCATGCGTCCACGGAGCCATCCACGTCGCGGATGGTAAAGACCTTCTCGTCATGCAGCTCCACGATCTTCTGCATGGCTGCGATGCTGGCGTCGCTGTCCAGATAGCCGCTGGCCTTGGTAAAGCCGTCGTCGGTCAGCACGCCGCCGAACAGCCAGAAGTACGGGTACATATCCCAGTCGCCGACGCCGGAAACATTCAGAGAGTAGGTGCCGCGGGTCTTGGCGGCCTCAATGAACTCCTCCATGGTAGCCGGGATCTCGTCCAGCCCCAGCTCCTTGAGCACGTTGGTGTTGACAACGGCCGCCTTGCAGTTGGTATCCAGCGGCAGGCCGTAATATTTGCCCTGATAGAGGTTGGTCGAAAGCGGTGCGTCCAGATACGATGCGGAAAGCTCTGCGAAGTCCGGGTAATCGCTCAGCGCAGCCAGACCACCCTGCTTGGCATAGGCTGCGATGTTGGCGATGTCCACACGGGCCACGTCCGGGCTCATGCCGGTGCCGAAGGAGGTCACGATCATCTGGTGGTACTGGCTGCTGTCCTGACGGACGGCCTCGACCTTGATCTCGGGATGAAGCGTTTCCCAGAGCGGCATGACGACGTTCAGAAACTGCGCTTCTTCGCTGTCACCGTAGGTATGCCAGAACGTGATGGTGACCGGTTCGGCCTGCTCGGGCGCGTCCGCCTGTTCCGGTTCGTCAGCCTGCGCCGGCGTATCGGCTGTCTGCGCAGGTGCGTCGGCGGTATTATCCGACGCAGGCTCCTGCGTCTGGGCCTTGCCGCACCCTGCCGCGCACATTACGATCATAACGACGGAAAGCAGCAATGCGATCCATTTTGCAACACTCTTTTTCATTGTTTTTCCTCCTGCTTCGTAATCTCTGCGAAGTTCCATTCGCAGTTTGATTATACCCCTCTGTTTTCGGCAGGTGAATGGAGAGCGGCGTTCTTATTTGTATTATAGCGACTTTTTTGAAAATAGCCACGCAGCACAATCTCTATTTGCGCAGAATTTTGCCTTTCCGATTTGTGCATTTCGCTGTCGGAGGGCATACCATTGGAACGTCCGCCTTGCATGGAGCTGCGCTGCCCTGAAGCAGTCCGCGTAGATGTTTTCTCGTATTCTTTGATTACTGCGGCGCAGTTTCTGCGCCGGGTTTTCTGGTTTGACCCACACGGCGAAAGGAGCGGACGGAAACAGTGGAAACAAGAGGAGCAAAGAGTATTGATTTCTGAACAGAAAGTGCTGAAAACATCTAAAAATCTTCATTTTTATATCTTTTCTACTCTTCGTAATCAGCAGGTCGCCGGTGGGGCAGGCGGTTTTGACGCCTGAAAAACGAACAAACAAAAGAGAAACCAGCGCGCATAGGCAAAAAACAAAACTGTGACCCAGCGAAGCGGTCACAGTTTTGAAGCAAGGAGCAACGGAGCAGGTGAGAGATGACTTTTTGATGCAAAGCATAAAAAAGTCGTCGCGAACTTGCGCAGTTCGCGACGAGCTGGAGCTAGTGGCCGGACTTGAACCGGCGACCTGCTGATTACGAATCAGCTGCTCTACCGACTGAGCCACACTAGCAGGTTTGCATTCGAAATCTCGATTGCCTGAATACTATACCATGTTTTTTCGAAAACGTCAATCCCAATTTTCAAAAATGCAGCTTTTTCGCAGCTTTTTTGGGAATGTCGCTGCAGTATGCACAAATGTCCACGCTGATTTTTTACATGCCGGGCGACAAAAACGGTTTGCCAGAAAAGGGATTTAATGGTATAATTATAATGAAAGGGAAGTTTTCAAAAAGAGAACAGGCAGCCGGACGGCTGCCGGGAAGGAGAGATCAATGCAAACGATTATTGAGTTTTTCACGGGGACACTGAACACGGTAGCATGGCTCTACATTTTCCTGCCATGTACCATCATCGGCGGTCTGTATCTGACCATCCGGAACCGCGGGATCCAGTTCACGCGCTTCGGCTATGCGATGAAAAACACGGTCGGCAAGATGTTCCAGAAGCAGACGGCGGGTGAGGGCGCGGTAACACCGCTTCAGGCCGTTACCACGGCGCTGGCCGCGACGGTCGGCACCGGCAACATCGTCGGCACCTCGCAGGCGATCGCGCTCGGCGGCTACGGCGCGGTGTTCTGGCTGTGGCTGGCTGCGCTGCTCGGCATGATCATCAAATATTCCGAGGTCACGCTTTCCATTCGTTTCCGTGAGCGTGACGCCAAGGGCGACTGGGTCGGCGGCCCGATGTACTATGTCAAGAACGGTCTCGGCAAGAACTGGCAGTGGGTCGGCATCGTGTTCTGCGTATTCGCAGGCATTGCTTCGTTCGGCATCGGCAACATGTCGCAGGTCAACTCCATCGTCGGATCCCTGAACGACGCCATCGACGCCTTCATTCCCGCAGCTGAGGGTGAGCGGACGCTGCTGAACTTCATCTTCGGCGTCGCCATCGCGGCGCTCATCGGCGTCATCCTCTTCGGCGGCATCAAGCGCATCGGCGCTGTCGCGGAGAAGCTGATCCCGGTCATGAGCATCTGCTATATCGTATTTGCATTCGTCGTGATCTTTGGTCATGCCGGCAACATCGGCCCCGCATTTGCCAAGATCTTCGGCACGGCTTTCACCCCGCAGGCGATCGGCGGCGCAGCCAGCGGCATCGTCCTGAAAGAGACAATCGTCTGGGGCCTGCGCAGAAGCGCATTCTCCAATGAGGCCGGTCTCGGCTCGGCAGCCATCGCACATGCCGCGGCAGAAACGCCCAGCCCGGTCCAGCAGGGTCTGTACGGCATTTTCGAGGTCTTTGCGGACACCATCGTGATCTGTACGCTGACGGCGCTGACCATCATCTGCAGCGGCGTGGACATCACGTTCGGCCACAAGGTCGGCTCGGAGCTGATCACCACCGCGTTCGCCACCATGTTCGGCACGAAATTCGCATCGGTCTTCGTCGCGCTCGCGCTGACGCTCTTCGCGTTCACGACGGTGCTCGGCTGGTCGCTCTACGGCAGCCGCTGCGTGCAGTATCTGTTCGGCCTCAAGGTCGCGAAGGTCTATCAGGTGCTGTTCATCATCATCGTCGTGGTCGGCGCAGTTGCGTCCCTCGACGTGGTCTGGGACATCGCCGATACGTTCAACGGTCTCATGGCCATCCCGAACTTCATCGCGCTGTTCGCACTCTCGCCCGTGGTGGCAAAGATGACGAAGGACTATTTCTTCGCCGACAAGACAAAGCTGAAAAAATAATAAACCAGAACAAAACTGCCGGACACATCCCATGTCCGGCAGTTTTTCTGCATAGATTCAATTTTCGCCCGGGTACAGGCAGGCAACGTTATGGTCTGCGAAATACTGCAGCCACTCGCGGCTGGGCGCGCTGTTGGTGACGACGATGTCGTAGGTCTCGATGGGCGCGATGTCGATGAAGGAGACCTTGTCAAACTTGCTGTTGTCGACGATCAGGATGCGCTTTCTCGCGCAGCTGATCATGGATTGCTTCGTCTGTGAGTGGAACTCGGACGAGTCCGTCACACCGGAGGCCATGTCGATGCCCTTGCAGGACATGATGGCGGTGTCCACGTGGAAGCGGTGCAGCATCTGCTGCGTCTGGTCGCCGATGAGCGCCAGCGAATCGGGCTTCAGCCGCCCGCCGGTCAGCATGATGTTCCAGCCCTCAACGCCGCTCAGCTCCACGACAAGCTCAACGGAGTTGGTGATGACGGTCAGATTTTTCTTGTCCTTGAGCTTTTTGGCCAGATACAGCGAGGTGGAGCTGTCGTCCAGCATCAGATGGTCGCCGTCCTCGACCAGCGCGGCGGCCAGAAGCGCGATCTGCGTCTTCGCGTCGACGTTGGTCTTGTTCCGGATGGTGTAGGACAGGTCTGTCTTTGTGCTGTTGCCGAGAATGGCGCCGCCGTAGGTCTTTGTGGCGTAGCCCTCCTTTTCCAGCTTGTCCAGATCGCGGCGGATGGTCTCCTCCGTGACGTTATAGTGCGCGGCAAGATCGCTGACGAGCACGCGCTGCTCGGCGCGCAGCTTGTCCAGAATTTCGTTTTTCCGCTCAATGGCCAGCATGATGTTCTTCCTCAACTTTCCCGTATTCCGATCTGCACGGGCGCGCATGTAGGCACGCCTGCAAATCCCACATAAAACAACAACAGTATAGCACGACCGGACGCGGAAAGCAAGCGGGCGTTTGGAAAAAGCAGATAAAAACTTGCGAAAGACGGTCGGTTCCGCTTGAAAAACGGAAGAAAATCTGATAGAGTTAGGATAATATTATGTAAATCAAAACTTCTGCCTGCTGGAGCGAATCTGCCATGGTCTTTTCCAACCTGATCTTTTTATATCTGTTCCTGCCGTTCTGCCTCGCGGCGTATTTCCTGTGCCGCGGCATCCGGGCGAAAAACGTGGTGCTGCTTGTGTTCAGCCTTGTGTTTTACGCGTGGGGCGAGCCAGTGTATCTGCTTCTGATGATCGCGGCCGCGGCGATCAACTGGGGCTGCGGGCTGCTGCTGCAGAAAAAGAGGAAAAAGCTCTGGCTGGTGCTGGCGCTGGTGCTGGATCTCGGCGGGCTGGCCGTGTTCAAATATGCGGGCTTCCTCGTGGAGAACTTCAACGCTTTGTTCCATACGGCGCTTGCCGTGCCGCAGATCCCGCTTCCCATCGGTATTTCGTTTTATACCTTTCAGGCGCTCTCCTACACGGTCGACGTCTGGCGCGGGGACGTGCAGGCGCAGCGCTCGTTTGGCAGATTCCTTCTGTACATTTCCCTGTTTCCACAGCTGATCGCGGGGCCGATCGTGCGCTACGCGGACGTGGAAAAGCAGATCGACGACCGCAGCTTCAGCCCGACGGACGCGTTTTACGGCGCGACGCGCTTCTGCATCGGTCTTGCGAAAAAAGTCCTGCTGGCCGACGCGGCGGGCAAGGTCGCCTCGCAGATCCTGGACGGCGCTGCAGCCTCGACAACGACCGCGGCGGCTTGGCTTTGGATCCTGCTTTACACCTTCGAAATTTACTTTGATTTCTCCGGCTATTCCGACATGGCGATCGGCATGGGGCGCATCTTCGGCTTTAAGTACATGGAGAACTTCCGCCTGCCGTATACCTCGCGCTCCATCACCGAGTTCTGGCGCAGATGGCACATTTCCCTCGGCTCCTTCTTCCGCGATTATGTCTATATTCCGCTCGGCGGCAAGAAAAAGCACCAGATCCTCAACATGGCGATCGTCTGGGCGCTGACCGGCCTGTGGCACGGGGCCAGCTGGAACTTTGCCCTCTGGGGCCTGTACTTCTTCGTGATCCTGACCATCGAAAAGCTGCTCGGCAGCCGCCAGAAAAAGATCCCGAGCGTCCTGCGGCACGTGATCACGATGCTTCTCGTGATCTTTGGCTGGAATATCTTCTATTATACCGACCTCACGCGGATGGTCCAGTCGTTCGGCACGCTCTTCGGCGCGTGCGGAAGCGGCCTGTTTGACGCGCAGACCGGCATCCTGCTGACGAATAACCTGCCGCTGCTGCTCGTCTGCGCCATCGGCGTGACGTCCGTGCCGCAGAACATCGGCAACCTGTTCGGCGGCATGTGCGCGCAGAAGCAGACGACAGCCGGGCAGGTGGTCTATGCCGCGGTGGCCTACGCGTTCGATCTGGCGCTTCTGGCGCTTTCGACGATCGCGCTGGTCGGCTCGACCTATAACGCGTTTTTGTATTTCCGGTTCTAAGGAGGACGGGCAGATGAAAAAACTCTATACCATTCTGCTGGCGGTCCTGCTGGCCGCGATGCTGGGCGTCGGGATCTGGTCGCTGGCCGACACTGACCCGACCGGCTCCGCGAGCGAAAAGCGGACGTTCCAAAAGCCGCAGTTCTCCGTGCAGGCGCTTCTGGACGGCACGTATATCCCCGCACTGGAGACCTATTATTCCGATACCTTCCCGGGCCGCGAGACGCTTCTGAACGTCAACCGGACGCTGAACCGGTTCTACTACTATTCCGGCTCCGGCGAGAGCGGCGTCCTGCTCGTGAACCAGACTGACAGTGCCGCGCAGGGCGGCGAACGGCTGGACGCCGTCCAGCAGCAGACCCCGCAGACACAGCCCGAAGAAACGCCGGAGCAGGACACGCCTGCGCCGGATGAGACCCCGGAGCAGCAGACCCCGGACGAGACGCCGGACACGCAGCCGGAGACGCCGGAGGAGCCGCCCGCACCGGAAACCGACCCGGATCTGAACGAGCCGGACGAATCGGAGGCCAGCTATGCCGGAGCTGTCGTTGTGGTCGGCGACCGGGCGATGGAGATCCCGACACGGCTGGACGATATCATCCAGAGTTACGCCGGTGCGATCGACAATCTTTCCAAGGCCATGGGGCCGGACGTGCGGACGATCTCGCTCCTCACGCCGAACGGCGGCCAATTTTATTCCCCCGAGAGCCTGCACACCGGCGAACATGACCAGCAGGCGATGATCGACTACTGCTACAGCCAGATGGGCGAGAACATCGTGACCGTGGACGCCTATTCCAAACTCCGCAGCCACACGGATGAATATATCTATTTCCGCACCGACCACCACTGGACGCAGCTGGGCGCGTACTATGCCTATACTGCCTTGTGCGAGGCGGCGGGATTTGAGGCTGTGCCGCTTGAGAAATTTGAGACCGGACGGTACGACACCTTCCTCGGCTCCATGTACACCTTCACCAAGGGCTATCCGCAGAGCGATATTCTGAAGCAGAATCCGGACTATCTGGACTATTATCTGCCCATCGCCGAGACGCACGCGCGGTATTATCTCGACGGTTCGCTGGAAAACGGGACGCCGGTCAGCGTGGTCTATACCAAGCTGGACGAGAGCGTTTCTAATAAGTACCTGTGCTTCATCGGCGGCGATACGCCGGTCTGCGTCATCGAGACCGATGTCGAAGGACCGGCCTGCATCGTGCTGAAAGAGTCCTACGGCAACGCCTTTGTGCCGTTTTTGACGAGCCACTACAGTAAGATCATCGTCATCGACCCGCGCGAGTTCAATCAGGACGGCAAGCCGTCTCTTGATTTGGCGGACTTTGCCGCCGGGCAGGGGATCGATGATCTGATCGTCATCAACTATCCGTATATGATCAACAGCAAGGCCTTTGTCCGCTATCTGAACGCGCTGGCGGGCGTGAAGTAAGGCTATTCGCCGAACAGCGCCTTTTTGAGCGCCTGCAGAAGCTCCAGCGACCGGAATTTCAGCACATACCCCTCGTCCGCCTGCGTCATGAGACCGATCTCCGCGCGCGTGAACCCGCCCGCTTCCGCGGTCTGCACAAAGCCGTCCGCCGTGGCCGGGACACACAGAGACGGGAAAATAACGCACCACCAGTTGTGCCCGCCGCCCGCGCCGATGGTGACGCGCAGTGACCGGTAGACGCCGGAGGGCAGGGAAAACGTGTCATATTCCCGCGTCGGGAACAGCTCCCGGCGGAAGGAAACGCTTGCGGTGTCGCGGCTGCCCTGCGCGGCGAGCGCCGCGTTCGCCGCGGCCTCCAGCTGCGGGAGCGCCTGCGCAATGGCCTGCTGCGGATCGTCCGCACCCTGCAGCGCCTTCCGCGCTGCGGCAAGCACGGCGTCGCGCACATGCAGCTTGATCGACTGATCGGCGCTGGAATCCGAGTTTGCCACGACGTGCAGGCGGATGATCTTCTCGCTCATCCGCTGCTGCTGCGCCTGCAATGCCGCGCAGACGGAGACCGTCAGCGCGCTGACGATCAGAAGAACAAGCGCGGCCACTCGCTTTCGTATGGAAATCTGCATAAAAAACACCGTCCAGACTATCGTTTACAGACAGTCTGGACGGCTTTTTTGTGCCTTATACGGTTTTTGCGAGGAAAATCTGGCTGTATTTGTCCTTGAGCATCGTGCAGGCGACGGTCGCGTATTCAAACGAATCGTAGATGCCGAAGACGGCGGAGCCGGAGCCGGTCATCTGCGCGCCATACGCGCCGTAGGTGTACATCATGGAGCGGATATAGTTGATATCGAAATGCTCCTGCATGACGATCGGCTCAAACACATTGCAGAGACTTCCGCCGACACCCAGCAGCTCGCCCTTCTGCAGGTTGGCCTGCATGGCCTTGTGGTCCGGGCGCTTCTCGATGAAACTCTCGTCGAGCTTTCGGTAAAGCTCCGGCGTGGACACGGAGAAGTCCGGCTTGCACACGACGACAAAGAACTCCGGCGAGACCGGGAGCTTCGTCAGCAGCTCGCCGCGTCCCTCGACCAGGACTGTGCCGCCCATGACGCAGAACGGAACGTCCGACCCGACGCTTGCGCCGACCTCGCACAATGCGGGGATAGAGAGCGGGGCGTCGTACAGACGGTTCAGCGCGCGCAGCACAGCGGCCGCGTCCGCGCTTCCGCCGCCGAGACCGGCCTGCAGCGGGATGCGCTTGCTGATGAAGATCTCAAGGCCGTCCGTTTTGCGGCCGGTGCGATCAAAGAAGGCCTCGGCCGCTTTCCATGCGAGGTTGTCCGCGTCCTGCGGCAGCGAGCAGGTGACAAGCTCCGGCTCGGTGTCCTCCTTTGCATCCGGCGGCAGGACCTCGCGGTAGCAGTGTACCTGCCACGGCGCGCCGGTGTCGATGCAGACCGTCACGTCGTCATGCAGAGAGATCGTCTGCATGATCGAGCGCAGATCGTGATAGCCGTCCTCACGCCGGTCAAGTACGTCCAGCGTCAGGTTGATTTTGGCGAACGCGCCTTCGGAAATCTGCTTCATGCCTTGATCTTTCTGCCTTCCAGATAGTATCTCTTTTCGCGGCTGTGGCCCATGGAGAAGGTCTTTCTCGGCAGCACACCGTCGGCGATGACGCCTCTGAACAGCTGGCTCTTTTCCATCGCGGGCAGCAGGAAGCCGATGGCGTTGTCCTGCTTGGCGAAGCTGATGAGGGCGTCGTCGTCATGGATATAGTCGATCTCACCTGCGTTTTCCTTGAGGTAATCATCGAGGAAATGCTGCAGGATGCCGACGGCCAGCTCGCCCTTGTTTTTATCAAGAATGATCGTGCCGGATTCTTCGCCGATATACCACTTGACCGGGAAGCCTTCGGTGCCGCCGCAGGCGTCTTCGAGAGCTTTCAGAAGTTTCTTCGGCTCGGTCTTGAAGATGACGCGGTGGATCGGTTCGAAGACCTGCGCGGGATCGTGGATATTCTCGAGTTCGACCAGTGCGTATCTTGCCGGGTGGTTCGACAGGTCGACGCCGGGGTTGTTCTTCTTGAGTTCTTCGTAGCAGCTCTTGGCCGTGGCAAGCGAATGGTTGCCGTCGCCGACGGCGAAGACCATCGGGGTGCCCTTCAGGCCGGTGTACTTCTCGCCGACGGTGGCGGAATACTCAGTCAGGGCTTTATTGAAGTCCTCAACGTCCTGACCCTCGACGAGCCAGCCGGTGATGTGGCCGCCGCCCTCCATGAGGTCGAAGTCGTAGAGCTTTTTCAGGCTGTCCTTCTTTGCGCCGATCGGCTCGATGAGCTTCTTGTCGTGGTCGTCGCAGAGCATCAGCACGTGCGGCAGCTCGATGGGCGCGTCGCGGCGGACACGCTGGCGGGGCGGAATGCGCTCCGGCACGGTGCGCTCGGTCGCGCGGATCGCGCTGGTGGCACCGGGGGTGTAGTCGTATGCGTCGAGGTCGACCATGCCGACGAGACCCTCGCGGATGGAGCCGTTTTCGAGCGTGCGCTCAACATAGACGAAGCTGTTGGGGTAAACCGTGAACACGCCGTCTTCCATGTACTTCTTCATGGTGGCGTTGATCTCGGCGGTGTGCTCCGCTTCCTTCTCGGTGCCGAGTTCGGCCTCGGGGAGGATGAGGTTGATGGTGGACACAGCGCCCTCGGCGTTCTTGCGCACGCGGTCCCAGTAGCCCTGGTCGGACGTGAACTGGTCGCAGGCGATGACTGCCCATTTCTCCATATGATCGGTCTTGGGCATCAGGATATCAGCGGGTAAAAATGCGTTCATCTTGAATCACCTTTCACATTATTTTTCCATATCATCAGGCCATGGCGGCCTTGATTGCGTGAAGAAGCTCGTCGTAAGTCTCATACGCGGGCAGCTGGGGATAGTCGGCTTTGATCTTTTCCGTCGAGCGGAACAGGAAGCCCGCCTTGCTGGCGAGGATCATATCCAGATCGTTATAGCTGTCGCCGGAGGCGATGGTCTCAAAGCCGATGGACTGCAGCGCGCGGACGGTGGTCAGCTTGGACTGCGGGCAGCGCATTCTGATGCCGCAGAGCATGCCGTCCTTGTCGACCTCCAGCGAGTTGCAGAAGATCGTGGGCCAGCCGAGCTTTTTCATGAGCGGCTGGGCAAATTCTTCAAACGTATCGCTCACGATGATGGCCTGCGTCGCGGCGCGCAGCTCGTCCAGAAATTCCTTTGCGCCGGGCAGCGGATCGATCTGCGCAATGACGTCCTGGATCTGCCTGAGACCAAGACCATGCTCGCGCAGAATGCCCATGCGCCACTTCATGAGCTTATCATAATCCGGTTCGTCGCGCGTGGTGCGGCGCAGCTCCGGGATCCCGCTGACCTCCGAAAACGCGATCCAGATCTCCGGGACCAGAACGCCCTCCAGATCGAGACAGGTAATATACATATGGCGGCTCCTCCTTTTTTCTCTTTGCGGGCAGAGGCGGCACGCGCGGTACCTGTCTGCGGCTAAAAAATTTTTTTGAAAGCTAAAAAAATAGCAGGTTCTGTTTCTATTATACAAAATCTTTTCGTAAAAGCAACATGAATTTCAAGATTTTTGCCGACGGCGCATGAAAGCGGAGCCGGACGTGCATACTAGCTGTGATTCAAATGTCAGCTGACAAGAGGAGATGAAACAATGGATACACTTTCTTTGATTTTGGCGATCATCGGCGCGATCAACTGGGGACTGGTCGGCTTTGCACGCTTCGATCTGGTCGCGTGGATCTTCGGCGGCCAGACCGCTGGCGTCAGCCGCGTCATCTATGCCGTCGTCGGGCTTGCCGGTCTGTGGTGCATCACCATGCTGTTCCGCAGACGGAGCCATCCGGAGGCCTGAGAGGCCGTGCATGCAGAAAAATGCCGGGTCACGCGGAAAGACCGCATGACCCGGCATTTTTATCAGGAAAGATTGCAGCGCACGATGCACTGATAGCTGACGCCGTTGTAGGTCGTGGAGATATAGGCCGTGCCCTTGCCCTCGGCCTTGACGACGCCCGTGCCGTCGACAGAGCAGACGGAAAGGTCGGACGAGACCCACAGAAGGCCCGTGACCTTATTGCCGCTCGCGTCGCGCAGCGAGATCTGGAACGTCTCGCCCTTGACGCCCATGGTGACGTCGCTGTTGCTGAGCGTGTATGTGCCGTCCGACTGCGCGCCGTCTTCAAAATTGCAGCGGACGATGCAGGTCATGGGCGCGGCGTCGTCCACGGTGACGGAGACGGTCGTGGTGCCGCTGCCCTTGGCGGTCAGAACGCCGGAATCGGAAACCGTCACGATGGCGGTGTCGCTGCTGGCATACGTGACCTTCGCGCTGTCGGGCGCGCCGCTGACGGTCAGCTGATACTGCTCACCGACACCGAAGAACGTCAGATCGTCCCGGCTGAGCGCGAGGACGGGCGCGTCCGTCTCCTCCTCGTCGCCGCCGACATAGGCAAAGTCGCACGTCACAAGGCAGGTCGCGCTCTGGTCGCCGCAGGTGGCCGTGATGACGGCGGAGCCTGCGTTGACGGCCACGATCTTGCCCTGCTCCGAGACCGTCGCGACCGCCTCGTCGCTGGAGGCGAAGGTCACAGGCTCGGTGCACTCGGCAGGCTTGCGGGTGAAGGTGATGTTGAAGAAGCGCCCGGCGTCCTCAAAGGTGACGGTCGGCGCGGAGAGCGTGAGGCTGGTACAGCTGACGCTCTGGGGCTTGTCTTCCTCCGGCTGCTGCGCGGCAGGCTGCTGATCCTCTTCGTTCGTATAGCGGTTTTCCGCAGGCTGCTGGGCGGTATCTGCCGGCTGTTCGGCGGGCTGGGCCTCCGCAGGCTGCGCGGCGCTGTCGGCGGTCGTATCCGCCGTGGGCGCCTCCAGCGTGGCCTCGCGGTACAGAGGCGACCAGCCGAGACGGCTGAAGGCCAGCAGCGCGCCGCCGAGCACGGCCAGACCGAGAATGACGCAGATGACGGTCATCATCCACTTGGGGATGGCGTAGACATTGCCGCCGCGCGGGGCGGGTGCTTCCTCGCCGGAAGGCTCCTCCTGCCGCGGGGCTGCGGCGCCTGTGCGCAGGCGCTTGCCGGTGTAGCCGCGGGAGGCGCGGGGGCCGCCCGGCTCCTGCCGCAGACGGCGGCCGCCGGACTGCGGCTGCTGCTGGGGGGCTGCCGCCGGTTTTTCCGGCGCGGCGGGACGGGTACGGACAGGGGCTGGCTGCGGCGCGGCCTTCTGGCCTCCCGCGGTCCGGCCGCAAAGCGGGCACTGGCTCAGACGCGCGTCATAGGCCGTGCCGCAGTATTCACAGTTTCTCAGTTCCATAAGAACCTCCGTTGATCGATTCGGGGCTGCGCCGGTAGCGGCGCATGGCTAAACTCGCAAACAGTATATCACAGATTGTTACAAAATCCAAGTGCAAGCAACAAGATATTGTATTGCATTTTTTTCAAAAATAGAATAAAATAAAACCGTGTTTGTAAAGGAGGCGAACGGTTTGCCCGAACTGAAACTGATATCGCCGCTGCTGTCCAACATGGAGCTGGTCAAATGCATCAGCGTGCGCGGCGGTACATCTGTCTATATTGTCAGAAGCACGAAGAGCAATCAGTCCTATTATCTGAAGCATATCTGCATCCCGGAATCGCAGAAGCAGGTCGACGCTTTGATGTTCACCGGCGCGGCCGCGACGGTCGAGGATGCGCAGAACTACTATAAACAGGTCGCTGCCGATTATCAGGCAGAGCTGGATACGCTGGAAAAGCTCTCGGCCAGCCCGAACATCGGCTGCTACCGCAGCTACCAGATCGAGCCGAAGGAAGACGGCGTCGGGTTTGAGATCTACCTGCTGGCGGAATACCGCAAGACCCTCTCCGAGGTTTTGGCCGAAACGCCCATGACGCAGGCGGGTGCGGTCAATCTGGGTCTTGATCTGTGCGGCGCGCTCGTCAGCCTGCGCGAGGCGGGGCTCATCCACCGCAACGTCAAGCCGACCAACGTGTACTTAAGCAGCCAGGGCCATTACCTGCTGGGCGATCTCGGCATTGCGAAGATCGACGAGCTGAAATACTGCTCCATGCCCGAGTCCATGCTCAGCTCCTACTCTGCGCCGGAGCTGTTCAGCCTGCTCGGCAGCATCGAGCCGACGACCGATATCTATTCCGTCGGCATGATCCTCTACCGTATCTATAACGGCAACCACGGCCCGTTCGAGGACGAAAAGACCTCCCCGCGCGCCGCAGACAAGCTGCGCGTGACCGGCGAAGCGCTGCCCGCGCCCATGTATGCCGACTATGAGATGGCGGAGATCATCCTCAAGGCCTGCGCGTTCAAGCCGGAGGACCGCTATCAGACACCGCAGGAAATGCAGGAAGCCCTGCTCGACTACGGCAAGCGCAACGAGGCCTCCGACGCGCTCATCGTCCCGCCCATCGAGGGCGAGCCGGAGCAAATCGACCCGAACGCCGAGGAAGAGGTGGAGCCCGTCCAGTTTGCCGACACCGAGCAGATGGCGGACGACTTCAAGGAGAATTTCTCGCCCGATACGCAGCTGCTCAACGCCATCATCGACGAGGTGCACCGTGACGAGGCGGGCAAAGACACCATCAGTCTGGACGATAATTCGCAGGACGCCTCTGAACCGCAGGACGAGGAAGCGCCCGAGGACGGCGACGAGGATGACGGCGAGCTGAAGATCAATCTCCCGCCGCGCGGCCAGCGCCGGAAGAAAAAGAAGCGCGCGCCGAAGTGGCTCCTGCCTGCGGCCATCAGCGTGGCCGCGCTGGCGATCATCTGCGCGGCGGTGTGGTTCTTTGTCATCGTTCCGTCCGTCACGCACGTGAGCGGCATTTCCGTGTCCGAGGTTGGCGCGGACTATGTGACCGTAGCCATCGAAACGAACGAGCAGACCGGCGCGTTTGACGTCACCTGCTCCGACGCCTACGGCAACCAGACGCGCAAGACCTATACGGCGGGCGAGCCGATGACCTTCGATTCTCTGGTGCCCGGCACGCAGTATACCATCGAAGCGGTCGCGCCCGAGGGCAAGAAAATGACCGGTTCCTATTCCGCCTCCGCGACGACCATGGCCGAGACGAAGATCCTCAGCTTCACGGCTACGCCCATCTCCATCACGCAGGCGGAGCTGAACTTTATCATTCAGGACGGCCCGGACTATGATAACTGGACCATCTCCTATTCGGCTGAGGGCACCGAGGCGAAGACTGTGACCTTCTCCGGCCATTCGACGGTCATCAGTGATCTTCTGTCCGATTCCGAATACACCTTCGTCCTGCAGGCGCCGGAGGGCACGCTTCTGACCGGCGCTGTCAGCACCGCGATTTCGACTGTCCCGACGGTAGAACTGCAGCCCGACAGCGTGACGATCGCCCTGTCCAGCTCGACCGCGATCCTGACGTGGCAGTATGACGGCGACGCGCCCGAAAAGTGGGTCGTCACCATCAAGGACGGCGCGGGCTTTGAGGAGACGAAGGAAGTCACCGTCCCCAATGTGACGTTTGAAAACCTCGTCTCCGGCACGGAATACGAGATTGTGATCTCCGCGCCCACGATGCTCTCGAGCTACGCCATGAGTGTCACGCCGACCGTCACGAAGGTCACGGAGCTGAAGGCCGAGGGTGAGACCGATGAGAGCGGCCGCACCATCAACATGAACCTCTCCTGGACGTGCGAAACAGAGCCTGCTGACCCCAACTGGGTCGTCACCTACACGCTGCAGGGCGTGGAGAACGCGGAACCGGCCACCATCGAGACCGATACCGAGTCCTGCGTGATCCCGGCCAACAACATGTTCCCCGGCGCAAGCTATCAGGTCACGATCGCACTCAAGAGCGGCGACGCGCTCGAGGGCGAGACTGAAACGACCTTCACGACGGCCGAGGTCGACAACAACTACACGGCCAACGGCGTCAAGAGCACCTATACTGGCCTCTTCGTCAAGCCGAACAAGGACACGTTCCGCTATCTCGATCTCGTCACGGCGCGCACGACCTTCTCCAAGGGCGAGATGATCGCGTTTGACGTCGAATCCGGCGGCACGGTGGATGCGTCCTCCGACGGTACGGTCGCCATCAACCTTGTCATCCGCGACACGGATGGGAAGCTGGTCGATGCCCACAGCTACATCGCGGTCTGGAAGGACATGTGGGAGAAGAACATGTTCGTGGGTTACTTCCCGCGCACGCCGCAGACGGACGGCGATTATGTGCTTTCCATCTACATCGGCAACCAGCTGCTGTCCTCGGCAAAATTCAAGATCAAGAGCTGAGATCTTATCCCGGCGGTTCGAGCCGCGAGCCGCCGGGATATATATGCCAAATATTTGAAACGTTTACATTTTGCTTGATTTTTTCTGAAATGTGCGATATACTGACAATGTAGTAACTACTTACAGCATTTGGAGGCTGCCGCATGGCGCTCAGAGAGAACTATCGGGAACAGCTGCTGGATGCGGCTGTCCTTGTTGTCGCGCGCGATGGTCTTGACCACGCCACGACAAAGGCCATCGCCGCCGAGGTCGCGTACAACGAGGTCTATATCTACCGCAATTTCGGAAACAAAGAGGATCTTTTGCAGGCTGCGTTCAACCGGGCGGATATCGGATTTGTGCAGAACGTCATGAAGCATATCGACGTGATGGACGAGGCAGACCGCTCGCTGGAAGAGCGATGCCACGCGCTGTGGGATCCGGTATGGGCGTTCAGCGTGGACAAGCCGGATATCGTCCGGTTCTATCTGCGCTATTATTATTCCGTGCAGTATCTGACCAGCGCGCACGAGCTGCACCACCGCAATTATCAGCAGCTGCAGGCGCGGCTGAGCCGCTATTTCCGCTCATCCCGCGACAGCTGGTTCCTGATGGCGCACGTGTTTGAGACGATCCTGAGCTTCTGCTCGCATATCCTGAGCGGCGAGCTGGAGAATACACCGGCGGTGTCCGATGAGATCTTCCAGCTGATCTTCCGCACGCTCCAGCCGTATATGCTATCATAATGTTACCCCTTGTTTCATCCCCTCAAGCTTGAAACATGCAGCCCGGGCGGACAGGTCTCCTGTCCGCCCGGGGCTTCTCTATCCGGAAACTTGGCTCTCCCTCCGGGAGAGCTGCCGCCGCAGGCGGCTGAGAGGGTACTTGGCTCTCCCGCTTGGCGCTCCCTCTGGGAGAGCTGTCACCGCAGGTGACTGAGAGGGTCTTGCACCCGCATTCAGCGAATACCCTCTCCGTCTTCGCTCCGCTCAGCCACCTCTCCCAAAGGGAGAGGCAAGGAAGATCTCCCGCTTGGCTCACCCTCTGGGAGAGCTGTC
>ERZ1673752.2109-NODE-2109-length-23764-cov-13.717196_pt1 | contig 23764 bp, 20 predicted proteins | sample MGYA00580195_ERZ1673752 | MGnify/ENA primary metagenome ERZ1673752 (study PRJEB41218, sample SAMN15661744) | gut metagenome | host: Homo sapiens | place: Canada: London | collected 2015-08-20/2019-03-30 | study: EMG produced TPA metagenomics assembly of...
ACCTTGTTCACGCGCTCGTTGCTGATCTCGCTGATGTGGACCAGACCGTCAATGCCCGGCATGATGCGGACAAAGGCGCCGAACTTGGTGATGGAGACAACAGGAGCGGTGAACTCAGTGCCAACGGGAACCTCGTTCTCCAGCTTGACCCAGGGGTTGTCCTCTTCCTTCTTGTAGCCCAAGGAGACCTTCTGGTTCTCGGGATCGTAGCTCTTGACATAGACCTCGATCTCATCGCCGACCTTGACGACCTCGGAGGGATGCTTGATGTTGTTCCAGCTCAGCTCGCTGATGTGGCACAGGCCATCGACACCGCCCACGTCAACAAAGGCGCCGTAGGAGGTCAGGCTCTTGACAACGCCCTTATACTGCTTGCCGACCTCAACATTGGCCCAGAACTCCTCGCGCTTAGCCTTGTTGGCCTCGGCAGTGACCTTGTTGATGGAGCCGACGATCTTGCGGCCGGCGCACTCGGTGATGACCAGCTGAACATGCTGGCCGACGAGCTTGGTGTAGTCCTCATCACGGCGCATGGTGGCCTGAGAACGAGGCACGAAGACGCGAACGCCCTTGACGTTGACAACAACGCCGCCCTTGTTGGCTTCCATGACGTCGCCTTCCATAACGGTGCCGTTCTCGGCAGCCTCGGAGACGTCCTTCATGCCCTTCTGGGCCTCAAAACGGACGCGGGACAGGGTGTCAACACCCTCCTGATCGTTGGTCTTGACAACCACCAGATCCAGATCGTCGCCCTCTTTAACAAGGTCTTCCATCTTGGCGTTGGGATCATGGCTCATCTCGCGCAGGGGCACAATGCCGGTGTGCTTGGAACCATCGATACCGACGGTGCACTCCGTCGGGGAAACGCTGATGACCTTGGCTTTTACAATCTTGCCTGCGTACAGGGGCTTTGCCTCGGATGCGTTGAGCATCTCCTCAAAGCTCATGTCGTCACGGATCTCTTCACTCATACTGTTAAGTACCTCCTCAATTATAGACGAAGGCGTTGAAGCCCCGGCCGTCACGCCCACACGCGCAGCACCGGCGAGCCATGCGGGGTCGAGTTCATCAGCAGTCTCGACATTGATGGCCGTGGTATGCCGCGCGGCGACCTGTAACAGCTTTTGGGTATTGGAAGAATGATGACCACCAATGACGACCATCCGGTCGCATTTTTGGCTGAGGTCTTCCGCTTCCTGTTGCCTCGCCCACGTTGCATTACATATTGTATCAAAAATTTTGGCTTTTGTACACTCTTTTTTTAAAAAAACCTTGCAGTTTTCCCAACTTTCCACGCGAAATGTCGTTTGGGCAACCACATAAATGGATTCTTGTTGCAAAAGCGCAGGGAGCAAATTTTGCAGCTCCTCCAAATTGGCGAAAACCCGCACAGAGCCTTTTGTATGGCCGACAATCCCCTGCACTTCTGGGTGGTCAGCATCCCCGGCAACCAGCAAAAGCGCACCGATTTTGTCCGCTTCCATTGCAATTTTATGGATTTTTGCTACAAACGGGCAGGTGGCATCATGATACGCCAGGCCGCGTGTGTTTATTTTATCATAGACCGTTCTGGGTACGCCGTGACTGCGGATGACGACCTCATACCCGTCAGGTACGGCGTCAATATCCGGGCAGGTCACCGCCCCTTTAGCCTCAAGGTCGGCCACGACCTGAGCATTGTGGATCAGCGGGCCGAGGGTCGCAACTTTGCGTCCCTCCGCCAATAAATCGTATGTCAGCTTGACGGCGCGGTCCACGCCGAAGCAGAACCCGGCCGTTTTGGCACGAATGATCTCCATAGCTTGGCTCCTTTTTTGATGTCGGGGCGTCAAGGACGCCCCCCTACAGCTTACGGCTGCTCCCTTTTTTCAGGCAGCGGCTCCGGTGCAGCCTCCACGGCGGGCGTGGCAAACGCATTGTCGGCCAGCATCTGCTCAAGCTCATCGCGCAGGCGGTTCTTCATGCGGCGCAGCTCGGCCATCTTGTGGCTCTGGTCCTTGATCTGCAGCTCCTCGGCTGGGATGGGGGTGCCGAACACGATGCGGATTTTGCAGAAAAGGTGCATCCTGCCATCCTTGCTGCCGTAGATGATGCGCACGGGCAGCATGTCCGCGCCGGCTGCGGCGGCAATGACGAAAGCGCCGCTCTTGATCATGCCGAGCTTGCCGGTCTTGGTGCGGGTCCCCTCAGGGAAGATCATGATGCCCGTACCGTTTTTGCACTCGTTGGTCAGCTGTTCCACCGTGGTGGTGTCACCGCGGCCGCGCTCGATGGCAACCGCGCCCATGCAGCGCAGGAACCAGCCTGCCAGCGGATTTTTAAACAGCTCCTCCTTGGCCAGAATACGCAGTCGTTTCCAGTCAAACACCGTAATAGCGATAAAAACAGGGTCCAGATTGGCGATGTGGTTGGGTGCGATGACATAGGCGCGCCCATCGCGGACGGTCTTCAGATTCTCACGGCCGATGACCTCAAACCGCCAGATGATGTGCGCCAGCACCCAGACGATGGGCAGCAGAATCCAGTATAAAAGCATACGCAGCCCCCTCAGATATGCGCAAGAATCGTGCGCTTCAGCAGGTCAAAGCTCTCCTGCAGGCCGATGTCGCTGGTGTCCACCAAAATGGCATCCTCCGCCTGCTTCAGGGGTGCAACGGCGCGGTGGCTGTCCTGATAGTCGCGCTGCCGGATGTCCGCCAGCACGGTGGCAAGGTCGGCAGGCTGGCCCTTCTCCGCCAGCTCCTTGGCACGGCGCTCGGCGCGGGCCTCGGCAGATGCCGTCAGGAAAATCTTGACCGTGGCGTTGGGCAGCACCACGGTGCCGATGTCGCGGCCGTCCATCAGGATATTCTGGCTTTCGGCAAGTCCGCGCTGGGTGTCCAGCAGGAAGGTGCGGACAGCCGGGTGCGCCGCCACAGCGGAGGCCGCCATGCCGATATTTTCCGCCCGGATCGCCGTGCTGACATCCTCACCGTTCAGGTAGACATGCTGCGTGCCGTCCAGCAGGCGGATGTCAAGCTTGATGCCGGGCAGCAGCGCCGCCACAGCGTCTGCATCGTGGGGGTCCGCCCCTGCGCGCACTGCGTACAGCCCGATGGAGCGGTACATGGCGCCGGTGTCCACATAGACATAACCGAGGTCTTTCGCCAGTGCCTTTGCCAGACTGGATTTGCCCGCCCCGGACGGGCCGTCGATTGCGATAGAAACCATGATATATCACCCTTTTTAAATAATAAATATCACTTTGGCTTCTCCCTTGGGGAGAAGCTGCTGCCCGCAGGCGGCTGATGAGGGGAGAGTTTCCCGGCACAACCCATAAACATGTTGCCGCCGTAAAGTTGCGGGCCGGGCATACCCGGCCCCTACCGGGCGGTTTGCCCATCAACAGGCTGCCGCCGTAAGGCCGTCCCTCATCCGGCCCTGCGGGGCCACCTGCTCCCCTTCTGGCGCTACGCGCCACCTCCCCCGTACCGGGGGAGTCTGTCCCAACGGGGGAAGGCTTGGGGTTACAGCGCCCGCACCGCCGCCTGCGCAGTTGACCATGCAATCTGCAGGTTATAGCCGCCGGTGCGGGCGTCGACATCGAGGACCTCACCGGCAAAGTACAGCCCCTCGCAGAGCTTGCTTGCCATCGTCTTGGGATCGACCTCGCGCACATCCACGCCGCCCGCCGTAATGACCGCATGTTCCTTGTCCCCCAGCGCGTTCACCGGCACCTGCCAGTGCTTGCAGAGGTTCACAAGCGCCATCTTCTGCTCGCGGGTGATCTGGGCGGCCTTGGTGGCGGGGTCAACGCCCCACTTTTCCACGGCCACGGGGCGCATTGAGTTGGGCAAAAGCTTGGCCAGTGCGCCCTGTGCGCTGTGGCTGCCCTGCTCGGCAAAGTCGCGGGTCAGCCGGTCATAGAGCGTCTTTTCGTCAAGAGCCGGCTTCAAGTCAAACTCGCAGATATAGCGGTGCTTCGTTATATCCTCGATGTAGGTGCTGGCCGACAGCACCAGCGGCCCCGACAGGCCAAAGTGGGTGAACAGCGCCTCGCCCTGCTCGGTAAACAATGGTTTGCCATCGCAGAGCAGCGTGAGCGTCACATTGCGCAGCGCCAGCCCCATCATGCGGCGGCAGGCCGGGTCGGGGCTGACAAGGCTGCACAGGCTGGGCTGGGGCGGCACAATGGTGTGCCCTGCCTGCCGCGCCAGTTTGTAGCCGCTGCCATCGCTGCCCGTGACCGGGTAGCTGATGCCGCCGGTGGCGATCAGCGTATGCGCTGCGCGGTATGTCTCCCCCCGGTCGGTGACGGCACCCTTGCAGACGCCGTCCTCAATCAGCAGCTTTTTTGCGCTGCCACGCACAAATTCAGCGTCCCGGGCATAGTCCCGCAGTGCCGCCAGCACATCGGCGGCGCGGTCCGACTGCGGAAAGACCCGCCGCCCGCGCTCGGTTTTAAGCGGCACGCCGAGAGTTTCAAACAGCTCCATCGCCGCAGACGGCGGGAATGCGTAAAGGCTGGAATAGAGGAACCGCCCGTTGCGCCGCACATAGGGTAAAAACTCCCGTACATCGCTGTCACTTGTGAGGTTGCAGCGTCCCTTGCCGGTGATGAGCAGCTTCTGCCCCGGTCCCTTGGGGTTGTGTTCCAGCACGGTCACGGTAAGGCCGCGGGCACAGGCAGCGCCCGCCGCCATCAAGCCCGCAGCACCGCCGCCGATGACCAGTAGATCCGTCATGCAGTTTCCTTTCTTTTCAGCGGCCTGCCGTACAAAAACAGCCCGACAAATGCGTACAGAGCCAGCAGCGGGTGTACCGTGGCAAGGTACATCGTACTGGTGCCGATGCCGAAGCTGGACACCTCGACAAAGGCGATCATGGCACAGCGCAGCAGCGCCATGCCGAAAATACCAAACAGCAGCAGCCACGGCACGACCGTTTGCGCTGTGCATTTTTTGCGTATCCACGGCAAAAGTTCCGTCACATGGAAGAACAGTGCGCACACCGCCCCCACCGTGAGCAGGATGCTGTACACCCACGCCCACCCCTGCATAACGGCAAAGACTGCCTTTTGATAGAGGCTGTAATAGGGCGTATCCTTGCCGGCCTCGGCAGTGCTGTTGAAGCTGCAGTGCAGGTAGCCGGACCATGCGGCAAAGTCCTCCTCGGTGCCGATCGAGCGCAGTGCCTCATAGGGCGCACAGCCGCGCAGCCCTGCCGCATGGCAGAGGCCGTTCCATGTTTCGGAAAGGGTCGCGGGGACATATTCCGCCTTGATGGGCTGACTGGTCGCGGTGCGCTTGCCGGTGCGGCTGGGCAGGGTGCCCGCGTCACAGGCGGCGTTGATTGTATCGGCTACGGTCTGCCAATAGCCGGCCGCTGTCTGGGCATCGGCATAGATGCCCTCAAACTGCGCGGCGCGGCGGATGGCCCAGTAAAAGCTGCCCGCGCGGTAATCGTCCAGACCCGGGTCGCGGAAGTCGTTTTGCAGCTGGTCGTCCTCCTCCAGCCAGTAGGCCAGCGGCTCCAGCTCCGGCACAGCTGCGTAGATTTTTGCGCGCGCGTCGGCGGGCACCGACAAATACGGCTTGTCGCTGTCTGTATCGACCCGCATCATCGCGCCCATGGCGGCGGCGAACGAGCCCTCGGAGAAATCCGACAGCGCAAAAACGCCGTAGTGCGTGTAGTTGAGGGTGCAGAAGGTCAGCACCCCCGCGCCGAGCATCAGATACGGGATCAGCTGCGCGGCCAGCGCCCTCCAGCGGCGCTTGCCCACAAGCACGACCGCCACGATACCCGTGGCAGCTGCGGCAAAGGGCAGCAGAAAAAGCCCCGCATCCTCGCGGTCAAGGTAGCCGCAGGCAAGGCCCGCGCCCGCCGCAGCCAGCCACGGCCAGAGCGGCGCGGGCTTTTCCTGCACGGCGCGCAGGGCCATGCCCGCCATGCCCGCAAAAAAGTACAGGCAGAGCGCCGGAAAGATATTGTCCCGGTAGACGCGCAGCGTGTAGGACGCCCAGCTGGACGGCAGGAACGCCAGCACTGCAAAGAGCGCCAGCGTCAGCACGCGGCCCTGCTCGGGATCTTTTTTGCACCACAGCGGCGAAAACGCGAACGCCGCCGTCAGCGCCGCGCCGCACCAGAGCGCCGCGCCGCTGATCAAATACGGCAGGTGCAGCGCATGCAGCAGCGCCAGCCACACCGGGAAAAACATCGCCTTGGAGAGGGTCAGATAATCATAGGCCCCCAGCCATTGCCCGGCCGTAATGCTATTGGCGGCGCGGAACATCAGCTCATCGTCCAGCGGTGCGCCGCCCACCCAGATGTACGCCTGCTGAAAGCCCGTCAGCGTCAGGCGCAGGCAGACCAGCAGGGCGCAAAGCACCCAGAATGTGCGGCGCGACAGCCGCGGACGATTTCGTTTCATCGCAAAATTCCTCCTGCGTTATTTCTGCAGCTTTTCAATGCTCTCTACCAGATACTTCTGCTGGCGGAAGTTGAGGTTCAGCAGCAGGCAGAGGTACTTGACCACGATGGTCAGCACGGCAAACAGCCCTGCAAAGCCCACGGTGATGACAAACATCGTTGTGGTCCAGCCGGCAACCGGGTGGCCTGTGGCAAAGATGATGAGGGTGTAGACCAGCTCGGCCAGCGCCAGCGCCAGCATACAGAGGGTGATCGTCATGCTGGCCTTGAAGCCGAAGTCGGTATACAGCGCCAGACTGTCCACGGCCAGATTGAAGCGGCCGCCGCCCTTGACGGTCAGCTGGCCGTCAAATTCAAGATCAGTCATCTTCAGGCCGCTGGCCGCGTAGGCAGCCTTGCGGTAGGGCAGGTGCGCGCTGGAGGCATGGACCCGGTTGATAGCCCGCCGGGTGACGAGGCGGAACGCATCGGTGCGCAGCTGATAGGCGCTTTGGGAGTTGGCGTTGAACAACTTATAGAACAGGCTGCTGCCACCGCGCACGGTGCGCGGGCAGACCGACACGATGTCGCTGCCGGTCTGCGCCGTGCGGTACGCCTCAAAGATCAGCGATGCCGGGTAGCAAAGCTCGGTGGAGTCAAATTCATACACATAATCGCCGATGGCGGCATCCAGCCCCGCATTCATGGCGTCCTCAAGCCCATGAAAAAGGCTCATGTGCAGGATCGTCAGCGGGGCGGCCTGCTCGCGGCCCCATTCCCGCAGGCGGGCCACGGTGTCATCGGTACAGGCATCATCCACGACCACCAACTCATACTGGGCAAAGTGGGCGTCCAGCTCGGACGCGACCGCGCGGCAGAACGCGACCGCGCGGTCGCCGTCATCATGCAGGTAGATGACTGCCGAAATAAAATTCTTTTCTTTTGTATTCATACTTCCAGAACCTCGTCCAGGTCATACACCGTGTTGATCTTGCCGGACAGCACGCTGACCAGCTTGGGGGCCTCGCTCATCACGCGAACCACCGTCGGGCGCGAGTCGTCGATCTCGCTGGCCTTCAGGATGGGCTTCATACTGAAAAGGCTGCTGTGGTAGGCAAAGCCGTATTCTTCCCTCAGATATTTGTGGGCAAGCTGGCTCATGTAGGGCCAGGCGCTGGCCGGCTTGGCCGGGCACTCGTTGCAGTTGTACAGGCTGCCGGGGGTGCAGCGGCCGCCGCTCTCCTTCTGGCAGGGGAAGGTTGCCACGCTGTCATAGCTTGTCTCATGCGGCGTAAAGGTCACGCTGGTCAGGCTGTGCAGACCGGTCTGGCCGAAGGGCATCAGGCTGAAAAACGGTCCGTCCATGACCGTGATGCCGGTGTTCCGAAGTTTTTCGTCAACAGTACACAAAATGATCTCGCATTTTTCGTACTTAATGCCGAAGGGCGGCAGCCCCAGCATGGCATGGATGTCGTTGACGCCCGCGTAGGTCGCGTTGAGCAGGTAGGGTGCCTCGGCCGTGTACTCCCCTGCTGTGACCCGCCACACGCTGCCGGCCTGCTCGATGCGGTCCGGTTTGCGGCTGTAGAGGATCTCGACATTGGGCAGCGCCGCCAGCTGCTCCAGAAACCAGCGCTTAAGCACCTGCGCATCATAGGTGTACTCGGTCGTCAGGAAGGCGCCATCGCACAGGCCGGGGCTAAAGTATTTTTCCGGCGGTACATCGTCACAGCGTATCTCAGCCGCTGCGCAGAACCGGCGGAACTCCGCCGCATTCGTCCAGGAAAAATGGGCACTTGTGGCGTACACCTGATCAAATTCCGTATGCAGGCAGAAGCCGTAATCGCGGCAGAACCGCTCAAAATAATGGGCGGACTTGATGGCCGTGGAATAGCTGCGCGGATAGTGGTACCCCATGTGAACGCGGGCCTGATTGATGTAGGTTGCCCGCATAAAGGGGGCGGGGTCGCGCTCCAACACCAGCACCCGCTGGCCCGCCGCACCGCATTTCTGCGCCGCATACAAGCCATACAGTCCCGCGCCGAGGATGATTTTGTCGTAGGTCATAGAGCGTGTTCCTTTTTCCTTTACGGATTATACTTCCCTGCAAGGGCATTGAGGAGGATCTTCATCAGGTCGCTGTTGCCCTTGAAGCCGGTGATCTTGGTGGGGGTCTTGCCGGTGGCCGGGTAGGCGCGGGTCACGGGAACCTCACAGGCCTTCATACCCAGCTGGGTGGCGCGGATGCTCAGATACGCCAGCAGCTCATACCCGCCAAAGACATCACGCAGCGGGCGGACATCGGGGTGGGTCAGATACTCGCGGCTGTAGGCGCGGTAGGCGTTGGTCGTGTCGGTAAACCACTGGTGCGCGCCAAGGCTGACAAGCGGTGCATGGACCAGCCGCACGGCGGCATAGCGCACCGGCGGCGTGTTGATCGCATGACCGCCGCGGATAAAGCGGCTGCCCTGCACAAGGTCATAGCCTGCCTGCAGCTTGGCGATAAACTCCGGCACATCCTCGATCGAGTCCTTGTTGTTGCCGTCGATGGTCAGGATGCCTTTATAGCCGCGGTCCAGCGCAAAATAGATGCCCATGCGCAGCTGTGCGCCCTGCTTGCCGGGGCCGGTCTTGGTCAGCAGCGTGTTTACATGGTAAAGCTGCAGCGTGTCGTGCTTCATGCTGCCGTCGGTCGAGCCGCCGTCGCAGATAACGATGTCGCACACGCGGTCGATGCCCGCTGTCTGGGCGCGGCCCAGCTCGGTCAGGATGCGGGCACCCTCGTTGATGACGGGGATCAGCAGGCAGTAATCGCTGCGGCGGCCCTCAAACTCGGCGGCGGTAAAATCCGGCACGCCGTTCAGGTCCTTGCGCTCATATTCGATCATGCGAACACCTCCGCGATATAGTCCATTGTACGGCGAACCGTGTCAAGGTCGGTGCGGGCCATCTCGATCGAGACAAAGCCGCTGTAGCCCACCGCACCCAGCAGCAGTGCCAGCTCCTTATGCTCGGGGCGGCGCTCGATGGGGGCCAGACCCGGCTCACTGATATGTACATGGCTGACATACTGCATGTCGTCAATAAAGCTCTGCAGCTTTTCGCCCTGTGCCAGCACGGTGGACAGGTCGAGGTTTACGGACAGGCCGGGATTGTCAAGCCGCTTGACCAGCGCAAAGGCGTCTGCCGTGTTGTTCAGGTAGTTTGTATACATCGGGGGGTTGGCCTCCAGCGCCAGATGCACCCCATACCGCGCCGCAAGGTTGCCGGCCTGCATAAAAAAGGCCTCGGCCGTGGCATCGCTGCCGCCCAGCGGGCGCATACGGTTCTTGGGGCAGCCGAACACCAGCGAGGGGCAGTTCAGGCTGTGGGCAAACTGGAACGCCTGCGCCGTGTAGTCAAGCAGCGGCTCGGTGTCGGCGGCGTTGAAGATATTGCCCTGCTGCCCGTACCAGATGCTTTGCAGGCTGGGCACCGAGAAGCCCCAGCGGTTTTTGAGGTAACCGCCGAACAAGAGCGCGCTCGTCAGGTTCTCATACGGTGTTTCGGAGAAAATGCGGGTCGGTGCCAGCTCCAGACCGGTAAAGCCTGCCTGCTGCATGGCTGTGTAGACTGCCTCGTCATCCTCCTTATGCCATGCAATGTTGGAGATGGAAAGCTGATAGTTCGGCATGGGTCAATCCCTCCAGTCGCGCAGAAAGCGCGTAATATCGTCCAGTTTCTCTTGCTTGGTGCAGAGATACGCCCCGCTGCCGCCCAGCAGCTGCGCATAGCGGCTGCGCAGGTCGTAGTCAAACGGCGGCTTGGCCAGCTCATTGCGCCAGTCGGCTTGCCCGGTGACGGCGGTGTAGACCTCGGCAGCCGAAACCGGCGGCGTGCAGAGGTGCAGCATTTTTATACCTGCGGCGCGGGCTCTGCCGATGTCGGCCCAGAGCCGGCCCAGATCGTAGAACTGGTAGCGGCTGCGGGAATCGGTGAACGCCAGCGCGTTAAAGTCATTGTGTGCAAAGAACTGCTTGAGCGCGGCGTGGTCGGCCGTGCCGTTCAGCTTGTAAAAGCCGTTGTCCGCCAGCGTGTACGCCGCCTTGACAAGGTCGGATTTCGCGGCCAGCTCGGCATATTTCTCCGGGCGCAGCATGGCCGGTGTGATGGTGTGCAGGTCAAAGAGGAAGTTTTTCTTCAGCCCCGCGCCGTAGAGCGCCGGCAGGCGGACGATGAGGGCCTCGGGGAAATCCTCGCGCACCCAGCTTTCCAGCTGCAGGCGGTTTTTGCCGTAGGCAGGCAGTCCGTCAGGCAGGGGGGTATCGTCCTCATATTTGCCGCGGCTGTCCTGCCAGACGGCGATGGAGGAGATCAGCACAAGCTCCTTCGGCGCGATCCTGCGCAGGTTTTCCCGCGCGGCGCGCATGACGGCAAGGTCTGCCTCCGGGTCAGCGTTGGCCAGAAACATGGCGGCGGGCACCCCGGCGTAGACACAAAGCTCCGGCCGGGTGCCGTACTGCGCGGCAATATCGCTGCTGTGGCAGGCCGCGGCAAATGTATGCTTTGCCGCCAGATTGCCCCCCACGAACCCGGTGGAGCCGACAAGCAGATCAACGGACATGGCTCATTCCCCTTTGCACATTTATACAAAATACATTATAGCGTATCGCAGGGGAAAAAGCAACGCCCTGCGCAGAATCGCGCAGGGCGTTGCAGATGATTGCTCTGTAGGGGCCGGACATGTCCGGCCCTCCACGGTACGGCAAAAGGGCTTTTACGGGAAAGCCGCGGGCCGGGCATGCCCGGCCCCTACCGTTCGGCCGACTTCAAAAACTCCTCAATGATCTTCAGCCCGACCTCGCCCGATTTTTCCGGGTGGAACTGGCAGCCGAGGACGCTGCCGTGGGTGGCGGCGGCGCAGATCTGCCGCCCGCCGTAGGTCGTGTAGGCCAGACAGTCCGCGTCCTGCAGGGGCTTTGCCTCATAGCTGTGGATGAAATAGCACTCCTCCCCTGCGCGCAGCTGCGCCAGCGCGGTGCCGGCAAAGTCGGCGCGGCCCCCGCCGGGATAGAGCGGCTCCCAGCTGATGTGCGGCACCCGCTGGGGGCAGCCGTCCGCATCGGTGCCGGGGATTTTGACCACGCGGCCGGGGATCAGCCCCAGCCCCTTGTGCAGGCCGAATTCCTCCGACTCATCAAACAGCATCTGCATACCGAGGCAAATACCCAGCAGCGGCGTACCGGCAGCGGCCTTCTGCCGGATCGGCTCGATCAGGCCCAGCCTTTCCAGTCCGGCCATGCCGTCCCGGAACGCCCCGACCCCCGGCAGTACCAGCGCGTCAGCGCGCAGCACCTCCGCCGGGTCACTCGTCAGCAGCGTTTCTGCCCCGAAGCGCGCAAAGGCATGCTGCACGCTGAGCAGGTTGGACAGGCCGTAATCCACAATCGTCACCTTCATACCCTACGCACCTCCACACCGCCCGCGCGGATGTCATCTTTCAGCTCCTGCACGGTCTCTTTTTTGTAATGCAGCACCGCAGCACAGGCCACGGCGTCCGCACCGGCCTGCGCAGCATCTACAATGTCATCGCCGCAGCCCACACCGCCGCCGCAGATGACCGGCACATTCACAGCACTGGTCACGGCCTTGATAAGCTCCAGATCCATGCCCTGCTGCAGCCCCTCGCAGTCCACGCTGGTCAGCAGGATCTCGCCTGCGCCCAGCGCCACACCGCGCTTGGCCCACTCGACCACATCGTAGCCGGAGTGGGCGCGGCCGTTGTCGTAGTAGGCCTCCCACTTGCCGGGCCATGTGCGGCTGCGCTTGGCCTGAATGGACAGCACCATGCACTGGCTGCCGAAGGCCTCGGCTACCTCGGTGATGAGCGCAGGCCGCTTGATGGCTGCCGTGTTGATCGCAACCTTGTCCGCCCCCATCGACAGGATGTGGCGCACATCCTCAACGCTGCGCAGGCCGCCGCCCACACAGACGGGAATATACACATCATCGACTGTTTTGCGCACAATATCACTCAGATTATTGCGGTTGTACAGGCTCGCCACAATGTCTATGTAGAGCAGCTCGTCAATGCCCTGCTCATAGTATGCTTTCGCAAAGCTGTTCGGGTCGCCCAGCTTGCGCAGCCCCTCCAGCTGGATGCCCTTGACAAGGTTGGTGTCTTTGACATCAAGACGGGCGATCAGTCGTATTTTTTTTTGCATAAGTGAACCTCGTTAAAGCCTTCTCCCGAGGGAGAAGGCGACCGAGCGAAGCAAGGCCGGATGAGGGGCGCGCATGCCACGATTGCCCGCAAACGGGCTGCCGCGGAAAGTCCGCCCCTCATCAGTCCGCTTCGCGGACAGCTTCCCCCAAAGGGGGAAGCCTTTTTACTCAAATCTCATGGTGCGTGCCTCTCGGGTCGCCCCACAGCACTTCGCTGTCGCCCTCGTAGGGGGTGTAGCGCAGCTTCCACATGTTGTCCTCCCACTTCCAGATGTGGGGAGAGCGGAACCGGTCGGCCAGATCCATAAAGTAGTCGCGGTCCATCCGGGGCTGCTCAAACAGCTGGCTGGCCCACGGGAAATGCTGGCGATCCAGCGACAGATACTTAAAGATCTCTTTTTCAAAGCGGTCGGGGTACTCGCCGTCAAACTTCTTGCAGAGCGCCTTGCCCTCGTCCAGCGTGATCTCCTCGTTGCGGATCTCCTGCGCGGCATCGTAGGTGGTGCGGCCGATGCCGTACTTGATGTAGGTCGTGTAGTAGAAGAAATCATCGATCTTGTCATCAATGGAGTTGTACTTGGAGTAGGTGCCCTGCGTGCGCTCCGGTGCAGGGCGGAAGCCGCCGTGCTCAACGCTGTAGTAGTAGGCGCCCTGCGGATGCCACTTTTCGTAGTAACCCAGATACCGCACCTGAATGTGGTTTTTCTCAAGGTTGGAGGTCTCACTCGGCAGATAGATGGCAAGGTCTGCCTTATCCACCTTGTAGTCCTCCTCCAGCTGGCGCAGGCTGACGCCGCCCAGATAAATGTGGTCGTAGTCGTTGACCGCAAAGAAATGCTCATCGCGCAGCGCGGAGTTGTTGTCGGCGATGGGGTTGCCGAACTCGGCCTCGTTCTCACCGTAGAACACCAGCGGGATGCCGAATTTCGCGGCCATCTTGGGTGCAAGCTGCTTTTGCCCGAGGATGAACGGCTGGAACGGATGGAACAGGTTCTCCGTGGCCAGACGGGTCAGCAGGCGGTGGGTCATGCCGTTGGGGGTACACAGGTAGTTGTCAAAGCCCGCATGGATCCACGCCTGCATATTGTCCCAGCCCCATGGGGTGTAGATGTGCGGCGCCCAGGTCACGGTCAGCGGGTGCATGCCGTACTTGTATTTCAGCAGGTGGGCGGCGTAAAAGCTGTCCTTGCCGCCCGAGCCGGGCACCAGACAGTCATAGCTGCCATCGTTCTTGCGGTACTGGTCGCACAGCTCGCGCAGTTCCTTTTCGCGCAGCGCCCAGTCGATGTGACCGTTGGCTTTGTTATGGCAGGCGTGGCAGGCATCGCAGACCCCGTCCTCCTGAATAACCATCGTTTTCTTGATGGAGTTGATCGTGTGCTCAAACTCATAGCAGGAGTTCGGCTTCTGGTTGCTCATCACGCACTCTTTGCAGAACTGCACATGCTTGGGCAGACCGTAGTAGGCCTCCCGCTGGTCCTCCGGGATATCGGGGGCGTATTTGCTGTAATCAATGTCCACATGGCGGGGAATCTTTTCCATATTCTTTACACTCCAATCGGCTCTGTATCAAAATAAAAAGGCGCCGTCCGATAGCAATGCTATCAGACGGCGCCTTTGCCGTATGCGGGTATTATAGCACAGTTTTGTACGGGATGCAAGAGGGCATCAGGCAGATTTCGCATGGCGGAACTGGGCGCAAACCCATAGAACCAACAGCACCGGCACAGCTGATACCGCTGCCGCACAGCCTGCCACCGCTGGAGCGAATGCGCCGAACCACTGACAGAACAATGTATAACCGATATCCCCTGCCGCAGTCCAGCTGCGATATCCGCTGCCAAAGGTCAGCCACAGCGCCAGTATGACACCTGCTCCCAGGCAGCCATCCGCCATACGCAGCAGCCCACCGCAAAACATACGCCACCGGTCGGCCAACAGATATTGCAATGCAATGCAGCCCATAAGCAACAGGCCGGAGAGATACATGGCAATGGCCACAATGCCCCGGTATTGCAGTACCATACTCAGCGCCGCCGAAAACGGCGTTGCCATCGCACTCTTCCACTCCATTTGGCAGTTATACTGTAAAATGCGGTAGCCATCGTAAGTAGGCGGCTCGGGCGCAACGGTGTCCTGATAGGTTGTAATCAGGCTGCCAAAGGGGTCGGTCTCATCGTTGGTACTGCCATGCCACAGACTGTCGGCGCGGTGCATCACGCCTGCGTACACAGCGTCAGGTGTTATGGCGTTGGCAAGCGGATCGGCAGTCGTTCCAATGGCAGCAGCGTACTGACTGCAGGTGTCCAACACAGCAGCGTGGACGGTGTCCAGATAACCGGATTTTTTCAGACAGGCGGCAAAATGTCCTTCCCGCAGGAGCGTAAAGGACAGCGCCAGACAGACCGCCAGCAGAAGCGCACAGACACTGCCTACCAGCTGAACAGCCACAGCCAGCCGAGCGGCTGCAGCCTGCTTGCCGGGGCGGCTCAAGACAGCCCCTCCAGCCGCGGACCGCTGACATACTTGCCGTAGATAAAATAACGCATATCCGTCAGGGACACCTGTCCCAGCGGGTAGCAGGTGTACAGGATAATATTTTCCTCCGGCGCATCCATGTCATAGGCGGAGGTATCGTTGGCGTTGGCCACGCGCATATCCGTTATTTCGTAGGTGTAGGTGCCGTAGGCGGTGGTGACGGTAATCATTGCACCGTTCTGGGCATGCTCAAAATCGCGGAAATAGGTTGCCGTGTGGCCAGCCACCAGAATCGTGCCACCCTCACCGGGGATCTTGCCGCCGGTATAGATGCCCGCGCCCGTGTCCAGCTGGGGATCTTCGTCACCGTAGTAAATCGTGCAGTCCACCGATGTGCCGGAAATCGTGATTTCACCCAGAGCATCCCCCGCCGCGGGGTAGCCGCCGAAATCATTGATGTTGACAATCTCGGGCTGGGCGGGCGTTTGCTCCGGGGCCGCGGTGGGCTGAGCATCAGACACCGCCGCCACCGATGCAGGCAGGGCGGTTTCAACGCCGGAGCGTGCCGCCGCACCAGCCAGCATACGGCCCGGCCCCACCAGCACGAGAAGCACTACGCAGAGTGCAGCCACACAAAAAACAAGAGAAAGAACCAGGTTCTTTCTCTTGCCGTGTGCATGCACTGCTTTGTGAGAATCAGAACTCTTCATAAGCAGCATGTTTCCTTATTTTTACTTGCCGAGACCCTGCTTGCGAACGATGCAGGCGAAACCGGCAACCAGAGCGGCAGCCAGAGCCAGAACAGCCAGAACGACCATACTCATATCAGCACCGGTCGCCTTGATGATGTTGTTGGAGGCAGCAGCAGAGGTGGCAGTGGGCAGCGTAGCAGTGCCCTTGACATTGGGGTAGCTGCTCAGATCCTTCGCCTCGATGTGGCCGCAGTGGTCGCACTTGTAGCCGCCCACAGTGCCAGTCCAGTTGTGGTAACCGCAGGCCTTGCAGGTATAGAACTGAGCATCAACAGCGGCAGCGTCAACCGTGGTGGTAGCCGAAGCAGTGGCGGCCGGGGCAGTATCTGCAGCAGCGCTGACCTTTACGATCTCATAGGTAGAGAAGTGAGGAACCCAGAAAACGACCACGCCGTCAGCAACCTTGGATACAGAATCAATCGTTGTACGGTTTCCGGCATCATCTACAAAGACGATCTGGTAAGCTGCGCTGGTATCCATACCATAGACGGCAATGTTGGCACCCGCAGACGGCTGCGTACCGGTCCAAGTAGCAGACAGTACCAGCGTATTGTCATCCTTCTTCGTCAGGGAAAGATTAGAAATCTGACTCTTCTCGATTGTCTGGACAGCAACGGCATTGGTAACGCTCCCCGCGCTGGGATACACCTTCTTGATGGTGTCCTTATCAAAAGTGCCGTTCGCGATAGCCTTGTCCGCGTGGGCATTGATAACGGTCGCAGCTGCGTTGGCGTTCTGCTTGGTTACAGGCACGGTGGGGTTGGCGGTGTAATAATTGGCAATGCTCTTCGCAAAGCCTGCACCTTTTTCCGTAGATGCGTTTTCGGCAGTAATCTTTGTAGCAGCCGTGTTAGCGGCCTCACCGGGCGTAGCCTCAGCGAAGGCGGGCACGGCGCACAGGGCAGCCAGCGCTACTGCGCAAACCATAGAAAGAAACTTTTTCATTTCGGGTAGGACTCCTCTCACAATTTAAATGGCTGCATTCACAAGCCATATAGTCTAATGAGAGTATACCCCCCCCCCGGTTACTTTTGTCAATGGACATTTTCACCAATTATTCACTTTTATTCTGCCATAACAGCAAAGCTTTAGGGCAATACCGCATAATTCTAAGTGCCGATACGGCGAGCGAGGTGCGGCAGATGCTAAGCCAAAAGCGCAGATAATACTGGAGTCTTATCGAGCATTTTGGCAACGCAGATGCCGTGCCGCAGCCGCCGGAGCGGTGCTTAAGCCGTCAGGCGGGAATTATGCGGTGTTGCCTTAGACTGCCGCCAGCAGCAGTATCGGCGGGGCAGCCATTACCAATCCCAAAAGGCTGCGATACCACCCACGGGCAGCCAGCGGCTGCGGCTTTACGCAGAGCGCCGCCAGCACAAACACCAGAGGCAGTACGCCCGGCATACTGATGCTGAAAAATGCCTGTACTGCATACCCAAGGATTGCTGCGGCAAGCCCCGGCGCTGTCCGCAGTCCGCGGCGGACATGTAATCCCAGAAAGGCCAGCCAGGAAGTCAGCCCAACTACCCCTCCACAGATCAGGTGCTGCAGATACTCGTTATGGGCCGAGTCAAAAACATCACCGTTGAGCAGCATCATATATTTGACAGAGTAGTCATCTATGTTCAGCCGTGCATTGGCAGCATCGCCGCCTAATCCAAAGAGCATCTGTAACGGTGTCAAATCATCCTTCCATACCGTCCAAAGCCGCTTCCATGCAAAGCCCCGGTTGGAGCCCCACTGGTCATCAAAGAACAACAGCCTTGTCAACGGCTGCGGCAGCACCACGGTAAAATTGGCAAGCAGCACCAGAACAGCAGCCAGCACCACGGCCGCGACAGCCAGCACGCGCACAGCACGCCAGCTGTTTACCTTAGGCCGTCGGCGCAGCAGACCGCCAGCGACAAAGCACACCGCAGCCAGTATAAGCGCCACCATCGGCTGTGTAACAAATTTCGACACGGTACGCCACTCTGCGCGGGCAGGCAGCAAGCGAGCCAGCAAACCCATTGTTCCTGTGCAAAGTGCCCAGACGGCCGCAGCATAGGCCAGCCGGGAAAGCCGCCCGGCTGTAATGCGCCGCGCCATGCAAAGCACCGCCACCGCACTTACAGCCCCCAGCCAGGCCGCATCACTGCCTGCAACCACAAGGCCTGCCCCCAGGCAAACCGATGCCGCGCCCCATAGCCGTGCCGAATCGCTGTCTGGTGTCACCAAAAGCTCCCACACGGCAATAGGCAGGCAAAGGTCAAGAAACGCCCCATAAAAATTGATGTTGCCCACTGTACCGAGGAACAGCTCCCCGCTTTCGGGCAAAAAGCTGTAATAGGCATCCAACGGGTCAACCATAAAGAAGTTCATCCCGCACAGCAGCGTAACAGCACATCCTGCTCCTGCCAACAGCCGTCCGAACCATGCAGCCGGAATCCCGCCGCCTGTCAGCTGTACTGCAAAGTACAGCACCGTACAGGCCAACAGCATGATAAGGCCGTTGTAGCGCCCCTGCAATCCCCACAAAGCCACGGCAGGATTCTCCGCAAAAAGCCATGCTACTGTGTAGCTTAAGCAGAGCAGCAACAGCGGCAGACCGGCAATTTGCGCCTGCTTTGCCGGATGCTCATTCCTGCGCAGGCTTTTTTGCAGGCAGCAAAGCAGCAAAGCACATCCAATCCCTGCCAGCCATAGCAGTAGATGAAATTTAGCACCCACCAGCCCAACATAACCATTCGGCATGTAAAGCGGCGGCAGCAGCAGCGCTGCCAGTGTCAGTACATTTCCGGCGGTAGCCATTGTGGGGCATTGCAGCGGTTGTTTTGGCAAACGCATGGCCTCTACGATCCTTTCCACTAATCATGCCTGCTCGATACGCGCCCCGTCAATAAAGACTGCTTTTACCTCGGTCAGCACCTCAAAGGGGCTGCCTGCGGTGATGACGAGGTCGGCATCCTTGCCCACCTCCAGCGAGCCAACGCGGTCGGCCACGCCGATGTGCTCCGCCGGGTTGATGGTGATGGCCTTCAGCGCATCGAACGGGTCCATGCCGGCCTTGACCGCCATGCCTGCGCAGAGCGGCAGATACTGCTGCGGAATGACCGAGCTGTCGGTGATGATGGACACGTGGCAGCCCGCGTTGGCCAGCACGCCGGGGGTTTTCCAAGATTTGTTCTGCAGCTCAAACTTGCTGGCAAACGTCAGGCTGGGGCCGACCGCCATCGGCACATCCTTCTCCCCTGCCAGTTCGTCCACAATCAGGTGGCCCTCGGTCACATGCTCCAGCGTCAGGCGCAGGTTGAACTCCCGCGCGATGCGCAACGCCGTGAAGATGTCGTTGGCCTGATGGGCGTGGGCCTTCAGGGGGATCTCACGCGCCAGCACCGGCAGCAGGGCCTCGAGCTTCTGGTTGTAGGCGGGCATTTTGGTTATATCGCCGTTGGCCGCCTGCTTGCGGGCACCGTAGTCCCGCGCCTGCATCAGCGCGCCGCGCAGGAACGCCGCCGTGGACATGCGGGTGGAATCGCACTTGTCGCGGTAGCAGCGCTTGGGGTTCTCGCCGAAGGCACATTTCATGGCAACCGGGTCGCGCACGACCATTTTGTCCACGCGATCGCCCACGGTTTTCATGGCCAGAAAGGTGCCGCCAAGCACATTGGCGCTGCCCGGGCCGGTGCAGACGCAGGTCACGCCGGCCCGGCGCGCGTCCGCCAGCGAAGGGTCACGCGGGTTGATGCCGTCGATCGCGCGCAGCTGCGGCGTCCAGATGTCGTTCATCTCGTTGTAGTCGCAGCCCTCGTACCCGATCCCATAGCCATCAAGGCCGATATGGGTGTGGGCATCGACAAAACCGGGATAAACCTCCAACCCATCGGCGTCAAACACAGCAGCGTCCGCCGGGGCAGTCAGCCCACCGCCGATAGCGGCAATCTTACCGTCAGCCAGCAGAATATCCGCGACATAGGCCTCGCGGTGGACAGCATCATGGATACGGCCGTTTTTGATTATAGTTGCTGCCATAACCCTTTACCTCCGTTACATCGTAGGGGCGCATTCTATATGCGCCCGCAGAGTCCGCGGCTGCGGAAGCGTCCACGGGCAGATATGGAATCCGCCCCTACATTTTATTTATTGCATTATACCGTAAAATCCAAACAAGTCCTTACCGCGGTGTACGGTCTCACCTTGCCGTTGGCTACAGCGACATGCGCCGGGTGGGTGGAGTAGCCCTTCAGTGCCTCGGCATCGGTGAAGGTCGTGTCCAGCATCAGGTCCGCATTCGCGGAACTTGGCAACGCCTCGGTGTAGACATGGACTTCCAGCAGGCCGGGGATCTGGCCGGCCAGCCCCTCAAGCCCTGTCTTGATGCCGGCCTTCTCGGCCTCGGGCATTTCCTTCAGCTTCCAAAGAATGACATGCCGTACCATTATTTATTCTCCTCCCAGATGGGGTGCTTGAGCTGCCACTCGCCGCAGTCATTCTTCTCGAACAGGTCGCGGTTGTAGAACTTGTCCATAATGGCCCAGAACTCGCTCTCGGTATAGCCGCAGAAGTCGCAGAAATCACGCACGCAGAGCGGATCCAGTTTGCCATCGCGTTCCTTGATGATGGGGATGGCCTCCTCGCGGGTCATCATGCCGTAACGGATATAGCGGGCGGTGTAGTCGGTTGCAGCAGCGTGACCGAACTTCGGGTACTTCAGCCAGCTGTGTACCAGATAGGCGCGGGAATCGATCTGGTCGAAATTCTCGGCATGGTGGGTGCGGTCCCACTCATGGGTCAGGTCGTGGAAGCCGTGCGCCTTGGCGATCTGGTAGTTCTTGTAGCTGTTCCACGGCACAAAATAGCTCATGTAGAACGGGTCAAGCTTGGCGCGCTCCTCGGCGGAGGGTGCCAGCGTCAGGGACAGGTCTTTCTCGGTCACGCCGTCGCCCAGCAGTTCCTCCATCGGCATACCGACGGCGACACCGTTCTCGATCTGGCCCATGGCGGAGTAGGTCTCCTTATCGGCGTTGCCGCCGTACTCAAAGCTGACATTCTCGCCGTAGCAGAGCATGGGGGTGTTGAACTTGGCCGCCATGTGCAGCGGGAAGGTGTAGATGAGGCGGTCGACGTACCAGGTCGGCTTGCCGTATTTCTCGAAGAATTTGCGCATCAGGACCTTCTGGACCTTGATGTTGGGCTTGCAGGAGATGATGGTGCAGCCGAATTCCTCGCTGATGTTCTTGAGGTTGTGGATACCCGCCTGCGTCATGGGGAAGTTGTCCTCGACGCTGAACAGAATCGGGTTCATATGCATGACCTCTTTCAGCATCCAGACCTGAAAGTGGCTGTCCTTGCCGCCGGAGACGGCAACCGCGCAGTCATAGCCGCCGGGGCCGTTCATGCCGCGGTACTTGTTGCAGTAGGCCTCGAACTCCTTAAAGCGGGCATCCCAGTCCACATTTTTGCGGGATTCATAGTGGCGGCAGGCGCTGCAGACGCCCTCGGCATCAAAAGTAATACCGGGGCGGGTGTCGGGCATCGTACATTTTTTGCAGTAACGCATAAGAATACTCCTTATTTATATAAAGTATCGGATTCGATTACAGAGGGCGGCGTCCTCGACGCACCGCGGGCGGATGCAACATAATCTTATTGCTTTGCCTCCGCCGCTTGGGCTGCCTCGTGCGCGGCGGCCGCATCGGCGAAGTCATAGATCACATAGCGTCCATCGTTGTAGACCTCGGCGCAGTCACCGTACTGGATTAGCTTGTCGTTCTCTACCGGGCCGTCCGTCTCGGTATCAATGAGCAGGAACGGATGCACCGGGTCGGTGGTCAGATGCTCCTTGGGCTGCAGCCAGTCGGGCACGACTAGGCTGTTCAGATTGGCGATCGTCCAGACATCCAGCTTGCCGCTTGTCAGCTCGATCATCGCATTGCCGTTCCAGAAGGTGGAATACCCCTCGGTGTAGCCATTTTCCACCAGCCAGTCGGCGGCGTTTTTCAAGCCCTTATGCGCAAGGTAGGGGTGCTCCTGCTCCTGCCGCACCGTATTGGCGGCGCAAACCGTAAAGCAGGCTGCCAGCGCAGCGGCCAAAAGCCCCCGCGCCCCGGGCAGGTGCAGATCCTCGGTCTTGATCTCCACCGCCATGACCGCAATGGCCACCGGCATGTTCATAAGCCAGAAGTAGAGATAATACTCGTGGAAGTAGGCATAGCACATGCCGCAGACCGCCAGCATACAAACCAGCAGCAGCACCAGCAGCTTGTCGTTGAGCTGCAGCTTATCCAGCCGCAGCAGCAGCCGCACGATGCAGAAGAACATCCAGCAGCCCAGCAGCAGGCCGATACCCGCCGCAATACCGCCGAAGTGGAACACGCCGGAGCCGTTCTGGTAGCCGAACTCATGGAAGAAGTCCATCAAGATCCGGTCCAGCGTAAACCAGTTTTCGTCCCGGTCCCATGTGATGAAATTGTAGGATTTGAAGTCGTACAGGCGGGACAGCACCGCATTGCTGACGAAGTAGCCCGCCGCACTGGCCACCGCCGTCACGACAGAGGCTGCCAGCAGACGAACCTCCTTGCGGCAGCTCTGCAGAGCGCCCTTCCAGTCCGGCTTATCGCTGCCGTGCAGCGCCATGACCAGCAGCACCGCCGCTGCCAGACAAAGCGGCGCATGGAATACCATAAGCTGCTTGACGCCGTTCATGCCGGCCACCGCCGTAATAAGGCAGGCCAGCAGCCATTGCAAGGCGCAGTACTTTTTGTCGGCAGTCAGGCTGCGCAGCACAAGCGCCAGCACCAGCATATAGAAGAAGGTATATACCAGATAGTACCCGCCATAGATAGCATAAACCAGATAATGCTGCCCGAAAGGCCAGAGCAGCGTGCCGACCATCCAGAGGCCGGGCCGCCCAAGGCCTGCGCATTTGACGAAGAACAGCATGGCCGCCGCGTAAAGCGCCAGCGCAATAGCCATGCCGAATGTGCGGGCCAGATGCCAATCATCGGGGAAAAGCAGCAGACCCAATCGGTAGAACCACTGCAGGTTGACGACCTTCAGTTCGGTCGAGTAGAACCAGTTGTGGCTGATGACCGAGCCTTCGCGGTTCAGCAGGTCCGCAAGGATCATCTCGGATGCCAGATCGGAATCCACGATCCACCGGCCCGGCACAAGCTGATACCAAAGATCCGTCAGGTATGCTGCGGCCATCCACAGCCACGGCAGGCTCTGCCACAGCTTATGCAGCACCCCGCCCTTTGTTTGTTGTTTCATGCGGTTTCTCCTAAATCGGATATGTTTAGTTAAGATAACTATATCGCATTTGCGGGAAAATAGCAAGGGTGAGCGATGTATTTGTAGGGGCCGCATGTGTAGGGCGAATGGTTTCTTATGGGAAAGCTGCGGGCCGGGCATGCCCGGCCCCTACAAATACAAAAAAGCGGCAGGCCAAACGGCCCGCCGCGGGGATGCGTTGTTAAATTATTCCACAATAATGCTCTTGCCGGTCATCTCTGCCGGGACGGGCAGGCCGATATAGGGCAGCATGGTGGGGGCGATGTCCGCGAGGCACCCGCCCTCGCGCAGCTTCACATCGCCTGCGCCGATGACAGCGAAGGGCACGACATTGGTGGTGTGCGCGGTGAAGGGAGAACCATCGGGATTCTTCATCTTCTCGGCGTTGCCGTGATCGGCAGTCAGGAATACGACACCGCCGGCGTTCAGCACGGCATCAGTGACTTCGCCCACGCACTTGTCAACGGCCTCAACAGCCTTGACAGCAGCATCAAAGACGCCGGTGTGGCCGACCATGTCGCAGTTGGCGAAGTTCAGGATGATGACATCGTACTTGCCGCTCTCGATGCGGGCCTTGCACTCGTCAGCAACCTCGTAGGCGCTCATCTCGGGCTTGAGGTCGTAGGTGGCAACCTTCGGGCTGGGGATGACCTTGCGGTCCTCGCCCTCGC
>ERZ1673752.2112-NODE-2112-length-23752-cov-6.828501_pt1 | contig 23752 bp, 22 predicted proteins | sample MGYA00580195_ERZ1673752 | MGnify/ENA primary metagenome ERZ1673752 (study PRJEB41218, sample SAMN15661744) | gut metagenome | host: Homo sapiens | place: Canada: London | collected 2015-08-20/2019-03-30 | study: EMG produced TPA metagenomics assembly of...
TCTTTCATATTTTATTTATCGGAACTTTAGAACTTTTTAAAAGTTGATTTCCGTGGTGCTTTATTTTTTATCCCTTGACTTTTTCATTGCTTTTTTGTAGAATGCTCCCATCAGTGTAAACTGAAATTTCCCGCGTAGGCGGTGTAATAGTGAAGGATTTGAGAAATGTACCGGCGTAACGTGCTGAGGCACCTGAGCTGTGTGCATACGCTCAAGCTATGGAGGACACATGGCAGTAGTAACCATGAAAAATTTACTTGAATCGGGCGTCCATTTTGGACATCAAGTAAACAGAAAAAATCCGAAGATGGATAAATACATCTTTGCGGAACGAAACGGTATCAATATTATTGATTTACAAAAAACGATTGTTGCAATCAGAGCGGCGTACGATGCGGTACGCGAAGTCGTTTCAAGCGGTAAATCGGTTTTATTTGTCGGCACAAAAAAGCAAGCTCAGGAAACCATCCAAAAAGAAGCCGAGCGCTGCGGAATGTTTTACGTCAACAACCGCTGGTTAGGCGGTATGCTTACGAACTTTTCTACGATTAAAAAAAGCATTGCAAAATTAAAGAGAATCGAAAAGATGGAAGTCGACGGTTCTTTCGATAACTTAACCAAAAAAGAAGTCGCCGTGCTTTTGCATGAAAAACAAAAGCTCGAAAAAAACATCGGTGGGATGAAAGACATGAAAGAACTTCCCGGGATTATGTTTGTTATTGACACATGCAAAGAAGAAATTGCAATTCATGAGGCTGACCGTTTAGGAATCCCGATTGTTGCCGTTGTCGATACTAACGGCGACCCGTCGCGCATTACTTATCCGATTCCGGGAAACGACGATGCAATCCGCTCTATTTCGCTTTTTACGCAGGTGATTGCCAATGCCGTTTTGGAATCAGACCATGACACCGGTTTGAAAATCATCGAAGACTTGCAGGATGAAGATGAAAGCACAGCCGAAGAAGGCGTCGATCCGTATCAGGATAGAGACGAAGAAATTACCGATTACAGCAATTATGTTCCGTCCGATGATAAAAAAACGGATACCGATGATGAAATCGAACATCCGCTCGTTGATGAAGATGCATTATACGAAGACTAAATTATTTTGAGGAGAATGAAAATTATGGAAATTACCGCACAACAAGTAAAAGCCTTGCGCGATGCGACCGGTGCCGGAATGATGGATTGCAAAAAAGCTCTCGTTGAAACCAACGGCGATACAAAAGCCGCTGAAAAACTTTTAAAAGAAAAAGGGCTTGCTGCGGTTGAAAAACGAACCGATCGTGCAACCGGCGAAGGGGTTATTATTATAAAAGGCGACAGCAAAAAAATAGCATTTGCCGAGTTAGTATGTGAAACCGACTTTGTAGCAAAAAATGCGGATTTTATCGCGGCTGCGGAAACTGTTGCCGACAAAGTGTTTACCTCTGAAACAAACGAGATAACCGATGAATTAAAACACGTCGTGTTGGATTTAGCAACCCGTGTTCGTGAAAATATGAGTGTCAATCGGGTCGCTTGCCTAAAAGCATCCGACAACTCCTGCATTGCACACTATGTTCACCACGACAAACGAACCGCCTCGGCGATTATCTTCAGTTCAGATAATCCGAGCATTTTTTCCGATGCGAATGTCGATAAATTTATGCATGACTGCTGCTTGCACATTGTTGCGTATACGCCGGCATATTTACAGCGGGAAGACGTCCCTGCCGATTACATTGCCGAACAAAATGACGTATTTAAAAAGCAAGTTGAGTCTTTGGACAAGCCGGAAAAAGTCAAAGAAGGTATTATCAAAGGTAAACTGAATAAGCATTTTACGGAAATTTGTTTTTTAGACCAACCCTTTATTGATAACGAAAAAGTTTCGGTTTCCGGTGAAATGGCTGCCGTAGCAAAAAAAGCCGGCGGTTCTTTGAAAATCGAAAAAATGTATTTCTGGAAAGTCGGTGATTAATTAGCTGCAAGCGTGAAAATAAAAACGGTATACCGAAATATTTTGGTACACCGTTTTTATCGCAGGCTGCCGTAATTCACTTCTCCGATTTTATGCCGGATTCTATTTTGTATTCTTCAATTTTCCGGTGAAGGGTCTTTCGTCCGATACCGAGAACATCCGCCGTTTTTGTTTTATTTCCTCCCTGCCACGCAAGCGTTTGCGTAATCAATTCTTTTTCAACATCGGCTAACTTTACGCCGAGCGGAAAACAGAAGTGTTTTTCATCATCAACGCGGGTAACGGCTGGCGGCAAATCGCTGAATTGAATCGTATTTCCTGAACTCATCACTACGGCGCTTTCAATACAGTTTTTTAACTCGCGGATATTTCCCGGCCAATCGTAGTTGTACAACGCACTGCGGGCTTTTCGGTCGAGTTCCAGCGGCGGTTTTCCGTTTTCTTCCGAAAATTCTTTAATAAAACTGTACACCAAAAGCGGAATATCTTCTTTGCGGTTTTTGAGCGGCGGCACGTCGATATGTACCACATTGAGTCGGTAAAAAAGATCTTCACGGAAATTACCTTTTTCAACTTCCGCCTTGAGGTCGCGGTTTGTTGCCGCAATGATGCGTACATCGACAGTGATAGTTTTTTCGCCGCCAACACGTTCAAACTTTTTTTCCTGTATAACGCGCAATAATTTAATCTGTACATTTTGATCAATTTCGCCGATTTCATCTAAAAAAATCGTACCGCCATCGGCAAGTTCAAAGCGTCCGCGTTTAGTGCTGATTGCTCCGGTGAAAGCGCCTTTTTCATGCCCGAATAATTCGCTTTCCAAAAGCGTTTCAGAAAGAGCGGCACAGTGTACTTTGATAATCGGTTTATCGTAGCGGTCGGACATCGTATGAATTGCATCGGCAATAACTTCCTTACCGACGCCGCTTTCACCGGTGATTAACACGGAAGCTCGCGAGGGAGCAACTTTTTTGACAACCGCCATGAGGTCTTGCATGATGGGGCTTTTTACGACAATGTTTTTTGCCGCTCTGCTTTTGTTGAGTTCCTGTTCCAACTCACGGTGTCGCAGCACCAATTCGCGGTTTTTTAATGCTCGCTTTACGAGGAGCAGTAAATGGTCTAAATCGAGCGGCTTGGTTAAAAAATCATACGCGCCCGCTTGCATTGCAGCAACCGCCGTTTCAATCGTTCCATGTCCGGTGAGGACAATCACCGGAATACCGGGCATTTTCGAGATAACTTCATGGAGAATTTCCTCACCGCTGATTTCAGGCATACGGAGATCGGTAATGATTAAATCGGCATCATCCCGGCGAGCTTTCCGAAGTCCCTCCGCTCCATCAGCAGCGGTAATTACTTCGTAGCCCTCATCTTCAAGAGCAATTTGCAAGCCTTCACGGATATTTTTTTCATCATCAATTACTAAAATCTTGAATTTCATGCGTCGGTTATTTTATCACAGTTTCCGCTTTTTTTTAAGTACTTTACCCCTCACAAGTTTAGGAGACACACCGCGTTCTTTTAAAAGTATAATCGTTTTATTTCAGCACCAAATGTCCTAAATCCAGCAGTTGACTATATAACGGCGAAAAGTGCTCGTCCAATCCAACGGTTACCGCAAAAAAAGCGACATATTCGTAGTCGGCAGCAGTCTTGCTCGTTTTATAAATGTCATCATCCTCTGCCGTGTTTGAAAGTTTTTTAAAAGCAGCACCGTTATACCGAAACACATCGGAATCTTTGCTGCTATCAAGATACAAACCGGCTTTTTCCGCATTCGGATCGGGCGGTACACTGTAATCATACAGGCGAACTTTAACGACACGATCGGCTGCTGTGTGCAAGATAAGCGGTTCATTGCTGCCTCGCACCGCTTTGTACTTTTTTGTTTCCAAAAGATAACGGGCGGCGGCGTACGGACTAGAATTGTTGTATGAGTTAATTGCAGCCACATCGGTTTGCAAGTCGGTTGTTGTTGCATAAATTTTATAGAAAATTTGAAAGCCCTTACAATATGTGGAGGCATTTGCGGTATCACTGGTTCTGAATTCGATATACTGCTCTGCTTCCTGCTCGGAATCTACGTGACGGGTATAATGGGGCGGCTCCAAATAAACGAGGGTATCTAATCCGCAAGAATCGAGGAGAAAAAAAAACGAGCAAAAAAACAAAAAGCCCCTGTTTTTTACTCGTTTCATGAATTATACCGCCTCAAAAAGTCCGCACTGCCGTTTACAGACGTGAAAATGAAAACAACACCGGATAAGTTGATTTAACAACGTCATCTATTTACCGAGACCAAGTTCAATCACCCTAGTTTTACTCAACGAAGCCCATTCGCTGTTCGGATAATCGGCAACAACCTTGGTGTAGGCATCAACAGCGGCGGAGGCGTCGATATTCTCCTGTACGCGGGCGGCATTAAAAAGAGCCCGAGCCTTAAACGGAAAACTTACACAATTCGCCGCTTTACGGTAAAAATCAATCGCTTTTTCGTTTTGTCCCAGTTCGTCGGCACAAGCTGCTGCATTATAGAACACAACGCCCGAAGTATATAGTTCTTTCGGCAAATTCAGTTTTTCATAAAATGACAGAGCTTTTTCAAAGTCGCCGTTTTTGAAATAAATATCCGCAATGTACTGAACCGCCATAAAACCGGCGTAATTATTCTGAACAGAATACGGAGTTAATTTTCCAATCAACACAGCTTCTTCATCGGCAAGCAGCTTTTTTTCTTCATCAGTCATTGAATCAGCCGAGTTTTTTATTTTTTCGGATTTAAATTTTTCAAATGCGATAATCTCCGTTTCGATTTTAGTAATTGCAGCTTTTTTTTGCCGCTCAATCACCATAAAAATTGCAATCACTGCAATAACGACAACAAACAAAGTACTCAAAGCAACGAGTACTTTTTTACGATGCTGTGCAAAAAAACTGTCAACTCTATCGGAAAATGTCACTTTTTCATCTTGATTCATTTTAAAACTCCGTTATCCGTTTATTCTACAAAAAAGCGGAAAATAGCCTAAGAAGACGCTCCCGCCGAAAAACGTAAGGAGCGCACGCAATAATTATTTTTCTTTACTTTTCAGCATATCGCCGAGTGTAAATCCGGTGTCATCATCTTTTTCGTTCGACATATATTTGGAAACTTCAGCTTGCTGCAAACGTTTTTTATAATCTTTAATCGAAAATGCAACTCGTTTTTCTTTCGGATTAAAATCAATCACTACGGCTTTTACTTTATCGCCAACTTTGTAATTTTTCAGCACTTCATCCGGATTATCCTCAGGGTTTTCCACGAGGTTTTGTTTGTGAATTAAGCCTTCAATATCACCGGGTACTTTAACAAAAATACCGAAATCAGTAACGGAAGTGACCTCACCTTCAACAAACGAGCCTTGCGAATATGTTGAAGAAAATTCCGCCCACGGATCATCGGCAAGTTGTTTAACACCGAGTTTTATGCGGCGTGTTTCCGGATTGCTTTCCAAAACAATGACATCTATCTCATCACCGACTTTCAGCTCACTGCTCGGATGTTTAATCCGTTTTGTCCACGAAAGATCGTCGACATGTAAAAAGCCGTCAATTCCTTCCTGCAGCTGCACAAAACAACCCGCATTAGTGAGCTTGACTACTTTTCCCGTTAAACGGGAACCGACCGGATAGAGCTGATCGATGGTATCCCATGGATTCGGCTTAACTTGCTTCAAACCGAGTGAAACGCGACCGGCTTGAATATCATAGCCCAAAATCATGCATTCAACTTCATCACCCGGTTTTACCATCTCTTCCGGTTTATTTACTTTTTTTAACCAACTGAATTCGCTGATATGCGCCAATCCTTCGATGCCTTCCGCAAGTTCGATAAAAGCTCCGAAATCGGATATTTTCGTTACTTTGCCCTTAACAATATCATTGACATGAAATTTATCCTCGAAATAAATCCAAGGATCCGGAGTAAAGTGTTTCAATGAAAGATTAATCCGCTTTTCTTCGGGATCAAGGCGTACCACTTTCAGTTCAATTTCCTGACCTTTTTTGACAAAATCGCGCGGGCGTGTAACATGTCCCCAACTCATATCGTTAATATGCAAAAGGCCGTCAAAACCGCCTAAATCAATAAATGCGCCGAAACTGGTAAAACTTTTTACGGTTCCTTTAACGGTATCGCCGATTTTTACTTCGGAAAAAAACTTGTTTCGGTTTTCTTCCATAACTTGTTCCAAATATCTTCGTCGATTAACCACAATATTTTCTTTTTTAGTGCGGCGGTCAAATGAGAACTTTTCAACTAAAAACTTACCTTTTTGTCCGATATATTCTTCCGGATCATTGACCCTATGAATATCCGCTTGACTGGTGGGTAAAAATGCCGTTAATTTACCCGGAAGCGTCACTTCAAAACCGCCTTTTACAATACCCGTAATGGTACCGTTTACCGGCTCATCCGTGTCGACTAAGCCACGGATTTTTTTGCGGAGTATTTCCCGATCCGCTTTTTCTTTCGAAACAACGAGCGGGTCAGTTTTTTCAATCAAAACTTCGACTTCATCGCCGACAGCCGGAACTTCCTCAAACTCTTCTTTGGGGATGCGTCCTTCCGCTTTCGCACCGACATCGATAAATACATTATCGTCCGTAACAACAACAACACGTCCCTTAGCCAATCCGGCTTCAGGAGGATTGACATCATATAAAATCTGTAACTGTGTTTGGGTACTTTCGTCCGTGTTTTTTAAAGTACCGTTTTCCACTTCCACCTTGTCCATATTTAACCCTTTAGAATAAATTTCCGTTAGCATCTTATCACAAACTTGAGAAATTGTCAAGTGGGAACTGTCTAAATAAATAGAACCTTTTGAAACTTTTAAACTTCCCACCGGTTTGTTTTTATCAATTTCGTCCCGTTCAATAATATCCGCTTCAATTTCTTCGAGCGTTTTTTCGCTCGTTCCCTGCTCAAACCGCCGCAGCGCACGGACATGCGGAGACGCGGTTAAAAAAAACTTTGCATCGGCGTGCGGAAAAATAATCGATCCCGTATCCCGCCCTTCGCAGATAATGTTTTTTCCGACACTCGCGGTTCTAATTTTTTCGTTAACAATCGAGCGTAAATCAGGAATTGCCGAAACCGGTGCAACGATTTTTTCGACACCATCCGAGCGGAGTTTTGCACTCACCTCTTTACCGTTTACAAAAAACGCATCCGCTTCGTAGGTGAGGGTAAGTGCGCGGGCGTGTTCAATAATCGCGTTTTCATTTTCGCGGGCGGGAAAAAACTGCTCACCGAATGTTTGCAATAAACTGTAGGAAACTGCTCGATAAAAATTTCCGGTGTTTAAAAAGAAAAAATGTAATTTGTCAGCTAAAATTTTTGCAACGGTGCTTTTTCCGCACCCTGCCGGTCCGTCAATCGTAATAATCATAATCCATTATAGCACATCGGAGAAAATATAGCTAGCAGAACAGCAATATTTCGGATATGGAACCTCTCGTTTTACAGCGAATGCGCAAAAAACTTTTTTTCAATTTTTGATTGCCAAAGCAACGTAAACACCGCGTCCGTTTCCGAACACGTTTCCAGTCGGCAATCGGGAGTAAAAACGTTTTTTCCCGCTTCCAGATGCGTTTGCGTTAAACGAGTTCCCGCCTTTAAACCGCGGCATGCATGGGGGTACCGAAACTTCAAATGTACTTTTTCCGACGAAATGCTCACAATTTCACCGACCACATTTTCACGACATGCAGGGTTAAAAACGGAAAAACCGGTATGCGCTTTTTCGGTATTCGTTTGCGCTTCGGTGTTCCCACTGCAAACTTTATCCGTACAAAGCTGCGTAGTAAGCCGAACCCGCTTTCGCTGAACCAGAGAAAAAAGAGTCGACAGGTTTTCCAAATCGTACACGGTCGATGTTTTGTCCGCATGCAATATCAAATCAACGTGCAGAAATTCGGCTTTTTTTGCATCACTCGGCGAAAAATGTTCACCGGCGATAAGCACTTTTTTGAGAGCGGCATCTGCAGTTCCATTCAAATGCTGCACCACAATTTTCCAATGGCGCGGAAAATCAATCGAGTTGATGATCACAATATCGGGAACAAGTTCTGTAATATTATCGAGCGCTTTGAGCGGCAACCGGTAAACGACCGCCGCAACATCATGAGCGCTGCAAAATGTTTTTATCGCCGTATCGATAATGCCGTTTTGCGAAACGAGCAGACAAAGCATTACTCCGTTCCCAAGTTTTCGACGACATAATCATACACCGTCCAAACACCGTCCCGCGATGAAAGCGAATACGTGTAGCGTTTTTTCTCTTTGAAGTTACTGTAGCTGAACCATTCGATGACTTTTACTTCCGCTTCGGTGTCGTTGTACGTCGTGCGCTCAATTTTAAAATCGCTCGGCAGCATCACAATACTTTGTTCGATTTTCGACTGGCGCAACTGCTGACGAAACTCATTCAACATTTGAATCCGTCCCATTTCGGATTCCGCTGTATAGCGTTTTGATTTTGAAGGATTTTTTTGAATCAAGCGTTCCAAATCAATATAGAGGAAAAACTGTTCCCAGTATGATTTTTGCCGAGCGTTCAACATGTAGGTAATTACTTGATCCGGCGGAATTGCTTGCGCCTGTAAAATATCGTTGTTGCTTTCAGAAACCGGCAAAGTTCCAATCGAAAGTGGTCCCAACGACGGTTTGATTTCAAGCGTCAAACGATTCGACAAGATATGCGCTTCGGATAAATCGCTTTTAAAACGAAGATCGGAAAAAAATGCACATTGCAGGATATACACGCCGGGTGTTTCAAACTTTAAAAAGTCTTTGGCGTTTTCAATAAATGAATAAGTTTCGCCCGGCTCCAAACTCACATCACGGAAGTACACACGGTTATTGGTGTTCATATTCCGAAGCCACGCTTCCGTTCGCGCAACATTTTTATTTTTTGTGTCTATCGCGGTAAAATCCAAGCTGAACTCGTGATTGTCGGCAAGTTTAAAATACACCGTTTCACCGCCTCGGTTGGTTAAACTGACCCGCACCAAAACGGCACTTCCGGCATCCGTGTAGTACACTTTTTTATCATGGTACGCAATATTCACCGAAAGATTTTGAGCAAAAAGGTAACTTGCCAACAAGGTGAATACGATTATTGTCAACTTTTTTTTCATTGTAATACTCCGTTATATCGATTTTCGGCAAAACGTAAAAAAAGTTAAAGATTTTTTATCATCGGTATGTTTTCGTATGAAGTTTTTTATAAAAAATAATCCATAAGGAGGCACTGATTAATTCAATCGAGAATTAATCAGTGCCCACCTTTAAAATTTATTGTTTCGCAAATGTTCAGAATCTACCTTATTATACTGAACATAGAGAAACAATATGTAAACGCTGTTAAACGGCATCAAGCCTTTAATCAGCGTTTCCATAACGATTCAAAAATAATATTCAACAAAGCGAACTCGTTTTGTTTCGATTGCATTTTTAATTGCTTTTTCGCTCGCAGTGAGTTTACTGTCCCCCGTTTTTATTTCAATAAAAACTATTTCTTCAATTTCTTCAGCATTTTTACCATTTCCGACAAAGGCGACATAGTCAACCGGCGAGCCTAAAAACTTTAAACTTTTCGGGTTCACCGGAAAGTTAGGGAAAAAAGGTGCAAGCTGTTCATAAATTTGTCCGCGCAGTACGGCTTTTGACTTTTTCAGCGCATCGGAGCGCTCCCGCTTAATCCGACCGCCGCTTTTTAGTTTTTCAACGGTTTTTCCGACCAATACGCCCAATCCAAAAAACACCAGCACCGCCGTAGCAATACACAATATTAAAAAACCGGTATCCGCCCCGAATAAAGCGACTATTTTATCAAAAACAGGCGTACCCTCCCTAATGGTGTCATTCATGCAACTCCTCCGCCTCAAGACGGGAAATGTCCGCCTCGGTGTAAAATTCTTCCGTATCGGAAAACGTAAAATCGCAGGCAAAAATTTGGTCGGGGCGATATTCAAAGTGCATGGTATCCCACAATGACCAGTATCCGCCCCAAACAAAACCGTGACGGTTAAACGCCTGAATTACGGCAAGAGGCGGCATCCATCGCTGAGCCGGCGTGAGCATAAACCATTCGTCGTTGACGGTTGACTCCCAATACCAAAACGCATTCAGCTTTCCATACCGTTTTGCCATCACATCAACGGCAATGCCCAACGCATGTAAACTCAAAACGCCGCTGTATTCAATTGCCCGCCAGTTAAAACCATACACGGTGCGATGATTTGAAAAAAAACTTTTATATTTTTTATCTTTTTTCAAAGCGGAAACTTCAGCGTTTACCGCTTTGAGGTTTGCGGCAATTTTATTATGCACGTAAACGGGATTTCCTAAAAATAAAACTTCCGTTATATTTTCTGTAATCGATTGCTCGGTAATTTCGCCGTAAAGTTCCGCAAAGAAAAAAGTGTTGTTTTTCAAGCTGCTGTGCTGTGAATTATTTTCCCGTTCCTCGGCAAAGAGCTTTGCAAACAATGCTTTGTCCTTGACCGGAACTTCGAAAATTCTTTTTTCATACTCATAAGTAAAAAAAGGACGGTATTTTTCTCCATCGTTTTTTTCAGTTTCCGGTAATATCCGTCCATCCGCCCAAAAAAAATTTTTCCCGTTGACTACAGTGAGCCATTCCCGGGTGCAGCTGTCAAAAAGCGGTTCCGACACTTCCGGGTATCCGCGCTGCAATGCTTTTAAGTAAAGCCAAGGATTTTGCGCACCATGCAATGCAGAATCCGCTTTTCCGTCCGGAAACGTTTCAAGGGGATTGAGTATCATCGGAAACGGAATATCAAGCTCCGGTAAAATCCGCCGCAGCTCATCGTAGGAAAATTCGGGAAGCGGTTCACGGGAAAGAGTGCTATCCGTTGTATTGTCCCCGTCCTTTGTGTTCAGTGGTTCAACCGCACATAAAAAAAACTTTTGTGCAAAAATAAAAAAGGCAACGAAACACACAAAAGCTTTTTTTTTCATTTTTCCAAATATAATAAAACCTGCAAAATATATCTTAACGATAGGCGATTATTCGATCTATTTCGTTCCCAGTTTATCTTCAATTTTTTTCAAATCATTTTCCGCCAATTTGCGGTATTCCGGTTTCAGCAATGCACTTCCGGTGCCTTCAAAACGAGATAAAACTTGCCGCAGCAAAACCGCCGCCTGCTCATATTTTTTTTGCTTGATGAGAATATGCGCAATTTCAAATTCACCGATGTTGAGCACATTGGCGTCGGTTCCGAAACGGTCAAGCATAATTTCATAATATGCTTTTGCCCCGCGGTAATTATTGACATCGGCTTCCCGCTGCGCCAAAACGATTATTTCTTCATAGCCCAGCTCAAGAGGAACATCAGCCGATTTGGGGATATTTGCACAGGCAGTCAACGAACATAAAAGTAAAATAAAAAAAATATGTTTCATACTCATAGTAACAGTTTTATTTTATAAAGGTATCAAAATTAAATCAAGCACTTTTCAAATCAGTTTTTAAGGTTTTATACATTTAGTAAATTGACGCCGTTTAATAGCGTTTAGAGATGCCCTCAATTTCTCGATTGAATTAATCAGTGTCTCTATTACGGTGCTGCGTTTATGAAGAAAAAACGCCCTGCATTTACCGCAGAGCGTTTTTTGAAATCGATTAGCAATATGTTTTTTTCAAAAAGTTCAAATCAAGGTTCGGGTACAACACAAATTCATGCAGGAGTTTTTTGACTTCGGCAATTACTTCCTTTTTTACACTTTCTTCAACGACAACGTTTGCTTTGCTCGGTTTGCCGCTCGGCGTTAAAGCCGGTTTTGAAGCGCTCAGCACTTTATGAATGAGATGTGCAATTTGGCGGCACTCTTTTTCGCCCATGCCGAGCGTTGTGATTGCAGCCGTTCCGATGCGCAAACCGCTTGTCCACCACGGACCGTTCGGGTCAAACGGCAAACTGTTTCGGTTTGACGTAATACCGCAATGTGAAAGCGCGGTTTCGGCTTGTCGACCGTTAATACCGTAGCCGGTTACATTCACCAGCATCAAGTGGTTGTCGGTGCCGTTGGTTTGCAGCTTCATACCAAGTTTCATGCATTCGTCCGCCATTGCGGCACAGTTTTTCTGTACATTATGTGCATAGGTTTGGAACTCGGAACTTGCCGCTTCTTTGAATGCAACCGCTTTTGCCGCCATAACGTGCGGAAGCGGACCGCCCAACATAAGTGGACACCCTTTATCGACGCTGTCGGCAAATTCTTTTTTACACAATACCATCGCACCGCGCGGACCGCGGAGCGTTTTATGCGTAGTCGTCGTTACGACATCAGCCCAGAGTACCGGGTTATATTCGCCTTCAAATACTTTTCCGGCAACAAGCCCCGCAAAGTGCGCCATATCAACCATAAAGACCGCGCCGCATTTTTTTGCAATTTCGGAAAAACGCTTAAAGTTAATTTTCCGCGGATACGCACTGTAGCCCGCCAGCAAAATGAGTGGTTTTTCTTTCATTGCTTGCGCCTCAATCGCTTCATAGTCGAGTAAGCCGGTTTCTCTATCTACCGAGTACGGCACACTCACAAACATTTTCGCGGAAACGTTTTGAACATAGCCGTGAGTTAAGTGTCCGCCCGAATAATAATCCAAACCCATCAGCTTTTGATTACCGAGCAATGCACGGAGTTCCGCCCATTCTGCCGGTGTTAAATCTTCCAATTTTTTAGTTTGAAGCTTTCCGTTGATTGTTTGCTCAAATTTTTTCATATAGGGTTCTTCAATACGAGCGTTCAAAATTGCCCAGTAGGCAACCATGTTGGCATCCGCCCCCGAGTGAGGCTGAACATAGGCGTGCTCCGCCCCAAAAATTTTGCACGCAAGTTTATCGGCTGCCATTTCAACGGCATCGACGTTTTCACAACCGCCATAATAGCGGTGTTCGGGAAAACCTTCGGCATATTTATCCGTAAACAAGTTTCCCATCGCCGCCTGTACACTGAGCGACGAATAGTTTTCACTTGCTATAAGCTTTAAGTGTGTCCGCTGGTTTTCCAGCTCATTAACGACACTTGCCGCAATCTCGGGATACACCTTGCTGACCAAGTCCAAATTCGCAAGATAGGCAACCATGCCTACGTCATAGTTACTTCCCGTTTTATCGAGATACGATTTTAAACCGTTTTTCATAAATTCCTCCATAGTAATAATTCTACTCATTTTAAAAATAAAAAACTAGTCTGCCTTTTTAAAGAATATAAAGTACTATTTCACCACGGCACGTTCGCTCACGCTTCGGATACGTTCTTCCCACGGCGACTGCACCCGGTTAACATCGGCAACCACAAAATACGCCCCGATGATTTTTCCAAACCAGTCCGTATTCGTTTTGTCCTTGCGCAATATATACAGACATTCCGCTCCGTCAATACTAAACTTTCGGCAGCCATTAACCGGTTTGCCAGACGCATCGATCATGGAACCGGAGTCGCGGTAATAAATCTCGCCCGGTACGTCAAACCAGAAATATCCGTTTTTAATGCGGCTGTCGTTTACCGAAAAGCGGATTTCGATCGTGTCCGCATCGCGAGAAACGGATTTAATAACCGGAATAGCCAAGCAGGTAACTTCATTCTTATTGGTCGACTTCGGCACCAAATACTGTATTGCAGCTTTTTCGGTTTCCTCTGCCGGTTGATCCTCAGTCGATTGTGCCGGCGCGGTTGCCTGATTTTCGGTGCTTTCGTTTTGTTTCTGCGACGCAGATTGCGTTTTCGCCGTTGCCTGAACCTGCATGCCGCTCACTCGCACCGTTTTGGATGCAAAACCGCCGTCGGTTAAAGTAAGCTCTACGGTCCAATCGCCAAGCGGCACCGAGCCGTTTACACATTGCAACCGCTTGATAACGAGTTTTTTCGCTTTCCGGTCCATTTCAACTATATTTTTGATTTGGGACCCTTCAAGCAGCCACATGTCTTTCGGCGATGCGATAAAGATTTTTTCAATCATGTTTATATTCACCTCTTGTGAAACCGGCATATGGAAGGTAACAAACATTGTGCTTTTATTTTTCAGCGTATTCGGCCAAAACGAAGGTGAAATCTGTTCAGCAATCCACGAAACTTCACCGAAAGAAATTTCCGTTATCTTTTTTGTATCTTCTTCCGCAGGTTCCGTTTGCTCCACCGCAGCAGTATCGGTTGAAGTCACCGGAGCTGTTTCAGTCTCCGACGTTTCGGTTTCGGTTGTTTTCGGTGTTGACTTACAACCAAACAGTACTAATACCAGTAGTAACGCAATAAATTTCATTTTTTTCATAAAAGTCTCCTCAATTTCTCCGCGATATATAGCGGGGTATATAAATTATAGTAAATTATTTTATAAAAGTCTAGGTCATCGTAAAAAACTCATGAATGTTTTTTGTAATATCTTCTCAATCCTTGACTTGCTTTTTTTGTATATTTCGTTTATAATTATTCTATTTTATGAGCGAGGAGTAATCGTGGAAGTACGAGTTCGATACGCACCGTCGCCGACCGGTTTTCAGCACATCGGCGGAGTAAGGACGGCATTGTTTAATTATCTTTTTGCAAAAGCAAATAAAGGCAAGTTTATTTTACGAATTGAAGATACCGACCGCACGCGGTACGGCGCCGAATACGAAAAAAATCTTTTTGACACGATGGCATGGCTCCATTTGGAGTGGGATGAAGGCGGCGACAAGGGCGGAGACTGCGGTCCCTACGTTCAGTCGCAGCGTTTTGAATTATACAAACAATACGCCCAAAAGTTGGTTGACATGGGACAAGCGTACTACTGTTTTTGCGACGCGGAACGCCTTGAACGCATTAGAAAAATCCAAACGATGAACAATATGCCTCCCGGTTATGATCGGGCTTGCCGCAATTTAACCGAAGAAGAAATTAACGCAAATCTTGCGAAAGGAATGCCCTATGTTATTCGACTGAAAATTCCGTTGGAAGGCGTTACCAAATTTACGGATGCCGTTATCGGAGATGTTGAATGGAAAAACGAAGATATAAACCCCGACCCCGTTTTGCTGAAAAGCGACGGTTTTCCGACCTACCACTTGGCGAACATTGTCGACGACCATCTGATGCGGATTACGCACGTGATGCGGGCTCAGGAATGGCTGCCTTCAACGCCGATGCACGTGATTATGTACAAGGCGTTCGGCTGGGAGCCGCCGATTTTTTGCCACTTGCCGATGGTTATGGGAAATGACGGGCAAAAACTTTCGAAGCGTCACGGGGCGGCGAGCTGCAACGATTTCCGCAACAAGGGCTATGTGAGCGAAGCGATTATCAACTATGTCGCGATGCTCGGCTGTTCCTACGAAGAAGGAAAGGAAATTTACACACTTGAAGAACTCGGCTCTCTTTTCAGTATGGAACATTTAAATAAAGCTCCTGCAGTATTCGACTATAAAAAATTGGATTGGTTCAACGGTCAGTATATTCGCAATAAAACCGATGAAGAACTTTTCGATTTAACATGGGGCTTTATCGTAAATGCCGGCTTGATGGGAAAAGCGCCTGAAATGAAAAGCGCCTTTTTGGATGAAACAACGTTACAGCCGACCGATGAACAGCGCCGCTTGTTAATGAAAGCGATGCCGCTCATCAAAGAACGGCTCCATCTTTTAAGTGAAGCGCCCGATATGCTCCGCTTTTTGTTTGTAACACCGGAGATAGCCCCGCTCGAAGAATTTATTCCAAAAAAGGTCGAAAAAGCAACTGTACAGGAAATCCTCCTCGCGGCAAAAAAAATCATTCCGAACCTTGACGGTTTGAGCGAAGAAGACGGGTTTGAACTTTTTAAGCCGGAAGGAGAGCGCTTGCAAGTAAAAATGGGCGATTTTATGCGTCCGATTCGGGTTGCGGTTACCGGCAGCCGCGTCAGTCCGCCATTGGTCGGCTCAATACAGATTTTGGGTTTCGACAAAGCGGTTGCGCGGATTGATGCCGTTTTGGAAAAATATTTTTCTTAAAAAAGAGGTGAGAATTATGAGTAATGAAAACCATGAAATTACGATGGACAAAATCGTAAGTTTGAGTAAACGGCGTGGCTTTGTGTTTCAGTCGTCGGAAATCTACGGCGGACAAAACGGCGCATGGGATTACGGACCGCTCGGGATTGAACTGAAACGGAATATTTCCAATGAGTGGTGGAAAGCAATGTGCCGGATGCACGATAACATCGTCGGTTTGGATGCGAGCATTTTAATGCACCCGCGGGTTTGGGAAGCGTCGGGACATGTAGAAAATTTTACCGACCCGCTTGTTGACTGCAAAAAATGCAAGCAGCGATTCCGTGCTGACCACTTGGATGCTGAAAACTTGGCAAAAAAAATATGTCCGGAATGCGGAGGTGAATTAACCGAAACGCGAAAATTTAACCTTATGTTCAAAACCCACATCGGGCCGACCGACGATAACACGTCATTGATTTATTTACGTCCTGAAACCGCGCAGGGAATTTATGTCAACTACAAGAATATCATTCAGTCAAACCGCATGAAAATTCCGTTTGGCATCGCGCAAATCGGAAAAGCGTTCCGCAACGAAATTGTAACCAAAAACTTTATTTTTAGAACTTGTGAGTTTGAGCAAATGGAAATGCAGTTTTTTGTCAAACCGGGCGAGGACGAAAAATGGTTTGAGCATTGGCGACAGGAACGCTGGGATTTTTACCTTTCACTCGGCGTAAAACCGGAACGCTTGCAGTGGCACCGGCACGGAAAAGACGAACTCGCCCACTACGCAAAAGATGCGTACGATATTGAGTTTAAATTTCCGATGGGCTTTAAAGAACTTGAAGGGGTTCATAACCGCACCGACTTTGACTTAAAACGACATACCGAGTTTTCGGGAAAAGATTTACAGTACATTGATCAGGAAAACGGTAACGAGCGCTATATTCCGTATATCATTGAAACTTCGGCGGGCTTAACCCGAAATGTACTTATGTTTTTGTGTAATGCCTACGAAGAACAAAAAATTGCGGATAACGGGAATGCCGATGACTGGCGAACGGTGATGCATTTTCACCCGAAACTTGCTCCAATAACGGTGGCGGTGCTGCCGCTCATGAAAAAAGACGGACTTGCAGAACTCGCTCGAGATATTTACCATGAATTAAAAGGCGAATTTAACTGCGATTACGATCAGGCGGGTGCTATCGGGAAACGGTATCGCCGCCAAGACGAAGCCGGAACTCCTTTTTGTGTTACCGTTGATTATGACACCAAAGAGGATAAAACCGTAACGCTCCGTTTCCGCGATTCGATGGAACAGGTACGAATTCCAATTGCTGAATTAACCGACCGCATTCGTGCGGAAATTAAGGAGTGGAAAAATTAAAAAGCAGGCGTGATATAAAGAACGAAATAGTTGAAGTATTAAAAAAAGACTTGACGTTTTTTTTATTGACTGGTATAATATAAAAAACACTGGAGTTTATTTTAAATACTCCGAAAATAGAAGGTGAATAACGGTAATTCGTTTTTGTTGTGGTAGCGAATGAACTGATCAAGAGTGGAGGAAATACATGGAGCTTAAAATGCGAAAAAACAAGGATGTTTTTATCATCGACGTTTCCGGCGAAATGGATTTGTACAATTCGTATAAATTAAAAGAGCTGGTGATGAAGATGATGGAACGCCAAGTTAAATCTGTCATAATCAATATGGAAGCAGTTGATTATATTGATTCATCCGGAATCGGGGCGCTGATTCATATATATTCAACAATGAAGAAGGCTAATTGTCAACTGTACATGACAAATATTCACGGTTCCGTCAAAAAAGTTATCGAGCTTACAAAGCTCATGGGATATTTCCCAATTACGAACAGCTTAGAAGAAGCATTACAAAAAATGGAGGGGTAATTATGGAAAATAATCCGGTAATAAAAGAGTTAAAAGTTGATGAAAACAGCCCGCTGTTTGATAAAGTTGGAATGCTTTACAAAGAATTTCCTTCCGATTTTCGCCAGATTCGTTATTTTACACTGTTGATTGTACAATCTGCCCCGTTGGAGATTAAAGGAATCAACTTACTTGAACAGCAAATCAGCGAAATTATCAAAAATGCGGTAAAACACGGAAACAAGAGCGATATTAACAAAAAAGTGAAAGTTTGGTACGAATTTTCACAAACCCATGCTCATTTGATTGTTGAAGACGAAGGGGAAGGTTTCAAAGACCTCGAAAAATGGAATGAATTTAACAGCCGCCGTTTGGAATGTTTGCGTGATCAGGACTTCCAAAATTTAAGCAAGTTTGTTTCTTTCCGCACGAAAGAAAGCGACGACGGAGACGGCGGAAACGCTTTGTTTGCCGCTCTTGAATATTGGAACGGCGGCTTCGTTTACAACAATAAGCGAAATGCCGTTGCGATGCTTAAAACGTATCCGAAGAAAACGCACGGTATTTCACTTGGCGATGAAATGTAGATTTTCTGCTTGATACATACAGCTCGGTTGTATATGTGCAGCCCTTGCGAGGACTTTCCGAAAGTCTTGGTTGGGGCTGTTTTTATTTATGGTGATCTTATTTTAAAGGAGCTTTTATGAAGTTGAATAGTGTCGTAATTCGTACGAAAGATATACAAAAATCGATTGAGTTTTACGAACGAGTGCTTAATTTTGAGTTTATTTCAATGATGTCGGCAGCACCCGGAAAACAGATTGCATTTTTACGGGAGCCGGAAAGCGGCATGAATTTGGAATTGATTTACAACGAAAATGCTGCGGAAAGAACCGAAACACGGATGTCCTTGACCATACAGGTGGATCAAATCGGTGAAGCGGAAAAATACTTGCGGAATCATAAAGTTCCGATTGTGACGGCTCCGCACACGGTCAAAGACGGGAAAAAAATTTTAACGGCACTTGATCCGAACGGCGTCGACTTGGATTTTATTGAATTCAAAAAATAAAAAGAGCCGCTAAAAAATATTATACGGATATGCAGCTGAGATTTTCGGAAAAAGGGCGTCAATCTTTTCCGATGTCGGAACTTGTATCCGAAATGAAGTTCCCAATATTTTATTGATCGCGCCGCCGCAGAGATTTTCCAAAGCGGCTTCACTTATCCCGTTTTCTCGTAACGCTTTTATCAAACGCAATGTTCCGGCGAATCCGGGCACGCCCGAAGCTCCGTCGTATTTTTGCTGCAACGTATGCGGTGCGTGATCACTTTCAATCGTATCGATCGCTCCCAATAATAGCCCGTTAAAAATTGCGTAGCGATTTTCTTCACTGCGGAGCGGCGGGTTCATCTTTGCACACATACCGCTTCGGCGATAGGCGTCCGTGTTCAAAAGTGCATGATGCGCAGTCGCTCCGCATGAAATGCGCATACCTTGCAACTTCGCTTTCAGAACGCGTTGTACGCCCTCGCCTGTGCTGATATGACAAATATGCAAATGTCCCGCAAATCCGCTTTCACGAGCAAAGCGGATTTGATCGGTAATGGACTGCACTTCTGCAATTTCCGGGCGTGCGACGCTGTGGCTTTCCGGTTTGTTTTTATCGAAATCTTCCGCATGAATAAACGCTTCTTTTTCGCAATGCACCGCAAGTAAACCGGTATAATGCAGCTTTGCCAATGCATAATACACTGTTTGCTGTTCCGCTTCGGTTATCAAACCCATATTGCCGGTTGAATGCCCCGCGAACATTTTCAAACCAACACAATCGGGAAAGTGAGTTTGCACATACCGAACCACTTCCGCAATTTGGGATTCGTCGGCGGTAAGTCCGGCATATGCACCGTAAAATAAATCACCGGATGCTATTGCAGTTTGCTGCTTGCCGTATGCGATACGCTTGTCTAAAGTGCTCGCATCCGTCAAAGGCGGAGCTGTGTTCGGCATATCAAAGAATGCAGTGTAACCGGCCTCTGCTGCAAGTACCGCCGCATGGAAAATCGTTTCTTTTTCGGATTGCGTCCAATCACGCAAATGAACGTGCCAATCAATCATAGTATTATTATATCGAAATGAGGACAGATTTTCAATCGCAGAATCACGGTTCGCTTTGAATCACCGTGTATCTTCCCAATAAAAAAAGCACTAAAAGCAAAACGCTTTCAGTGCTTTTTGAATCAGTTGAATATTTGTACCGAAAACAACATTCAGTTAAAATATTCTATACTAATTTATTCCAAGGTTGATTCACCTTCAGTTGTTTCAACGGTTTCGGAACCGGCTGATTGCGCTTTTATATCTTCAGCCTCAACCGGTTTTAATTCATTTCCGTTCACGTCGATCAACTCAAGCATTGAATTCGGATTAATCTTGTCAACAAAGAACGTGTATTGAACCGGCTCTGAAACGTTGCCGACATTGTCAACAGCCTTTACTTCCAACGTGTACACATCATTGGTGCTGAACTTAATCGGCTCAACATATTTTGTATATTCTTCATCGTTAATCTTGATGTAGATAGCATCAACGCCGGAAAGTGCGTCGGTCGCGCTGAAAGAAACCGCTTCGTTTGTTGAAACGATAATGCGTCCTTCTTCATCAACCAAATCTTCACTCGGGAAAACCGTGTAGGTTCCGTCTTTGTTGATTAAGCGGTTGTTGTTTTCAATGGTTACAACCGGCGGCGTGGTATCAACAACAACGGCAAACATTGAAATCGGGCTTAAGTTTCCGACATTGTCGATTGAAGCATAATAGATATTTGTCGGACCTTCGGCGGTTAAGTTGTAGTATGCTTCTTCCGATTCAACACCTTTACCGTATGCATTGAGCATATTCAAATCGGTTCCAATATAACCGGCCGCAACACCTGAGCCCATAACATTGTCTTTTGCCGTTACAAACCATTTTGTTTCCGCTGAGCAGTACTGAACCAATCCGTTGGTATAAACCGGCTTGTCCGTTTCAAGATATGTTTTCGGTGCCGTATTGTCAACAACAACGGTAAAGGTTTTTGCATTTTCAAGGTTTAAGCTGTTATCAAAACCGCGGTATGAAATATCATGCTTGCCTTCTTCCAAGATTTGGAACGGATTGCGATAGATCATAAATCCATTGCCGTCCAGTGCAAAGCTGATTTTTTCCAGACCTGTTTCCTTATCAACAGAACTCAAGCGAAAAAAGACATCACTGTTTATAAAATCCGATGTACCGTCAAAGTAGTGTACAGCCGGACGTACATAATCAGTGCCAACACTCTCCGGTGCTTGTGCGAATGCAAAAGCCACCAAAGAAGCCATCACAAAAACAAAAGTTGTTTTTTTCATAAAATTCCTCCAAAATTAAGGCGTACCTTATTTTACTAAAAAGTTAAAAAAAGAACTAGTGAAGCGTAATTACAACGCGTCTGTTCTTATCGCGAGCGGTAATGTCATTGTGTGAAGCAAGTGGCTCACTTGCCCCCTTGTTTTCCACTTTAACATCAACACCATACAATGCTTCGACACTTTCGAGATAATTCACAACGAGTTCAATCTCGCGTTTTACGGCGAGTTCCTCTTCGCGTTCGCTATTCAACTTTGCCGAATGACCGACTACGGTAATACTCTGAGGCTTTGCAGCCTTAATTTCTTCCGCAATTGCGTCCAGTTTTGTCGCCATCAACGGATCGATTTTTTTCATGTTTGCAGGGCAAACGATAACATATTCGCCCGTTTTTTCCGCTTCGGAAACAACCGGAGCCGTTTCAACTACAGCTTCTTCTTGAACAACAGGCGGTTTTTCCACCTCCGGTTTTTCCGCAGGCTTTGACTTACATGAAAAAAGGAACACACTCAATGAAAGTATAAAAAATAAAATCTTTCGCACGATAACCTCCGATTAAAAAGATATAAATTATAATAAAAATTTTAAGGGAAAAAGTCAAGACTAAATTTTTGAGTTTATCGCTTTTTTCGCTCTTTCGGTATAGAAAAAAACAAAGGAGTGCGGAAAAAAACATTAATAAGGAAAAATACCGCCCGACGCTCATGGAGCGTTGCCGCACCGACTCGAAGGAATGCGGCGGGCGTCCATTGCGGTTTACGTATCGGAAAAATACAGCATAACCGCTATAAATAAAAGAGCGACTTGCAAAATTTTTATAAAAGTAGTATACTGTCGTCTGTTATCAGCATGAGGCATTTATGGTTGAAATAAAAAATTTACATCCACTTGAAGTTAAAGTTTTAAATTCGTTCGAAGTTGGTGATCATTTAACCAATGAGATTTTAGACAGTAAACTGGGTTTTAAAGAAGGACACGCAAATCAGGTTTTTTCCTGGTTGCAAATGAAAGGTTTACTTACCGAGATCAGCAGAACGACGGAAGTTTTTTATGAACTTACGGATATCGGTGAATCGTATGTAAAAAACGGCTTAACGATTATCCGCGTTGTGAAATTGCTCGCGCAGGGAAAACCGCTTTCATTGCCGGCAATCGCCCAAGCGCTCGACGTGGAAAACAAAGAAATCGGAACGGCATTCGGGCAGCTTTCAAAAGAAGGTTGCGTTTCGATGGATGAAAATAAAAATGCCGTATTTATCAGCATGCCAACTGATAAAAAATATACGTTACAGGAAGCGCTCATTAAGAAAGCACGTGAAATAATCGATAAAACATTACCGGAAAAGACGCTTTCACCGGATGAAATCGCCGCAATAAAATCGATTGCAAAAAAACGCGGCACGGGAGACGCTTTTAAAATTGTCGAACGAGACAAAGTGGTATTTGCTCTCAATGAAAACGCGGCACCGATACAGCAGGAACTGAAAAAACAACACATCACCGGCGATGAAGTAGGTCAGCTCACCGCCGAGATGCTGAAAACCGGTAGCTGGAAAGAGGCAACCTTCCGAAGCTACAATATCGGGCTTCCGCCTGCACGGCTCATTCCGGGACGAGAAAATTCATACGCGCGCTTTTTGGAAAATGTCAAGGACAAGCTCGCGAATTTGGGCTTTGAAGAAATCGAAGGAGATCTGGTGCAGTCAGACTTTTGGAACTCTGACGCCCTTTTTATGCCGCAGTTTCACGCCGCCCGCGATATTCACGATGTGTACTATATTAAAAATCCGACCCATGCAAAAACTATCGAAGAGCCGTATTTAACGAATGTAATTAAAGTGCATGAAAACGGCGGCAACACGGGAAGCCGCGGGTGGAATTATACGTTCAATGTAAATTTTACCAAGCAGCTTTTACTACGCAGTCAAAGCACGGCATGTTCGGTAAAAAAACTTGCAACGGCGAAAGTACCCGGAAAGTATTTTACCATCTCGCGCTGTTTTCGCTACGATAAAGTTGACGCGACCCACCTTTCCGACTTTTATCAACTTGACGGAATTATTTTAGGCGAGAATGTCAACTTGCGCACACTTTTGGGAATGCTCAAAATGTTTGCCGTTGAAATCGCCGGAGCGACCGAAGTAAAATACGTCGGTGCTTATTTTCCATTTACAGAACCGTCCATCGAAGTGCATGTAAAGCATCCGGTTCTCGGCTGGTTTGAACTGGGAGGTGCGGGCATCCTCCGCCCCGAAGTTACAAAACCGCAAGGCGTTGACGTTCCGGTACTCGCCTGGGGACTCGGCATCGACCGCATGGCGCTCCTTGCACTCGGCGCAAACGATTTGCGCGAGCTTTTCAGTTACGACATAGAAAAAGTTCGCTTACGCAAATAAACGAAAAAACCGTCCGCGTACTTCACGTGAGGAGGCACTGATTAATTCAATCGAGAATTGAGGGCATCTTTCAAAACCTCGGGTT
>ERZ1673752.2114-NODE-2114-length-23742-cov-10.414573_pt1 | contig 23742 bp, 21 predicted proteins | sample MGYA00580195_ERZ1673752 | MGnify/ENA primary metagenome ERZ1673752 (study PRJEB41218, sample SAMN15661744) | gut metagenome | host: Homo sapiens | place: Canada: London | collected 2015-08-20/2019-03-30 | study: EMG produced TPA metagenomics assembly of...
CTCTACTTACTTTGAACTGTGAACTTTGAACTTTGAACTGTGGTTACTTTGAACTCTACTTACTTTGAACTGTGAACTTTGAACTTTGAACTGTGGTTACTTTGAACTTTGAACTTTGAAAATGATTCAAGTTCCTTTGGTTGCCTTGACTATCTTAATTAAGACAGCCTTGAGACGCTCGCAATCATTAGAGATAGAAAGATATTCTTGCTCATTGATAAATCTTGCTTCATAAAGTAAATCAATCCAATATTCAGTCTCAGTCGCTTCCTTCAAAGCAATGTTCATCTTTGTTGTAAAATCTGGACGACTTTGAGCATTCTTACCTTCATGCACATTCGCGCCAATGCTTGTGCCTGAACGAAGGAGTTGCTTTGACAGAACATATTCACCATATTCTTTTGTCAAATAACGATATAGATTCACTATTCTTAGTGCAAACTCCTTTGACAATAGATAGATGTCATTTTCTATGATTTTATCCTCAGACATAAACATTTACTTTGAACTCTACTTACTTTGAACATTGAACATTGAACATTGAACTTTATTTACTTTGAGCTTTGAGGTTTGAACATTGCACTTTATTTATCTTGAACAGTTTTTACGTTGTACTGTGAACAATGTACTTTGAGTGATGAATGGTGAACAATGAATTTTATACCCATGACGAAAACTCATGTAACTATAAAGTTCAAAGCTCAATGTTCAAAGTTCAAAGTAAGTACAGTTCAAAGTACATCGATTGTTTGGCATATATCTTCCGTGATTCTTTCTAATTCGCCCAAGCCGTTGATATGATGGTGAATACCCTCTTTTTTGTACCATTCAATCAAAGGAGCAGTTTGAGAGTGATAAACATCCAAACGCTTCTTGATGGTTTCCTCGTTATCATCAGTACGACCACTCTCCTTTCCGCGGAGAATGAGGCGCTTCATCAGTTCATCTTCAGGCACATCCAACTCAATCATTGCTGCTACACAGTGACCGCGGTCGGCCAACATCTGCTTCAGAGCTTCGGCTTGAGGGATGGTTCGTGGGAAACCATCGAAGATGACTCCCTTGTGATCCTTGCCGAAACTATCGTACACACTGGCCAGGATGTCAATCATGAGTTCGTCGGGAATCAACTGTCCCTTATCAATATATCCCTTGGCAGTCTTGCCTAATTCCGTACCGTTCTTGATTTCACTGCGCAACACGTCACCCGTGGAGATGTGTCCCAAACCATACTTTGCAATCAACCGATCGCTCTGGGTGCCCTTTCCTGATCCAGGCGCACCGAATATTACAATATTTTTCATTCTTCTACTAATGTATAAATGTCTCTTAAATTTCTTCCTTGTTGTTCGTAATCGAGTCCATAACCCACGATGAAGTCGTTTGGAATCTCCATGGCCACATATTTGATGTCCAAAGGAACGTTCAACTTGCCGGGCTTCAGTAGCAAAGTACAGATATCTATCGATGCAGGACCGCGCGTACCTAAGGTCTCAATCATGCGACGCATCGTAGCTCCTGTGTCTACGATATCCTCAACAATGACCACGTGTCGGTTGGTGATGTCCTCATTGAGCCCTATCACTTCCTTGATGACACCCGTGGAGGCGATGCCTTGATACGAAGCCAGCTTGACAAACGATATCTCACTGGGAATCGTTATGTATCGCATCAGGTCGGACGCAAACACAAAAGAGCCGTTCAACACGGCGAGAAACAGCGGCTCTTTGCCTGCCAAGTCGGTATTGATTTGCTCGGCAACCGCCTTCACCCGCTCCAAGATATCAGCTTCCGGGATGAACGTTCTGAACGTTTTGTCCTTGATCGTTACTTTACTCATGGAATCTAAATTTGATGATTATCAATCGCAAAGTTACGAAAAATATCATAAACATGCGACAACACGCCGATGAAAGTAACAGGACGGAGATAAAAATCGGTCTATGCAGAGTCTCAACCAGCAATACAAATAAATAAAAGGGAGACCGCGGTATCCCAAAGATTAACTAACTTTGTATTGTGACATATCACCGATTAGCTCGGAACAAAGGTCGCAAATTTTTGCCTTACTCCAAAAATAAGACAGCGAGACAAGTAAATTGTTGACTCTGCGTTTCTATTTCAACGTCAATTTCCTTGCAAAAGTCGTCTGCAACACCAAATGCTCTACAACTTTGTCTTTGGCAATCACCGCTATAATATTCACACCTTATTGATAACCAAATATAAAGGTACAAAAATATAGCAAGATTATCAATTTCTTCCATCACTTTCTTATCTCGAGCTCAGGTGTTGCGGTATTTCATTTTCTCAATCATAGTCCTATAGATCAAGTCAAATACGCGCTAATTTAATTCAACCAACGGGTAAGACAATAGAAGAAACAGCGAAAGTATTTAACATCTTTTAATCATTAAAATTTTGTACTTATAAATTTTAAACACTATATTTGCAGCACCTATTTGTCAGACAAATAACACAAATAAACAATTGAATACCTAAACATGAAGATTAATACCGATACTGTAACATTAGTAGACCAGGTAGAACACAGTCTATTGAACTATTTCAAAGACAACGATTTACGATGTGGTGACCCGATTCCGAACGAACATCAGTTGGCCGACGAGTTTGGTGTAGGGAGAAGTGTGGTGCGCGAGGCATTGAGTGGATTGAAGATGATGGGAATGATCAACTCTCGTCCACGCAAGGGGATGGTACTATCCGAGCCTCCTGTACTCAAGGGACTAAGGAGAGTTGTGGTCCCACGCATACTCAGTGACAAGACCATCTGGAACCTTCTGAATTTCCGTATTGCTCTGGAAATCGGAATCTCCAACGACATTTTCAGAAGGATTACCGACGAAGAAGTCAAGGAACTCGATGAAATCGTCAAAATAGGCATCGCTTCGGAGAACAATGAATATGCACTGGTCAGTGAGTTCTCATTCCACGTAAAGTTGTACAATATTACCCGAAACGCCATTATCTCCGAATTTCAAGAAATCATCCATCCTGTATTGACCTATATACGGGAGAATTATACCAAAGAACTGCGCGAAATCAACATCCAACTGAAACAACGGAATCGGCTCGTTACGCACACCGATCTGCTGGAATGTATCAAGAACCGCGATGAAAAGGGCTATCGTGATAAAATAGAACAACACTTCGAGGTTTACAGGATATTGATGAAAGAACAAGGAAATCTGTAATGATGAAACGTAACCTACATACACGAGTATTGACTGTAGCAATGATTACCCAAATGATTGTTTCAACTTCCTTGTATGCAGGCAACGGAAAAATAGCAAAAAGCACTATGATAATAGACTGGAAAACAATTCAGTCGCTGAAAAGCCTCGGACAGTCTCCACTCTCCAGAGGGCTTGCGGGCGCTTTCTCAGGACGTATAGGGAAACACCTCTATATCATTGGGGGTGCCAACTTTGATAAAGCCTACCCCTGGGAAGGTGGAAAGAAACGATGGTACAGGGAAATCCTACGGTATGGGCTGTCAAGCGACCGCTGGAACTGCTGTGAGGAAACACTGCCAGGCGAACTGGCTTACGGTGCATCCATCCAGCTTCGAGACGGATTTCTGTGCATCGGCGGATGCAATAAGACGGCATGCAGTGACCTTGTGTTCTATCTGACAATGGACAACGACAGGATTGTAGTCGACTCAACCCGCTTTCCACGCTTACCGGTCAAACTGGCCAACATGGCAGCAACCAAAATCAAAAACTGCATATACATTCTCGGTGGACAGACCTCCATGACCGATGACGCATCTACTAACCTATTCTACTGCCTTGACCTTAACAATCCGAAAGCGGGTTGGCAGCAATTGCCATCCTGGCCGGGGCCTTCCAGAGGCTATGCCGTCTGTGCCGGTCAGGGAAGAAGTCTATATCTGTTCAGTGGCAGAAGCTATTCAGGCAACCAACCCACCACGATGCACGAAGACGGCTATGTATTTGATACCCGAAAACAAACATGGCGAAGGCTAAAGGGGCATTTCCCTGTCATGGCTGGAACGGCCATCGCCCAAGGGGAGAAGCTGGTATTCCTCGGAGGAGTGGAACAATTGCTCCCAACCACGCCCAACCATCCTGGATTCAGCAGGCTGGTCAGAGTTTACGACACCAGGAAAGAAGCCTTCGACCCGCCCATCCTGTCTCCCTACCCTCTGGCCGTAACAACCAATACCGTCGTCATCGGCAACACCTTCTATATCATGAGCGGCGAGATTCAACCAGGCATACGAACGCCCGAAATAATTACTGGAACCCTGAAACGAAAATAATAACTAAAAACAAAAATATGATTACCCACACACGTTTAGAAGGCATGATTGCTGCCGTATTTACTCCTTTTACCAAAGAAGATGAAGTAAACCTCGAAATGATTGACCGCTATGCCGACTGGATTGCGTCAACAACCATCCAAGGCGTATTTGTATGCGGTACTACCGGCGAATTCTCATCACTCACCATTGAGGAGAGACAACAGATTTTAGCACGGTGGATAGAAGCCTCCAAGCACAGATTCAAGGTCATTGCTCACGTAGGATCCAATTGCCAGAAAGACTCTGCTCAACTGGCTCGCCATGCTGCAGCCTGTCATGCCGACGCCATTGCCTCGATAGCGCCCAGCTTCTTCAAGCCAGGCACAGTCAACGACCTGGTGAACTACTTCAAACCCGTCTGCGAAGCAGCCCCCGAAACGCCATTCTACTACTACAATATGCCCTCGATCACCGGAGTGAACCTGCCGGTAGATGAATTTCTGACCGAAGGAAGCAAGGTAATTCCCAACCTTGTGGGCGTGAAGTTCACCCACAACAACCTCATGGAGATGCAGCAGTGCATAAATCTGGAAAATCATTTGTTTGAGATTTTAAACGGATTCGACGAGATTCTGATTGCTGGAATCTCCATCGGAGCAGTCGCAGGAGTGGGAAGCACCTACAACTATATCCCATCTGTCTACCAGCATGTATTCGATGCCATGCGCAAGAACAACATGGCAGAGGCCCGACAATGGCAACTGAAATCAGTGGAGATGGTGAAACTCATCATCAGATACGGCGGTGGTGTGCGCGGTGGGAAGGCCATCATGAGCCTCATCGGTATTGATTGCGGCAACTGCCGACTCCCCTTGCCAGCCTATACCGAAGACGAACTGGCCTGCATCCGCAAGGATTGGGAAGACCTGGGTATCAGACCCTAAAACCATTGTCAGGAAAGAGACTGCCGAGAAATATTACTAACCATCAATAATAGATTTTTGCACAAATGAAGAAGATGTATTATATCCTCTTTATGCTCGTATTGGCCTTTTCCGAAAGCGCATTTTCACAAAAAATACGGCTCACAATAGAATCTCCCACCATACCGGTTTTGGTTAAAAAAGAGATCAATCCGACCATCAAGTTGAACTTCATTCAGCATGGCCAACGCCCCTATACCATCCAGAAGATAATAGTGGACGCATTGAAGAGCACCGACCCGAACGACATCCTGTCTGTCGGAGTCTATGGCTCCAGCAAGAAAGGTATGGTTGACACGCTTCAAATTTTCAATAAGCCACAGGCGCCGAAAGGCAGGATTGTTTTCACCAACCCCATCAACGTGGCAACCGACACCTTCTCACTTTGGATAGCAGTAAAACTAAGGGAAAAGGTCAGTCTCGACCATAAAGTCGTCATACAGTGCAAAGAGGTGATAACCAATAGAGGAAAACTCACCTTCCGCAGCGCCACAGCCAACATCAATCCACTGCGCATAGGCGTTGCGGTAAGACAGAAGGGACAAGATGGTGTCAACACCTCGCGCATTCCAGGCATTGCGACGGCCAATGACGGCACCCTCATGGCTATTTTCGATGCCCGATATCAATCGTCGAGAGACTTGCAAGGCGACATAGACATTGCCATGCACCGCAGCTTTGACAAGGGACTGACATGGGGACCCATGCAAAAGGTCATCGACATGGGGACATGGGGCGATCTGCCGCAGAAATACAACGGTGTAAGCGATGCCTGCATTCTGGTAGACCGCTCGAACGGCGACATTTACGTGGCCGGTCTATGGATGCACGGACTGTTGGACAAGCAGGGGAAATGGATGCAGGGACTGACCGAAAGTAACAACGAATGGGAACACCAATGGCGCAACAAAGGCTCACAGCGTGGGTTTGGACTGAGGGAAACTTCGCAATTCCTGATCACCAAGAGCACCGACAATGGTGCCACATGGGGCTATCCCGACAACATCACGCCCAAGGTAAAGAAAGAAGACTGGTGGCTCTTAGCTCCCGCACCCGGCCAGGGACTGTGTACGAGCGACGGGAAACTAATCTTCCCAACCGATGGACGCGACTCTACCGGCATGCCTTTTTCTAACATCACGTACAGCCTGGACCATGGTAGGACGTGGAAAACAAGCAATCCGGCCTATCATAACGCCACCGAAAGCAACGCGGTGGAGCTGACCGACGGAAGCATTATGCTCAATATGCGCGACAACACCAACAAGGGCAACACTCAAACCAACGGACGAAGAATATCGACCACTGACGACCTTGGACAGACATGGACCGAGCATCCCACTTCCAAGAAAGCACTTGTGGAGCCTACCTGCATGGGAAGCCTCTACCGTCATTACTACACCGAGAACGGAGAACGGAAGAGCATCTTGCTGTTTGTCAATCCCAGCGACACATCTATCAGAGACAAGATTACGCTGAAGGTAAGCTTTGACGACGGAATGAGCTGGCCGGAGAAATACTGGATTATGCTCGACCTGTTCAGAAGTCCCGCCTACTCCAGTATCACGTCGATAGATGAACAGTCGGTCGGCATCCTTTTCGAGAGTAGTCAGGCCCAACTGGTATTCCTTAAACTAAGTCTGAAAGAAATATTGAAACGATGAAACAGACACAACAACATAGCAAAGCCTATCCCTGGGTGGTGGTAGGACTGCTCTGGGGAGTTGGATTCCTCAACTACATGGACCGGCAGATGCTATCTACCATGCGTGTTCCGATGATGCAAGACATCAGTGAGCTGCAACAGGCCGTCAACTTCGGTCACCTCATGGCCATCTTCCTATGGGTTTATGGTTTGATGAGTCCGGTATCGGGCTTGATTGGTGACCGATTCAGCCGAAAGCGTCTCATTGTGGGAAGTTTGTGCGTGTGGTCGTCCGTCACGTTGCTGATGGGCTATGCCACCTCTTTCAACCAGCTGCTTGTGCTCCGTGGCATCATGGGATTGAGCGAGGCCCTGTATCTGCCTGCAGCTCTCTCATTGATAGCCGACTACCACAAAGACCGAACCCGCTCTCTGGCGATAGGTATTCACATGACCGGCCTCTACTTCGGCCAGTCGATTGGTGGATTCGGCGCCACACTGTCGATGATGTACTCTTGGCAGACCACCTTCCATTGGTTTGGCATCATTGGAATTGCTTACGGTCTGATGCTCAGTATCTTCCTGAAAGACGCACCAGTGAGCGAGACTGAGGCCGTTTCCAACCAGACTCAGCCATCCGTGACGCAGAGTCTGAAGAAGCTGCTCACCAACAAGTTCTTCCTCATCATCCTCATTTATTTCTGCATTCCCGGCACACCCGGCTGGGCCATTAAGAATTGGCTGCCAACGCTCTATGCCAACGACCTGGCACTGTCACCATCTGTTGCTGGTCCGTTGTCTACCTTATCCATCGCATTGTCATCGCTCTTAGGAGTTATTCTTGGCGGTTACATTTCCGACCGCTGGGTACACCGCAATATCAGGGGACGTATCTTCACAGGCGTATTGGGACTGGGCATGATTTCTCCTGCGCTGCTACTCATCGGCAATGGCTCTTCCATGTTCACCATCATGCTGGGAACAGTTTTATTCGGAATAGGTTTCGGCTTCTTCGATGCCAATAACATGCCGATTCTCTGCCAGTTTGTTTCTACCAAATACCGATCTACGGCATACGGACTGATGAATATGTGCGGCGTGTTTGCTGGTGCAGGTATCACCAGCATCATCGGAAAGTCGCTCGACTCGGGGCACGTAACCCGTGATTTCAATATCATGGCCCTGACTGTGCTCATCGCCATGTTTGCCGTTGGCTACCTGCTTCGTCCCAAGACAATCGACAAGCAGTAGACCTCACCAACCTTCTCATCCCTCTCGTTCTATCCAGCTGTCCATAAAAGCAGCGAATAAGAATGAAGAACAACATAAATTCTTTTACACTAATACTAACAATTTATAACCACCTTATTATGATAATTGAACCTAAAACTACAAGAGAAAGTCATTCTGTCGTGAGAATGCTCCTCTTTCTTTGCGTCTGTTTCCTCTTTGTTCCAGAAGTGAGATCGGGAACAACCGATTTTCAGCAAAGCAATACAGAGAAACGCATTACGGTGACGGGGACTGTTCTTGATGAAAACCAGGAACCACTCGTGGGCGTTACAGTCTCAACCAAGGATGGGAAAGGTAACACCGTTACAGACATAGATGGAAAATTCACCATTCAAACAGCTTCCAACGCCGTACTGGTGATGACCTATCTCGGTATGGACAAGATGGAAGTTCCGGTCAAAGGTCGCACACATTTGACAACTGTGATGAAAAGCAATCAGATAGCATTGTCGGACGTGGTAGTCATTGGCTACGGTAAGCAGTCGAAGGCAACCCTAACCAGTGCTATCACCAAGGTCGATTCGAAGGATATGGCCATCTCTCCGTCGGGCAACCCCATGTCGATGCTTCAGGGAAAAGTACCTGGTATGCAGATTAGAGTCAATTCCGGGCAGCCGGGCAGCAATCCACAGATCATCGTCAGAGGAGGAACTACGACCAGTCCTGAATCAGATGCGCCGCTGGTTATCATCGATGGTGTCATCCGAATGGTGAAGGACATCAACTACTCTGACATCGAAACCATTCAGGTATTGAAGGATGCCGCCTCAACAGCCATCTACGGATCGAAAGCCTCAAGAGGTATCATTATGATTACCACCAAGCAGGGAAAGGTAGGCAAGGGAACTCTTTCTTTCAAATATGGTCTGTCAATTGACAACCAGCCTAAGCTGATGCCACTGTCCAACGCACGTGAATATCTTACCGCTACCCGATTCGCAGCCTTGCACGCCAACAATCCCGGAAAATATCTCAACGGAACATTCGGCATGAGCACCAATAATGCGCGCAACGCACTGACAACCACAGCTTTCCTCGACGACTATATCACCAAATACGGACAGGATTATGTGGAAAACCTACTCACCAATCAGGGATGGGAAATCATGGAAGATCCCGCTACACCAGGTAAGATGCTCATATTCAAAGACACCGATTTCCAGAAAAACCTATTCCGGACGGCCGTGAATCACGACTACAACCTGACCTTCAGTGGAGGAAACGACCGCTCTACGTTCTACACGAGCCTCGGCTATCTCACGCAAGATGGCATCGTTGTAGGATCTAACTACGACCGATGGAGCTTCCTGACCAATGCTTCCTATAAGATTTTCGACAACTTGAAGGTGAAAGCTATGCTAAACTACTCCATTCACAACTCAAGAGGCATCAACGAGAAAAATGTTATGTCACGTGCATCTAAGATGCCTCCAACCATCAGACAGTGGTACGAAGACGGAACGCCGGCACCGGGAGAGCTCACCAGCTCGTTTCGAACACGACAGCATGAAATCTATTATCAGGAGCAGGAAAACAAGGTGAGTCGACTGAATCTGGCCGTAGAGCTGGACTGGGAACTCTTGCCGAGCCTACATCTCAAGCCGATGTTCTCGTTCACCAATAACGAAGGCAAGGATCACAATTTTGAGCGTTACAACGAGGTGGTAAAAAACCGCCCTGTTTACGAGGCTCACAACATGGATCTGCATTACCAGTATGACCTGGTGCTCAACTATAACAAGTCCTTCGCTCAGAAACACAACTTCGATTTCATGCTCGGAGGCAACTACATATACGACAGCTGGTATCGTTTCAACGGATCGGGCTACGGAGGAACATCCGACTATATCGAGACCCTGAACGGTATTGCGGCCGAGACCGCCAAGACAACCTCTAAGCAGACCTACAAGAAGATGAGCAGCTACTTCGGCCGTGTGAACTATAACTACGACATGAAATATCTCTTCTCGGCCAGTCTCCGTTATGACGGATCCTCTCACTTCGCCGCCAACCACAAGTATGCCATGTTTCCAGGAATATCGGCAGGATGGAACATCCACCGCGAGAATTTCTTCAAGCCTTACACCAACGTCATCAACAACCTGAAGCTGAGGGCAAGCTGGGGTAAGACCGGTTACGACAATCTGTCGCTGAGCGACACAGAAGGATCTTATGCCGCAGGACACAACTATGGAGGTGAGGCAGGTATTCTGAACGATGTACTGATGAACCGCGACCTGCTGTGGGAAGAGACCATATCGACCAACTTGGGCTTCGACCTGGGTCTGTTCAATAACCGGTTAATGTTCTCGGCTGATGCCTATACAAAGACTACCAACAACCGACTGATTGATGAGAAACTATGGTCGGAAACCGGTTTTTCCTCCATCAAGTCAAACTTTGGCTCGCTCAACACGAAGGGGCTTGAGTTTACCCTGAGCGCAGTGCCGGTTCAGACACACGACTTCAACTGGACCATCGATGCCAACTTCACCATTTTCAGAACTGTCATCAGCAAGCTGCCCAACAATGGAGCCGACAAGAACCGCACAGGCGGAGGAATCATCTTCGACCCAACACTTGGCAAATATATTGAAGTAGGAGGCTTTGCCGAAGGAGAGCGTTTCGGTGCACGGTTTGCCTATCAGCTCGACGGCGTATATGCCACCGACGAAGACGCTGCCAACGCCCCTTATGACGAAGGTGTGTCGTCAGACTGGCTGGGCAAGGGCAAGAAGGCAGGTGACGCCATCTGGCGAGACGTTGACCACAACGACATCATCAACTCAAAGGACATGGTATTCGTTGGATACCTGCATCCCGACAAGCTGGGCGGACTCTCACAGACTTTCAGCTACAAGAAATTCAGGCTGCGATTCGTGACCGACTTCTCTATGGGCAATGTCATCGATAACCAATTCAGGGCACAGGCCAACGCCAATTCGCGCAACAACTACGCCACTATTCATGACGTAGTCAGCGACAAGATGTGGCATAAGCCGGGCGACATCGCTACCATTCCAAGATACGACGTTGAATCTGACTGGGACAACGGCAAGCGAAACCACGGACGTCCCAACTCTGCTACCATCGGATTCAAAGGAGGAAGCGTGAACACGCTCTACATCAAGAAGGGCGACTATCTGGCTTTCAGAGAGCTGTCGCTTTCCTATCTATTGGAAACCAACTGGCTGAAGGCAATCAAGATTAGTCGCATGGATCTTTCAGCCGCCGTATACAACCTGGGATACTGGACTGCCTACGACGGACTCACACCTGAAGTTATCGGTGCCGATGCGGGTAAATACGCACGTCCGAGACAATTCTTATTCACAGTCAATTTTACATTTTAATAACTGAGACCGAAATGAAAAGATATATTTTAAGCATTTTCGCTCTAACCTCAATATTCATCCTCTCCGGTTGTGAATCTATTTTGGAGGTAGACCCCATTTCAGAAATTACCAACAGTAACTATTGGAAATCAGAATCAGACGTGAAGGGCTATCTTGTCGGAGCCTACAGCTTCAACCGTACGCTGACTAACAAAACCCTCTATGGTGAAGACCGCGGCGACGCAATGGTATCAGGCGTAATTGGCGGCGTGAGCCGAGCACATCAGCATGAGCTGAATGAGGAATACGGCTACGACTGGGTTGACTTCTACAAGATGCTCCACCACTGTAACATGCTCATCAAGCATGCACCCAAAATCTCATTCGGCCAGCCGAAAGATCGCGACCGAATCCTGGCGCAGGCCTATACACTCAGGGCAAAGACCTATCTCACGTTGATTGAGTCGTGGGGTGACGTTCCATTGGTTCTCGAACCCACCGAGACTTATAACAAGGATGCACGTCCTGCCCGCTCATCGCAGCAGGAAGTGATGAATCAAATTCTCGAAGATACCAACAAGGCCATCGAACTGTATCCAGAGTCATCGATTCCCGACAAAAACAAAATGTCGAAGCCTGCTGCTCTCTGTGTCAAGGCAGAGGCACTGGCCTGGAAATACACTGTGCAGAAAAGCAACGACAGACAGAATCTCATCGATGCCATCGCAGCCATTGAGGAAGTGGAGAACAGCGGTGTGAGCCTGATGGACAACTATGCCGACATATTCGACGTGAATCATGAGAAGAACAGTGAGATTATCTTCTCGATCTATCTCAAGCTGGATGAATACAATGATATGTATATGTCGCGCCTGTCGATGTCGGCTGCTGCCGGAACACTGTCGGCCGACGTGGTGAACAAGGAAGATATTCCGTACACCAATTCCACTATTGCGCGTCACGTGTACGCACCCTCACCTCGTCTGAGGTCGCTTTTCGATGTCAAAGATAAACGGGCTGCCTCAGCCTATATCGATGCCGTGACAAAAGACGGACAAGTGAAATTCACCTCACAGAACAAGTATCGCGGAGCCGTCTATTCTGACGACCGCCACTTCGACAACGATATCGTGGTATATCGTTTGGGCGGAATATTACTGCTCAAGGCCGAGCTGCTCTGCTATCTCGGTGGAGAAAATGTACAGAAAGCTATCGACATTCTAAACGTGACACGCAATAGGGCTGGCGTAAGCAATTACATGGGTGCGACCGACCAGCTGTCAGTCCAGAAGGAAGTGCTGAACGAGAGAGGACGTGAACTATGCTTCGAGCTGAAGAGATGGCCCGACCTGATGCATGCCCATGCCGCAGGGACCATTGATATCTATAATTATGTTCCCAATCTGGTGGGCAAGTCAACCCCGTTATACTTTCCTATACTGCGGAAGATGATTGACCAGAATCCAAATCTTACTCAAACCCAAGGCTATTAAAACTCTATGAAAATGAAAACTATTAAAATCATAATTGCAAGCTTGGTATACCTCTGCCTCACAACATCTTGCTACAACGAGGATCCCAGTATTGCCGACCTGCCAGTCATGACCGGCAAGCCATATTCCATCCATAGTGACGGCTACGCTTTTTTCAGAATACCGAGCATGGTGATTACCAAGAACGGAACCATTCTGGCCTTTGCCGAAGGCAGGGTAAACAGTGTGGCCGATCAGGGCGACATCGATATCGTGCTAAAACGGTCAACCGACAGGGGAAAAACTTGGAGCAACATCATCAAGGTGAAGGACGACGGTAAGAATAGATGCCGCAACCAGGTGCCTATTTACCTGCCCGAAAGCAACCGCATATTGTTAGTTTCGTGCTGGGACTCTGAAGATGTGAAGGGTATACAGATCTGTGTTACCCACTCTGACGATGAGGGGCTGACCTGGTCGGCCGAGAAGAAAATCACCTCAAGCGTGATGTTCGACAACGACCGATGGTATGCCACCGGTCCCTGCCACGGTATCGTGAAACAGTTTGAGCCACACAAGGGACGCATCATCGTGCCCTGCAACCACCATCTGAAAAATCAGCCACAAGGACGTTCGCACGTCATCTATTCGGATGATGGCGGTGAAACCTGGCATATAGGAGGTATTGTAGACAAGTTCAACACCAATGAAAGTTCTGTGACCGAGCTGAGCAACGGAAATCTACTGCTTGACATGCGAAATCAGGACGCCAAGTCGCAGAACAACAAGCGCTACCGCATTCATGCCATCAGCACCGACGGTGGAGAAAGTTGGGGACCTTCCTATCAGTCTACACTCCTCGACCCCATTTGTCAGGGTTCAATCCTCTATGCCGGCACGGGAGACAACGGAATGGGACGCATCCTCTTCTCAAATCCCAACAGCATAACCAGACGCAACAACAACACATTGCAGATGAGCGAGGATGATGGAAAGACTTGGACAAAATCGTTTTCATATACAGGCTCAGATTTCGGAGGCTATTCAGACATCTCCATGTTTCCCGAAGGAACGGTCGGCGTACTCTATGAATTTGGTTTTAAGAACATCGGAGGCATTGCCTTCCAGGAAGTAAATCTGTCACAACTGAAATAATTTTGCAACAACTTTTAATGACGATAATATGAAAATATCAATAAAAACAGCAATCGGCCTGTTTGTCTCTCTCACGATGTTTGCCTCGTGTAAAGATGAGGAGCAGACAATACTCAATGCCGACTTCAGTGCCAGCAAGGTAGAAGTGACAGCGGGTGAGAAAGTAATGTTCAAGGACCAGTCGACTGGCAATCCTGCCCGATGGAACTGGGTGTTCGAAGGAGGAACACCAGCCATATCGCAGTTGTTCAGTCCGGAAATCATCTACGAAAAACCTGGCGTATATACGGTGACTCTCACCGTAGGTCGCTCTGACGACAGCAGCATGGTTGAACGGAAGCAATACATTACCGTGGACTATCCCAAGCAAATGACGGCCGACTTCACAGCCGACAAGACCGTTGCTATGAATGATGAAATGATTCAGTTCACCGACCTCACTACTGGTTATCCCTCGGCTTGGAAATGGACCTTCATGTCCGACAAGGGAACAGTGGTGACATCAGCAGAACAAAACCCGCTACTGAAATTCGAGCCTGGGCTCTATACCGTAAAACTGGAGGCAAGCAACCCAAAGGCTTCCAACTCAATAGAGAAAACTGATTTTCTGAATGTCATCGACAAAAATGCCGTATCAGCTAATTTCACCGCCGACCACAGAATGATAGTGGAGGGCAACAGTGTAAAATTCACTGACATTAGCCTCGGAAGGGCAACGCAGTGGAACTGGACCTTTGAGGGAGGAAGTCCGGCAACCTCGTCGGCACAGTCGCCTACTGTTACCTTCAAGAACGCTGGACGATACAAAGTTCAGCTCACAGCATCGAATGAGGTAAACTCATCAACAGCAACCCAAGAAGGCTATATCGTCGTGCTTCCAGCCAAGGATCTCGTAGCCTTCTATCCTTTCGATGGTGACGGCAAGGACGTGGGTCCAAACGGCATTCATTCGCAGATTCTGAAGAAGGGTGACAATGTCAATGTCAATTTCAATGCGCCATCAAGAAAGGAAGGAACGAATTCGGCTGAATTCCAGAACGTGAGCAATGATCGCTATGCCATTCTCTCACTACCTGACAATAGTTTACTAAACTTCCAGGCCAAACCAGTTACAACTGCTTTCTGGGTGAAGACTTCCAATAAAACAGCCTCCAAAATGGGTGTATTCCAACAGGGTTCAGGACCAAACGCAAGTCCGGACGGCAAGAACAAGCAGACCTGGTTCAGATTTCAGAAGGACAGTCCTTATCTGAGATATGTTGTTGAGTACAGCAAAAAGTCAGGCAACTGGACCGATTACAAGGCTCATCCAATGACAGACGGGCAGTGGCATCATTACGTCTGTGTACACAGTAATGGCAGTACCTATCTCTATATAGACGGCGTAAAAGTATCTGAGGCACTAAATAAGGGTTTGAAGGAAATCGATGCCAAGCCTTATTACATTGGTGCGATGTATCGTGGAGCAGAAACAAACCGATTGTTCGAAAACTTCTTAGACGGATGTATTGACGACTATGTCATCTACAGTCGCGCCCTGAGTGCTGCTGAGATAAGGGCCTTATACGATTCTATGAAATAAAGCAAATAGCAAACTGAAAAATAGGCAAATATTTTTTTAGTCAGCCATTACACAGGGTATGCCTGCAAACTGTCAGGCATACCCCTTTTTAATGTTACGCAGCTTTGTAATTATCCAATATTAACAGCCTTTGTATGCTTTTCCATCTTTACTATCTTTGCCTGAAAAACTTATATTTGTACTCAACGAAACAAATGTTTTTCGGGGCTGTTGCACTCCTGTAGACATGCGTCAGGGAATTCTTCGCCTGTTCCAATTGGTACGCAGCAATAATTTCAATTCTTCTGATGCTATTGTCTACGTTTTCTATTATCGATCCCGTAATCGAATCAAGTTGCTTCACTGGGAGCGCTGTGATTTTGTCATCTATCACAAGCAGATGGAATAGGACTGCTTGAGTCCTAATATCAAACGAGCGAGAGCTTGATTTTATGAACTTAGCTGGGACGAATTGGCACTCTATATAGAAGGAATAAACCCTATTTGTATATGCAGGACGGACGCTTCAACATAGACAACAACCTCATGGAACAGGCCATCAGGCCCATCACGCTTGGAAGAAAAAAAACTACCTGTTCTGCGGTAACAAAGAGGGAGCAGAGAACTATTCTATCTTCTATACCTTCATGGTGTGTTGCAGGGAAGTAAACATAGAGCCATATAGGTGGAGGAAGGAAGTATTTTCAAAGCCCCTGCCAGACATGACGGAGGGCGAACTCACGAAAATGCTACCTTCAAACTTCAAATAATAAATAACCCTTATATGCTGCCAGACATATAAGGGTTATTTGTTAGTGTGAAAGTTGGCAAATATTGGATTATTACGAAAAACAGAACTGAATGTCCAAAAGCGAATCCTTACAACGTGCCAATCTACACTTTAACAACACTAAAAGAACGCAGAAGAGAGATATAGAGATAAATTAACAAAAAAACACTACCTACTTATAGGTATTCAAAATAAAAAGATGTATCTTTGCATGGTTAAAAGTAGGTATCTACCAAGACTATTATACAAAAACATTATTGAATACTTAAAAGTTAACATCTATGGCTTACGTAATTGGAAACGATTGTATCGCATGCGGTACATGTATCGATGAGTGCCCAGTAGGCGCCATCTCTGAAGGCGACATTTATTCTATTGATCCTGAAGCTTGCACAGAGTGCGGAACTTGTGCAGAGGTATGCCCTAACGAGGCTATTTCTCTTCCGGAATAAAAACATGGAATGAACGAAAGTCACAACCCGGTGACACATGAAAGGTAAATCTGAAAAAGATTGAACAACTCACTAGGGTTGAAAGTTTAAGAGGCTGTTTTGCAAGTCAAAACAGCCTCTTATTATTTGATGTTTCCTGTACTAGGTCTGTATTTTGAATAAACTAATGTTGGATGGTTACCAAGTAACAGTTATTTGCTACCAGACACATAAGGATTATTTGTATTGTCAAAGGCGGCAAATATTGGATGATCACAATAAACTAATAATGGAGCATCCAAACAAAAAGAGGATGAAATGTGATTTCACCCTCCTTAACTTATTCGTTTATTTATTGATTATTTCATATTCAAAGCTTGCTTGGCTGTTTCGTTCTCTGGATCCAACTCCAAAACTTTCTTCCAATAGCCGTCGGCTGTTGATTTATCTTCCTTGAGCAAGTAGTAGTAACCCAAGTATCTGTAAGCCTCGATTAAACGAGTATTATCCACATTATCACGATCAGTCTTTTGGCTCAAAGAGCTGGCCAGTGCCTCATAGAATGGTTTGGCCAATCCTTCCTTTGTTTCGGGATCCAGATTAGAATTTACACGTGCACGCAAGAAATTAGCGAAATCAATGTTGGCTGGGAATTTCTCACCCAACTGCTTGTACACCTCATCTGCTTTCAGATAGGTAGCTTTCTGCTCTTCACCAGTCTGACTTGCTGCCATGGTGGTGTAGATTGAGCCTAATCCTGCCAAATCTGTTGCAGTAGGTTCTTTGACATTAATCAGATATTCTTCGTAATAAGTAATGGCATTGGCATAATCGCCCTTAGCCAAATAAGCATCAGAGAGACTTTTCTTGTTGCTGTTGGCCAAATCCTTATTATCAGCATTGGCACTCATGGCTTTCTTGAACATATCAATGGCGTTGTCATTCTGCTTATTGGCTAGATATGCCTGACCATAATAAGTATAGTCGTATCCAGAAATCTTCGCACTATCAGAAGCATTGAAAAGGCGGTCAGCATATTTCAGGGCCTCTTCAACTTTACCTTCGTCAGTGTAGTTATAGAATGCCAGACGGTTCCAAGCTGCGTTGCGTGGATTCTTATTGAGTCCATAAAGGGCCATATCCAAACTCTTCTGACGCTTTTGCGACAGGTAACCTGCCATGGCGTAATTGGTGATATCTACATCTTCGAGCTTGCTCTTGTCTACTTTCTCGTATGCTTGCATACTCTTGTCAAGCATATTGGAGTTGTAATAAATTCGGCCAGCGAGCGCATCAACCGCAATGTCAGGACGCTGTGCACGAAGCTCATTGAGATTTGCTACAGCCTCTTCGGGGCTACGACCACGGAGGATATTGGCATACTTGAAGTAGGCATCTGGGTTTTTGGGATCAAAATATTTTGCCTGCTGATACCATCCTGCTGCGGCACCGCCATCGTCTTTGGCTACTTCAACATCACCAGCCAAAATGTAAGCAGGAGCATACTTCTTATCACGAGCCATGGCCAATTCAGCATACTTCATTGCTAATTCCGTATTTTTCTGATCCAAAAACGCATGGCCAATGCCCACTAGCACTGCTGGATTCTTTTTGTTTGCTTTGACGATATCCTTCAGTGCCTTTTCGACAGTCTGAGGACTTGTTGACTTGATAATCTGAGTCGCTTGTTTGATGGCTACATCATTCTGCGCCATTGATGGAGCTGAAAAACCTAGTAACAAGGCTCCAATCAGTAAATATTTAATTGCTTTCATAATCTTCTACTTTCTTTGGTTTTGTTGATAATTCAACGCTCCTCACGTTTTGTTTGTCAGTTTTTTCGCTCCAAAAGTACATTTTTATTCTGAAACACGGACGTTTCGTATAGTTAAATTTCCATAAGCGGGCAGCAATCCTGACCTTAGAATTATTTTCTGGCCCTTGTCTTGCGAGATAATAAAATTGGAAAATCCTGTGGGTAGGCCCATGTGAGTATCATTCAATAGAATGTATAAAGTACGCACCAAAGGATAATTGGCATTGTAGAAGTAGTACTGATAAGGCTTCCAACTGTTTTGCACATTGGCCACCGGAATTGAAGAAACAGCCATCGGCCGTATTTCTTTCTTGAAAGTAAGGTTGGTGCTATCTCGCTTATCATTGAGCCAATTGCTTCCAATAATGCCAATGGCGCCCTTGTTTTCTTCTACATATTTAATAACCTCTTCTGTCTTTTTAACTGCGGCTACATTTTTATTCGCGATAGGCTTTCCTCCGAGGATGGAATCTTCAACGTAGTGCACGGCAGAAGAGTTAGGATTGTCAAATACTACCGTGATGTCTCCAATCTTGGAATGGGGATAGATTTGACTCCATTTAGTGATTTCTCCGTTAAATATTTTTCTTATATTGTCAACACTGATACAAGAATCTGTGTTGTTTATATTCTGAACCAAAGCAAGTCCATCATAAGCAAACTTGATAGAGCGAGGGAACTGTTTGTTTGCTTTCAAACTTTCCAACTCGTCTTTTGTAAAATCACGCGATGTTATTGCCATGAACACTTCTCCCTTGAGAAGTTTGTTAATGGCGTCTGACTCGTTCGTATAGATGGGAGTCAGCTTAGCCTCTGGATAAGTAAACTCGAAGAGCTCGCGCTCCTCTTCGATAACAGGACTAAAACTTTCGTCAGAAGCAAAAGTTATTGCTCCTGACGAATAAGTATCTGTTCTGCCATCTTTTGACTTCTTGTTTTGGCAAGAAGCCAAAAGAGAAGCAGAGAGTGTTAATCCTACGATGATGTAAGATAATTTACAATTCATATTATTGCAATTTGAACGAAACAGGCACGTTGTATTTCACACGTACGGCTGAGCCATTTTGCTTACCAGGAATCCAACTAGGCATGCTCTTTACAACACGAGCTGCTTCCTTATCCAATGATGGGTCTACTGAACGAACTACTTTAACGTCTGTGATATGTCCATCTTTCTCTACAACGAAAGAAACAACCACACGTCCCTGCACTCCATTTTCTTGTGCCACTACAGGATACTTAACGTTTTCGCTCAAATACTTCATCAAGGCAGAAGGACCACCAGGGAATGATGGCATCTGCTCAACGACATCGAATACCTTGTTCTCAACTTCCGGTTTTGGCTCTGGCTGAGCCACTGCTTCTTTAAGTTTCAATACTTCACCACCCTTGTCGTCATTACCTTTAACGTCAATGGCGCCGATAGCGGTTTTCGTATTCATCAATTCATCTTGAGTTTTCAATTCTTCTTCAGGTTTCACCTCGTTGTCCTTCTTGATGACAGGTGCGGTAAACTTGATAGAACTCTTTACTCGCTCAACAACCTTTTCAGGTTCAACTTGAATTTTCTTTTGTTGTTTTACTTCGGCCTTTTTCTTAGGCTGTTCCAACTTAGAAAGTTCAACTACCTCTGTCATGGCTGCTCTCTTTCTGGCTTCTGCGTCAGCGGCCTTCTTTAAAGAAAGACCGATTTGACACAACAACACTAATGCGACTACAGCAATGATAGAGATAACATTTCTCTTACCAGTACCTTTTCTTAGCTGATAGGCACCGTAAGCCTGGTTACGACCGGCAAAAACGAGGTCGGTCCATTCACCAGAGATCAAATCAATTTTTGACATTGTTTCTCTTTTTTAATAGTTAATACTTTGTTCTCTTACTCAACGCCCTTTGCTTTCAACAACTTTTCGTCGTCAGGGGAAATCTTGTCGAGAACGTATTTAGCTATGCTGCAAATCTGCATCTCGTCGAGAGCATCAATAACATTCTGTGCTAACGCTTTATCCGTTGCCTTAATAATGACCGTCATTGTCTGAATCTTCTGACCACCAATTTCACCGGCTTTGATTTTAGACAATTCCGCCTTATATACGGAGTCGGGCATTTGATCTTTCTTCTGGTCAAGCTCGGCCTTGGCCTTCATCACCTGTAGCACGGGTTGTGTGTTGTCCTCGGTCACGTGCTGCATAAAGACCTTGCGGATTCCATCTTTACCCCAAGTAGTCTCCTTGAGGGTTGAAGGATCGTCGTACTTAGGCAAACCTGCCGTGTAGAAGATCTTGTTGTTCCCAGCCACATAAACGGTAATCGTATATGAAGCCTTTGTTACCGACTTGTCTTGATCAGTAATGTTCTTATCGTTACTAGGCATACTCAACTCCATCGTTTGTGGTTTGGCCAATGAAGTACAGAGCATGAAGAAAGTAATAAGAAGCATCATCATATCCACCATAGGCGTAAAGTCTACGCGAACATTGATTTTCTTCTGCTTACTTGTATCTTTTGATTTTGCCATACTTATTTATCCTCCCCCGTTTTTAATGTAGTGATAAGGTAATAACGGTTCTGATTCATATCCTGAAGTTCAGACATCACCTTCTTCATATTAGCATAAGGTGTCTTCGCATCAACCTTGATAGCTATCTTAATGTCTTCATTGACATTCAGAGCTTCGGTTACCCAGTGTTGGAATTCACTTTTTCCACCATCGATAGAATCCAAAGGAACCCCAGCTTCAGCGCTGGTAATTACCTCTGTCATCTTCTCAGTAGGCAAACCCAAGTAGCCTTTCAAGTTGTCCAAAGGAACGCCCCACATTGGGTCGGTCTGGAACTTCTTCATTTCAGCATCAGTCAGTCCGAGGCTGCCTGTCTCATTCATTCCCTGAATGAGCGAAAGCAAGTCGTTCTGATTATCCATACTCATAAACACCCTGCCCTTGTCATTGACAAGAATGTTTAGCACGTCGTTTTCTGGAACCTTGATCTCAGAGACAGACGATGGCTGGTTTACTTTCACTGGCTCGTTCTTAACGAATGTTGAGGTCAACATAAAGAACGTCAGCAACAGCACCATCACGTCCGACATAGGAGTCATGTCGATCCAGATGTCATGTTTCTTAATTTTTAACTTACCCATAACTGAATAATTTTAAAAGGGTTAGCTAAAATTAAGCTTCTGGATGCTTTTCTTCGAATGTGTGAGCGATTGTGTAACCAATCTCGTCCATTGCAAATGTTAACTTGTCAATCTTGTTAGTGAAGTAGTTGTAAGAAACTACAGAGAACCAAGATGTAGCAATACCAGAAGCTGTATTAACCAAGGCCTCAGAAATACCAGTAGAAAGTGCCATAGAGTCAGCACCACCACCAGCTGCCAAAGCTGCGAACGAACGAATCATACCAAGCACGGTACCGAACAAAGCAGTAAGTGTACCCAATGTTACGATCGTAGCGATAATCGGCAAGTTCATCGTCATGGTAGGCATTTCAAGTGCGGTAGCCTCATCATGTGAGTTCTGAATGGTAGCCACTTTCTCCTTCAACTTGATATTTGTTGTTTCCATCTCTCTGTAAGACTTCAAATCAGCTAATACCACGTTAGCTACAGAACCACCCTGCTTGTGGCAAAGCTCTTCTGCCTTGGCGATGTCACCATTTCTCAGAGCTGCCTTTACGTTTTCTGTGAATTTGGTCACGCTACCCTTACCTGAGCAAGCGCTGATAGCAATCCAACGCTCAACAGACATTGCAATTACGGTACACAACAAACCAAAGATAATAGGTACAACCCATCCACCTTTGTACACGGTGCCCAACATATTCAAAGGATGACCTTCACGATCGCCGTTAGCGAAGTTAGCAGGATCACCAAGAATAAAGTTGTAGAATGCCCATCCTACAACGAATGCCAAGATAATGATAATAAACGCATGTCTAACGCCCTGAAAGCCCTTAGACTTCTTTTGAGGGGCTGCTTTTGTTGTTGCCATAATTTAAAATTTTAATTTTTGGTTATTAATAATTTAAGTTGTTAATATTCTTAATCGTTTTTCAAGATTCTCACTATTCTTATTTCAAAAAGGAGAATTTTTTGGGTTTAACATCGCAAAGATATATAATTTATAGATAAATCTTTGTGAAATTAAGAAGTTTTAACGAGTGATTTTTTGCTTTTTCTTGCAATTTATCTCCGTTTGGCCCTTCTTTATTTCAATTTTGCGAGAGCATCTTTCATTCTCCTGAGTGCTTCCCGAATGTTTTCATCGCTGGTGGCATAGCTCATGCGTATGCACTCGGAATCGCCAAAGGCATCACCGCCCACAGTTGCAACGTGGCCTGATTCAAGCAGATACATAGCCAGGTCGGTAGCACTGTTGATGGTATGCTGGCCATCACTCTTACCAAAATAGCTGCTGCACTTGGGGAACAGATAGAAAGCTCCTTGTGGTTCATTCACCTCAAACCCGTCAATCTCTTTTGCCAACCGCACAATCAAGTCTCTTCTGCGTTGAAAAGCCTGACGCATCTCCTCCACACACGTTTGCTCTGTGACATAAGCTGCGAGCGCGGCACGCTGACTCACCGAGCACGGTCCGCTGGTGTATTGTCCTTGCAGCTTGTTACAGCCCTTCACAATCCACTCGGGAGCGGCGATGTAGCCTATTCTCCAGCCTGTCATGGCATACGCCTTTGAAACGCCATTGACGAGAATGGTACGTTCCTTCATGCCGGGAAACTGTGCGATGCTCTCGTGTTGACCGATGTAGTTGATGTGCTCGTATATTTCATCAGCCAGCACAAACACGTCTTCATGCCTTTTGATGACGTTGGCTAATTGCTCCAGTTCCTCCTTCGAGTATACACTTCCGGTAGGATTACTGGGTGAGCAAAGTATCAACATGCGCGTCTTCGGCGTGATGGCAGCTTCCAACTGCTCGGGCGTCATCTTGAAGTTCTGTTCAAAAC
>ERZ1673752.2115-NODE-2115-length-23736-cov-9.104007_pt1 | contig 23736 bp, 16 predicted proteins | sample MGYA00580195_ERZ1673752 | MGnify/ENA primary metagenome ERZ1673752 (study PRJEB41218, sample SAMN15661744) | gut metagenome | host: Homo sapiens | place: Canada: London | collected 2015-08-20/2019-03-30 | study: EMG produced TPA metagenomics assembly of...
AGTTTTTCTCCCTTCGCAATTTTGGCGATAGTGCGCGAGGAGATTTTCAGGATTGAAGTCAGCTCAGATTTCTTCAAGCCCCGCTCTAGCAGTTTCTGATTGAGTCCCTCGTAGTCATACACGGCAAACACCCCCAAATCTTTACTTATTACAGCAAGAAATTAGAAAAAAGTAAAGATTTTAAGGAAGTGAAGTAAAGGTGCGGGTCTATGTTATGTTCTGGCGGTCGAAAATGATTTTCATGCTAGGGAGTCCAGAAAATGTGCCGCCTGGTTTGCGTCCTCAAAAACTGCCCCATCTTCGGGATCTTTACCCTCGATAACTCTTTGCGCGTGTGCCAGGGCGCGAGCTGCCAAAGCATTAGGTGCTGGGCGGCGCGGGGTAGAGTAAACCCGTTTTTTTCGCGCCCGGGGGTTTCCCATTGGGTACTGGGCGGCGTGGGGCAGAGGCTAGGGTGTCCCACTGAGTGGAGGCAAGGCGGCGTTCGCTGCCGCTAATCAGGTCAGAAAAATTTGGTGGCGAGTACCAAAGATGACGGCAAGGTAGCCCGATGGTGAGCTTACGGCTTCTAATGTCAGGCTAGTACGGGTGGAGTTAGCAACGGTGATGCTGTTGTATCGATAGCTTATAAATTTATTAACGCAGTTAGGAGAGGGTGATTGCAAGGATAAGGCTTATCCTTACAAAACTTGCTGGTGGAGATAAGGATAAACATTAGGATTTCGCTGCGCGTGTGGGCTGGGCAGGAACCTGTAAGGCCGGTTTTCAAAACCTTCGGTAAAGCCTCTTTGAGCTGGCGCTAGACTTTAGCCATGACAAAAGATGAATGTTCCCCGCAATCTTTGTCCGAAACACCGCAGGAGCCAGGAAAAGCGCTTCCTGAGCCGGGCCCCAGTACGCGTATCACAGCATTGGACGGGATGCGAGCCTTAGCAATAGTGGCGGTAGTCCTCTATCACCTGCGCCCCAGCGTGTTACCTGGCGGGTTTATCGGGGTGACCGCATTTTTTGTACTCTCCGGTTTCTTGATTACTCGCTCCGTTGCCGGCGCCCTCGATATGGGAACTTTTTCTTACTGGCGCTATTTGTTGCGGCGTTTTTGGCGGCTATTTTTCCCGGTAGTTATCACTATTGCGCTTAGTGCTGCCCTGACCTATCTCTTCGCGCCCAGCCTGCTGTTAAAAGTGCAAAGTGACTGCCTGCCGGCGACTTTATTTGTGAGCAACTGGTTTTATATTTTCCGCAACGTTCCCTATTTCGCGGCGGCAGGGCTGCCTTCCCCGCTCACCCACCTGTGGTTCCTGGGAGTGCTCGCGCAGTTCTATGTGGTCTGGCCACTGATTGTTTACCTGCTGCTGAAAGTGAGGCGGGCAGCGCCGGCGATTACCGCGCTCTTGATTTTGGTGTCCGCGGCAGCGATGGCGATCTTTTGGATGGCGGGAGAGGACGTAACCCACGCCTACTACGGGCTGGATACTCGCGCCGCAGAACTGCTGGTGGGGGCGTTCTTAGCGTTTATCTTCCCCCGGGTTTCCTTGCCAGGTTCCGGGTTCGCTGCTAAAACTACGGGCAGGGGAGGCACGCTACTGCAGGTGTTGGCAGCCGGGAGCCTCGGGGCGTTACTAGTTTTCGCTATCTGGGGCAGCGGGGAGATGCCGGCTATGTACCTCGGCGGGTTCCTGCTGGCGGCAATCCTCAGTGCGTTAATAATCAGGGCGGGTGTTTTAGAGGAGGCGGTGATTTCGAAACTGCTAAGTAACCCGGTTTTTAACTACCTCGGTTCGCGCTCCTTCGCCCTCTACCTGGTGCATTTCCCGATCCTGTTAATGCTGAATCCGGCTACCCGCACGGTTCCGCCCTCCTGGTGGCAGCAACTTTTGCAGCTGATGACGGTGGCCGTTTCGGCAGAAGTTTTCTACCACCTGGCAGAAGCACCCGCCACTTTGCTGAGTTCCCTGTGGAAAACACCGGGGGAGAAGAAAGTCGCGAAACTAAAGGCTCAGAGCCGGTTGCGCAAGCTGCAGCTTACGGTGTTTGCAGTGCTCTCGGCGCTTTCGCTGGTAGTAACCGGGATCTTGGCGTTTTACCCCGCCAACTGGGAGCAGCTAGCTAAAAACCGGGCGGTGCAATTGCGTCCCGAACTTGCCGCTATTGCCGCCCCCTCCCCGCAGGTAGAGAACCATACAGTTAAAGACGAGGACGAGAAAGACAAGGCGCAAGAAAAACCGGAAGAAGAGCCCAAGGGGATAAAACCGGTGGCCAAGAAGGTTCCCAATAACTTGGATACCACCGGGTGGCAGATCGATCCCGCCACCGGCACCTGTAACGCCGATGTGCTGATTACTGGGGATTCGGTAACTGACGAGGCTACCCCGGCGATTAAGAAAGTGTTGCCAAATGCGGTAGTCGATGGGAAAACTAGTCGCCAGATCCAGCGCGGCCCGGAGGTGTTCGCTAGATACAAGAATCAGGGGATTCGACCTCGGGTCTTGGTGTATGCCTTAGGTAGTAATGGGGTGTTGTACGGCGACCGGCTGGTGCAAAACCTGATCGACACCGCCGAAGGTAGACCCATGTTCCTGGTTACTATCCGCGATCCTAATCCTTTGCAAGATATCAATAACGAAATATTGAACCGTCTGGCAAACACAAATCCGAATGTAGGGATTATTGACTGGTGGGCGGCCAGCGAAGGGCATCGAGAATACCTGGTAGATGATGGCACCCATCCCACCAATACCGGAGCCGCAGTGATAGCCAACCTCTACAAACAAGCCCTGTGTGGGCAGTAGGGAATTCGGTTAGCTAGCGGAGTGGCTCAAATATTTCGGTGTGCCACACAGAGAACACGTGAGGTGTCCCTACCGGTTGAAGTAATGGTCATAAAAGGGTAAGGCAAATAGGAATTACTCGAATTTTTCGATTAGTTTGGCAAAGGTGATTGTGTATTAAGCGACGTATTTGCAGGAACCGTTATGTCTAATACTTAGAAGGCTACGGTTGTGCAAATTCCCCGGGTAGTGTGCTACCCGGATGATCCAAAAAAGATTGTTCCGTCTGCGGGTCTCATCCCGCCGATTACCAGTTGAGCTTTACCAACTGCTTTCGGGGGGGGGCACTGTTAATGGAGATGAGGACGGGGTGGATGAAAAAACCTGTTTTAATGCCGGTTGCTTAATAATCGTATTGAGCTTCGTGGCCGTAAGTGGCAGGGTTGTTATCCAAATATCGATGTCATCACGTTCTATCCGACAAAAACAGTTGAGCCAGCAGGGCCTAGTCCGTCTCAGCCAGGCAATCCCGCAGCGCCTAATTCGGTCTACCCCGGCAACGCTGCGGTGCCTAACAAGCCTCAGTCTGGTAAAATAACATCTCCAAAGCCAACGGTGATGCCAGACAGCTCTTTTCAATATAATAAAACCATGATTTGGACAGGACTAGGGGTAGTGCCGGTAATTTCATTGGGAGTTCTACTGACGGAATTTGGAATGCTCCTATTGGGGAAGCATTTAAATAAAATTAAGTAGTATAGGTAACTAGCCTTAATGGTAATCTGGATGACCTACAAGGTTGTATACCGTTTGTTTTAGTCTCATTGCGTAAATAGTTCCATAAACCGTTTTACGAGACTCTCGGATCAACAGCTTATGGTCTGGACACAAGTATTAAAACCAGAGTTAGTTCGGGAATTACCAAGCGGATAAAACCAATACAAGTTAGTGAAAAATCCGGGCACTTCTAACGGTTTCATGTTACCCTTAACATGACGACGCAGTCAGCTGCTTATGCATAGAGGATTTTTGAAGGGGATAAATATGGAAAATCAAAATGTGCTTCCCAATTACGATAAGTTAAAGGTGTTGTTTTTGGTTGGTAGCCAGGAACTATACGGTGAGGAAACTTTGCGACAAGTGCGTGACCAGTCGCAAGAAATCTGCGAGGTTCTGAACGAATCTGGCGATTTACCACTCAAGGTTGAGGGACACCCCATACTGGTAGATAGTAACTCGATGGCACAAGCTATCAGTGATGCGAATGAGGCTGAGGATGTTGTCGGAGTTATTGCATGGATGCACACTTTCTCGCCAGCGAAGATGTGGATTCGCGGGCTTAAGCTCCTGCGTAAACCGTTATTGCATTTCCATACGCAGCACAATGTGAAGCTTCCGTATTCAACTATTGATTTTGACTTCATGAACCTTAATCAATCGGCTCATGGTGATCGCGAATTTGCGTATATCTTGACCCGGATGGGTGTCCGTCGGAAAACAGTCATTGGGCATGCTAGTGATTCTCGACCGCGCAATGAGATAGCTAATTGGATGCGCGCTGCAGTCGGTATTCATTGCGCAAATGGGATGAAAGTTGTTCGTTTCGGCGACAATATGCGGCAAGTTGCTGTTACTGAGGGCGATAAAACTGCTATCGAATCGGTTCTAGGGGTATCGGTCAATACCTGGGGAGTCAATGATTTGGTCGAGTGCGTCGATGCAGTAAGCGAGAAACAGATAGTCGAACTGCTGGACGTTTACGATACGACTTATGAAGTCGCTCCGGAGTTAGCGAAATCTGGTGAACGGCGAGAATCGCTCCGCGATTCTGCACGCATTGAGTTGGGAATTCGAGCCTTCCTTGAGCAAGGTGGATTTAGGGCATTTACCGATACGTTCGAGGATCTTGGCGGGCTTAAACAGCTACCTGGTATAGCTGTCCAGCGTTTGATGGCCGATGGATATGGGTTCGGCGCAGAAGGAGACTGGAAGACAGCTATTCTGGTGCATCTTGCCGCTGCTATGGGTGTGGGTTTGCCTGGTGGCGCTTCGCTTATGGAGGACTATACCTATGACTTGACGCCCGGGGAGGAAGTTGGTCTGGGCGCACACATGTTAGAGGTCAATCCGGCGTTGTACAGCGGTCAGGCATCTCTGGAGATCTACAAACTCGATATTGGTGGTCGCCAAGACCCGTGCCGACTAGTATTCACTGCTGATGCCGGTCCTGGAACCGTAGCTGCGTTGTCAGATATGGGAGCTAGATTCAGGTTGATCGTTAATGAAATCAATCTGATCGACCCACCTGAAGATCTGCCTAAACTTCCTGTGGGGCGTGCCCTTTGGAAAGCTAAGCCCGACTTTGTTACAGCCACAAAGTGCTGGTTGACTACTGGTGCGGCGCATCATACCGTGCTTAGCAATCAACTTGATCCTGAGGTATGGGAAGACTTCGCACGTATTGCGGATGTTGAAATTGCTTTAATCGGTGAAGATACCAGTTTTGACCAATTCGAGCGACAACTCAGAGTTGAATCTTCTTTTAGGAACAATCCTTGCTAGTCGATATCTAGCTGCGTGTAAGATTGTATTAGTATTTTGCGGATCTACGGGGGTTGGTGACGGGGGAGGAGTTTGGTAGGACGAAAGACACCTAGCATACGGGACGTCGCGGATTTGGCGGGAGTATCCCATATGACGGTTTCGCGGGTTCTAAATAACAGTCCCAAATTGCGGCCGGAGACCAGAGAAAAAGTCAAGAAAGCCATTTCTGAACTGGGGTATGAGCCCAACATACTAGCGCGGTCTTTATCGTTAGGACACTCCCGGCAAATAGGGATATTGGTTCATGCCTATTCAGAGTATGGGCCGATGAGTATGCTGCGGTCAATGTATTCAGCGGCGCTTGAAGCCGGGTATCTTCCGGTTGTGTATATGCTTGAAAAAGGCACTACTGATGAAGCGCAGGAAGGGCTAAGTACTCTCGTTTCACGCCGGGTAGATGGGTTGGCTATAATCTTTCCGCAGATTACGGCTTTAGATTTCCTTAATACAGCTGAGTTGCCTAAGGTAAGCGTCCTGTTTAGCTCGGCTCCGCAGGATAGGATTCCAGATTGCCAAGCGCTACAAGTGTGCATTAACCAATATGGAGGTGCCCGCAAAGCAGTTCAGCATTTGATTGACCGGGGACATCGCAGGATTGCGCATATCGCGGGTCCTCAAGATTGGTTTGATGCCCAACAGCGTCTGGCTGCTTGGGAGGACGCTTTGAGTGAAGCTGGGCTAGATAAGACTCCTGAAATTTTAGGGGATTGGTCGGCGCAATCAGGATATGATGCTGCTGATCAGGTGGTGCAAATTCCTGGTGTAACGGCGGTGTTTTCCGCAAATGATCAGATGGCGTTGGGACTCATCCACGGGTTGAACGATAAAGGCTATAGAGTCCCAGAGGATATCTCGGTTCTGGGATTTGATGGACAGCCAGAATCGGGGCATTTTTTGCCGCCACTTACGACGGTAAAGCAGGATTTCTTGTCCTTGGGGCGTCTTGGAATGAAAGTTTTACTAAGCAATCTTAATAATAAGACTGCTGTTGCCCCTATCAGTACGGTTGAGCCGCGTCTATTTATTCGGTCTTCTGTGAGATCATTACCTTGATTATTGGCACCTTCTTTAGGCAAGGAGTACTGTCTCCTTGCCTAAAGAAAGCTTCATGTTGCCTCTCTGTTTAACTGTGCTTTACAGCTGCTTTCTGTATTTCCAGACCTTGGCGATAATGGGTAAGGAACTTGCGGAAGCCATCAGAATACTTGGGATCCGGGTCTAGTACGGCGAAATCATCAGCAGAAAACACTTCTGAAGATAGATAATCTTCTAAATTTTTATTTCCGGCAAGAGATGCAAACCGCGCCAGTACCGCAATTCCCCATGCTCCGCCGTTGCCTGCTGTTCGAGCGGCAGCTACGGGGGTGTCTAGCGCATTAGCAATTATTTGTTGAGCAGTATCTTTGGTTTTCAGAAGACCTCCGTGTGCCACAATAACGTCAATATTGACGCCCTCGTCAGATAATATGTTCATACCAATTTTCAAGGTAGCCAGGATTGAATACAGCTGAACCTGAATGAAGTTTGACAAGGTGAGATTGCTGTCAGGAGTTCGGTAAAATAGGGGTCTACCAGCAGAGAGCCCGGTAATAGGTTCCCCCGACAGATAATTGAAAAACATCAGTCCGCCGCCATCAGGATCTGCCTGAACAGAAGAGTTAATGAGGGCATCAAAGATTTGACCGGTGGATGGCTTAGCCCCGATGCTATTAGCGAAATCCCCGAATAATTTAGCCCATTCGTCTAGCTCGCTACCTCCATTATTGCAATGCACCATTGCCACGGTTCTACCCGTGGGGGTCGCGACGACATCTATCTCGGGGTGATGATCCTTCAAGGGATTTTCTAATACCACCATCTCAAAAATGGAGGTACCGATGCTGACGTTACCGGTTCTCACACCAACCGCATTCGTTGCAACCATCCCTGTCCCCGCATCACCCTCAGGCGGACAAAATATAGCCCCAGCCTGCAGTTTCCCAGAAGGGTCGAGCAGCCTCGCACCCTGATCGGTCAGTGTCCCTGCCACGGTACCGGCGCTAAGCGGCTCTGGTAAAATATCCGCAAGATTCCAATCAAAAGAATCACCAATTAGGTGTTGGAATTTGGACATCATAGAGCTGTCATAGTCCTTGGTATCCGGGTCTAGAGGGAACATGCCGCTGGCATCTCCTACACCAAGAACCAATCGACCTGTTAATAACCAATGGACGTATCCCGCTAAGGTGTTCAGATGGTGAATCCGCGTCACATGTTCTTCACCGTCGAGTATCGCTTGGTACAGATGCGCGATACTCCAACGCATTGGAATGTTAAAGTTGAACAACTTGCTGAGGCGGTCAGCGGCTTCTCCAGTGTTCGTATTCCTCCAAGTTCGGAAAGTAACCAACAGTTGATTATCCGCGTCAAAAGCCAAATAACCGTGCATCATAGCTGAAATGCCAATGCTGGTCAGTGCGCTAATTTCTGTATCATACTGATCTTTCACTTTTTGAGAAAGATCAGAATAGCAGTGCTGTAAACCAGACCTTATTTCGTCAATGGAGTAGCTCCAAAGACCATCTACCAATTGGTTTTGCCACACATGATTCCCGGTGGCAAGTATTTCATTGTCCTTGCCCAGTAAAACGGCCTTTATATTGGTTGAGCCGAACTCAATTCCTAAAACAGCCTCACCATTTGCTATAAGTTCTTTTGCAGTCATCTTTGACATCCTTTCTTGCTTCTTGTGATATGTTAACATAATTAATGTTCCCGGTAACAAACTTTATTAGGTAGGAATTGTGAAAATACGAAAACTTGATGGAATCTCTCCCACGCTCAGAAAAAGCATTGACCGTATCAAAGAGGAAATGTCGGAGCTGCATGCTGAGTTGCCAGAAAACAAGCTTGTGGTCTGGACTGCGGGAAACGTCTCAGGTAGGGTTCCCGGCGCCGACCTGATGGTAATTAAACCTTCAGGTGTGCGCTACGATGAGTTAACCCCAGAGGCTATGGTGGTCTGCGACCTAGAGGGCAACTTGCTCGAGGGGGATTATCAGCCCTCTTCTGATACAGCAGCCCATGCCTATGTTTATCGCCATATGCCGGAGATCGGAGGGGTCGTTCACACCCACTCCGATTATGCAACCGCCTGGGCAGCTGTACGCCGGCCCATACCATGCGTTCTGACAATGATGAGTGACGAATTCGGTGGTGAAATCCCAGTGGGGCCTTTCGCCTTGATTGGGGATGACTCTATCGGTAAAGGAATCGTGGAAACTCTTAAATCGAGCCGCTCTCCGGCGGTGCTTATGGCTAACCACGGCCCATTCACTGTCGGCAAAGACGCAAAAGCAGCGGTTAAAGCCGCGGTCATGCTGGAAGATGTGGCACGCACCGTCGCGATCGCTGAACAATTGGGCAAACTAAAACCAATCGCCCAGGAACACATCGACCATCTTTACGACCGCTACCAAAATGTATATGGTCAAGGCTAGCAAGGGTGGTATCGTGAGTTTCTTCTTAGTAGCGGGTGGGAATCACTGGCGTGTTGGACAGGCGGGCAGACACCCATAAAGCTTTGAGGGAAAACCAGAGGGTCTATATCTTTAGACTCTGCCTTTCCGCGGATATCAACTTTCACCACCCCCGTTTAACCGGGTGTTGCGTGATGTATCGGGCACTTGGGTGCAATCTGTAATCAGCTATGTCCGATTGTGGAGCTGCGTACCTTGACTCGTGGTGCAATTTTTATAACTCCCTTAGTAGGGCTTCCGTCAATAGCTTCGGCGAGTTTTCGTGCCGCTGTACGTCCGATGTCTTCTAAATTCATATCAATACTGGTCAGTGGGGGACGGGATTCTTCAACAAGAATTGAGCGGTTATCATGTCCCATGACTGCTACGTCTTCAGGGACATTCTTACCGACATCGCGAAATACGTCGAGCACTCCTCGTGCAATCTGATCATTTCCACATATGACACCATCAACGAGTTCATTACGACCAATGATAATCTTGGCTGCAGCCCGACCCCAACGCTCTGACCAAGTGCCGTATAGAACCTGTCTTCCGACCGGTTCCAGCCCTGAAGCAGCCAAACGGTCTCTTGCTCCATCTGCTCTCTCCGTTGCAGCCCCATAGGAAGGGTCGCCACCAATAATTGCTATTCTAGTGCGCCCAAGGCAAAGAAGATGTTCAACTGCAAGACGTCCCGCTTCGAAGTTATCTGAAATTACCGAGCAGTCATCGGTGCTTGAAGAGGGAGCGTAGGCATACACTATTGGTACGGGAAGAAAACCGGCAGATGGTCGAGCGTCTGGGCGAGCACCCACGATGATAAGTCCGTCCACTCTACGTTCAATTAGGCGTGTAAGGTGATAACCTTCGCGCATGGAATCTCCTCTTGCATCGCAGAGGAGAACGGATAATTTGTTGAGGCCGAACGCGTCTTCTGCTCCCATAAGCAGGGGAATTGAAAATCTACCTTCAAGGTCGTGAGTTACGAGACCGACTGTTCCGGATTTTCCTTCTAACAGCGACTTGGCCAAAGTGTTAGGCACGAAACCCAGTTGAGCTGCAACCTCTTGCACTTTGTTCCTCGTATGCTCGGCAACGTCTTGACGACCATTTAAAGCCTTGGAGGCGGTCGCAATCGAAACGTGTGCGGCTTTGGCAACGTCAGCCAGTGTTATAGAATGGCTCATAGATGATGTGGACACCGGCATTAGTCGCTGAAACACCTGCACTTCCTTAAGTTGTTATTCTCGAACTCATCCTAACTTAAATGATCGAAAATATTTTGATTATTATTTCGTGTTACCAGTCTTGACTTTTGATAAAAGTTGTGTTTATCATAACGTAATCCTTTTCGAAAGTTTCGAAAAGGGTTTCAGGATTGTTCCCTTTGTTAGGGGATCTCAACGATGAGAGGACAATATGACACCGAAAATAACACACTTCGTCCGGTCTTTTGCTCTGCTTTCAGCATCGGCATTGATAGCTACTTCCCTAAGCGCTTGCGGTAGTGCAGGCCAATCAGGAAATGAGTCAGATTCAAGTTCAAAATCTTCGACTAAAGTTAGCTCAGTTGGCGTAGACGATGGCAGCAAACTCACCATGTGGACGCGCGCACCACTAGAAAAGCAAGCAAAGCAAGTAGTTAAGGCATATAACTCGTCGCACAAAAATCAAGTGCAGCTTGAGATACTTCCAAATGATGACGTTGAAGGTAAGGTTGGTGCCGCAGTTCAGTCCGACTCCCTGCCTGATATATTGGCTGGTGACGTAGTTCGCATACCCTACTGGGTTCGCCAGGGAATCTTTGCAGATTTGACTGATCAAATCGCTGCACTTCCCAATAAGGACAATCTTCAACAGGGGCATATCGAAGCTGGAACTTATGAAGATCATCAGTATACGCTGCCTTTCGTTACGGACATTTCTGTGATGGTATGGAATAAAGATCTGTACAAGAAAGCTGGCCTTGATCCTGAACAGGGACCCAAAAATATTAAAGATTTTACAAAACAAGCAAAAGCGGTTGCTGCGCTGAACGAAAAAGGTGTTTCTGGTACATACGTAGCGGGGCAGTCGGGTGGCGCTCTCGTGTTTACATTATTTCCTATGATGTGGGCGTCCGGAGCCGAAGTTCTCAATGCTGATGGAACGCAGGCTAAGGTTAACAATAAAGCAGCTAAAGCTGTTTATCGTGCATATCGAGAGTTAGCGCAGACTCCGCATGGTATCGGTGCCGGTTCGAAGGAAGAAACTGGAGCAACGTGGACTGCTCCCTTCCAAGACGGAAAAGTGGGTGTAATGACCTACCCGTATACAGCGGTTTCGAGTTTATTTGAATCTGCTCCCTTTGACGTCGGTGTTGCAGGTATTCCAGGTATTGACGGCGGTCAGTCAACGTTCCTAGGCGGAGATGCTATCGGCGTGAGTAAGTCATCCAAAAAGGTTGCCCAGGCGTGGAACTTCCTGGCATGGCTCATGTCTGATGAGGCTCAAAAGACTGTTTTTGCTGACAATAACGACACCGCATCCTCCTTGAAAGTCCTCGAAACGGGTTATGAAGACGCGGATGCTCGTACCAAAATAGCCAATGCAACCATCAAAGATGGTCGAACTCCGGTTGCGGGAACCTTTAATGAGGCTTTTAACGCGGCTGGAAGTCCGTGGCAATTGCTGATTCAAAATGCGATCTGGTCCGATGGGTCAAAAGTTGATGACCTCAACGAGCAGATTACGTCGGTACTCCAACAGTAACAACAACAGACTGAAGTAATGGGGTCTTGCGGCGTGCCTAATGTAGTAGGACGCGCCTCAAGACCCCGGGATACCAATAGTGCAAGGAAGTATTTCGATGAAAATGCAGAAACGCTCGTCGCTTGTTGCTAGTCACGAAGAATACCGTCATGAGAAACAAGGTTCACGGAGAAAAGTACAGGCCAGCAGTTCGAAGCGGATCAATATTCTTGGCTGGCTTTATGCAATGCCTACTGCCTTTTTCCTTATCTTTCTATTTGCAGTGCCTATCGTGTTGGTCGTTATCATGGCATTTTCCAAATGGACTCTTCTTGGGGGCAATAATGGCTTTGCGGGAACCAGTAATTTTGAAAAAGTTTTTTCGGATCCTCTTTTAGCTCAATCAACCCTTTTTACCCTAAAATATACAGTTCTTACGACTCTAATCTTGATGCCAATCGCTCTTATTTTGGCTCTGATAGTCCAAGAATCACGGCGCTGGAATAACTTTCTACGAACTGCAATCCTTGTTCCTTCGGCCTTAGGTATTGCCTCTGCATCGCTACTGTTCTACGCTCTCTATTCTCCCCAGGTTGGACCGATTAATAGTTGGCTTTCCAAACTTGGGTTTATGGATCAAAATTCATCGATTCTGGGCACGCCAGATGGAGCGTTATGGGCGACGGTGTTCCTGGTAGTCTGGCGTTTCTCAGGTTATTACATGATTTTAACTATGGTTGGCTTGCAAGCAATACCCACTGATGTTTACGAAGCGGCCATGATCGACGGTGCCGGTCGTTGGAAGACTTTCTGTTCAATTACACTTCCACTGCTGAAGCCTACGATTGCGATGACCATGATTATGTCTATCACGGGCTCGTTACTGGCGTTTGACCAATTTTTCATCCTCACTAAGGGTGGGCCGAATAACTCCACCCTGACCGTTGTGCAAATGATTTATAAGTATTCTTTTGAAACTAAGCGAGATTTGGGAATGGCAGCGGCTCTGTCCGTGTTAGTTCTGGTCGCTTTAGTAGTTATTAATTATGTTCAACTGCGCCTAATGAATGGTGATGATGGAGGGGAGGACTGACATGAATCGTCAAAATCGGTCACCAGTATTCTATGCGTGTACATTTCTACTTTCAATCGCGTTCATTTCCCCACTCGTTTGGGCATTGTACTCGTCTTTTGCGCCAGCTCCAGGGACAGCGCAAACTGATGGATTTGGACTCGGAAATTACAGGTCTCTGCTGAGCTATGGACGCGGGCTGCCGGTCTACCTATCCAACTCCTTAATTGTTTCGCTTGTGGCCGTCGTTTTAACGGTCATTGTTACAACAACTGCAGGTTACGCATTCGCTAGGTTCAATTTTAAAGGAAAGCAATTTCTTTTTATTCTTACCTTATCTGTAATGATGGTTCCTTACGCTGCGCTTCTTATTCCGCTGCTGGTATGGTTGTCACAAATTAATCTCAATAATTCTCTTGTCGGAGTCGGGCTGGTCTTAACACTGTTCCAACTGCCTCTGTGTGTCTTTATCATGCGAAATGCTTTTCTTGGATTGCCAAAAGAGCTTGAAGAAGCCGCGTATATTGACGGTTGTAACTCATTCTCGGCGTTTTGCCGCATATTGCTGCCATCCGTTGTTCCATCTGTGGTAACAGTTGCACTCTTCACCTACCTAGCGGCCTGGAATGACTTTATGGTGTCGTTGTATTTAGTGTCTATGGACAATGCTCCACTGCCGTTAGCGCTGGTTAACATGCGTCAGCAAACGATGGGTGTTATTGATTACGGTGCGACAACCGCTGGGGTTGTCATTTTGTCAATTCCAGCTGTGATTTTGTTCCTCGCTCTTCAAAAGTATTACGTCCGCGGATTCACATCGGGAGCTGTAAAAGGCTGACTCCGGCGATATAAACAGGACACACTTTTTTCATTTAAGGAAGGAATTTACATGATTTTGTGCGGAGATAAACCGAACAATACCCGTGAAGCCTCATCAGTTGTGGTTGCGCCGACGCAATCAGTATTCAGACCGATTGGAATCGAACAATGCCAAATAACTGGAGGTGATTGGGGGCGGCTGCAAAAGCTCAATTCTGATGTGACTATACGTCACTGCCTGAAGTGGGAAGAACGCATGGGATGGTTAAATAACTTTTCCTTGGTGGCTCAGGGCTGCGAAAACGACCAGTATCAGGGGAGGGAGTTCGCGGATTCTGACGTGTACAAATTGTTAGAAGCCATGGCTTGGGAAATTGGTCGGAGCAAGGATTGCGAACTTGAGAAAATATTCGCGCGACTTGTTGAACCGATAGCGGCTGCTCAGCAACCGGATGGTTATATCAATACGAAGTTTGATAATCCGGGGCAAAAGAAACGCTATTCAGACTTCGAGTGGGGACACGAGTTATATTGCTTCGGTCATCTTTTTCAGGCAGCGGTGGCACGTTTGCGGATAGGAAAACCGTTCTCCGATCCGTTAGTGCGTGTAGCACTCAAAGCAGCCGACCATGTGTGCTCCACCTTTGCCGATGGTCGACTGGAAAAAATTGGTGGCCATCCCGTTATAGAAATGGGATTGACGGAGCTAGGACGTGCCACTGGAAGAGAAGAATATATTGAACAAGCTCGTATATTTGTTGAGCGAAGAGGGCACCAGTTACTCGATGGGAGTCTTTTTGGTAGCGCTTATTTTTCAGATGATGTTCCTGTTCGCGACGCGGATGTTTTTCGTGGGCATGCAGTTCGTGCCTTGTACCTTGCGAGCGGGGCAGTAGATGTAGCCAGTGAAACTGGGGACAGTGTCCTGTTGGATAAAGTTCAACAACAGTACCGTCGTACACTTGAACGTCGCACATACGTTACCGGCGGCATGGGGTCTCATCATGAAGATGAATCATTTGGAGATGATTGGGAACTTCCAGCAGATAGATCTTACTGTGAAAGCTGTGCAGGAATTGCGTCAGTTATGCTCGCATGGCGTCTTCTACTTGAAACCGGAGATATGCAATACGGAGATGTAATAGAGCGAACTTTGTATAACATGCTCCGTACTTCTATCGCTGCAGATGGCAAGAGTTTTTTCTACGCTAACACGCTGCATAGGCGCACCCTCTCTGAACAAACCTCCCAAGAAGAAGCATCGCTCCGCGCTGCTAGCAAAATGCGCGCCCCGTGGTTTGAGGTGTCGTGTTGTCCCACAAATATTTCTCGCACGATTGCCTCACTGTCTGATCTTATTGCTACTCACACAGCTGACGCACTCCAAATTCATCAGTTCATCGAATCGGATATTAACGTAAAACTCGATTCCGGTATGCTGCGACTGCATATAGCGACAGACTATCCGTACTCAGGTGAAATTGAAATAGAGATTCTCGAGGCTCCCGAATCGCCGGTATCAGTTGAAATAAGAATACCCGCTTGGGCAAATAATCCGGATGGATCTGGCGTTGCAAAATTTGAAGGAAAAGTTGTGCCGAGTGGGCAGTCTTCAGTTCGCGTTACAAAATGTTTTGAAGCTGGTGAGCGCTTAAAATTGTCGCTCCCGATGAAGATTCGTTGCGTATATCCAAATCCACGCATAGATGCGGTACGAGGTTGTCTTGCCGTAGAACTTGGACCACTGGTGTTGTGCGCTGAATCTGTTGATCTGCCAGACGGGGTCTGTCTGGATGATGTGGTGGTGACTCCTTCGGCTGCTAAACAGAATCTGAATGAGATACACGGAGAGATTGCAGCAAAGGTGCAGAAGGTTGCAACGCATAAACCGTACTTTTCGTGCACAAATCCGTATTTGCCTCGGTACATTCCTGAGTCAGAGTTCCAGATGAAACTAATCCCTTATTTTCAATGGGGGAATCGAGGACCTTCGACAATGCGGGTCTGGTTACCCTACGAATATTAGAACATTTTCGGAGAGTAAACCGCCTGGATTAGTGGCTCAGAAGATGTATTGACGCTTCTTCCAAGAGCATAAAGCAAATCCATTATGGACTAGCATGGGTCGAGATTAGGGAATATCTGCAGAATAGTAACCAATCAGGATGCTAATGCTGCCGAGAATGCCCAATAAAGATTTAGGCACTATCCAAGCTGATTAGTAACTTAACCGGATACGGAAAGGTTGTATTTGGGATTTCCGACACTCTCTTTACTTGTTTCGAGTTGGTGGAGCAGGATTATTAGATTCCGCAGGAAGTGCTGCGCCAGATAGGAATCGAGGTGATAGAGATTCCACGAACCAAAATCGATACCGCTGAAATTCCTATAATTGTTATTAAGGCACCGGAAGTTGAGCAAGCAAACTTTGAAACGGCTGACTTCACCGTTTGCGCAGAGATTAATCAGTGTGAATAAGGTTTGTTATCCTCTGAATAAATGGCAGTAAAATAAGCGATAATAGCAGTGGCAGGGTAGGAACGGAACTATTGGAGTTTTTCTAATAGTTACCGCGCGTAACCGGACAGCTCGCATAGTACTATTGCCCGCGCGATCGGGTGAAGATGGCAACTATCCGGAAAAACCGGATAGTTTGCGGCAGGGTATTGGGATTGCCACAGTTATCTGGTTTTTCCGGATAACTGGTAAAAGCGGTTCCCGGCGTCACGGTAACTGCCCTTTTGGGCAGGGGCAACGTGTCAAAATCAGCCAATAACCCCCAAGAATATAGAGTTTACAGCGTGAATATTCCGGTGCAATATCGTTCCTTGCTCGCTCCTCCAGAACCACGCGAAGAGCGCTATCAATACGGGCGCTCGCTGCGCGAAACCGTCCCCTTCAGTTCCTTAGCGGCCTGGGTGCCGGCGCCAGACCGCGACCCTATCACCCTTATCCAAGCCTCCCACCAGGGCAGAGTGGAAAATCTGATCCCCATCCAGGTAGGGCGGATGGCGTCCTCGCCCTACGGATTTTTGCGGGGAGCCGCGGTGGTGCAAGCCGCCGACTCCGCTGCCTTGCCCGCCACCGGGATCCAACCGGTAGTATGCGGAGACTCCCACCTAGGTAACTTTGGTTTCTATCGCTCACCCGAAGGCGAGCTAGTAATTGATCTCAATGACTTTGATGAGGCGCATACCGGCAGTTGGGAATGGGATTTGCGCCGCCTAACTGCCTCAATTCACGTGGCGGGACGCGAAAACAGTCTCTCCGAATCCAAATGTTCCGATGCCGTGATTGCCTGCGTAAACGCCTACCGGGACGAAATTACTCTGCTGGCCGGACGTCCCCTCTTTGAACGCGCTTTCAACCGGATTGACCTGGAAAAACTGACTTCAAAAGAGCTAACTCCCAAGTTAGTTAAAGAGATCGAACGCGCCGCTGCTAAAGCCATGAAACGTACCTCAGATAGAGCTCTCCCCAAGTTCGCTGAGGAATCCGAAGGCAGCTTGCGTATCACCCCGGAACCTCCGCTGACCACCCAGATTCCCCCAGCTGATTGGGATAACTTGGCGCGCGCCCTCGACGAATATCTGCACACTATTCCCGCGCAATGGGCGCGAGTGCTAGGCGGATACACCCTGGTAGATATCGCTCAGCGGGTAGTAGGGGTAGGTTCCGTGGGGCTGCGCGCCTATATTGCGCTATTACAAGGCTCTACCCCCACGGATGTAATCTTCCTACAGCTCAAACAGGCACGCCGTTCGGTACTGGCACAATATGTGCACGGCTCGAAAGAATGGCACGCCCACCAAGGGCAGCGAGTGGCTGAATATCAAAAAGCGCTACAAACCGTATCAGATCCGCTGCTGGGGTGGGCGAGCGTCGGGGAGCGACAATACTATGTGCGCCAGTTCCGCAATATGAAAGGAACTGTGCCCCTAGACCGGCTGGGTGCCAAATCATTGTGTGACTATGCGGGAATCGTGGGACTGTTGCTCGCGAAAGGCCACGCTCGTACTCACGGCGCCTCCAAAATCGCCGGCTACCTGGGTAAATCCGATAAGCCGGGGCAAGCCCTCGCCGCTTTCGCCCGCGCCTACGCCGACCAGACCGAGGCTGACCACGTCGAATTTTTGCGAGCCATCAAAGACGGCCGGATGCCGCAGCCCGAGGGCGAAATGGGAAGTGCCTTCCGCGCAGGCTGAATGAAGTTGGAAGGAGAACGTGCTCAGGTTCCGCGTGGAGCCTTGGTTTTTCCTCCCGCCCAAGAATTCGGAAAAAGACCGCAGGCATTTTCCGAATTCTTATGCCCACCGCGCCTGCTCGGATAAAACCAAGCCCCCGCGTTGAGAGTAGAGCTCCGTGCGAACAGGGGGCGCGGCCGGTAAAAGATACGAGAGGGACACGCTACTAAACATTACTTAAGGAATCGGTTACGTTACCCTTTTAGTGGATAGCGTAAAGCCCTCTTTCTGAATTTTTACAGAGCAGGTCACGGGGTCCCCCGAGTGCTTTTACCGAGCCAGCCCCCGAAATGGAAAATCAGATGAATTCGAGCTACCGCGTCGTGTCCTAGTTCACCTAGCTATAAATAGGGTTACCAACAGCGATAATGTTAGGCTAGTAAAGCCGTTACAAGCCGGCCACGGATGCGTCATGCCCGGGTGAAACTGCCCCGGAGCTCCGTGCAACAAGTAGAAGTAAAGGAGAACCCAGTGGCACTGAGTAAAGAAGAAAAAGCCAAAATTATGGAAGAATATGCGACCCATCCCGGTGATACGGGTTCGCCTGAGGTCCAGATCGCGCTGCTTTCCAAGCGGATCTCGGATCTAACTGAGCATTTCCAATCTCACCAGCATGATCACCACTCCCGTCGGGGACTAATGCTGCTGGTGGGGCAGCGGCGCCGCCTGCTAGGCTACCTGAAAGACATCGATATTGAACGTTACCGTTCTTTGATCGCGCGTCTCGGTTTGCGCCACTAACATAGAAATATCGGCCCGGTTAACGCCGGGCCGAATTGCTATCACCCCGGTTTCGGTCTTCGGTGGTGGCCTCCGGATCAGGCGCAGCAGTTTCTAGTCGCTTTTCTCCGTGGGTCTCGATCGTTGACCGCCCATCACAAGGTGATAGTTCTCAGGAGGGCGTTGGCCCTAGAAGATGGAATACAAGGAGTAAATAAAAGAAAATGATGGACGATCCAGAAGTGATTGCCTCCGAGGCAATCATCGATAACGGTCGTTTCGGGCAGCGCACCGTGCGCTTCGAAACTGGCCTACTCGCCCAGCAGGCTGCCGGCAGTGCGCTGGCATACCTGGATGATGAAACCACCGTTCTATCTGCAACAACGGTAGGTAAAAACCCGCGCGACCAGTTTGATTTCTTCCCGCTCACCGTTGACGTGGAAGAACGTCAATACGCGGCCGGACGTATCCCCGGAAACTTCTTCCGGCGGGAAGGACGCCCCGGTACGGAAGCGATTCTCGCTGCGCGCCAAATTGACCGTCCGCTGCGCCCCTCGTTCGTAAAAGGGCTGCGTAACGAAGTACAGGTGGTAGCTACGGTACTGACCGTACACCCCGATGATGCCTATGACGTGCTAGCCATTAACGCCGCCAGCATGTCTACCCAGATTTCCGGTCTGCCCTTCTCGGGGCCGATTGGTGGCACCCGGCTGTCCCTAATCGATGGACAGTGGGTAGCTTTCCCGCGTTACAGCGAAATCGAGCGTTCCACTTTCAACATGGTGGTTGCCGGACGGGTTATTCAAACCGCTGATGGCGGCGAAGATGTGGCCATTATGATGGTAGAGGCCGGCGGCGGTGAAGGCACCTGGGATCTAATTCAACAGGGACAGACCGCACCGACCGAAGATGTAGTAGCTGCCGGTCTGGAAGCCGCTAAACCTTTCATTAAGGAACTATGCCGCGCGCAAGCGCAGGTAGCGGCCAAGTGCCAGAAAGAAACCCTAGAGTTCCCGCTGTTTAAAGACTTCGAGGACGAACACTGGGATGCGGTTTCCGAAAACTGTCGCGAACAGCTTGACCAGGCCGTGCAGATCGCAGAGAAACTCGATCGGCAAAACCGGGTTGATGAAATCAAAGACCAAATGCTTTCCGACCTGGAAGAGCGTTTCCCCGAGGGCGAGAAAGAGCTCAAAGCTGCTTTCCGCGCCCTCGAAAAAGAACTAATCCGTACCCGCACCCTAAACGAGGGCGTGCGGATGGATGGACGCCAGCCCAATCAGATTCGCTCGCTCTATGCGCGCGCCGGAGTGCTGCCCCGCCTGCACGGATCCGCGATTTTCCGTCGCGGCGAAACCCAGGTGCTGGGGGTAACCACCCTGAATATGCTGCGGATGGAACAGCAGCTTGATAACCTCAGCCCGGTGACCCGCAAGCGCTATATGCATCAATACAACTTCCCGCCCTATTGCACCGGTGAAACCGGCCGCGTGGGCAGCCCCAAGCGCCGCGAAATTGGGCACGGTCACCTCGCGGAAATGGCGTTAGAACCGGTACTTCCCTCCAAGGAAGAATTCCCTTACGCTATCCGCCAGGTATCCGAAGTTATGGGGTCTAACGGCTCTTCCTCTATGGGTTCGGCCTGCGCTTCTACGATTTCGCTACTAAACGCGGGCGTGCCGCTAAAAGCTCCAGTTGCCGGGATTGCTATGGGGCTAATGAGTGAACCGAACGAGGACGGCACCACCAAGTACATGACCCTGACCGATATTTTGGGAGCCGAGGATGGCTTTGGGGATATGGACTTCAAGGTCACCGGTACTCGGGACTTTATTACCGCCCTACAGCTAGACACCAAGCTGGACGGTATCCCCTCTGACGTGCTGAAAGGTGCGCTAGCTCAGGCTAAGGAAGCCCGCCTGGAAATCTTGAACCTGATTGAACAGGCGATTCCAGAACCGGACGAAATGAGCCCCTATGCTCCGCGCATCATCACCGTACAGGTGCCGGTAGACAAGATTGGCGAGGTCATCGGCCCCAAGGGCAAGATGATTAACCAGATTCAAGAAGATACTGGCGCGGAAGTAACTATCGAAGATGACGGCACTGTCTATATTTCTTCCTCCGATGCTGAATCGGCAGAGGCAGCTCGGGTCGCCGTGAATGCAATCGCTAACCCGCAAATGCCTGAGGTAGGGGAGCGTTTCGTGGGAACCGTGGTTAAGACCACCTCCTTCGGAGCTTTCATATCCCTGACCCCCGGCAAGGACGGATTGCTGCATATTTCCCAGATCCGTCGCCTGGTAGGGGGCAAACGCATCAACCAGGTAGAGGACGTACTGGGCGTTGGCGACCAAGTTCAGGTAGAGATCGAAGAAATCGATGAACGGGGCAAACTATCGCTGGTGGCGGTACTCAGTGAAGAGCAAGAGGCCGCATTAGCTGAAAACGAAGCTAAGCAGGAATCTCGTCGCTCCGAAGACGAAGATCGTCCTCGTCGCTCTCGTAACCGTAGCCGCCGGCACCGCAATAATCGCCGCGATGATCGGCGTGACGATCGCCGCGAAGAGCAATCAGATGGTGACGACGAATAGTCGATAACTAAGTTGGCGAGGGCGAGATAATCTCGCCCTCGCCTCCTTTAATTTCAGAAAAGAGACCCCAGATGCGTAGATACTTCGACCTGGTAGTGGCGGGAAGTCTGCTTTTCCTGTGCCTATTTTTTGCTCTGATACTACTGTCGGTTTCTGCCACTTCCGACTCCGGATTATTAAGCATGTTTACCGGGTTTCTGGCTCTGATATTCGTTGCTGTAGCTGGCGGATTTCAACTGATTCTTGCTACCTTGCGTCTGATTTTTAAATTAGATGCCCGGCGTTTTTGGGCTCGCGCTAGCCTAATCGCCCTGGTTTTCACCGTCTTTTCCCTCATTTATGCCGCTATCGCCGGCAGTGCCGAAACGGGACTACTGACCTTCGCCCTCGGGATATTCACTGTCCTGGGCGCGGTGCAATGCGCATGCGCTTGGGTATTAAGCTACTCCCGAACAGGACAACCACGCAGTAAAAACCCCAAAAACTAGCCCCAACCTGGGAAACTGTAAAGAAACTAGTAAACCCTATAAAGAGAAAATGCCTGAAAAATACGATTACGAACTGCCGCTTTCCGCCCAAGCGTCTCGCCTGAGTATTAACGAAGGTGAAACCCTAATTGAACGATCGATACTGCCCGGCGGTATCCGCTTGATTACCCAACAGGTACCAGCCTCGCCCTCGGTAGTGCTCGGATTTTGGATTCCGGCAGGCTCGCGCGATGAAGGCCCGCAGCATTTGGGATCTACTCATTACTTAGAACACCTGCTGTTCAAAGGCTCGGCCACCCGCACCGCGAAGCAAATCTCGCGGGCATTCGATGCTGTGGGGGGAGAACTAAACGCTGCCACCGCTAAAGAATCTACCCACTATTACTGCCGAGTACTCTCTCGTGATCTACCAATGGCGGTAGCAGTGCTCACCGAAATGCTGGCGCGCCCCACGTTGGCGTCTCCAGATTTCGAATTGGAACGGGCAGTTATCTTGGACGAACTGGCCATGTCCCAAGATGATCCCCAAGATGTTGGCTACGAAAAGTTCTTGGGCGAACTATTCCCCAGCTCTCCGCTGGGTCTGCCGGTGGGAGGCACCGCCCAAACCGTGGCGGACACCCCCTTAGAAGCGGTGAAAGCCCATCATCAGCGCTGGTATCAGCCCCGTCACCTGGTAGTTGCGGCCGCCGGTGATATTAAGCATGACCGCCTGGCACAACTAATATTGGACGCTGCCGACAAGAACGGTTGGCCCCTGCCTGCGGGCACCGATCCGGAAGTTCCCCAGCGCACCCAGCCAGATCCGGCAGTGCCCGCCAGCTCCGTAGTAGAAAAAACGGTGGAACAGGGGCAAATATTTATCGGAACCCGTTCCCTGCCCGCAAATGATCCTCAACGCGACACGCTTAGTTTGTTGCTCACGGTACTTTCCGGAGGAATGTCTTCCCGGTTATTCCAAGAAATCCGGGAAAAACGCGGATTGGCCTACTCTACCTATGCTTTCGACTCCGCCTATAGCGATAGCGGATCCTTCGGCCTCTACGCCGGGTGTGCCCCCAATAATTTGGAGCAAGTTGGAGAACTGCTGGTGGCAGAACTAGAAAAACTCGCCGAACACGGAGTACCCGAAGGGGAACTAGCCGAAGCGTTAGGGCAGCTCAGTGGGGGAGTGCTGCTCGGAATGGACGATAACCGCGCCCGGATGGCGCGCCTGGGGCGCGCCGAAGTAAACGGAGGCCGCTTGCGCACCATCGAACAGTTAAACGCTTCCCTGCGAGAAGTAACTAGCGCGCAAATTAGTGAGCTGGCAGCGCAATTTCTCGGCTTACCACAGGTGAAAGTCGTGGTACGCCCGGCGGTGGCATAAGCTGAACGAGTGAGAATAAAGAAACTTTTACCAGTTATTGGCGCAGCGGCGCTGCTTGCCGCCTGCAGCCCCGCCGCGCAGCCGTCCGCGCCCGAAAAAACTTCTACCGCCACTAACCCCAAAGTGACGAGCTCGGCCTCGACCACGCCTGCTACCCCGACAGTTTCACAAACCCCGGAAGTGACCTTCACTCCCAAAGAGCACCTGTCGGAAGGGCAAAACTCCTTTGTCAAACAGGTGATGGAAAAGAACCACTATGATCAGCGCACCGCCGAGATCGTTTTAGGGCCAGTACAATCTTTATGCGGACTGCTCGATACTAAGCAGCCCGATTCGGCGGCAAATAAACAAACGCTGTCCGATATTTATAACAAAGTAGATTCTGCGGAGCTCCGGCAAGAATGGTACACCAATCTGCAGATAGCTGGGCAAACCCTGTGTCCAGATAAAGCCCAAATCATTAACGCTAATAAACCAGAGGGTGTGAATTAGAGTGAGCGAAAAACTGAAAGTCGCCGTGGTCGGAGCCCAGGGGCGGATGGGGCAGTCCGCTTGTCAAGCGATCACAGACTCTACAGACTTGCAGCTAGTTGCCCGTTTGGGCAGTAAAGATGAGATCAGCTCCCAGACTTTAGCCGGGGCTGAGGTCGCCGTGGAGTTCACTATTCCTAGCGCTAGTTTTGCCAATACTGCCGCGATTTTGCGTTCCGGCGCCCATGCGGTAGTCGGAACCTCGGGTTGGGACGAGGATGCACAGGCAAAAATCCAGGAAGTGGCGCGCGAAACTGGGCGTAACGTATTGATTGCTCCCAACTTTGCGCTTTC
>ERZ1673752.2116-NODE-2116-length-23735-cov-18.275802_pt1 | contig 23735 bp, 19 predicted proteins | sample MGYA00580195_ERZ1673752 | MGnify/ENA primary metagenome ERZ1673752 (study PRJEB41218, sample SAMN15661744) | gut metagenome | host: Homo sapiens | place: Canada: London | collected 2015-08-20/2019-03-30 | study: EMG produced TPA metagenomics assembly of...
CGCTCCTTCTCCTTGATATAGTTCTCCAGCTCCTGCCAGACGGTGTAGCCTGCGGGCAGGAACATGGGCAGGCCGCGGCCCACCAGATCATCGGTCATGAACAGGCCCATCTCCTTGCCGATCTTGCGGTGATCGCGCTCGCGGGCCTCCTGCTGCTCCTTCTCCCATGCGTCCAGCTCTTCCTGATTGCGGAAAGCCACGCCGTTGATACGGGTCAGCATCTTGTTTTCCTTGTCGTTCTTCCAGTATGCGCCGGACTGCTGGGTGATCTTGAAAGCCTTCAGTGCCTTGGTGTAGGTCAGGTGGGGTCCGATGCACATATCCACATACTCGCCCTGCTGGAAGAAGCTGAACTCGGTCTCATCGGCAAGATCTGCCATGTGCTCGACCTTGTAGTGCTCCTGACGCTCCTCCATCAGCTTCTCAGCCTCGGCACGGGGCAGGATGAAGGGCTTGATGGGCAGGTTCTCCTTGACGATCTTGCGCATCTCTTTTTCGATGTTGGCCAGATCCTCGTCGCTCAGCTTCTGGTCGCCCAGATCGACGTCGTAGTAGAAGCCGTTCTCGGTGGCAGGGCCGAAGGCAAAATCAGCCTGCGGATACAGGCGCTTGATGGCCTGTGCCATAACGTGAGCAGCGGTGTGACGGATAACGTGCAGCTCCTGATCCTGCGGGCACTCGTCCACATGACCGTCCTTGTAGATGATCTTCATAGTAGATTCTCCTTTGACAATGCGGTGTTGAACAAAAATAAAAAGCGCTTCACCCCGTAAAACTCACGGGATGAAGCGCCGATATATGTCTGCGTTCCACGGTTCCACCCGAATTGCGCGCTCCCCGGCGGGGAAACGCGCCCCTCGCAGTGCTGTAACGGGCACGCCCGGCAGAGGTTCGCCTCTGCACTCTGCGGTGGTAGAAGCCGGGGTCATGGCAGGCTGCTTGCAGCACCCGGAAACCCGGGGCAGCCCTCTCTGCGGCATGAAAAGCGGGGCTTCAGTTTGTCCGCATCAATGTTTTGGACAGGATGAAACTACGCTGATTGTAGCACGCCGGAACAAAAAAATCAAGGGATAGCGGTGGAAATATATAAAATCGTCTTCCCCTCTGCGCCTTGCCACAGGCGGCGAAGCAGTGTATAATAGGCGCAGAACGCTACAACGCCGGAAACCCCGGCAGATACAGGAGGAAATGAAGATGAATAAACCGGTACTGGTCGTCATGGCAGCCGGCATGGGCAGCCGTTACGGCGGCATGAAGCAGATCGACCCGGTGGGCCCCAACGGACAGGTCATTATGGACTACTCCCTCTACGATGCCCGCCGCGCCGGCTTTGAGACGGTGATCTTTGTCATCAAGCACGAGATCGAGGATGCCTTCAAAGCTGCCATCGGTGACCGCGTGGCGAAAGCGATGAATGTGAAGTACGCTTTCCAGCAGCTGGAAGAGCTGCCCGCAGGTTTTGCCGTGCCGGAGGGGCGCGTAAAGCCTTGGGGCACCTGCCACGCTGTGCTGGCTGCAAAGCCCCTCATTGACGGCCCCTTTGCGGTCATCAATGCGGACGACTACTACGGCCCGGAGGCTTTTCGGGTGATGTACGATTACCTGTCCACCCACGCCGATGATGATTTCTACCGTTACTGCATGGTCAGCTACCTGTTGAAGAACACCCTGTCCGAGAACGGCAGCGTGGCACGCGGCGTGTGCATCAAAAACGAGGACGGCACCCTGCAAAGCGTGACCGAGCGCACCCGCATCGAGCCCTGCGGCGGCGGTGCACATTACACCGAGGATGGCGGCGAGAGCTGGGTAGACCTGCCCGGCGACACCCCTGTGAGCATGAACCTGTGGGGCTTCGGTAAAAGCTTTCTGGACGAGGCCGAGCAGCGCTTTGCGGGCTGGCTGACCGAGAATCTGCCGGTGAATCCCCTGAAGTGCGAGTACTTCCTGCCGCTGGTGGTGACCGAACTGATCGAGGAGAACAAGGCAAAGATTCAGGTGCTGCGCAGCACGGATAAGTGGTTCGGCGTCACCTACCGGGAGGATAAACCTCTGGTGGTGGATGCCATCGCCCGCAAGACCGCCGAGGGTCAGTACCCCGAGAAGCTGTGGGAGTAAATGCCCGCAGGGCGGGCGGGACGATTTAGAATGCCCTCCGCTGTGCTCTGGGCATTTTCAGCGGAAAGAATATTTTAAATTTCGGGGTTCAGAAACGCCTGCGGGCGTTTCTGAACCCCATTTTCACGAGAGGAGCTGTAAAGGGAAACGGCAGCGTGTCTAACCCCTCCCGTGAAAATGCAGCGTCGGGCAGCCCGCAGGCTGCCCGACGTTGCTCTAATATAAATAATTCTTCCGCTATTGATGCGCAAAGCGAACGCGGAGCGCATTTAAATCGTTCTGCCATTGCCGCGCAGCGGTACAGCATTCACAAAAACCGTTCCAGCTGGATGCGGTTATCCTCTTCAAAATCCTGCAGGCGCTGGGCAAGGCGCTTTGCGCCCGGGGCGGCGTTGGGGTAGTCTTTGCAGCTTTTCACGCAGTCCACCACCCCCATGCCGCTGCCCTGCGTGAGCATCTCCGCCAGATTGCGGGTGGATTTGTCCGTAAGGGTCTTGAGCCCGATGCCCATTTTCGTGTTCAGCTTTGCCATGGTGCTCTGCCCCTGCGCGCTGCCGCCGCAGGCTTCTATGGCAGTGTGTGCTTCCTGATTCAGCTGGTGGTAGATGTTGCGCTGGCGCAGCAGCTCGGCCTTGAACTGCACATCGTTGGTCATGGGTAAGATCTGCTCCAAGGTGTTCTTGCCCATCTCGGTGTTCTGCACCACCGCTTCCAGCAGGTTCAGGTTATCGTTTTTCTGGTTTTCCATACAAAAAATCCCCCTTTGGCACTTAGTATGTGTCCAAAGGGGGATTTTATACGGTTATTTTCAACAGATCTTATTGCCGCCGGAGATCTGGATGCCGCGCAGCCGCTCGTCACAGATGGCGTACAGACGCTGCCAGCAGTTGGCGGCGCTGTCCAGCTCGTCCAGCCCTGCCACTGCGACGCTCAGGGTAAAGGGTACTCGCTTCATCATCCCCATGGAGGTGACGCACTCGTGGGGCATTTCGGCGTAGATGTTCCGCATCTGCTGTGCCAGCTGCCCGCCGTCCATGTCCAGACAGCCCACCACAAAGGTGGTACCGGTCAGGCGGCAGACGATCTGACTGCCCGGGATGTCGAAATACTTTTTCCACTGGTTTGCCACAAAGCAGATCAGCTGATCCATCACCGGCTGACCGTAGGTGTCCCGCAGCTGTGCGCCGTGATCCAGCGATATCAGTGCCACAGCGGCCTTGCGTCCCTGCTCTGCCCAGCGGTCCAGTTCGGCGGCGATCACGGTCTCCAGATAGCGGCGGTTGTACACGCCGGAAAGAAAATCGTGGTTCAGGTCCTCGCGGCACAGCTCCCGCTCGCGGGCGCTCATGCGTTCTTCCGGCAGCAGGTTGCCTGCCAGCGGGGCAGACATGGTGATCCGCCACAGCTTGCCGTCTGCCCGCACCGTGCGGTGCAGCACGCAGCTTACCCGGCCGTTGCACAGGGCATAGCTCACCTGTAAGCCCTCGTCCTGCCAGCCGGTGTCCTGTGGCAACTCGTCCAGCAATACCGTCTCAAACGCAGCCTGTGCGCCCTCGACAAAGGCGCGCAGATCCCGCTCTGTCCATTCTCTGTCCATCTGTAATTTCCCCATCATCCGTACGCGCCGCCGCTTCCGACGGGCGAAATTCCAATTTTCCCACAAATCCGGGAACTTACGGCTATTATACCATTGAAATACAGATTTTTCCAGCAAAACGCACAAATTTTTACGGCAGTTTTTACAATTCTGTCAAATTGCTGATTCTTTCACGTTTTGAACATCTGCATTGCAGCGGCAGTATACAGCGCACTCGGCTTCGATCTGTGCGGCAAGGGCTTTGGAGTCAAAACCGGCCTTGGCGCGCCATGCCCAGTTGCCGCCCAGCTTGCCCGGGGTGTTCAGGTGCGCTTCGGCACCCAGACCCAGCCAGTCGTACATGGGAATGATGGCTCTGTCCGCCACCGAGCCCAGCGCCGCCCGCAGCAGCGCGGTGCGCGCGGCGGCAGTCTTGACCGCAGCCACCTCCTTGGCGGTAGGCTTGCAGGAGGTCAGGTGCAGGTAGGTCGCAGCGGTGGCCTTTTCCTTTTCGGAAGCGCCGTTCTCCCACCAGTCGGTCAGGGTGGTGTTGTCGTGGGTGCCGGGGTAGACCACACCGTTCTTGACGTGGTTATGGGGCAGGTACTCGTTGTCCCCGCCGCCAAAGGCGAATTGCAGCACCTTCATGCCCGGGAAGGTGCTGTCGGCCAGCAGCTTGCGCACGCTGGGGAACAATTCGCCCAAGTCCTCGGCGATGATGGGCAGCTTGCCCAGTGCGGCCTCCAGCGCATCGAACAGCTCCATGCCGGGGCCGTTCTCCCACTTGCCGGTGCGGGCGGTGGTGCTGGTGGCCGGGATGGCCCAGTAGGTGTCGAAGCCGCGGAAGTGGTCGATGCGCAGCAGGTCGTAGATGCCCAGCGCGTGGCGCACCCGGCGCACCCACCAAGCGTAGCCGGTCTTTTTGTGGTATGCCCAGTCGTACAGAGGGTTGCCCCACAGCTGGCCGTCTGCGGAGAAGTAGTCCGGCGGGCAGCCCGCCACCCGGGCAAAGCGGCCGTCGGCGTCCAGCTCAAACAGCTTGCCGCCCACCCATGCGTCCACCGAGTCGGCAGAGACGTAGATGGGGATATCGCCCAGGATCTGCACACCCTTCTCGTTGGCGTAGGCTTTGACCGCCTGCCACTGGACGCTGAACTTGTACTGCACAAACTTCCAGAAACCGATCTCCTCTTCGTTTGCGGCAGCAAAGGCAGCCAGCGCGGCCTTGTCGCGGCGGCGGTAGGGCGCGTCCCACTCCACCCAGTTCTTCATCTTGTTGGCGACCTTCAGCGCCATGTACAGGGCATAGTCGTCCAGCCAGTCCTCGTTGGCAAGGGTAAAGGCGTAGTAGTCGTCGGGGTAGTAGTAGGTGCAGCCGTGCAGCCCGGCGCACTGGCTGCGCCATGCGGCGTAAGCCTTGCGCAGCACCGCAAAGCGGCTGACGTACAAAGTGCCGTAGTCCACTTCCAGCGGGTTTTTGCCCCAGCTTTCTGCCTTGAGGTCTGCGGCGGTCAGCAGACCCTCTTTTTCCAGCGTTTCCAAATCCACAAAATAGGGGTTGCCCGCAAAGGCAGAGCAGCTCTGATAGGGGCTGTCGCCGTAGCCGGTGGGGCTGAGCGGCAGCAGCTGCCAGATCGTTTGTCCTGCCGCAGACAGGAAATCCACAAATTGAAATGCCGCCTTGCCAAAGCAGCCGATCCCGTAAGGGCCGGGCAGACTGGATACCGGCATCAGAATACCACTTTCACGCATGATCCGTTACCTTCCTCGCTGTCAATTTTCGGGAATATTCGTTGATTCCTATCATAACATAACCGCAAACTATTTTCCACAGGCAAAAATCGTGGTATACTGAAAAAGATGACGCTTTCAACTCCCTCAGTCAAAACCTGACGGTTTTGCCAGCTCCCTCTGGGAGGGAGCCTTTGGCATGGCGGGAAAGTTTGCGGTTGAACCGTAAAGTTTGCGGGCGCGCTTGCTCCCCCGGGGGGAGCTGTCGCGCAGCGACTGAGGGGCTATAAATCGGCGGAGCCGGAAAAAACGGTTAAAAGATCTTCACGCCGAACAGGCGTGAATCTTCAGTTTTTTCCGGTGTAGCCCACCCCTTTGGGGTTAAAAGGGGCGAGCAGCCCCTTTTTCGTGGCTCCAGCGCGTCGAAATCGCTGGTGGTTTTCTGGTTCTCTTTTGCCACCAAAAGAGAACATCCCTCGGCAAAGACTCTTACCACTATTGTCAATCGTTCTATCTACAGGAGGTACTCGCGCGATGCAGCGCACAGAAAAATACTTTGAGCAGGACGCTTTCCGCACCGGATGCGAAAGCGTCATTCTTGCCGCAGAGCCGGACGAAAAGACCGGCGGTGGGCGCATTGCGCTGGACGGCACGGTGTTCTACCCGGAGGGCGGCGGTCAGCCCGCCGACCGGGGCACTCTGACCCTGCCGGACGGCACGGTGCTGCGGGTGCTGGACGTCCACGAGCAGGCGGGCATCCTCTGGCATACGGTGGATGCCCTGCCCGCTGCCGCAGCGCCCGGTGCAGCCGTTGCCGGCTGCATCGACTGGGACTGGCGGTTCGATAAGATGCAGCAGCACACCGGCGAGCATATCCTTTCCGGTATCCTGCACCAGATGTTCGGGGCGGAGAACGTGGGCTTCCATGTGGGCAGCGAGGTGGTGCGCATGGACACCAGCGTGCCCATCAGCCCCGAGGGGCTGCGGCAGGCAGAGCTTGCCGCCAACCGCATCGTGTGGCAGGATGTGCCGGTGCTCATCAGCTACCCCACCCGGGAGGAGCTTGCCGCCCTTGTTTACCGCTCCAAAAAGGAGATCGAGGGGCAGGTGCGCATCGTGACCATCCCGGGTGCGGACGTCTGCGCCTGCTGCGGCACTCATACCCGCACCACCGGTCAGGTGGGGCAGATCAAGATCCTTGCCAGCGAGAATTACAAGGGCGGTGTGCGGCTGAGCGTGGTGTGTGGAGCCCGTGCACTGGCGGCGGCGCAGGCCATGCGCGCCCGGCAGGCAGACATCGGCGCGCTGCTCTCTGCCAAGGCCGACCAGACCGCTGTGGCGGTGCATCGCGTCTACGACGAGTATACCGCACTCAAGTTTACACACTTCGGACTGTGCAGCCAGCTGTTTGACGCCCTTGCGCAGCTGACCGCACCCGATGCAGACGCCATCCGCACCCTGCCGGGACTGGACCCGGACGGGCTGCACCGGCTGGCTGTGCGCCTGACCGAAGCCACCACCGGCCTGTGCGCCGCCCTGACCCCCACCGAAAAGGGCACCGGCTACTGCCTTGCCCGGCGGGACGGCGATGTGCGCGCCCTGACCAAAGCACTGAACGCCGCCCTGAACGGACGCGGCGGCGGCAAGCCCGGCATCTGTCAGGGCAGCTGCGCCGCCACCCCGGAGCAGGTGGAGAGATTTTTGAAGGAGAGAAATTTGTAAGCATCCTCGCCCTCTCAGGCGCTGACGCGCCAGCTCCCCCAAAGGGGGAGCCCTTGGCAAAACCGGAGAGTTTTCCGCACTGCCAAGGCCTCTCCCTTTGGGAGAGGTGGATTTGCGAAGCAAAGACGGAGAGGGCGAGCCACGTTAAATTTAAGGAGAACAACAAACTATGAGAATGCGTTTCAAACCCTATGCCCACGACGAACTGATGGCCGCGGATTTCCATGTGCACGAGCCCCTCATCTGGGGCGGCAAATGGCACGGCCAGTATGCCCGCCCGGAGCAGCCCTTTATTCTGGAACTGGGCTGCGGCAAGGGCGGCTTCATCTCCCAGCTGGCCTGCGCCCACCCGGAAAATAACTATCTGGGCATCGACATCACCGACAAGGTGCTCATCCTTGCCAAGCGCAAGATCGAAGCCGCCTATCAGGCAGCGGGACGTCCCATCGACAACGTAAAGATCATGAGCACCGATATCGAGCGCATCAAGGGCGTTATCACCCCGGAGGATGAAGTCAGCCGCATCTACATCAACTTCTGCAATCCGTGGAGCAAGAACGACTCCTCCCACAAGCACCGCCTTACCTACCCGCGCCAGCTCATCGCCTACCGCGAGTTCCTGAAAGACGGCGGCGAGATCTACTTCAAGACCGACGACGATGACCTGTTCCGGGACAGCGTGGAGTACTTCCCCGCTTCCGGCTACGACATCGAGTGGATCACCTACGACCTGCACGAGAACGAGCCGGCGTGGAACATCCGCACCGAGCACGAGGGAATGTTCACCGAGATGGGCATCAAGATCAAGGCGCTCATTGCCCGCAAAAAGCCCGGTGCCGACAGCGTGACATGGGTAGACCCCAAGGTGCTCAAGCGGATGGCGCGGGAAGCTGCCGCCGAAGCCGCCGCACAGGAAGGCGAAGGAAATGTCTGACCCCTGTGAGCTGTGCCTGAATAATGTTCAGGACGAATACGGCAGCTACTACTGCGCGCAGGGCGCTGCGCTGGACGAGGACGAGATGGCGCGCTATCTTGCCCACAATACCGCTGCCTGTCCCTTTTTTGAGCCGGGGGACGAATATAAGATCGTATCCAAACAGAACTGAAGAACGGAGGTGCTCATGGTTAGTTTTCTCACCGGGACTATGGTATGCGGGTTCTCGCTGTACCATATTCTGGCCTATTTCCTGATCTATTCCTGCATGGGCTGGTGTCTGGAGGTCATCTATGCCGCCGCTACCACCGGTCAGCTGGTGAACCGGGGCTTTTTGAATGGCCCGGTCTGCCCCATCTACGGCTTTGGCATGATCATTGTGCTGTTTGCCCTTACGCCCTTGCAGCACAGCATCCTGCTGCTGTATCTCGGCGGCGTCATCCTGCCCAGTGCGCTGGAGCTGGTGGGCGGCTGGGCGCTGTATAAGCTCTATCACACTCGTTGGTGGGATTACAGCGATTTCCCCTTTAACATCGGGGGCTATATCTGCTTGGAATTCTGCCTGCTGTGGGGCGTGGGCACGCTGGTGGTCATGCGCATCGTGCACCCGGTGGTGGCGGACCTTGTAGCCCTCATCCCGCCCTTTGTGGGGGTCATCCTCATGTGCTTTCTGTACGCCGTGTACGCGGTGGACGTGGTGGCTACCGCCATTGCCGCCTCTGCACTGGCCGATACGCTGGACACCATGGAGCAGCTGGGCGACAGCATCCACGCCGTCAGCGATGCTATGACCCAGCTGCTGGGCACCACCACCCTGACCGCCGACCAGAAACTGGACGAGGGACGGCTGCAATTCAAGCTTGCCGCCGCCGAAGCGCGGGACGCCGCCGGGAAGCGCCCCTCTGCCCGTGAGACCATGGCCGCCATCCGCGCCAAGGCCGCCGAAGCCAGCGAAGCCGCCCGCCGCGCCAGCGAGGACGCCCGACTGAACGCTGTCGAAGCCGCCAACGCCGCCCGTCTTGCTGCCAAAGGCACTGCCGAGCGTGCTGCTGAATTGTTGCAGCTGGAACAGCTGGCGGCAGAGCTGCAGCAGCGCAGCGAGGAGATGCAGGCGCAGCTGCTGCGCACGCCCCGCATCGTGGGTCCCCGCCGTATGCTGCGTGCCTATCCGAAACTCCGGCACGGCAAAAAACTGCGCAGCCTGCCCATATTGCGGGAGATGCTGCACCGCGCCGGGCAGGACGACACCGCGCAGAACGACAACAAGGAAACCAAATGACTCCCAATGCCGCACCGGCACTGCCGTGTGTGGCATTTTTGTTGCACTTTGCTCGAATAATGTTGTTAGAAAGTGTGAAAAACCTATTTCAAAACGGCTTAAACCGTGTTATACTGATTACAAAGTATACCAATTGACCGCAATCGACTTGTCCGTATTGAATCTATCCAAATTGTGAGGAATCGTCATGTCAGAGGAACGGAAGACCAAAACAGATGCCGCCGCACCGGCATCTGCTGCGTTGGAGCGGATCGACCGCAAGGACGCATTTTTACAGGCCCTGCATACATTCCTGACCGCGCATCAGGGAACGGAATGGGCTGTCGCCGCTGTGGATATCCAGCACTTCAAGCTTTATAACGAGCTTTACGGCACCGAAAAGGGCGATGTTCTGCTGGAGACTATGGCAAACTGTCTGCTGGGCTACAGCAAGCAGACCGGCTATCCTGTGGGCTATTTTGGAAATGATGACTTTTTCCTGTGCCTGCCGGACGAAAAAGCCGAGCAGACCGCCGTGCTTGCCACGCTGCAAGCCTGCATGAATGCCGGCAGACAGGATGTCACCTTCTTTGTGGTAATGGGCGTGTGCCCCGTGCAGGCAAACCCCGGTGCGGATGCCGCTACCCTGTGCAACTATGCCCAGATCGCCGGTGTAACGACGGACAGCGGCTACCTGCACCGCTTTGAGCCCACCATGCTCAACGAACTCAAGGAACAGCAGTTGCTGCTGGGTGAGCTGGAGCGCGCACTGGACAACCACGAATTCTGCTTCTTTTTGCAGCCCAAGTGTAACAGCATCACCCGCGCCATCGTGGGTATGGAAGCGCTGGTGCGCTGGAACCACCCCACCCGGGGCTGTGTCCCCCCCGCCGAGTTCATGCCGCTGCTGGAGCGCACCGGCCTTGTGACAAGGCTGGATCAGTACATCTGGGAATCTGTCTGCCAGACCCTGCAGAAGTGGCAGGAAAGCGGCAGCAACCTTGTGCCGGTGTCGGTGAACGTTTCGGTGCAGGATATCCTGAACCTGGATGTGCCGCAGATCTTTGCAGATCTGGTGGAAAAATATAAGCTGGAGCCAAAGCTTTTGCTGGCTGAGATCACCGAGACCATGGTGGCCGAGGACACCCAGATGGTGGAAAACGCCATTCAGGGACTGCACCGCAAGGGCTTCTCGGTGATGATGGACGACTTCGGCAGCGGGTATTCCTCGCTGAATATGCTCAAGGATACCAACGTCGATGCCATCAAGCTGGACATGAAGCTCATCGACATGAATCAGGAGAACCGCAGCAAGGGCGTGCAGATCGTGGAGTCGGTGGTGGATATGGCGCACCGGCTGAACCTGCCCATCATCGCCGAGGGCGTGGAGACCCCAGAGCAGGTGTCCATGCTGCAGGCGGCGGACTGCCTGTACTCGCAGGGCTACTACTTCTTCAAGCCCATGCCGGTGGAAAACGCCGAAAAGCTGCTGGCAGATCCCACCAATCAGGATTACTGGGATCTGCGCCGCGACCTGATGCGCCGCGACCGCCGGGTGGAAAACCCGGGCACCGAAAAGACCGCGCTGGCCTTGCAGGCCTACCAGATCTTTACCGATAACGTGCTGGAGATCTCGCTGCTGAACCTTGCCACCGGTGCGTACCGGGTGATCAAACGGGACGCCCGCCTGCTGGGTGCAGATCTGGAAAAGGAAGAGGATTTTGTCAACTACTGCGACCGTCTGGTGAACGAGAAGATCGTGCACGAGGAGGACGCAGACCTGTTCTTGGAGCAGACCGATCTGGAAGCTTTGCGCTCTGTGCTGTACCACGCCACTGCGCCGGAGTTCTACCGCTACCGCGAGAATGTGTCCGGCCAGTATATCTGGATCACCACAGAGGTGCTGCCCTGCCGGGGCTGCTGCGCCCAGAACCCATGGGCGACCGTGCTGGTGCGCAACGACGCACAGGCCGACCAGCTCAGCGAGGAGCTGGACTTCTCTTACAGCCACGACACCCTGACCGGCCTTGCCAACCGCAGCCGGTACGAAACCGACCTGCGGGAGCTGCCCCACAGCGGGTACGAATCCGTGGTGTGCACCTACATTGATGTGGTGGGGATGCACGAGGTAAACGAGCATCTGGGTCACCGCAGCGGCGACACCCTGCTGTGCTGTCTGGCAAACGCCGCCCGCAAGTTCTTTGCTACCAGCCGGGTGTACCGCATTGGCAGTGATGAATTTGTCATCCTCACTCCCAACGAGCCGCCCTACAGCGTGTGGAGCACCGCAGACCGGATGCGCGCCTTCCTGAAGGAAAAGGACTACGCCATCTCGGTGGGCATCCAGCAGACCACCGACCTGCGCCATGTGGACGAAGCCGTGGCCAAGGCCGAGGCTGCCATGCGGCAGGACCGGCAGACCTACTACGAGCACAACGGCCGCGCCCGCCAGCTGGAAGGCCTGAACGAAAAGATGGAGCGCACCCTGCAGGAAAAGCGGGATGCCGAGCACTTTTTGAAGGTGCTTGCCCCCAAATACAAGACCGTAATCGTGGTGGACCTGCAGGAGGACACCGTGCGCCCCGTTATTGTGCCGGACTACTTCCAGTCCGTTCTGGACACCTGCGGCGGCTCTTTCCGGGCTGCGCTGACCAACTACCGCGACACGCTGGTGGTGCCCGAGGACAGGGACGGCTTTGCAAAGCTGCTGGATTTTGGCCTTGTGCACAGCACCGTGTTCAGCAGCAACCTGCTGGAGCACCGCTATCGCAAGACGGACGGACGCAGCTTCTGCATCCGTGTGACCCCCTACTCCCGCAGCGGCTCCCATATCAACGAGGTGCTGTGGATCTTCGCGGATGAAGATGTAGAGTAAAATATTCTTGTATGCTATAAAAGCAGCCAGACCACCCGGTCTGGCTGCTTTTGCGTTTTCAGGTATAAATGCCGTTTCCCTCCACGACCCCACCCGTGAAAATGCGTTTGGAGCGCTCCGCAGAGCGCGACAAACGCGAAATATAAAATAATTATTCCGCTGATTATGGCCAGAGCGCAGCGGAGGCCATTCCAAATCGTCCCGGCAGCAGGATGCCCGCCGTCTTGCAAAAGTACCGGGATGTGCTATAATAGAAATCACTTATTTCATACAATATATGTGGGTATATGGGCGCACCGCCCGCTGTTCCCGCAAAGCAAGGAGCTTTTCTATGCAGCATCTGTCCCGAACCGTTTCTCCCGCCCTGCCGCACCCCTGCCTGCGGGCGCTGCGGGCGGCTTTTCCGCAGACCATCCCGGTGCTGGCAGGTTATTTTGTGCTGGGGCTGGGCTACGGCATCTATGTGCAGTCCTTGGGGCTGCCGGTGTGGATGCCCATGCTCATGGGCACTGTTGTGTACGGCGGCTCGCTGGAGTTCGTGCTGGCAAGTTTGCTGCTGGGCGCGTTCTCGCCGCTGTCGGCCTTTTTAATGGCGCTGATGATCCAGGCGCGGCACCTGTTCTACGGCCTTGCCATGCTGGAGCGCTACAAGGGCTACGGCTGGCGCAGCTTTTACATGATCTTTGCCATGAGCGACGAGACCTTTTCCATCACCTGCTCGGCAACGCCGCCGGAAGGGGTGGACAAGGGCTGGTTTATGTTCTTCATCACCCTGCTGGATCAGCTTTACTGGGTGGGCAGCGCCGGGCTTGGGGCTGCGCTGGGCACCGTACTGCCCTTTAGCACCGAGGGCGTGGATTTTGTCATGACCGCAATGTTCACGGTCATCTTCCTGAACCAGTGGGAAAAAGATCAGCAGCACGGCAGTGCCCTGATCGGGCTTGCCGTGCCGCTGGTGTGTCTGATTGTATTTGGTTCCGGCAGCTTTCTGCTGCCGTCCATGGCTGGCATTCTGGTGCTGCTGCTGGCTTTGCGCCGTCCGATGGAAAAAGCAGCCGGGGAGGTAGAAGAATGACAGCAGTTCAGATGGGGCTTACCATTGCGGTGTGCACCGCCGCCACCATGCTTACCCGTTTTTTGCCGTTTCTAATCTTTTCCAGCAAGGAGCAGCAGCCGCCGGAGGTGGTGCGGTATCTGGGGCGGGTGCTGCCCGCCGCCATCTTCGGGATGCTCATCGTTTATTGCCTGAAGGGCGTTACCCCGTTCTCCGGCAGCCACGGCATCCCGGAAGCCCTTGCGCTGCTGGCTACCATCGCGCTGCACAAGTGGAAGCACCAGACCCTGCTCAGCGTGGCCGGGGGCACCCTTTGCTATGTACTGCTGGTGCAGCTGGTGTTCTGAAAAAACAGCTCAGTGGTAGAAGGTGTCAAAGTTCACCTGACGGTAGAACCGCTGCTGCAGCTGGTCAAAGCTTTCGCAGTTCTGCGCCAGCAGCCACATACTTTTGGTCACCACGGCCTCGATGGTCATATCGTGGGCTTCCAAAAAGCGGAAGCGGTTGCGCACCCGCTTGCCCACCTCGTACACGCCCACGTCGCTGCCCTCGTAGGTGACCTGCGTGGTCATGATGAGTACCTTGTGGGTGGTTTCGTAATCGCCCAGCCCGGCGGCAAAGGCGTCCATCAGCTGCTGCGGGATGCCGCCCACGCCGAAGCTTTCCACGATGACGCAGTCGTACAGACGGAAGATCTCCGGGATAAGCGCCGGGGACATCCCCGGCGTCAGCTTGAGCAGGAACACCCGGCTGTCCAGCGTGCGGCTGAACTCCACCGGGCCGGTGGGCCACGGCGAGGGGATGTACCGCACCAGCCGGTCGCCCTGCACCAGCGCCAGCTCCGGGAAGTTGACCGACGCAAAGGCGTCGTAGCTGATGGTCTTGTTCTTTTTGGCGCGGGTGCCCGCGATGACGTGCCCGCCGAACACCACCATCACGCCCCGGCTGCCCGGGTCGATGGCGCAGACTACGCTGTCCCGCAGGTTTTTCTTGGCATCCGTGATTTCGTTGGAGATGGGCTGCTGTGCGCCGGTAAGGATGATGGGCTTATCCGCGTTCTGAATTAAATAGGAGAGCGCCGCCGCAGAATACGCCAGCGTATCCGTGCCGTGGCAGATGATAAAGCCATCGTATAAGGCATAGTTTTCCTGAATGGCGCGTGCCATCATGAGCCAGTGCTCCTGCCCGAGGTCGGTGCTGTCGATGCTGCACAGCGCCAGCGTTTCCGGGCAGCACAGTTCCTTCAATTCCGGCAGATGGGCAAGCAGTTCCTCGCTGGAAAGCACAGGCTTCAGCCCCTGCTGGGTGCGCACGCTGGCAATGGTGCCGCCGGTGGTGATGAAAAGCAGACGTTGTTTGGACATAAAGCAAAAGCCCCCTGTGGCAGTAATTTCAACATGACAACAGTATAGCACACGCCCCGGGGCTTGAACAGTGCCCGCCGCCCAAAAAGTTTTTGCGACCCGGTCACAGAAATCAGCACGGTTTTTGTATATAATAAGGGAAAAAGAATTAGAATACCCCTTCAGCTTCGCTGCGCTCAGCAGCTCCCCCATGGGGGAGCCTTCTGGAGAAACCGGAAAGTTGACCGCTGCAACGAAAGGCGTCCCCTTGGGGGAGCTGGCAAACCCGCAGGGTTTGACTGAGGGGGTAATCAGGCAAAGGAGCAACACCATGTCCAACATTGTTATTGTAGGTTCCGGCCCAGCGGGGGTGTCCGCCGCTTTGTACGCCGTGCGCGCCGGGGTGCAGACCACCGTGCTGACCAAAGGCTCCGGGGCGCTGGCGCGCGCCGAAACAATCGAAAATTATTACGGCTTTGCCCAGCCGGTCTCCGGGCCAGAGCTGGAACGCCGCAGCATCGAGAACGCCCGGCGGCTGGGGGTGCAGTTCGTGCAGACCGAGGCCGTGGGGCTGACATGGACCGACCGCCTGACTGTGGAAACGCTGGCGGGCGCGTACCCGGCAGACGCGGTCATTCTGGCAACGGGTGCTTCCCGCGCTGTGCCCCGCATCCCGGGGCTGACCGGGCTGGAAGGCCACGGCGTAAGCTGGTGCGCCGCCTGCGATGCCTTTTTCTACCGTGGAAAGGACGTGGCGGTGCTGGGCAGCGGCGAGTACGCCCTGCACGAGGTGCAGGCGCTTTTGCCGGTGGTGAAAAGCGTTACCCTGCTGACGGACGGCGCAGCCCTGACCGCAGATTTCCCGCCCGAGGTGACCGTCTGCACCCAGAAGGTGGAAGCCATTCTGGGCGAACAGACTGTCACCGGCGTGCAGCTGGCGGGCGGCACGGTGCGGGAGGTGTCCGGTGTGTTCGTGGCGCTGGGCGTGGCGGGCAGCACCGCGCTTGCCCGGAAGCTGGGCGCTGCCGTAGAGGGCAGCCGCATCGTGGTGGATGACAAAATGCAGACCACCGTGCCCGGCCTGTACGCCGCCGGGGACTGCACCGGCGGGCTGTTACAGGTGGCAAAAGCGGTCTATGAGGGCGCGCTGGCGGGTACGGAAGCCGCCAAGGCGCTGCGAAAGGGGTGAGCCGTATGGCAGAAACATCTCCGCACGCCCGGTGTCTGGCCTGTGCGTTTCCGTTCTGGGAGCAGCTGACCCCGGAAGAGCAGGAGCGGCTGTGCCGCTTTACCCGCCCGGTGCACTACGCCAAGGGTGCCCGGGTGCACAGCCCGCTGGAAAGCTGCGTGGGTATTCTGCTGCTGCGCAGCGGGCAGCTGCGCTCCTATCTGCTGTCCGAGGACGGCAGAGATGTGACGCTGTACCGCCTGTTCGGCGGGGAGGTGTGCATCCTGTCCGCCTCCTGCGTGATGGATGCGGTGAACATCGACCTTTACATCGACGCCGAGGAGGACACCGAAGCGCTGTGCATCAGCGCGGGCATCTTCCGGCAGCTGATGCAGGAGAACGTCTATGTGCGCTGCTACGCCTACCAGATGACGGCAGAGCGCTTTTCCGACACCATGTGGACGATGCAGCAGATCTTGTTCATGAGCGCCGACCGGCGGCTGGCGATCTTTTTGACCGATGAGCTTGCCAAGACCGGCGGCGAGGATGTCCGCATGACCCACGACCAGATGGCAAGGTACATGGGCTCTGCCCGCGAGGTGGTGAGCCGGATGCTCAAATACTTTGCGCAGGAGGGCTGGGTGCGGCTGTACCGTGGCGGCGTGCAGGTGCTGGATAAGCAGAAGCTGCAGGCGCTGGCAAGAGGAGAGTAAGAATAAAAAACAACACCGGAGCATCCGAAGATGCTCCGGTGTTGTTTTATGTCAGAAGAATCATCAGGCCTTCTCAGAGGGCTTGCTCAGGTCTACGCTGCGGATGATCTTGCGCACCGGCAGAATGCTCTTGGCGTTCATGGACAATTCGTCCACGCCCATGCGCAGGAAAGTCTCGGTCAGGGCAGTGTCGGCACCCAGCTCGCCGCAGATGCCCACCCAGATGCCGTGGCGGTGACCGGCTTCAATGGTCATCTTGATGGCGCGCAGCACGGCGGGGTGATGGGGGTTGAAGAAGGGCTCCAGCTTTGCGTTCTGGCGGTCCAGCGCGCAGGTGTACTGGGTCAGGTCGTTGGTGCCGATGGAGAAGAAGTCGCACTCGGCGGCCAGCTCGTCCGCGATGAGCACGGCGGCGGGGGTCTCGATCATGGTGCCCACTTCAATGTTCTGCCCCATCTTGACGCCCTCGGCGGTCAGCTCGGCGCGGCACTCTTCCAGAACAGCCTTTGCGTCCTGCAGCTCCCGCAGGCTGGTGATCATGGGGAACATGATGCTCATGTTGCCGTAGGCGGAAGCCCGCAGCAGTGCGCGCAGCTGGGTCTTGAAAAAGTCCTTGCGGGTCAGGCAGATGCGGATGGCGCGGTAGCCCAGTGCGGGGTTGTCCTCGTGGTCCAGCTTCATGTAATCCACGGTCTTGTCTGCGCCGATATCACAGGTGCGCACCACCACCTTGCGGGGTGCAAGGCTTTCCACCACCTGCTTGTAAGCCTCGAACTGGTAGTCCTCGGTGGGGAAGTCCTTGCAGTTCAGGTAGACGAACTCGGTGCGGAACAGACCTACGCCGCCGGCGTCGTTCTGCTGCACTGCGCCCACGTCGCCCATGCCGCCGATGTTGGCGAACACGTTGATGGTCTTGCCGTCCAGCGTGGTGTTGGGCTTGCCCTTCAGCTCCTGCAGCAGAGCCTGCTTTTTCTGGTCCTCCTGCTGGCGCTTTTTCAGGCTCTTGAGCAGGTCGGGGGTGGGGTCCACATACACACAGGCGTTGTAGCCGTCCACCACAGCCATCTTGCCGTCCCAGTCCTCCTGAATGTCCTTGCACTGGATCAGGGCGGGGATGTTCATGCTGCGTGCCAGAATGGCGGTGTGGCTGTTGGAGCTGCCCTCGCGGGTGATAAAGCCCAGCAGCAGGCTCTTGTCCATGCGCACGGTCTCGGAGGGTGCCAGATCCTCGGCTACCAGAATGCTGGGCTCGGTGCCCTGCAGAGAAGCGTTGTCCACCCCCTGCAGAATGTCCAGCATGGCCTGCGCGATGTCCAGCACATCGGCGCTGCGGGCCTGCAGATACGGGTCGTCCATGGCAGAGAACACCGCAGCCTGATTGTTGCCGGCGGTCTTGACGGCGTACTCGGCGCACATCTTCTGCCCGTTGATGATCTCCTTGATGGCGTCCACAAAGTCGTCGTCATCCAGCATCATGGCGTGGATGTTGAACACCTCGGCAATGTCCTCGCCGGCTTCTGCCAGTGCCTTTTCGTACAGGGCGGTCTGCTGCTCAATGGCCTTCTGGCGGGCAGCTTCAAAACGCTCCAGTTCTGCGGCGGTATCTGCCACAGGAGCGGTGGAAATCGCGGTATCTTTTTTCTTGTAGATCTTCAGCTTGCCAATGGCGATGCCATTGAGCACGCTTTTGCCGGTGCCTACCTGCATAGCACTTTCTCCTTCCACTTACAGCCGGGGCATACAGCGCCCGGCGTTTTGTCAAAAAAGCCCCCGCAGTTTTCCCGCGAGGGCTCGGCTTTTAAGCCGCGGCTCAGACGTTCTCGCTCAGGAACTTCTGGATGGCCTCTGCGGCTGCTTCTTCATCATCGCCTTCGACCTTGATGGTCACGGTCTCGCCCTGCTTGACGCCCATGCCCATCAGAGCCATCAGCTTGCGCATATCGCAGCTCTTGCCGTCCTTCTCGAGGGTAGCGGTGCTTGCAAAGCCCTTCACGGTCTTGACCAGCAGACCGGCGGGACGGGCATGGATGCCGCAGGCATCCTTAACAGTGTACTGAAATTCCTTCATAATCATTTTCTCCTTACTTGATCCCTCTGCCCGGGCTGCACATTCAGCCCCGGAGCATGGCTTTGCCAATGGGGATTGGTATACTACTATTATAAACCCGTACCGGTTTTTTTGCACCGTTTCATATTGCCGATTTTTACAAGAATTTTTTGTTATATTTGAACATACGGATGCTACAAAAATCCGTGTTTTGTCTAATTTTTGTCGAATCGTTTGTAAAAACTAGGCAGTTTGTGCAACTGCCGGACAAGAGCTTAAAAAAGGTCGTTTTTCCCCCGAATATCGTCCCTATTCCACGGGGTACCCTTCTGCGTCCAGCGGCAGCTCGGTGTAGGGGGCTGCCTGCGGGGCGGCTTCGGGCGCTGTCTCCGGTTCGCCGGAGGTCTGCTGTGCGGTGCTGTCGGTCAGCTGCTCGTCGTGCCGCTCGCCCCAGTCGCCGCTGTAATCCTCGCCGGAGGTCTGTTTTGCCAGCTCGTTCTGTGCGTCCTGCAGCCCCAGCACCGTGCCGGAGGGTTTTTCCAGCAGATACGCGCCCACGGCTTTCTTTTTGTACACCAGCAGCACCCCGTAGCGGCTGGTCTCGCCGTTGCTTGCCGCCGGGAGCAGCGCCGACCATTTTTCCACCGTTTTGCCCTTGTAGCGGGCAAGATCCATGCCGCTTTGCTGCACCACCCCGTTGAAAGCGGAAAAGCTGTCGTCCCACTTACGGGGAATCTTGACCTTATCCGCCGTGATGGACGCGCCGTCCACCTCCAGCCCGTAGCCGGTGAACCATGTCTGGATGTCCTGTGCGCTCTCGATACGGTTTACCGGGGCGGCTACTGCCACCGTCCGGGTACTGATGAACCGCCCCAGCATGGCGCTGAACACCACCAGCGCGCAGCACGCCGCCCCTGCTCCCAGCTTTTTCAGGCTCGTCTTGCTCAGTGTTACCACAAACATATCCCCATGCCTCCCCGCCATTTGCGCTTGCATACTCTGCCACCAGCTTATGCACAAAAACAGGGGAGTATGATAAAAACACCCCCGGTCAGGGCTTGCGCCGCTGACCGGGGGTGTTTAGTCTCTTTTATCCGATGTAGCTGATATTGGCGTCCAGCTCGCCGCTGTAACCGTTGATGCGGGCTTTCTCGGTGCCCTGCCACAGATCGCAGCCGATGGGGCTGGAAGAGACGCCGTAGTGGGCGTTCCAGATGGTGTAGCGGCTGCGCAGGGTGTTGTAATCCACCCGCTTGCGGTACCATGTGGTGGAAGCGTACACGCCGGGCTGGTAGCCCAGTTCCTTTACCCGCTCGCAGAAGGCGATGGCGCACTTGGTGCGGTCCTCAACGCCCAGACCATCGGCGCGGCCGGTGCCGCCCGGAGCGGTGGAAGCCTCGGTGTCATAGAAAATGGGGTAGTCCAGCATCCGGCCGTTCAGCGCCCAGTTGCAGCCCTCGGCCTCCTCCTGCGCTTCGGCCTCGTTTACGGCCTGCGTAAAGAAATACACGCCCACCTTCAGTCCCGCGTTGCGGGCATTGGTAAAGTGCTCTTCGAACATGGGGTCCTTGACCAGGTTTCCCGCAGCACCGTAGCCACGGTAGCCGATGCGGATGATGACGAAGCTCACGCCGGATTTTTTGATCTTGTTCCAGTCCAGCCCGGACTGATACTTGGACACGTCGATGCCAAAGGTCACGTTGTCCTGCTTTACGCCGTTGGCGTCAAAATAATACAGCTTGCCGTCAATGGAGCGCAGGCCGGTGACTTTTTTGTTGGTGTCCTGCGCGTAGTAGTAGGTCTTGCCGTTCTCGGTGCGCCAGCCGGAGTACACCGGCTCTTCTTCCTTGTCTTTGGTGCCGAACAGCCAGTTGAACAGCCACCGGAAAAAGCCGTTTTCATCGGTCAGGTCGATGCACTGTGCTTCGGCATCCTCCAGCGCGCCGGAATCCAGTGCCTGCTGGATCTGCTCCGGGGTCAGCAGCACGCTGCCCTCCGGGGTGTGCTGGCTGGCGGTATCGTTCTGGGCGGTGCCGTCCGCTGCGGGAGCCTGCGGGTCCTGCGCGGCCAGCTCCGGGGTCTCCTCCAGCAGCATGGCAGGGGAGTTCTCCTCTTCCAGGGCGGTATCCTCAGCGGGCTGTGCCGGGGCTTCCGGTGCTTCTGCGGTTTCTTCCGGTACAGCCGGTGCAATTTCAGTGGTTTCCGGTTTTTCCGTCTGAGCCGGGGCGGGCGCAGTCTGCTGCGGCTGTGCGATGCTTTCCGCTGCCTGTTCCGGGGCGGCGGCCGCTGTGCTCTCCGCTGCTGGAGCAGGGTCGGCTGCTGCCGGGCTGCTTGCCTGCGGCGTCCTGGCGGTGATGTGGGGCACGACTGCGCCCACGGTCAAAGTCTCCGGCTGTGCAGACAGCAGGGTCGCTGCCCCTGCGCCGCCCACAGCCAGAACCAGCGCCATGGTCAGCGCTGCAACGGCTGCCGCCGCTTTGCGGCGGGCTGTGCCGGATCGGTCAAATCGTTTTTTCATCTGTCGTCTCTGCCTCCGAATCTCCCGGTGGTGTAGCGTAGCGCTGCCCGGGTCTTTGCCCCCTTGCCCGGGGCGGGCCTGCTTTTATTCCACGCCGCCCATGGATTCAGGATAAAAAGGACGGCGGATGATAACTTTACGCTTCCTCTAGTATACACCCGCACGCGGGGAGCAGTCAACGGCACAGCGGGCTTCTACACAAATTCTCCACCGGGGCAGTGTGTCGGAAAATGTTCCAAATGGAATACGTTCCGGCGGGGCAGAACATTGCACAAAGCCGAAATTTCACATTTTTTCCAGCAACCCCTTGCTGTCTTGACAGGTGTATGGTATGATACAGGACATACGTTCGTAACCTTAACGATCTGTTTTGGATAGAAAGGCAAGTTTTATGTCGAAGCTGAAAGAATTTTTGGCGCGGAAGGATATCGTCATCTCTCCGCAGCGTTACCTCATTGACGCGCTGGGCGCAATGGCACAGGGTCTGTTCGCCAGCCTGCTGATCGGCACCATCATCAAGACGGTGGGTCAGCAGACCGGTCTTGCCCTGCTGGTGGATCTGGGCGGCTACGCCACGGCCATGAGCGGCCCCGCCATGGCCTGTGCCATCGGCTGGGCACTGCACTGCCCGCCGCTGGTGCTGTTCAGCCTGATCACTGTAGGCTACTCGGCCAATGCGCTGGGCGGCGCAGGCGGCCCGCTGGCCGTGCTCATCATCGCCATTGTGGCGGCAGAGCTGGGCAAGGCCGTGAGCAAGGAGACCAAGGTGGATATCCTTGTCACCCCGCTGGTGACCATCTTTGCGGGCGTCGGGCTTTCCATGCTCATCGCCGCCCCCATCGGTGCAGCCGCAAGTCAGGTGGGCACCCTGATCATGTGGGCCACCGAGCAGGCTCCGCTGGTCATGGGCATTCTGGTGTCGGTCATCGTGGGCGTGGCGCTGACCCTGCCCATCTCCTCCGCTGCCATCTGCGCCGCACTGGGTCTGACCGGCCTTGCAGGCGGCGCTGCCGTGGCAGGCTGCTGCGCCCAGATGGTGGGCTTTGCCGTGATGAGCTACAAGGAGAACGGCGTGGGCGGCCTTGTCAGTCAGGGTCTGGGCACCAGTATGCTGCAGATGGGCAACATCATCAAGAACCCCCGCATCTGGATCGCCCCCACGCTGGCCAGTGCCATCACCGGCCCGCTGGCTACCTGCCTGTTCCACTTTGAGATGAACGGCGCAGCAGTCTCCTCCGGCATGGGCACCTGCGGTCTGGTGGGTCAGATCGGCGTTTACACCGGCTGGGTCAGCGACATTGCCGCCGGTACCAAGGCCGCCATCACCCCCATGGACTGGGCTGCCATGGTGCTGCTGTGCTTTGTGCTGCCCGCCGTGCTCAGCGTGGTGTTCTGCGCGGTGGAGCGCAAGCTGGGCTGGATCAAGGAAGGCGATTTGAAGCTGAACTAAATAGTTATAGTTAAACCACCGGAGCGTCTGCGGATGCTCCGGTGGTTTTGTTTATAGGGGGGACGAACTCCCCCAGTCACGGCTGCGCCGTGCCAGCCCCCTCTGGGATGGGGCCTTTGGCATGGTGGCACAGTTTCCGGCTAAACCGCAAAGTTTGCCGCTACCGCTGAAGCCTTCACCCCTTGGGGGGAAGGTGGCGCGCAGCGCCGGATGAGGGGTAATTTGCCGTAAGCTGCTGCTTGCCTGCGCCCTCATCCGTCTGCTCACTGCGTTCGCATCCACCTTCCCCCGACCGGGGGAAGGCTTTAGCGCACCCATAAGCTTTATGGTTTGACCGCAAACTTTACCGCCGCGACAGAGGCTCCCTCCCCGAGGGAGCTGGCAAAGCCGTCAGGCTTTGCCTGAGGGAGTCCCCAAAATCCCATGAAAAAATACACTCAGATTGCATAAAATGCGAATATATTTAAAAATATTTGCATAAAGATACAGATTGAACCAAAAGAAAAGCGAAACGGGCGCTATGTTTGGCAGTTTTTAGCATTGACGGAAAACCCGCGCTGCGTATAATAAAAGCATCAACCGCAAACGAAAGACAGAGGATGCGAAGGGAAAGTACGCATCAGAGAACAAAAGTGTATTTTTATTAAAAGGAGCGCGTTTATCATGAAAAAGGAAAACATCAAAAAAGTTGTGCTGGCTTACTCCGGCGGTCTGGATACCTCCATCATCATTCCCTGGCTGAAGGAAAACTACAACAACTGCGAGGTCGTTGCTGTTTCCGGTGACGTAGGTCAGGGCACCGAGCTGGACGGTCTGGAAGAAAAGGCCAAGGCTACCGGCGCATCCAAGCTGTATGTGCTGGACCTGAAGAAGGACTTTGTGGAGAACTACATCTTCCCCACCCTGAAGTTCGGCGCGAAGTACGAGGACTACCTGCTGGGCACCAGCTTTGCACGTCCGTGCATCGCCAAGGCACTGGCAGACATCGCCATCAAGGAGGGTGCAGATGCCATCTGCCACGGCTGCACCGGCAAGGGCAACGATCAGGTGCGTTTTGAGCTGACCCTCAAGGCACTGTGCCCGGATATGGCCATCATCGCTCCGTGGCGTGAGTGGGACATCGAGAGCCGTGACGAGGAGATCGACTACGCCGAGGCGCACCACATCCCCCTGAAGATCAACCGTGAGACCAACTACTCCAAGGACAAGAACCTGTGGCATCTGAGCCACG
>ERZ1673752.2118-NODE-2118-length-23712-cov-9.839371_pt1 | contig 23712 bp, 21 predicted proteins | sample MGYA00580195_ERZ1673752 | MGnify/ENA primary metagenome ERZ1673752 (study PRJEB41218, sample SAMN15661744) | gut metagenome | host: Homo sapiens | place: Canada: London | collected 2015-08-20/2019-03-30 | study: EMG produced TPA metagenomics assembly of...
TAACTCAGATGACATACGGCTTCTCCCGTGATGACGCTGGTAAATTCCTTAACGCATACTATGACGCTAAGATCTTCGAGAACGATCCATTTGCAAAACTGGATCAGGTTGGCGTTGGTAAGCTTATGGATATGGCTATCAAACTTGGTAAGCCAGTTAACCCGAACCTTCACATCGGAATCTGTGGAGAGCACGGTGGAGATCCATCTTCTGTAGAGTTCTGCAACAAGATCGGTCTTGACTATGTATCCTGCTCACCATTCCGTGTACCGGTTGCTCGTCTGGCAGCAGCTCAGGCAGCTATCGCTCAGAAGAATAAATAATTCATTCTGAATATATATTTAAGTCATACTTCAGTATGATATGTGTCCAAGCGTAAAAATTGCCTTGGAGAATTGTAGAAATACGGTTCTTCAAGGTTTTTTTGTTTCTAGAATATGCTCCGGAAAGGAAATTTTATACAAATGAAAACCAAGATTCAGGATATGACCTCCGGTTCGCCGGGGAGATTGATCATTCTTTTTGCAATTCCCCTGATGCTGGGGAATATCTGTCAACAGCTTTATACAATGGTGGATACTATGGTCGTTGGCCAGATAGCAGGTGTGGAGGCCCTTGCTGCACTGGGTGCGGTTGACTTTCTGTTGTGGGTTGTCACAGGAATATCCACTGGTCTTACTCAGGGATTTTCCATTCAGCTCGCGCAGTATTATGGTGCAAAGGATTTTGAAAATCTGCGTAAATCTCTGGCACACAGTTATCGGCTGACCGCATTCATCGCAGTGGGAGTATTCATTCTCAGCCAGTCCTTTGCAGCACTGGTATTAACAGGGCTGCATACACCTTCCAATATTATCGGAATGTCATTATTATATCTGCGTATTATTTTCTGCGGAATTCCAGCTACTGCAGCTTATAATATGTTTGCCGCTGCTTTAAGGGCTATGGGAAACAGTAAAACACCATTGTCTGCAATGATCATCGCATCTGTACTGAATATTTCATTGGATATCCTTTTTGTGGCAGGCTTCGGATGGGGTGTGGCAGGGGCAGCAATCGCAACTGTGATTGCGCAGAGTTTTTCTGCCGTATACTGTTTTCTGATTTTACGCAGAATTGATATTGTTCATCTGTCCAGAGCAGATTTTATGACTGCCGCAGGAATGAATGCCCGTCTAATGAAGCTTGGTATTCCTGTTGTATTTCAGAATATCATTATCGGTGTAGGCGGTCTGGTAGTCCAGTATGTGATCAATGGCTACGGTTTCCTTTTTTTGGAAAAAATATTCTCTCACTTTTCATCTCAGGTGAACCGCAGCAGACACAGGAGGTACTTGCAATTGCTTTTAAATACCTTTCTATTATGGCTGCCATGCTCTGGGTGTTGTACTTCCTGTATGTGTACAGATCTGCACTGCAGGGACTGGGAGATACGTTAATGCCTATGGTAAGTGGTATGGCCGAATTTGTCATGCGTATCAGTGCTGCGCTGATTCTTCCCCATTTTATCGGGCAGGACGGTATTTTCTTTGCGGAGATTGCAGCATGGAGCGGAGCTACTGTGATTTTATGTATCAGCTATTATGTGCGGATGCATAAATATCATTAAGGCAAAATATATGATACGGAAAATAAAAAAAGAGACATATGTCTTTTAACAAAAAATCAAATATAAAAAAATATACTAAAAAACACTTGAAAAAATATCCTTTTTGTACGAAAATGAAAATAAATATAGAAAAAGGGACATGTGTCCTGTTTTAAAAGTGAGACATATGTCATTGTAGAGATAACAAAGCCAATTTCAAAAAAGGAGGAAAAATAATATGAAGAAAAGAATTGCAGCTATGGTTCTTGCAGGTGCAATGGCACTTTCCCTTGCACCAGCTTACGGAGTGACAGAGGTGAAGGCTGAGGCTGGAGATATGAAGATTGCCATGGTAACTGACTCCGGTGATATTACAGACCAGAGCTTTAACCAGACCACTTACGAGGCATGTAAGGCGTGGTCCGAAGAGAATGGTTCTGAGTTCAACTATTATAAACCAGAGAGCGACTCTGATGAGGCACGTAACGCAAGTGTTGACCAGGCTGTAGCAGATGGAGCTAACGTGATCGTGCTTCCGGGATATATGTTCGCAGCTACTATCGTAGAGCAGTCTGAGATGTATCCGGACGTGAAGTTTATTGCACCAGACGTAAGTGCAGGCGATATCTGTGAGAAGGGTGTTGGCGAAGGATACACCTACAATCCGGATGATTATGAAGTGACCGATTACTACAATGCAGACAATGTTTACTGCTGTACTTATCAGGAAGAGATCTCCGGATACATGGCTGGATATGCAGCTGTGAAGCTTGGATACAAGCATCTTGGATTCCTCGGCGGTATGTCTGTACCGGCTGTTACCCGTTTTGGATATGGATATGTTCAGGGCGTAGACGAAGCAGCCAAAGAGCTTGGAATCACAAGTGACGTTGAGCTTGAGTATGTATGCGGCGGACAGTTCTACGGCGATGCAGACATCACAGCTTACATGGATACCTGGTACGGAAGCAAGGGCGTTGAAGTTGTATTCGCATGCGGCGGTGGAATCTACACATCTGCAGCAGAAGCAGCAGCGAAGGTTGACGGCAAGGTAATCGGTGTTGACTCTGACCAGTCCGGAATCATCGGTGAGGACATCACTGTTACCTCCGCTATGAAGGGTCTTGCACCGACAGTAAAGACTGCACTTGATGCGATCAAGGATGGCAATTGGGAATCTGATTACGCTGGAAAGATCGACAATCTTGGTCTTGTATCTGAGAACCCGGAAGACAACTATGTACAGCTCCCAATGGAGACAACCCAGTGGGATGACAATTTCACTGTAGATGATTACAAAGATCTTGTAAAGAAATTATACAATGGCGAGATTGAAGTAAGCAGCGACATCACAGCAATGCCAGAGACTGAGATCACAGTAAATGATTACGGCAGCATCAAATAAGACAACCAACTACTCCGCATAGTAAATGCAATTATAAATCACGGGTAGGGTTCCGACAGGAAAGCAGACTGGTCTTAACATGAAGAATGGCCATGCAGTGATAAAAAGGGGAGTGAGCAGTGGCCACTTCCCTTTTTTACATTTGTAAGTACCTGTGCTTTCTGGCTGTGACTCTGCCATGAAAAAAGAAGAAAGCGAAGATGAGTGAATATGCAATTGAAATGCTGGGAATAACTAAGCGTTTTCCCGGAATCATCGCAAATGACAATATCACACTTCAATTGAAAAAAGGTGAAATCCACGCTCTGCTTGGCGAAAATGGAGCAGGTAAATCCACTTTGATGAGTGTTCTGTTCGGCCTGTATCAGCCGGAAGAGGGCGAGATCCACAAAGATGGAAAGAAAGTTGAGATCAAAGATCCAAACGATGCAAATGACCTGGGCATTGGAATGGTACATCAGCATTTCAAATTGGTAGAATGCTTCAGCGTTCTGGATAATATTATCCTTGGTGTTGAGACCACAAAAAACGGTTTCCTTCAGAAAGAGGGCGCGCGTAAAAAGGTTATGGCCCTTTCCGAAAAATATGGTCTTTCTGTAGATCCGGATGCCATTATCGAGGATACCACAGTAGGTATGCAGCAGAGAACCGAGATCCTGAAAATGCTTTACCGTGACAACGAGATCTTGATCTTTGATGAGCCTACCGCAGTACTTACTCCGCAGGAAATTCAGGAGCTTATGCAGATCATGAAAAATCTGGCAGCCGAGGGCAAAAGCATTCTGTTCATTACCCACAAGCTTGGTGAGATCATGCAGGTTGCAGACCGCTGTACCGTTCTTCGTAAGGGAAAATGCATTGGAACCGTAGACATCAGGGATACCAACCCGGAGAAGCTTTCCGCCATGATGGTTGGACGAGACGTAAACTTCGTTGTAGAGAAAGAAGAAGCAAAGCCTGGTGAAGTTGTTCTGGATATCAAGGATATGGTGGTTGCTTCCAAGCATCATAAGAATAACGCAGTCAACGGCGTTTCTCTTCAGGTCCACAGAGGTGAGATCGTATGTATCGCCGGAATCGACGGAAATGGCCAGACTGAATTTGTCTATGGACTTTCCGGTCTGGAGCCACTGAAGAGCGGCACCATCACTATGAATGGAAAAGACATTACTCACATGCCAATCCGTGAGCGCCTTACCTCCGGCATGAGCCATATCCCGGAAGACCGTCACAAACACGGCCTGGTACTTGATTATTCCCTGGAAGACAACATTGTCCTTCAGAGATATTTCGAACCACAGTTCACCAATAAACTGGGCTTTTTGAAACGCAAAGAGATTCGCAAATATGCCAACCGCCTGATCGAACAGTACGATATCCGTTCCGGTCAGGGTGCCATCACCAAGGCGAGATCCATGTCTGGTGGAAACCAGCAGAAAGCAATCATTGCCCGTGAGATCGATAAGAATCCGGAGCTTTTGATCGCAGTTCAGCCTACCCGTGGTCTGGATGTTGGAGCAATCGAGCATGTTCACAAACAGCTGGTACAGGCAAGAGATGCAGGCAAAGGCGTTCTTTTGATCAGCCTGGAGCTGGATGAGGTTATGAATGTATCAGACCGGATTCTTGTAATGTACGAAGGAGAAATCGTAGGAGAATTTGATCCGAAGAAAGTAACCGTAGAGGAACTTGGCCTTTACATGGCAGGATCGAAGAGAAAGGAGACGAAGAGCAATGAATAATGAATCCAAAAAGAAAGAAAGCATTCTGAGAAACAATGCGGTTCAGACCATCATTGCCTCTCTTTTATGCATTGTGATCGGTCTTCTCATCGGTTATCTGGTACTTCTTATTATCAATCCTGCAGGAGCTGCGGGTGCGATTACTGCAATTATCAAGAATTATTTTTACTATCCAAGCCAGAAGGCTATGATGAAGTATATGGGAACCACACTGGTAAAGGCTTCCGCACTTCTGATGTGTTCCCTGTCCGTTCTGTTTGCTTACAAGGTTGGACTTTTTAACATTGGAGCAGCAGGACAGTATGTAGTTGGAGCCGGAGCTTCTCTGTATTTTGCGTTAAAACTTGGCATGCCCTGGTATGTATGCATGATCGCAGCAATCGTGATCGCAGCCCTGGTAGGCGGCATCTCCGGTGCACTGAAGGCTTACTTCAATGTAAACGAGGTTATTTCCTGTATCATGCTGAACTGGATTTCCCTGTATGTGGTGAATATGCTTCTTACCCAGGTGAAATCCGAGTCTACTCCATACACTGTAGATCTTTCCAGCGGCAATAAGAGCGCTCTTCTTCCCAACTGTGGACTGGATGAGATCTTTTCCGGAAACAAATTCGTATCCATCGGTCTTATTATTTCTGTGGTAATGGCAATTGTAGTGTGGGTACTTCTTGAAAAAACAAAATTCGGTTTTGAGCTTCGCGCAACAGGTATGAACAAAAATGCTGCAAAATACTGCGGCATGAAAGAGAAGAGAAATACCATTGTAACCATGATGATTGCCGGCGGCCTTGCAGGACTTGGCGCAGCTGTTTTCTATCTCAGCGGAATTGAGACCTGGATGGTTCAGCAGACAACCGTTCCGGGCATGGGCTTTAATGGAATTGCAGCAGCCTTCCTTGGCGGCCTTCATCCCATCGGAGCAATTTTTTCCTCTTATTTTATCCAGCACATTACAAGTGGTGGAAGTTATGTGGATAAGACCATGTATTGTGCACAGATCTCTGATCTGATCTCCGCGTTTATCATTTATCTGTGTGGATTTGTATTCTTCTTCAAACTCTGGTTAAACCGTTATCTCGACAGGAGAGATGAGAAAAAAGCTGCAAAAGGAGGAGAAAAATAATGTTATTATTGATTCAGTATACATTAATATTTGCTTCTGTATTGATTCTCGTAGCACTTGGCGGCTGTTTTTCCGAGCACAGCGGTGTCATCAACATTGGTCTTGAGGGAATTATGGTTATGGGTGCACTTGGCGGTGCCCTGATGATGAAATATCTTCCGGATTCCGCTCCGGCACCAGTTGTGATCCTTCTGGTGGTTCTGGCCAGTGTGCTTGTGGGAATGATATTTTCCCTGCTCCTTGGTGTGGCTGCCATTCATTTCAATGCAGACCAGACACTGGTTGGTACGGCCCTGAATCTTCTTGGACCGGCTGCAGCCGTTGTTATCGTAAGAGCCATCAACATGGCAGAAAACCCAGACAACGTTTCTTCCACAGTTGCCTACAAGGTGGCTAAGAAAGCGTTCCTGATAAGAATTGGAAAATTTGAATTCAGCTGGTTCATGCTTTTTGCACTGCTGATCCTCATTGCTTCTTATGTGGTACTTTATAAGACCAGATTTGGACTTCGTCTGATGGCATGTGGTGAGCATCCACAGGCAGCCGATTCGGTAGGTATCAATGTTTTTAAAATGCGTTACGCAGGCGTTTTGATCTCCGGCGCACTTGGCGGTCTTGGGGGACTGGTTTATATCACTGCCGGTGTAAGTGAGTGGAAATTTGAGAACGGAGTTGCTGGTTTTGGTTTCCTTGCACTTGCTGTTATGATCTTCGGACAGTGGAAGCCGGTAAACATCGGACTGGCAGCCCTTCTGTTCGGTCTTTTCCGTGCGTTGTCAAACGTTTACACCGGATTTGATGCGCTGGTAGCACTGAAGCTTCCCAGCACATTATACAACATGTTCCCGTACATTATTTCCCTGATCGTTCTGGTGTTTGTATCCAAGAACTCCAGGGCACCGAAGGCGGAAGGTATTCCGTACGATAAAGGACAGAGGTGATATACTATGAAAAACTATTCTGAAGATGCCAGCAGACAGTATCATATCCAGGTTGCAAAGGGGGAAGTGGGACGGTATGTGATCATGCCGGGAGATCCGAAACGTTGTGTGAAAATCGCCCAGTATTTCGATAACCCGGTTCTCATTGCAGACAACAGAGAATATATCACATATACAGGAACCCTGGACGGCGTGAAAGTCAGCGTGACATCCACCGGAATCGGCGGACCGTCTGCCTCCATTGCCATGGAAGAGCTTTCCCGGTGCGGCGCAGATACTTTTGTCCGCATTGGAACCTGCGGCGGTATACAGCCTGAGGTAAAAAGCGGAGATATCGTAATTGCCACAGGTGCCATCCGTATGGAGGGAACCAGCCGGGAATATGCCCCCATAGAGTATCCGGCAGTAGCTAATCTGGACGTGACAAACGCCCTTGTGGCAGCTGCGAAAGAAAAAGGACTTTCCTGTCATACAGGTGTTGTCCAGTGCAAAGACGCTTTTTACGGACAGCATGAGCCTGAAGCAATGCCAGTTGGTTATGAGCTGCTCAACAAATGGGAGGCCTGGAAGAAAATGGGCTGTCTTGCTTCCGAGATGGAATCTGCAGCGCTTTTTATTGCAGCTGGCAAGCTTCGTGCCAGAGCTGGCTCCTGTTTCCTGGTGCTTGCAAATCAGGAAAGAGAGAAGCTGGGACTGGATAATCCGGTTGTGCATGATACAGATATGGCAATCCAGGTGGCTGTTGAAGCTGTGAGAAAGCTGATCCGGGAGGATTCGTCGAATTAAGACCGTGACATCGCAATCTGCACGCCCCACTTTGCGTTACATTTTGCCTGAATTCGGTTGCCGTAGCCCATTACGGCGCCCTCATTCGGGCGAAATCTCCCACAAATTGTGACGAACATCTTGCAGTTACTTAATATTCGATGTACTAGACAATCAAATAAAGAACAGATATGAATCCTGCCAGTAAATTGCGATACAGTAATTTCGGGCAATATAAAGAGATAACAGAAATGAGGAAAATAAATGGACGTAAAAGAGATTTTAAAACATGTGGATCATACCCTTCTTCTCCAGCCATCTACCTGGGAAGAAATCAAACAGATTTGTGATGATGCGATGGAATATGGAACTGCATCCATATGCATTCCGCCAAGCTATGTAAAACAGGCAGCAGAATACATGAATGGAAAAATGGCAGTGTGCACGGTTATCGGTTTCCCAAATGGCTACATGACAACAGCAGCCAAGGAATTTGAAACAAAAGATGCTCTTGCAAATGGTGCTTCCGAAATCGATATGGTAATCAATATCGGCTGGCTGAAAGATCAGAAATATGACCTGATTGAGAACGAGATCCGCACCTTAAAAGCTGCATGCGGTGACAAGATCCTGAAGGTTATCATTGAAACCTGCTTCCTCACAGATGAGGAAAAAATTAAAATGTGCCAGATTGTAACAGAAGCAGGCGCAGATTATATTAAGACCTCTACCGGTTTTGGCGGTGCAGGTGCAACCTTTGCAGACATTGAGCTTTTCTCCAGACATATCGGACCAAATGTAAAGATGAAAGCAGCAGGCGGAATTTCTTCCCTGGAGGATGCAGAGAAGTTCCTTGCACTTGGTGCAGACCGACTGGGAACCAGCCGGATTATAAAAATTGTAAAAAACGAGAAAGCCACAGGATATTGATCTGGTCATTGATTGTAAAGGCGAACATATGCTGTCTCCGGAATTGGTCAGATTATAACGACGTTCATTGAGAAGAGCATTATGTTGTCAGAGACAATCAGAAAATGTGAATGATAAGAGAGGTGTGAAAATGGAAAAAGAGATGATCAACCAGCTGATTGATACAGCAATCCACCAGCTGAAATATTCCTATACACCATATTCCAATTTTAAAGTAGGCGCAGCCCTCCTTGCAAAAAACGGGCAGGTTTACACAGGCTGTAACATTGAAAACGCCGGATATACAGCCACAAACTGTGCAGAGCGTACCGCTTTTTTTAAGGCAGTAAGCGAAGGCGTGAAAGAATTTCAGGCAATCTGTGTCGTTGGCGGTAAGGCTGGCGTGCTCACAGAATATACAGCTCCCTGCGGCGTGTGTCGACAGGTTATGATGGAGTTTTGCAACCCGGAAACCTTCCTGGTCATTCTGGCAGTGGATAAAGAGCATTATAATGTGTATACACTAAAGGAACTCCTGCCGTTAGGGTTTGGACCATCTAACCTGACGTGAAAGCTGCTGACCGAAGAAGATTATTATGAAGTATGCCGGAAAATGCCGAATACAGAGTGATCTGGCATTGAATCTGGCAGTTATAAAGCAGCATAAAGAATTGCAGGAGAAAAAATTATGACAAACGAACAGTTAAAAGCATTACCCAAGGCAGAGCTCCACTGTCATCTGGACGGGTCTTTAAGCCGGGAGTTCATGGAGAGCCGGTTGGGAAGAAGGGTACAGCCAGAAGAGCTTAGCGTGTCCGATGACTGCACAAGCCTTGCAGAATACCTGGAGAAATTTTCTCTTCCGGGTCAGTGCATTATGGATGAAAAAGGGCTTGAGGCAGCTGGCTATGATGTACTTCGCACCATGAGCCAGGAGAATGTGCGCTACGCAGAAATCCGTTTTGCACCTCTTCTTTCAGAGACCTCCGGAATGAACTGCCGTGCTGTGATCGAGGCGGTATTAAAAGGCCTTGAGCGGGGCAGAGCTGACTTTGGAACGGAGTTTGGTCTGATTACCTGTGCCATGCGTCATCACAGCCAGGAGGACAACTGCCGGATGATAAAAACAGCCCGTGAATATCTGGGATATGGTGTATGTGCAGCGGATCTGGCAGGTGCGGAAGCAGTTTATCCCATGGCACAGTTTATGGAGCTTTTTCAGAACACCCGTAAGCTGGAGATGCCCTTTACCCTTCATGCAGGAGAGTGTGGAAGCGTACAGAACATTGTGGATGCTGTAAAAGCGGGAGCTGGCAGGATCGGACATGGAATCGCCATGCGAGGTCATTACAATATTCAAAGAGAGCTGGCTGACAGAGGCGTTGGAATTGAAATGTGTCCCATCAGCAATCTTCAGACAAAAGCAGTAAATAGTTCGTCAGAATATCCTATCCGGGAATTTCTGAACTCAGGATTGAAGGTTTCCATCAACACGGACAACCGTACAGTGAGCAACACAAGCCTTACCAAAGAGCTTCAGTTCATTCAGGACACGTATGGCATTCAGGAGGAAGAGATACGGCTGATGATGAAGAATGCAGTGGATACGGCATTTGCCACCGATGAGGTGAAAGAGAGACTGTATTCTGAACTGGGAATAAAAGGATAAAATATTGGAAACGAGGGATTTTATTTTGAAAAAATATGAAAGGATTTTCGTGATCGTTCTGGATTCTCTGGGAATCGGTGCCATGCCGGATTCAGAGAAATTCGGGGATGTGGGAGTGGATACATTCGGACATATTCTGGATAAAATGGGCTCCCTGGAAATACCAAATCTTAAGAAGCTTGGAATGTTAAATCTTCATCCGGCAGGAAATATGCAAGGTGTGGAGAAGCCGATTGGCCGTTACATGAGCGTAGGCGAAGCCAGCAATGGCAAGGATACCATGACCGGTCATTGGGAAATGATGGGAATTAAGACAGAGAAGCCGTTTAAGACTTTCACAGACACCGGCTTTCCGCCGGAGCTGATCGCAGAACTGGAGAAGCGCTGCGGCAAGCGCGTGATTGGAAACAAGAGCGCCAGCGGAACGGAGATCATTGAAGAGCTTGGAGAAGAAGAAATTAATACGGGTGCCATGATCGTGTATACTTCAGCCGACTCTGTTCTTCAGATCTGCGGAAATGAGGAAACCTTTGATCTTCAGAATTTGTACCGCTGCTGCGAAATCGCAAGAGAAATTACACTGAAGGATGAATGGCGTGTAGGCCGTGTCATCGCCAGGCCATATGTGGGGAAAAAGAAAGGTGAGTTCAAGAGAACCAGTAATCGTCATGACTATGCTTTGAAGCCAACAGGCCTGACTGCATTAAATGCGTTAAAGGATAATGGCCTGGATGTGATCGGTGTAGGGAAGATCAACGATATCTTCTGCGGCGAAGGAATCACAAAGACTTATCATTCAGACAGCTCCGTACACGGCATGGAGCAGACCATCCAGATCTGCAAAGAGGATTTCAGGGGACTTTGCTTTGTGAACCTGGTTGATTTCGATGCCCTGTGGGGACACAGACGAAATGTGGAAGGCTACGGCAAAGAAATCGAGAAGTTTGACAGGAACCTGGGCGTTCTTTTGGAAGAGCTTCGGGAGGATGACCTTCTTATTCTTACCGCAGACCACGGGAATGATCCTACCTATAGCGGCACCGACCATACCAGAGAGTATGTTCCCTTCCTGGCTTATTCCAAGACCATGAAAGAGGGGGGCGCCCTTGAAAACGAGGATACTTTTTCTATTATTGGTGCGTCTGTGGCAGATAATTTTGACGTGAAAATGCCGGAAGGAACTATCGGACATTCCATTCTTGAGAAATTATGCTAAAATAGAAAAGCAGCTGTTGGATAGCGGTTGTTCATCCGGTGGATTGTCTGCTTTTACGGCAGAAACCGGATAGAAACAAATGATTTGCAGCACATGGCAGAAGATGAGGAAATCATATGAAACACACCTATTTACACGATGTACTTCCATTCCTTCGTGAACTGGAACGTGAGAAACAGAAACAATTTGAAGCTTATTTCCGTACTGCGCCATTATGGCTTATGGACCTGTTTCAGAGTGAGATAATGGAAGCCGGAACTACTTTTATCAGGGAAAATGAACCGGCAGATACGATTTTCTTTGTTGCCAGAGGAAGAGTAAAAGCCACAGATTACCGGATTTCCGGCATTGCCTATGATTTTATGAAGCCCATGAATCTCATTGCACTTGGAGGTATGGAGGTGATCCTGGGACAGGATACCTACCAGACCACCCTGCAGACAGAGACAGAGTGTATCGTTACCAAGCTTCCAAGAGCGCAGTATGAGAAATGGATTTATTCAGATACGGAAGCTTTTCGCCTGGAGGCAAAGCTTACCTGTGCTTCCCTGTTGGAGGAAGAGCGGCGGAACCGTCTGTACCTGTTTTTGGAAGGGGCTGACAGATTAGCTGTACTTTTCTCAGAATGGTTCGAAAAATATAACAAAAATGACATTTTATGCATCGGCGAAAGCCGACAGAATATGGCAGATGAGACAGGCCTTTGCCTGAAAAGTATCAGCCGCGCCATCAAGAAGTTTCAGGCAGACCAGCTGATCGCGAAAAAAGGCAATCAGATCTGTATCGACAGGAAGCAGTACGAAAGGCTGAAGCGGATTGTGGATGAGAAAATCGGCAACGTATAAACGGAACACAAGTCTATGGCAAAATGCATGGCATTGAAAGTTTTCTGTTTATATGAAAATAATGTTATAAGCTGTCCTGGCGATAAGCCAGATAGCTGCAGATAAAGGAGAAGGTGTACATGAGCGATTTATATCAGAAATTAGAGACTTGCCTTGCAAGTGTTAGAAAAAGGACAGATTTTAAACCGGAAGTGGCGCTGATCCTGGGATCCGGCCTTGGAGATTATGCAGATGAGATCCAGATTGAAACCACTATTGACTATACAGAGATTGAAGGTTTTCCAACCTCCACAGTTGCAGGCCACAAAGGCAGATTTGTATTTGGATATGTGAAAAATGTGCCGGTTGTGATCATGCAGGGAAGAGTGCATTACTATGAAGGCTATCCAATGACGGATGTAGTTCTTCCCACCAGATTAATGGGCATGATGGGGGCGAAGAAGCTGTTTCTTACAAATGCTGCCGGTGGAGTGAATCCGAATTTTAAACCGGGCGATTTTATGATGATCACCGATCACATTACCACAGGAATTCCAAGTCCGCTGATCGGACCGAACATTGAGGAACTGGGAAGCAGATTCCCAGATATGAGTGAGGTATACAGCAGACGTCTGCGAGAGGTGATCCGGGCCAGTGCGGAAAAATGCGGTATAGCTCTCCAGGAGGGCGTATACGTGCAGTTTACAGGTCCTGCCTATGAAACTCCGGCTGAAGTGAGAATGGCGGCTATATGGGGCGGTGACGCAGTTGGAATGAGCACTGCATGTGAGGCAATGGCAGCCCGTCATATGGGAATTGAAGTGTGCGGAATTTCCTGCATCACCAACATGGCAGCTGGCATTTCGAAGCAGGAGCTGAACCACAAAGAGGTTCAGGAGACTGCAGACAGAGTGGCGAAATCCTTTAAGAAGCTGGTGACAGAAATCATAGCTGGCATGTAGCTGTGGGGCAGTGCGGGTTCCATAAGAGGCAGCGCAAACCAAAAGGTATAACGTAACAAAGGAGAAAAGTAATAATATGGGAATTGTTGTAATCGGTGATGTTTTTATCGATGTGAAAGGATATTCCACAGCACCATTTATTCCTGGAGGAAGAAATGCCGGTGTGATCCAGCAGATCCACGGCGGCGTAGGAAGAAATGTAGTGGAAGATATTGCCAATATAGAGTTGAAACCAACCTTTGTCAGTCTGGTAGATGACGACGCTATGGGGGATGACGTGATCCGCAAACTGGAGCGCCATAAAGTAGATACCAGATATATGCGCAAGGTAAAGAACGGCATGGGAACCTGGCTGGCTGTTTTTGACCAGGACGGAGATGTGGTGGCATCTATTTCCAAACGTCCGGACCATCGTCCGATAGAGCAGATCCTGGATGAACACGGAGATAAAATTTTCCAGGATGCGGACAGTGTTGTGATCGAGATCGATATTGACAAGGAAATTGTAAAGAAGACCTTTCACTATGCAGAGAAATACGGCAAAAAAGTATACGCTCTTGTATCAAATATGACCATTGCAATCGAAAGACGTGACTTCTTAAGGCGGACAGCCTGCTTTGTATGCAATCAGCAGGAAGCGGGCATCCTGTTTTCTGAGGATTACGGTGACCTGAAGCCTGAAGAGATGGCCCAGTGTCTGGCAAAAAGGATCCAGTCCGCCCATATTCCAAAGATGGTGGTTACAATGGGAAGTGATGGTGCAGCTTATGCAGATCAGGAAGGAAACTGGGGCGTTTATCCGGCTATGAAGGTAGATGTGGTTGACACCACAGGCGCGGGAGATGCCTTTTTTGCAGGTGTATGCGTAGGCCTTACCTATGGAAAAACAATGAGAGAGGCATGTGCCATTGGTACCCGTCTTTCCTCAACTGTAATTTGTACCTCAGAGAACATTTGTCCGAGATTTATGCCGGAAGAATTTGATCTTGACAGGTAGGAGAAGAATATGGAAAGTCTTATTATAGGAATTGCCGGCGGCTCCGGCTCCGGTAAATCTACTTTTACAAACAGAATTAAAAAGCGTTTTGGAGATGACGTAGTAGTCCTTTATCACGACAATTATTACCGCAGACAGGATGGAATCCCTTTTGAGCAGCGTGTGACTGTGAATTACGACCATCCGGATTCCCTGGAGACAGAGCTTCTGGTGGAGCATCTGAAGCTTCTGAGGCAGGGGAAAGCTATTGACTGTCCGGTTTACGATTATTCCCAACATAACCGTTCCGACAAGATCCTTCATATTACCCCAAGTCCGGTGATCCTTGTGGAGGGAATCCTTCTTCTGGCAGATCCCAGAGTGCGTGAGCTCCTTGATATTAAGGTCTATGTGGAAGCTGACGCCGATGAGCGTATCCTCCGCAGGATTTCCCGTGATGTGGAAGAGCGGGGAAGAGACTTGAATGGAATTATTAAACAGTACTTAAATACAGTGAAACCCATGCATTACCTTTATGTAGAGCCCACGCGTTCCAAGGCTGATATTGTGATCAACAGCGGAAAGAATGACGTGGCGTTTGATCTGTTTGTTTCGAAAATCAGTATGGAATTGGAAAAACGGAAGCAAGGGTAATTACAGAAGATGTTTGTTGTAGGCTGTAAACATTGATGTGATGATGCGGCAGAATTAGCAAATGAAAGTTGCTGTTTACGAAATGGATGAGAATTTCGGCATAAAGAATTTTTCTGCGAAATTGGTAGATGGCAACAGATAAAAAGATACAGGAGATCAGAATGTCACAGGAAAAAGAGAACAGACAGCATGAGAATGCGCAGAGTGTGCAGGAGGGGCAGCAGCCTCATAAGCGCAGAGTGCGCTACAAAGGCAGATACCCGAAGAAATTTGAGGAGAAATATAAAGAACTTCAGCCAGAGAAATACCAGGATACCATTCAGCATGTAATGCAAAAAGGGAATACCCCGGCAGGCATGCATATTTCTATTATGGTAAAAGAGATTATTGATTTTCTGGAGATCAAACCAGGACAGATTGGCTTTGATGCCACACTTGGCTACGGCGGTCATACAAAGGCCATGCTTCAGTGCCTGCAGGGACAGGGGCATATGTATGCCACTGACGTAGACCATGAGGAAGCAGCCAAGACAAAGAAAAGACTGGAAGATCTTGGCTTCGGTGAGGATATTCTGACCATTAAACTTCAGAATTTCTGTACTATTGATGAGATTGCAAAAGAAGTGGGAGGTTTTGATTTCCTTCTTGCTGATCTCGGCGTGTCCTCCATGCAGATTGATAATCCCAAGAGAGGTTTTTCCTTCAAAGCAGACGGACCTCTGGATCTGCGCCTGAATCAGGAAGCCGGGATCAGTGCGGCAGAGCGCCTGGAACATATTACCCGGGATGAGCTTGCAGGAATGCTTTATGAGAATTCAGACGAGCCATACTGTGAGGAGCTTGCCAAGGCGATCACAGATGAGATCCGCAAAGGAAACCACATGGATACCACCACAAAGCTTCGTCAGGTCATTGAGAAAACTCTGGATTTCCTTCCGGAAAAAGAGAAGAAGGAGACCATCAAAAAGACCTGCCAGCGTACCTTCCAGGCCCTTCGGATTGATGTGAACCGGGAGTTTGAGGTTCTGTATGAGTTTATGGAGAAGCTGCCGGGAGCACTGAAGCCTGGTGGAAGAGCGGCAATCCTTACGTTCCATTCAGGAGAGGATAAGCTGGTGAAAAAAGCGCTGAAGGCTGGATACAAGGAGGGAATTTATTCCGATTATTCCAGAGATGTGATCCGTCCGTCAGCACAGGAATGTGCCCAGAATGGACGCGCACGATCTACGAAAATGCGCTGGGCGATTAAATCGGAGTAAACGCGATAAATACGCTGCGCGAGTTTGGCTCACCTATCGAGTAAATGAGACAAAACACGCTCTGCAAGTTTTTCTCGTTATCGCGGCAGTCGCCAAGGTTTTTCGTGCAAGCACGAACTTTTGTTTCGCCTATCGCATAAATAAAATGGGGGAGGAACCGCATCACTGCAGTTCCATCCCCCATATTTTACAATCTCTGGTTCCCACAACCATATAACTTTGATATACAGCAGGAGATGCTTCGATGACTCCCTCACTGATCTGGTGGCAGTCAAGAACATCTCCTGTTTTTCCATCCAGAAGATAAATATGTCCTGTGCTGTTGCAGTAGAGAACCTTTCCGCTGCCATCCGGATTGTATACACATACAGGTGAAGACCAGGCATAGGCAGATTCATGTTCCCAGTTTACTTTCCCGGTATTTTTATCAATGCATGCAAGTACACCTTGTGCCTGTCCGCCGGTTCTGGCAACTGTCACATAAATGTTATCCGACAATTCTTCTTTTCCAACAGCGATGGTAGACTGTACACCGCCTGAAACACTGTCCTCGGAGGAACAGTCGTAAGAGGTCTGCCAGATGATCTCTCCTGTTTCCGCATCAATTTTCCAGACAGGAACCTCTGCAGTGGTGCTGCTTCGCCAGCCCAGGCGGAAAGAGGTGCTGACATACAGGTAAAGGTGTCCGTCCTCCACAGACAAAACGGGAGTAGAGTTGGAGTCATCCAGAATATCCTGAACCCATACAAGCTGCAGGGTATTCAGATCCAGGCACATCAGATTGCCGCCGTTATCTGCAATAAAAAGATAACCGTCATAGATGGCTGCGCTGTCCTCCATGCCAAGCCAGTAGGAACCTACGCTGGTACGTGTTCCGTAGTAGCGCCATTTCACAATATGATCCGGATTGACGGACAAGGTGCCTGCTTCCGGGTCATAACTGGTATTCAGCTTGATCAGATAAAGAATTCCGTTCTCTCCTGGATAGATTAGGGTATCTGTGGCAGCATCCACAAGAGCAGAGGAATCAAAGTAGCTTAAATTTCCGCGAAGGGAAAATTCATCATTATTTCCAAAGGTATACATCACACTGCAGTCCAGAAGATTCACAACAAAGACCCTGGCAGTGCCTTCATTGCTGTCATAACCTGCGCCCACATACATAATTGGATAACCTCTGGGATCAAGTGCACCTGCTCCTTTGAAGGTGAAACCAAGGTAAAGGGGATCTCTGGTAGCCTCGCCGGTTTCCAGATCCAGAAAATATACATAGCCGTCCATGCAGGCATAGATCACTTCCACAAGATCGTCTTTTTCCTTTGCCCAGTCGTACATATTCATGGACTTCTTTACTTCTTGGGACCATTTTTCCATAAGAGGCTGTCCGGTCCAGCCGCTTCCGGACCAGGTGGCATCTCCGTAAGTAATAGAGCCGGTTTTCGCTGTCCAGAGATCCTGGATTTTTCCATTTTTGATCTGTGTATTGCCATAGGCTGCAGTGTCGCGGAAATTGTTTCCGCGGAAGGTGACGATTCCATCCACATCTGTGTAGCTGATTCCGGCATCAAAGGAGTGGGTATCGGTGGCGGTATAATCCGAAGCATTGGCAAGTATCTGTCCGTCCACCTCAATGTCTGTGGTTTCTATGTATAAAGAGGGTCTGGTGGAATCTACGGATTTAGGTGAAAATTCTGCTGGCCTTGCCATTGCGGCTTTTACAGCGGCAAGAGAGTTGGAGTCATCCATGTCCAGACCGCTGGCTTCCTCAACCATGGAAACTGTATTTGCATTTTCCCGGATCTTTTTTACGAGGAAAACTCCTCCCAGTATAATAACTGCTGCAATGATCAGGATCCCTTCTGTAAGAAGAAGTCTTCGGAAGAAATATTTTTGCTGCAGCTGCTTTTTTCGTTTCCCTACTTTTCTTTTCATATTCTGAATCCTTCCCTGTTCATTTGGCAAAAATTATACAAGGTATGACTGGGAAATTCAAGATGTTAAGAGCTGTTTTGGAAATTCAATTTTCAGATTGGGAAAAGGGGCGAAATCTTTTTTCTTGACAGTGTATGGCCTGGCTTGTTAAAATATTATTTATCGTGTGAAAAGGAGGAGAAAACATGCTGAAAGTATGGATCGTAGGATCTGAAGGCCAGATTGGCGAGGCAATTAATGAAGTGCTGGATCCGTTGGAAATTGAAGTTTTGAATACAGACAAAAATGCGCTTGATATTACAGAAACAGACGAAGTTCTCCATTTTGGAGAGATCAACCGTCCGGATGTGATCATCAACTGTGCTGCGATCACAGATGTAGAGCTTTGCGAGAAGCAGCCGGAGGAGGCATTTCGTGTAAACGCTTTAGGCGCCCGTAACTTAAGCCTTGTAGCAAGAAAAACAGGGGCAAAGATGGTGCAGCTTTCCACAGACGACGTTTTTGACGGTCTGGCACAGAAGCCGTACACGGAGTTTGACAATACAAACCCTAAGACTGTTTACGGAAAATCCAAGTGCGCCGGGGAGAATTATGTGAAGGAGTTTACCCACAAGCACTTTATCATCCGAAGCAACTGGGTCTTCGGAAAGGGAAATAACTTTGTAAACCGTGTTCTGGAGGCTGCAGATCAGGGCAGAGCTCTTGCTGTAGCTGAGGATCAGTATGGTTCCCCCACAAGTGCCAAAGATCTGGCAAGAATTATCCTGCATCTGATCCGTACCAATGAGTACGGAACCTATCATGCAACCTGTCAGGGCGTTTGCAATCGTTACGAATTTGCAAAAGAGATTCTTCGCCTTGCAGGCAAAGAGGAGCAGCTGAATCCGGTACCTACCCCGCAGTCTGATCTTTCTTCTGCCAGACCTGCATATGCAGTTCTGGACAATTTCATCCTTCGCATTATCGATGTATATGAGATGCCTGGCTGGAAGGATTCTCTGGAAGAATTTATGAAAGAAAAACGGGAGGGCTAAGATGAGCGCGAAGAAAGAAAAGAATGTAAAAGAGAAAAAGAAGATCAGCTTAACCAGTATGATCTTTATTGCGCTGATCGCCGGAGCAATCACAGGAATGGTTCTCCATTACCTGGTGCCGGATAGCAGTGTGAAGAATGATGTGATTGTTGAAGGAGTGCTGTACGTTTTGGGACAGGGCTTTATCCGCCTTATGAAAATGCTGGTAGTACCACTTGTTTTCTGCTCACTGGTATGTGGAAGTATGGCTATCGGTGATACTAAGAAGCTGGGAAATGTAGGTGGAAAAACACTTGCATTTTATCTGGTCACAACAGCGGTGGCAGTTGCAGTTGCCCTTGGAATCGGAACTCTTTTGAGACCGGGAATTGGTCTTGATATGAGTAAGATCCAGGTAAATGCTTCCGATATTGAGACTATGGAGTCTACCTCTCTGGTTCAGACTATTCTTAATATCATTCCGGATAACCCCATCAAGTCCCTGGCAAGTGGGGAAATGCTTCAGATCATAGTGTTTGCTTTGATCATTGGTGTGATCCTGGCAAAGCTTGGGGAGCGTGCGGAGACCGTTTCCAACTTTATCAGCCAGTTTAATGATATTATGATGGAAATGACCATGATGGTTATGAGTCTGGCTCCTATTGGTGTATTCAGTCTGATCGCAAGAACCTTTGCAACCATTGGTTTCAGTGCATTTGTGCCTCTGGCAAAATATATGATCGCAGTTCTGATCGCTCTGGCAATCCAGTGTTTTGGTGTATACCAGATTTTGCTGAAGCTGTTCACGGGCCTGAATCCGGTGAAGTTTATCCGAAAGTTTTTCCCGGTTATGGCCTTTGCCTTTTCCACTGCAACCTCCAATGCGACTATTCCGCTTTCTATTGATACGCTGTACAAGAAGATGGGTGTTTCCAAGAAGATTTCTTCTTTTACCATACCTCTTGGTGCGACTATCAACATGGATGGTACTTCCATTATGCAGGGAGTTGCGGTTATGTTCGCTGCCCAGGCTTTTGGAATCCAGCTGACTCCAATGGATTATGTGACGGTAATCGGAACGGCTACACTGGCGTCTATTGGTACTGCTGGTATTCCAAGTGTTGGTCTTGTTACACTGACTATGGTATTTAATTCTGTCGGGCTTCCAGTTGAGGCGATCGGTATTATCATGGGTATTGACCGTATTCTGGATATGGCGAGAACAGCGGTTAATATTACAGGTGATGCTGTTTGTACGACCATTGTGGCTTGCCAGAATGGGGCTGTGGATAAAGAAGTGTTTAATAAAGCTGAATAAAAATATTGGCGTGTGTATGTGAGTTTAGACTCAGGTATGCACGTCTTTTTTTGTGTGGCGAAGGCTGATTGTTCAAAGTAACTATGAATTAATTGGAAATAAACAGCATATAACACTTGACAACAGTATAATACTGTTATATGCTGTTTACATAAGGAGGAGTCACATGAAGATCATAATTAATCACTCGTCGATGCAGCCAATTTATGAGCAGATCACAGATCAGATTAAGGCGATGATCATTGACGGGACGTTAAAGGAAGAGGAAATGCTTCCCTCTGTGAGAACTTTGGCGAAGGAGCTGAAGATTAGTGCTCTTACGGTGAAGAAGGCGTATGACTTTCTGGAGGAAGAGGGGTTCGTGGTTACGGTGCATGGGAAAGGCAGCTTTATTGCCAAGAATAACCAGGGACTTCTTATGGAAGAGCGGAAGCGGGAGATTGAGACAGAACTGGAGGAAGTGATCCGGAAAGCGCGGATCAGCGGATTGTCTGAGGAAGAGATCCGGGAACTGTTTGAGCTTATTATGGAGGAGTAGATATGCTGCTGAGTTTGAAGAATTTGCAGAAGAATTATCCTGGATTTTCCCTGGATGTAAGTATGGAAATAGAAGAAGGACAGATCACCGGTCTGATCGGAGCCAATGGAGCAGGGAAGTCTACTACCTTTAAGGTTATTCTGGGGCTGGTTCATCCTGATGCAGGAGAGATTCGTCTGTTTAATAAGGATATGGAGCAGATTTCCCAAAAAGAGAAAGCGGATATAGGCGCGACACTTTCTGACAGCGGTTTTTCCAATTGTCTGACCGTGAAACAGATTGTGCATATTCTGACAGAGACTTATGAGAAATTTGACCGGGAGATGTTTGAGAATCGGTGCAGCCTGTTTTCCATCCCCATGGATAAGAAACTGAAAGAGTTTTCCACAGGAATGAAAGCAAAGTTAAAAGTGCTGACAGCCACCAGCTTTGATGCCAGGCTTCTTGTTCTGGATGAGCCTACAGCCGGTCTGGACGTGATTGCCAGGGATAGCATTCTGGAACTCCTTCGGGAATATATGGAGACGGAAGGAAGAAGTATTCTGATCAGCTCCCACATTTCCTCAGATCTGGAGAGCCTGTGTGATGATATTTATATGATTGATAAGGGACGGATCGTGCTTCATGAGAATACAGATGTGCTGCTGGATGAATATGGTCTTATCAAGGCTGACGAGAAGCAATATGAATTGCTTGATAAGCAGCATATTCTCAAGGTGAAGAAGGAGCAATACGGCTACAGCTGTCTCACAGATGAGCGTGCATTTTATGCGGAGAACTACCCGCAGCTTGCAATAGAACGTGGGTCTGTGGACAAGGTTATTACCATGATGATCAAGGGGGAAGTATTATGAAAGGTATGTTTGTAAAAGACATGGAAATTATGAGGGGAAACATGAAAACGTTCATTGGCGTATATATTATAGCCATTTTCTGTTTCCTTAGTACTTCCGCAGGTCCTTCTTTTCTAATCAGTTATGTGTCTGTTCTGGCTGCTGTTATGGCACTGAATACCATAGCAAGTGATGATATGGATAATGGTATGCCTTATATTTTTACTTTTCCTATCAGCAGGAAAGAATATGTGAAGGAGAAGTATCTGCTGGGTGCAGGGATGGTCACGGTATTGTGGGCTGTTGCTGTTGCAATTGCAATTGGCGTAAATGCTTCCGGATATCGTATGGTGTCCTGGGAAGAACTGATCGCTTCTGCAGCTGCCGGTCTTTTTCTTGCTGTTTTCGCAAATGCGGTTGTGTTTCCGGTACAGTTGAAATATGGAAGCTCTACAGGAAGGCTGGTGCTGCTTGTTCTTGTATTTGGCATCATGGCTGTAGGATGGATTGGCGTAGAACTATGCCAGAAAATGAAAGTGGATTTTTCAGGTCTGAAAAATCTGGGCCTGCGCATTTGGAACCTTGGAATCCCAGTCTGTCTGGCGATGCTGTTTGTTCTTATGTTGCTAATGGTTCTGATTTCCTGTACAATATCCATAAAGATTATGGAGAAAAAGGAGTACTGATCCGGAAATGAAGAAGAATCAGATTTTTATAAAATGCGGAACTGAATATAAGGAGATGACGAAAGAACTGCTGGAGGCGTGTGATCTGGCAGGAGAGATAGAGAAGAAGTTTGAGAAATGCGGATTGAAGGCGCTTTCAGAAAATTCCGGGGCAGGTTTACAGCAGAATAGTGAGAAGGTTATAACAGAAGCGAGGTTTGAAACAAAGAGCAGTCTTATTGACAGCTCTAAAGCAGAAGTGGACTGTTTTTATTCTTCGGATTCTGTGGAAAAACAGAATTCAGAATTTGGTTTGTACAATATGCGGATCGGTATCAAGCCAAACCTGGTCGCCCCCATGGAAGCCTACTGGGGCGGCACCACTCACCCGGAGGTAGTCGCCGGAATCGTAGAATATCTTCAGGAAAAAGGGTTTTCCAATCTGGTGATCATGGAAGGTTCCTGGGTAGGAGATAAGACCTCCGAATCCTACGAAGTCTGTGGTTTCAAGTCCCTCTGTGAAAAATATAACGTTCCGTTCCTTGACATGCAAAAGGAAAAGGGTGTGCCTGTACAATGTGGCGATATGACCTTAAACATCTGCAAAAGTGTCCTTGACCTGGACTTCCTTATTAATGTTCCGGTACTAAAAGGTCACTGTCAGACCAAAATCACCTGTGCATTGAAGAACATGAAAGGTCTTCTCCCTAATTCTGAGAAGCGCCGTTTCCACGCATTAGGTCTTCATGACCCCATTGCCCACCTGGGCCTTGCTATCCACCAGGATTTCATCGTGGTAGACAATATTTGCGGAGATCTGGATTTCGAGGATGGCGGAAATCCTGTAGAGATGAATCGCGTTCTGGCAGCTGTGGATCCGGTTCTTATGGATGCCTATGTCTGCGACATGATGTACTACCAGGTAGAAGAGGTTCCCTACATTGTAAAAGCTGCCGCACTTGGCGTTGGCTGCGCTGACATCCGCCAGGCAGAAATCCGTGCCCTCGATGGCAACCCCGGTGCCCCCATTCCCAAGTCACGGAAAGTGGTAGAGCTTGCCGATGCTGTAGAAGAAGTAGAATCCTGCAGCGCCTGCTACGGCAACCTGATCCCTGCCCTTGACCGCCTGAAGCAAGAAGGCCTCCTTTCAAACCTGACCACCCGAATCTCCATCGGTCAAGGCTACCGAAACCAGAAAGGCATCCTGGGAATCGGCCACTGCACCCGCCACTTCACCCACCACCTGGAAGGATGTCCGCCAACTGAAGATGAGATTTATGAGTTTCTGAAAATTTATTTAGGACGCTAAGAAAGTTGCTATTTAATGTGTTGAAAGTTGTTCAAGGCGGACGCATTCGGACAATGGTGATTGCTCACTCG
>ERZ1673752.2120-NODE-2120-length-23699-cov-6.770343_pt1 | contig 23699 bp, 18 predicted proteins | sample MGYA00580195_ERZ1673752 | MGnify/ENA primary metagenome ERZ1673752 (study PRJEB41218, sample SAMN15661744) | gut metagenome | host: Homo sapiens | place: Canada: London | collected 2015-08-20/2019-03-30 | study: EMG produced TPA metagenomics assembly of...
AAATCTAACCCGAGTTTTTGAAAGATGCCCTCAATTCTCGATTGAATTAATCAGTACCTCCTTTGAAAGAATACAAGTTGTAATCGGCAGTGCGTTTTTGCAAACAACGTGCCGACTTGGGGAGGATTTCACTATGGCAAAACAAAAAGTTTTATCGTTAATTTTAGGCGGCGGAAAGGGTACTCGCTTGTACCCCTTAACAAAAACCCGTTCAAAGCCGGCAGTTCCGTTCGGCGGAAAACACCGCATCATTGACATTCCGCTTTCGAATTTAATTAACTCCGGACTCAAAAAAATATACGTTTTAACACAGTTTAATTCCGCCTCCCTCAATTTGCATTTAGCCCGTGCGTACGCGTTTGACAGTTTTACCGACGGTTTCGTGGAAATTTTAGCGGCAGAGCAAACGTTTGACCATTCGGGCTGGTACGAAGGCACCGCCGACAGTGTCCGCAAAAACTTTCACCATTTTCAAAATCTGGATTTTACCCATTATGTTATTTTAGCAGGCGATCAGCTGTACCGCATGGACATTACCGCATTTTTAAAAGCACACATGGATTCAAACTCGGAAATCAGTATTGCGTGTACGCCCGTTACGCGCGAAGCGGCTTCCGGTTTCGGCATTATGAAAGTAAACGCCGACAATGTGATTACCGAATTTATGGAAAAGCCGAAACCCGATTTGAATATCAGCGATTGGAAAATTCCGAATTCATCAGCGGTAAAATCAAGCAATCCGAAAAAACAATATTTAGCGTCAATGGGAATTTATATTTTTAACCGCAAAACAATGGAACAAGCCCTTTCAAATGACATGGTCGATTTCGGCAAGGAAATTATTCCCGCGTCGCTCAATAAATATAAGGTGACGGCTTTTTTGCATGATGGTTACTGGGAAGACATCGGAACGATTAAATCATTTTACGATGCGAATCTCGCATTGACGGATATTCAACCGGCGTTCGATTTTTATGACGCGGAAATGCCGATATATACGCACAACCGAAATTTGCCGCCGTCAAAAATAAACCTCGCGGAATTGGACAGCGTCAACTGTAGTGACGGTTGTATCATTACAAAATCTAAAATTGAGCATTCGATTATCGGGGTTCGTTCGCTGATTGAACAGGGAAGTTCTTTGAGCGGCGTATATTGTATGGGCGCCGACTATTTTGAAACCATTGACGAAAAGCAGCTCAATGTAAAAAAAGGTATTCCGTCAATCGGTATCGGTAAAAACTGTAAAATAAAAAATGCAATTATCGACAAAAACGCCCGTATCGGAAATAATGTTTCTATCGGTTTCGGTGAAAAAAAACCGGATGGAGATTACGGTCCGTATTACATTGTTGACGGAATTTATGTGATTCTCAAAAACGCAATTATTCCCGATCAAACAACTATTTGAGCAATATAGTGTCTCACGGAAACGCTTGCTTTTTCGATAAAAAACTTTATACTGAGATATATGAAAAAAATTGGAATCATCGGAGCAATGGAATCCGAAATTGAATTATTGAAAACCTATTTTGAAGGCGGTATTTATGAACGAGCCGGTTTGTCGGTTTATGACGGAAAGATTTTCGATAAACCGGTTGTATTTGCAAAAGCCGGTATCGGCAAAGTAAATGCCGCACTTTGCACCCAAGTTTTAATCTCCGACTTCGGCGCCGAATTCATCATCAATTGCGGAATTGCCGGTGCGATTTCTCCCAAACTTTCCGTTTTGGATATTGTTATTTCAGATAAAGCTTTTCAGCATGACGTTGATGCAACCTATTTCGGATACAAGCTCGGACAAATCCCCGATATGCCCGATATTTTTTGGAAAGCGGATTCCGGTTTAACGAAAAGAACGCAAGCTGCTTTTAAAAAATTAGCGAGCGGGTCTTTTGATTTTGATAAAAAAAATGTTTTCAAAAATAAAGAAACTTTACATCGAGATTTTTCCGCCGGTAAGATAGTCACAGGGACGATTGCAACGGGTGATGTTTTTGTTACGGCGGAATCCTACCGCTCACGTATTAAAAGCATTTGCAAAGGCACCGCTTGCGTTGAAATGGAAGGCGCTGCAATCGCTCACGTTGCTTCGGCAAACGCCGTCCCGTTTTTAATTTTGCGTAGCATTTCGGACTCGGCTGATGAAACGGTTGAGCAACTCACCTATGAAGAATTTGCTGCCCGCGCCGAAGACATGGCAGCGAGCATTATTTTGCAAGTGCTGTACGATTTTGAGCAGTAATACAAACGCTCGATTTAACCTCTATTGCGGATGCCCACCTTTTAAATCTATTGTTTCGCAAATGTTCAAAATCTACCTTATTATACTGAACATTGAGAAACAATAAAGGAGATACTTTGCTTTTGCAAAAAAACTTTACTTTGTAAAGTTTGCCGGTAACCGGCGGCAAGTCTTTAATCAGTGTCTCCTTTGGGTGTGAATCTCACTGCCCGCGTTCCCGCCATCCGCTACCGTTCTAAATCTTTCAGCGCAATCAAATCCGGTGTTTCGGTTGCTTTATTTAACGCGGCAAATTCGTTCAAGGCGGCTTTTTCCTTTAATGAAAGCCTTCTCGGGACTTGAACCATAATTTTTACATATAGATTTCCCGTTAAACCGCTTTTGGTTTTAATGCCGCCGCCGCGTATTGTTAAAAGCTCGCCGTTTTGAGTTCCGGAAGGAACTTTCAAAGCGATGCGCTTGTCATCAAGTGTCGGGATACTCAGTTCACAGCCCAGTGCCGCCTGTGCAATCGAAATATTCACCGCGCAGTACAGATTATTTCCCTGACGCTCAAAAAACTTATGGGGGGTTATTTCAACGAAGACAAACAAATCTCCATACTCGCCGGTACTTGCGGTTGCACTCCCCTGTTTCGGAATTTGAATGCGGCGACCGTGTTCAATGCCCGGCGGAATCGTTACTGCAATTTTTTGCTTTTTACGCTCCAAACCAGACCCACCGCAATTGGTACATGGCTTATCAATAATGGAACCTTCACCGTTACAGCGTTCACATACACTTGCAACGGAAAAAAAGCCGGTACTGCGGCGTATTTGTCCCGTACCTTGGCAGTTCGGACACATTTTCCGCTTTGCGCCGTTTTCACCGCCGCTACCGTGGCATATATGGCAAAGTTCATCCCGCTGATAGCTGATTTCCACTTTTTTGCCGAAAACGGCATCGTTGAGCGAAATTTTGAGGTTATATTGTAAGTGACGCAACCGTTCTCCGTGCGGATGCGCAGAATGTCCGCCGGAAGTGCTGAAACCTCCAAAGCCACCAAATCCGCCGCCGAACAGATTTTCAAAAATCGTTGAAAATCCGCCGCCGAAAATATCTTCAAAGTCGCTCATAGCGGACGGGTCAAAGCCGGTATTCATTCCCGCAACCCCTTCAAAACCGAACTGATCATACGCCGCGCGCTTCTTTTCATCGCGCAACACTTCGTACGCTTCCGTTGCTTCTTTGAACTTTTCTTCGGCGATTTTATCTCCGGCGTTTTTATCCGGGTGATATTTAATCGCCAATTTTCGGTATGCTTTTTTGATTTCATCCGCTGAGGCTTTTTTGTCTACTCCCAGCACTTCATAATAATCCCGTTTTTCAGCCACTTGAATTCTCCGCTATCTCTTTTTCATCGATTATCATTAAAATTTAAAGTTTTTCAAGAGCCGCTGACATCGCTGCAGTTGTCAAAACCTCAGCCCGTCCTGAACGACGAGCCGAGGCTTGAAAACATAATGTTTCATAAATAAAAGTCATCCAAAAAACTTTCTTGCACGTTTCAAAGATGACCGCAATCCCATATGCGGCAAAATTTACTCCGTCTTGCGGTTATTTATCATCATTGACCACCTCATAGTCGACATCATCGGCAGTTCCCGAAGTCGGTCCCGCATTTGCCGTATTGCCGGTGTTTGTTTGTCCGCCGGTAGCTTCGCTTGCGTTTGCCCCCTGGTTTTTATACAGCTCTTCGGCTATTTTATAAGAGGCTTGTTGCAAGGCTTCGGTTTTTGCTTTGATATCATCAATATCGCCGCCTTCCAGCGATTTTTTGAGTGCGGCAACCGCTTCTTCGATATTCGCTTTATCGGCTGCGCCCACCTTATCGCCCATATCTTTGAGCGTTTTTTCGGTGGTGTAAATTAAGCTGTCCGCATTGTTGTGAACTTCTACTTTTTCGCGTTCGCGCTTGTCGGTTTCAGCATTCGCTTCCGCTTCTTTTACCATGCGGTCGATTTCGCTTTCGCTTAAACCGCTTGAACTTTCAATACGGATATGCTGCTCTTTGCCCGTTCCCAAATCCTTTGCTGAAACGTGTACAATACCGTTCGCGTCAATGTCGAACGTAACTTCAATTTGCGGTACGCCGCGCGGTGCAGGCGGAATCCCAACCAAGTCGAAATTTCCGAGAGTGCGGTTTTGGCTTGCCATACCGCGTTCGCCCTGCAAAACGTGGATTGAAACCGCCGACTGATTATCCGCCGCAGTCGAGAATACCTGACTCTTGCGGGTCGGGATCGTTGTATTGCGGCTGATAAGCGGCGTAAATACTCCGCCCAAAGTTTCAATACCGAGTGAAAGCGGCGTAACATCCAAAAGCAGAACGTCTTTTACGTCGCCGCCCAAAATACCGCCCTGGATTGCAGCTCCGACTGCGACCGCTTCGTCCGGGTTGACGCCATGCGAACCTTCTTTGCCGAATATTTCTTTGATGATAGTTTCAACCCGCGGCATACGCGTTGAACCGCCCACTAAAAGAATTTCGTCAATTTCGTTTGCGCTTATACCTGCATCTTTTAACGCTTTTTGACACGGAGCTTTTGTCCGCTCGAAAAGGTCATCCGTCATTTTTTCAAATTCAGCCCGTTTTAAGCTCTTTTGCAAGTGCTTCGGTCCGTTTTGATCCGCAGTGATAAAGGGCAAGTTAATTTCCGTCGCCGCAGTTGACGAAAGTTCGATTTTAGCTTTTTCAGCGGCTTCGCGTAAACGCTGCAAAGCCATGCGGTCATGGGAAAGGTCGATGCCTGTATCCTTTTTAAATTCTTTTACGAGCCAATCCACAATGCGGGCATCGAAGTCGTCACCGCCCAAGTGGGTATCGCCGTTTGTTGATTTTACTTCAAAAACACCGTCGCCCAATTCCAAAATGGAAATATCAAAGGTACCGCCGCCGAGGTCAAACACCGCGATGGTTTTGTCTTTTTTGCTGTCTTTGCCGAACCCGAAAGCCAGTGAAGCGGCGGTCGGCTCGTTAATAATCCGCTTGACATCCAAACCGGCAATTTTTCCGGCATCCTTGGTTGCTTGCCGCTGAGCATCGTTAAAATATGCCGGCACCGTAATAACGGCTTCGGTAACCGTTTCGCCCAGATAATCTTCAGCGGTTTTTTTCATTTTCTGCAAAATAAACGCCGAAATCTCCTGCGGTGAATAAAGTTTTCCGTCAATGTCAATCCGTACATCATCCCCGTTCGCCACAATTTTGTACGGTACCCGCTTAATTTCGTCCGACAACTCGTTGTAGCGGTGTCCGATAAATCGTTTTACCGAATACACCGTATTTTCGGGGTTAGTAATCATCTGGTTTTTCGCAGGTTGCCCGACAATTTTTTCCTTGTCCTTGGTAAAAGCTACGATTGATGGTGTTGTGCGCCCACCTTCCGAGCTTGCAATAACAACCGGCTCACCGGCTTCCATAACCGACACACATGAATTTGTTGTCCCTAAGTCAATTCCTATGATTTTACCCATATAATTTCTCCTCTTACTTTATAAAATTACGCTTTTTTTTCTTTTAATTTTACGTCTTCTTGATTTTTACCCGATTCATCGTCCGTCTTTTTTGAAGCCGCATCTGCTGATTTTTCTTCTGGCATCAGCACCAAAACTTTTGCATGGCGGAGTACTTTATCTTTCAACTTGTACCCTTTTTGAATTTCCTCGCCGACGGTCTGCACCGTCACATCCTTGGATGCGGCTTTCGCAACGGCTTCGTGGATATTCGGGTCAAACACTTCACCTTTCGCTTTGTAGTATACTAACCCGTAATCGCGGGCCAGCATGCTCTCAAGCTGATTTTTGATCATCGTAACCCCTTCCGCGAAAGCTGTAATGCTCTCTTTTTTTTCTTCAACGGTGACGGAAACCGCTCTATCGAAATTATCCAAAATTGGCAAAAGGTCTGAAAGCAGCCGAGCGTTTGCGTAATCAATCGCTTCCTGCTTTTCGCGAATCATCCGCTTGCGGTAATTTTCAAAATCCGCAGCTTTGCGCAAATACAAATCCTGAAACTCTTTCGCCTTATTTAATGCCTCCGTAAGGGCATCGTTTTCACCGCCGCTTTCTGCGGCTTGCTCCGGCTTCATCGCTTCCGTTTTTTTAGAAGCTGCCGACATATCCGCTGTTGATTCAGTAGCTATGTTTTCGGCGTGAATTTCGATTTCGTCCGACTTTTTCTCTTCCATTTTATATCCTTATGGTGACAGTGATTAATTCAATCAAAAAATCAATCAGTGCTCACCTTTAAAATCTGTTGTTTCGAAAATGCTCAGAATCTACTATCTTAAACTGAACACTGAGAAACAATTGAGAAACGCTGTAAAACCTTTAATCATCGTTTCTTTATATAACTTGTTAATTTGAAAATACTAATATATTGAAAAACGGTCAAGTCTTTTTTTTCATTTTGTTGTTTTTTTTATAACGATAAGTGGGTTTTATTTGACTGGGACTGTTCAACGGAGACGATATCGCTCCAATTGGCACAATGACGTTCATATTTTTATATAGCGCAGTTTGCAAAATCTCATGCGAGTTTTTGCAAACTGTATTGTTATTATTTTTCTTCGCCAACTGAAATCGGAGCTCGCAAAAGCTCAATTTTTTCGCCGTAGCGATTTTTAATGAGCGGCGTGATTTTATCCAGATTATCAGTCCTATCTACGGATATAATTTCGCGGTCGGAAGCGCTTTTTGTTTTATAGGTAAAATGACCGAGATACAAATATTTCGCATCCTTCGGTACGGTAATTGTTATATCCAATGGAAGAATAAAACTGAAAGCATTTCCGCCGAAAATGTTATAGGTAATAAAGTTAAGACAAATTTCTTTGCTGTTTCGCTTTACCGGAACCTTTACCGAAATAATATCATCGTTAACAGGTGCCACGGTTGTAGGCCTATCGCGATCACCGCTTAGAAAAAGTGAAACACTGTCCGCAGGGATATTGCGAACCGGTGAACCGTTTGATGTTACCTTCAAGTTTGAATCATAAGGATTTGCAACTAATAAAACATATTTTTCCAGAAAACTTCTATTTATCGCAGGGCGAATATCCACAGAGAAAACCAGAACGACTTCATCCCTACCGGGTTTACTGTAATTTTCAGCAAAAACATTTCCAAACACGGTAATAATCAAAATTAACATTGTAAAAGTCTTTTTCATTTTTTCAACTCCTCAATTCGCGCTGTAATGAGCGGCTCCCATTCCGTATCTTTGAAGTAGTCTGCCATTCCTTCAAGAGTGAGCAACTCATAATCATTTTTTATCGGTTCATATTCAAACTCATATCGACGATAGGCACCGGCATATTGTAACCCCGGTTTTTTCGCAGTAAAAACAAAGGTTTGTGAATCGGGCAAACCAAAATGTGTATTATGGTAATATGTTGTCATCACATTTAGGGCTGTCTCAACAGTATAACTGGAACACAGCAGTCGCATTTTACTGCCCGGTTCTATCGGCTGTATTACAAATGCTCTTGAGGCACTAAATGACAGCGGTATCACGAAAAACGGTTCTTTTTCAGGATTCATTTGTGCAAATACTTCAGTTTCCGTGAAAAATCCCGGAAAATTATCATACCTCTCCTTGAAATCATTGACTTCCACATAATAAAAAATCAAAGTATGCGTTTCAGGCGAAGCAAAATTTTTCTTTGAAATACTTTGACCGTTTAGCAGCACATTACTTGATGCACAAGCAAACGAAAACAGACAACAAGTAAGTACGGTGATAATACCGAACATCCTCAAAATACTTTTTTGTTTCATAAATTTAAACCTCCACGTTTAAATATTTAATATCCATAACCTATTCCTACCGAAAAACCATGAAAAAACATTTTTTCAATGCCGGCTTCTTTTGAGCCGTTAATCAATCGACCCGAATAATCGACAAAAGCGATTAGTTTTCCGGCGGACGAAATTTTAAATGAAAATTTTGCACCGGCAGAAATCGGTATTTGGAAAGCAAATTTTGCTTGTATCAAATCATACTCATTGTTGATGATAGGACGAATACCGCCGCCGAATCCCACTCGTGTATACGGAATAAGCGAAAAATTATCGGTTAATGACAGCGCCACATTCAGTTCGCCGAAAAAAGCAAAACCGAAAGCCAGATGCGATTTCGAGCTTTCAGAGCGTCCAAATCTTTGAGAAGTTGCATCGGCATTAATTTGTTTATGGAGATAAAGCATTCCTCCAATATCAAAATATTTAATATTATATCCGGCACCTACAATCATCCCTTTTAATAAGCCGTACGGTGTTTTTAAACCGTTGAATCCGCCGAATACAATGAGTGAGTAAGGTTTTATTACCATCACAGACGAAACGGAGCTTTTTGATGAGCTACTTTGTTTCGATGATTTTTCTTTTTGCTCCTTGCGTTTTTCATCATCTGTTTTAAGCTCGGTATTAACTGAGGAATCCCCCAACTTCCATTTCTTGTTTTCAAAATTCCATGCCGTATATATTTTATCGCCGTCGTTATTTTGATATATTACAAACATTTTACCGTCTTTTTCTTTGCGCTGTTTATCGGTACCGGAAAAAGTTTTGTAATCATTCAGATTTTGTTCCAACTTATAGCTCAACGCAAATTTCAGCGCATCAATCGGTGATGAATAAACAAGTTCGGCAATAAAAGCGTCATGAACATGCGTAGGCGCTTTTAAAATCACATCACGGATACAATCAATTCCGTTGCACGTTGCATTTTCCGTGCTGATTAAGAGTGCCAGTGAATTAAGCTTTTTCAGATTTTGTTTTTTCGCTTCATCTTCATTTAATTTTTTAGTTTCATATTTTGCTTGAACTAAAAACTGATTTTCAGCTTGTGAAAAAAGTTCACGTTTTTTTGCATCATCCACCGAAATAAACGCCTGTCCAAAAAAAGTATTGATCGAAGAATACGGTACGGCAAAGTTTGTAGTTTCGCGTTGTACCGCTTTTGCGGTGTTTACCCCGAGCACTTCATAACCGTTATCACCGGTTACAGCCACTAAAAGTGGACCACCCGAATTTCCCGCATCGGTGGGGGCGGAGTGCTGAATAAAAAATATCGTTTTAGCGGACGCGGAATCATCCATTGTAACTTTTTGATTGGTTAAGGAACCCTTACCCAACTGCCACAGCGGTTTTTCGCCTAATCCCGGGTACCCGGCCGACCAGACATCCATACCGTCGCGAATCGCTTTTTGATAAAACTTCAAACCGCCGGCAATATTTGCACTCGCAGGAAGTTCAATCAACGCTAAATCATATTCGTCATCGAACGCTATGATCTTACACGTTTCCAGCTTTTTTGTTGCGACGTTATCGGCATTTTGAAACTCCAGCGAAACCGTATCGGCATATGCACATACATGATAGTTTGTCAGTACATAGGACTTGCCGCCAATTATACACACAAATCCCGAACCAAAAACGGAATCCTTTTCAGTGTGTAAACCGACAAACTTGCCCAGCTCGCTATAGCCTAAATCATTCAGTTTATCAGCAGTTTCCTTAAATACATTGATAATTGTTTTCGGATAATTCGGACGCACAATACAAATATAGTCACGCAATTCCTCACAATAGAGGCATAATGCTAAAAACAAATAAGCAACCATCGATAAAAATTTTTTCACACTTTACTCCTTACAAAATAGTTACACTGATGACACTCTTCAAGTATAGTTATTCTATATGGGCAAATACAAAATGTCAAGAGACTTTTAAAATACGGAATTTCATCACAAACATCATCACCATCCGCTGGTAGCTCCGCCGCCTCCCGAACTTTCGTCGCCGGAATAGCATCGCTCCTTTCATAAAAATTATCACGCCAATGATACAAAACACCGCCAGCAAAACGTTTACCCGTTTTTCAGCAATAAAAAAGCACCCCCACCTATCGCAGGAGTGCTTTTATCTCATAAGGCAACTTTCAAAAACGCAAAGTTTTTAGAAAACGCCTATAATGTAATCGTATCAATCAAACGATGTGGCACGCGCAAAAATGTCCGGGCGCGATTTCGCGGTATTGCGGTTTTTCCGTCGAACAACGCTCGATTTTTTTCGGGCAGTTTATATGGAACGGACAGCCCGGCGGGAGATTAATCGGTGAAGGAATTTCACCGGTAAACTGCACGCGGCGACGGCGACGTTCCGGGTCGGGTTCAGGAATAGCCTGAATCAGCGCTTGCGTATACGGATGGAGCGGATTCGAATAAATTTCCGCCGAAGTTGCCAGCTCCATGATCGTTCCCAAATACATAACCGCGACGCGATCCGACATGTGGCGAACAACGTTTAGCCCGTGCGAAATAAACAGCAAGGTCAAATTCCGCTCGGCTTGCATATCCAACAGTAAGTTCAAAACCTGCGACTGCACGGACACGTCCAAAGCACTAACCGGCTCATCGCATACCACGATTTCCGGATCAAGCGCCAACGCACGGGCAATCGCAATACGCTGCCGCTGACCGCCGGAAAATTCATGCGGATAACGATAATACGCGTCGGAAGGCAGTCCAACATCTTTTAAAAGCTGAATCACTTTGTCGTAGCGCTCTTCAGCTGACATTCTTGTCTGTATAATCAAAGGCTCTTCAATAATATAGCCTACATTCATTCGTGAGTTCATCGAATCGGCAGGATCCTGAAATATCATCTGCACGTTGCGGCGGACATCGCGTAACTTACCTTCACGCAAATGGGTAATCTCTTTACCGTGATAATATATTTCACCGCTCGTCGGTTTATAAAGCCGCATCATCGCACGACACAGCGTACTTTTACCGCAGCCGGTTTCACCGACCAACCCGACCGTTTCACCCCGATATATGGCAATAGATACGCCGTTCAACGCATGAACAACATCTTTAGAATAACGTCCTTGCTTAAATTCCTGGACGAGGTTGACTGCTTCAAAGATTGGTTTATTGTCGCTCATTTTTTATCTCCTTGTATCTAAAGCATCGAATCGTATGATTATCTTCCATTTCTTCCAGTTGTGGCGTATGGGACCGGCAATAATCGGTCGCATGGGGACAACGTTCGGCAAAACGGCAGGTTTCAGGATACAGCATCGGAGACGGAACAACACCGGCAATATACGGCAAGTGCGTTTTCGGTTCCGAATCCATCTTCGGCATTGAGGCAATCAATCCTTGCGTATACGGGTGACTCGGATTTTTAAAAATCGTCGTAACATCCGCAGCTTCAACAATCTGCCCCGCATACATAACGGCAACGTCATCACTGACTTCCGCAACAACGCCCATATCGTGCGTAATATACAACACGGACATATTATTTTTTTCTTGGAGCTGTTTTATCAATGCTAATATTTGAGCTTGTACCGTAACGTCCAATGCGGTCGTCGGCTCGTCCGCAATCAGTAGTTCCGGATGACCTGCCAACGCCATTGCGATCATAACGCGCTGACGCATACCGCCTGACAACTGGAACGGATAATTCTTCATTCGTTCATCCGGTGAGGGCATTTCAACATTCTTCAAAACGGAAAGCACATGTTCCAACCGCTGATCCTCAGGGATATCGGGACGATGTAATTCAAAAACCTCACCGATTTGTTTTTGCACAATGTGTACCGGGTTCAAAGCCGTCATCGGCTCTTGAAATATCATTGCAATTTGAGACCCGCGAATCGTGTAAAGTTCTTCAATAGGCATGTCAACGATGTTTTGCCCTTTAAACATAATTTCACCGCCGGTAATAACGCCGGCAGGTTGCGGTAATATACGCATAACGGAAGAGGCGGTAACACTTTTTCCGGAACCGGATTCGCCAACCAACGATAAAGTTTTGCCGCGATCAATTTTCAGCGACACTTTATCAATAACTTCCATTAGCTGCTTGCCTTCTTTACCGACATGAAATGCTACGGACAAATCCGTAACACGAAGAAGTTCATCACTCATATTCATCTCCACGTAGTACTGCTACAACGGTAGCACCTATAAAAATAGAGGCACTGATTAAACTGCACAGCAGTACCAGTACCGGTTTGCCTTGCGAAAATCATTTTCTCAAGGCAAACCTTTGTATGGTTACCCGTAACCGCTGTTACCGGTAACTATACATTACTAGTGAGCATAGCGCTCCGTTAATTTATAATAGCGCGGCTCAAATGTTTCGCCGGCTGACATAGCATTCTTGACTTCTTTTTCAATGTCGGTATCGATCCACAGCCAGCCGGACATCGGATTAAGCCAATCATCTGCCAGACTATTCGCACCCCAAGCAGGAACACGAATCCATTTCCAAACAAGTGAGAAGCGGTAGTCGACATAGTAGCCCGGCACGAGCAAAGCTTCTTTATCAACAAGCCGTTGAATTTGTTTGGTGAGTTCAGCCTTTTTCTGCAAATCGCCTTCATCACGTGCAGCCCGAACTAATTTATCCATTTCAGGAGAACCGTAGTCAAATACGTTATTGCTCTGCGGCATATGATCTGAGGTATCCGTTGAACTGAAATACTCATAATAATCCGGAACCTGGCGTGTATTGTAACCGCCCCAATATGCTTGGTACTGTTTCTTACGCATCAATTGGAATGCCGCACCGCCATCTTCCATCAACTTGAGCGTAATTTCAACACCGGCTTTTTTTGCCTGTTCAACCAAAATTGACAAGCGATCGGTGTGGTTTTTGGCGCTATACAACAACTCAAAAGTAGCACGTCGATTTTGACCATCAACTAAAATACCGTCGTTTCCCATCGTTTTAAAACCGGCTTTTGCGAGCAGCTCTTTTGCCTTTTCCGGATCAAAGTCAGGTTTACGGATCGTATCATCATCAAAGTTTACACCTTGATAAACATGCCCGATACCGATATTGTGATATCGTTTGTATTCACCGTAGAGCGCCTGATCGATCATGCCCTGCATATCGATTGCATAGTACATTGCTTGACGGGCATTAACATCGCTGAACAGATAATATTTTGTATTAAAGAATATAGAATTATTAAGACCTTCCATAACCGAAACAGTCAAGCGATAGCGGTCAATATAGCCGTTTACGACCGATTCTTTTGTTTCCGAACGACGAATAACTTCAGGGATCATAACATTGTAGTTATCGATTTTTTGATCATAAAAATAGTTTTCAATCATATCGGAACCGCCGGAAATGACATGATATTCAATCCGCTGTACGTTACCGATGTGCTTAAAATACGGGATTTCACGAGCCCACCAGTTATCAACCCGCTCATATACCAACATTTGTCCGTCAATATTTTCTTCCGGTTTCATTACATAAGGACCGGTTGTCGGTTCCGGTTTCCAGTTATACTCTTTGTACCAATCCGCTTCCAGAGGTTTATTGTCAAAAAAGTGTTTTGCACGTGCGTCGATATTGCACTCGCCCAACAATTCTGACTGCTCCAAACCGTCCTGATTATAGGTAACCGAGAAAAGGTAATCATTATACACGGTAACTTCATATTTTGAATACCATTCATTGTACCAGGGATCCATCAAGTTCGGATTTTTAAAGCAATCGATTTGGTATTTGAAGTCTTCGGCTGTACAAGGTTCACCGTCCGACCATTTAATATTTTCACGCAACTTGAAATAAACGGTTTTACCGTCTGCACTAAATGCCCAATGCGATGCGGCATAGGGAATATAGGTTTGTGTTTCAGATAAATAATACAACGTATTCGCCTGCGTCCACATTAAATCTCGTGTGCCGTTGTTTGATTCAGGACCGACATAGCGGAATGTATTCGGATATGCATCAATCCAGCTGTGAAATGTTCCACCCACTTTTGTGTCCTTTGAGCCGTAGTCTTTGGTGTCGGCAGTAATCCAGGTTACTTTTTCCGGCATACCCTCAACTACCATATCCTTCACTTCTTTGTACGGAAACACCCAATCAGGCGGAGTTTCTTTCATCTCCTCCTGCATAATCGCTTCAGCGTTTGCGACTGCGTCGCCTGCCGAACCGTCCTTTGAGCCGGTTTTGTTGCAAGAAAAAACAAAAAGCATGCTCAATACTAAAAGAACAAAAAGTCCTTTCAAAACCTTTTTTTTCATAAAAGATCCTCCTAACAAAATCTTTATAAAAATATCTTAATAAAAAGCCCTTGCTTTTTTAATTAAGCCCATTATTAACACCTCTACAAACCGTTTCGATCCGTAGAGGTTTTGTAATCCAATACTATTTGTAAACGGTAAAACGTCGCGGGTCAAAAGCCTCACGCAAACCTTCACCGACAAAGGTAACCATGATGAGTATTAACACGGTAGCGGTAACGCCGCTGGTTAAAATCCATGGAGCCGATTTATAGGTAACCGTACCCATACTCAAGATTTCACCCCAGCTCGGTGTCGGCGGCTGCAAACCATAACCGAGATAATCCAACGATGTCAGCGTTCCGATGTTACCTGAAATAGCAAACGGCAACGAGGTAACAAGTAAAACAATAATATTCGGCAAAATATGCACGGTAATAATACGCCATACACTCGCACCCATCGAACGAGCCGCCAGCACATAATCACGCTCACGTTCCTTGTACGTCAAAGCGCGCATATTCCATGTTGCTCCCGTCCAACCGAAAACGATGTTAATCACCACAAACAACGTAAAGTTCGGTTTAAAAATAGCCGACAAGATCATAATCATATACAAGTACGGTATATGCTCCCAAACTTCTATAAAACGCTGTGAAACCGTATCAAAAATGCCGCCAAAATAACCCATGGTGATACCGATCAACGTTCCAATTAAGAACGTAAAGAACGTAACCAAAATAGAAAATGACATTGCAATGCGAAAACCGAAAATAACACGGGCAAACAAATCACGTCCGATGGTGTCGGTACCCAAAATATGCCGTTTCGACAACGACGGCGGCAACGGGTGATACATATCGCCTTTATTACTCATCGAATAACGGAAAGTAATCACACGTCCGTCAGGCAACGTAACTTCATTTTTATCTTTACCTATTTTATGCCATGTATAATCGGCAGGATTATTGGATTCAACAGCAGTATCTTTATCAACGGCAAAACCGATCCACTTATTTTTACCGGTTGCCGCTTGTGTCAGTTTTTCAGGATTTTCACTCGCTCCGAATTTAATCCACACATACTTACCGTCTAATTTATAACCGTCATATTCACCGGTTGGAATCCAGTTAAAATTTTCCGCCTTGATTTCGGGTCGGTTATCCGCAGAAGTAATCGTAAAACCCAAAATAGGAGCCGACTTAAAAGTCATAGCCAGCGGATACTCCGATGTTGTATCCGTTTCATACGCATTATACGGAATCAGCGGCATCAACATCCAACCCCGTTTTGTTTCCCTTAGCTCTTTTTTAAACTCCCGATAGTTTAATTCCAACTCATCCGAAACTTGAAAGTTAAAATCTTTTGCAAAAAGCATTTTTGAATAGGTCGGAAAATAAAGTTTTCCATCAACATACATAACAAGCGGGCGGTTTGAAATAAAAAGTTCGCCAAACAAAGAAAACAAGTACATAATCAAAACCGCATAAAAGGAAACGCGCGCACGTTTTATTTCCATAAAACGCTCTATTCGCTTTGCGGTCAGCGGATCCGGTTTCAATCGTTCAAAAAACCGTTTCACCGGATTTATCTTTTTTACAACTTTAGCAGTATCTTCCATGACTATTCACCTAACCTTATTCGAGGATCGACTAATGACAATATTAAATCGCTTAAAACGTTTCCGAGCAATCCCAATATGGACGTCATAACCAAAGTACCCAAGACTATCGGAAAATCGCGGTCTTGAATAGCTCTAAATGAAAGCAACCCCATACCGTTGATATTAAAAATCTGCTCAATGAGGAACGCGCCGCTGAAAAATACGGTTATCAACCCGCCCAAACCGGCAGCAATCGGGATAACACTGTTTCGGAACGCATGCTTCCACATCGCGTTTTTATAGGTATTTCCCTTTGCAACAGCCGTTTTCACATAATCGGCAGCCATATTTTCCATAATATAGTTTTTCATAGCAATGGTCATCGTCGCAAACCCGCCGATCATGTATGCAATCATTGGCAGGAACATGTGATACGCATTGTCGCCGATTTTTTGAAATAGATTAAGCTGATCATAATTGCGGGAAAAAAGCCCCCCTGAAGGGAACCAATGCAAAGTAAACGCAAAAATCTGCAACAAAATAATAGCAACAATATAGCCGGGCAAAGCATACCCGATAAAAATTAAAATTGAAGTAATATTATCGAATGTCGACCGGTGCCTTAACGCTTTCTTTACACCCAACGGTATACAAATACCATACACTAATATAATCGAAATTATACCGAACCGCAATGATATTGGAAATCGGCTGACAATCATCTGGAGAACAGGTTTTGTGTACTTCGTTGACATTCCCAAATCGCCTTTGAGCAATTTCCCCAGCCACTCAATATATGAAACATACCAAGGCTTATCGAAGCCGTAAAACTTAACCAACTGATCAATGGTTTCAGGGCTGATGGTTTGTGTTTTCACCGCACCGTGAGATGCCCCTCCCTTTCGCCCGTTACCGGTTTGCTGAGCAATCAAAAGGTTGGTAATAGCCTGCTCAACCGGTCCGCCGGGAACAAACCTCGTTACAATAAAAACTACAATCGTTATTCCCAAAAACGTCGGGATAATCAACAGTAGACGACGCACAAAATAGTTGTTCAACATACGACCATTTTAACTCCTTCAAATAATAGCAACACTAAGGTTTTGTCATTGTATCATAAAACGGGATACTTTGTCTAGTGAAAAAACAAAAAAAATCAACTTTTTTGTAACTTTTTAAATTGAGAGAGCAAATAAAAGCAAAAATTTTTCAATTTTTCCGATTTTACTATTGACGGTTTATTAATTATCGCTATAATTAAAGACAGCTTTTTTTCATTACAGGAGGAATCGTTATGAAAAGGTTTCTTATGATATTTGCTTTTTCGGCAATTCTTTTGGGAACAGCGATTGCGGAACCTAAAAACAAAATTGGAGCAGATATCGGCTGGCCGATCGCTTTTAACTACTCGCGTCAGGTTTCGGATTTGATTGAAATTGATATCCTTGCCGGTCTTGATAATATAGTTATCTATAATAGTAAAGGCTATACCTATGAGTTGGGTGGAGTTAGAGTCACAGCCCCGTTTAATGCCGGCGGTTTCGGGTTTGCCGCACGGGTGACACCGCTTTTTAAAGTATGGAGCGGACCGGTCGGTACCGTTACCGGTAAATTTTCACTCGGTCCCGGGTTAGGGTTTACTATCGGTTCGGTAACTTATATCCCTTCTACTGCTGCTACTTTCAACGCTAGTACTATTAGATATTATGGTACTACCAGCGCGCTTGCAGGCGGTTTTAACATCTCACTGCCGCTCCGTTTTGAATTTCAATTCAAAGTCCCCTTTAACCTCTACTTGGAACTGAGCCCGGTCGGTATAGCGGTAAATATGTGTAAACCTGAATATTACGATAAAGTTATTGCCGGTGCGAGATATTATGCCCGTGGCGGTCTCGGTTTACGGTACAGCTTTTAGTATTCACGTTTTTCGCACATTTGAATCGTATAAAAAAAGCCTTCTAAAAACTTCCTTTTTAGAAGGCTTTTTTACTTGATACATGAAGACGCTTATCCTTATCGATAACGAACCGTCTCGTTCCAAAGTTTGCTCATCATCGCGTCTTGAGACTGAATCGTTTTTTGGTTTGCTTCGTAGGCGCGGTTTACTTCAATCATCCGCACCATTTCCTGCACAACATTGACGTTGGACGCTTCAATATAGCCTTGGATCACCACACCGCGTGAAGGACCTTCGGCGGAAATCGCCTTGCCCGAAAGCTCCGTATCGAGGTAAAACGAACTGCCTTTTTTCGATAAAAAGCGCTCGTTTTCAAATTCCACCACTTTGAGGCGGTCGACAAAATGTGCATCCGCTTCGGGATCGCTGATCGGGCGAGCATAAATGTCACCGTCTTGCCTGACGGTAAATTCCATATCCTGCAAAAAAATTCTGCCGTTTTCGCCCAACACGGGATAGCCTTCTTTAGTCATCAAATACCCTTCAACACCGACCATAAAATTTCCGTTACGAGTGTACTGTTCTCCGTTCGGAGTTTCAACGCAAAAAAAACCGTTTCCCTCTAATGCGAGGTCAGCCGGCGAAGAAGTTTGTTTTAAGGAGCCTTGCTCAAATTCGGTAAAAACTTCGTTCGTCTCAACCCCCAAACCAAGTTTTCCGACAATTGGGGCGATGTCCTCCGAACCAAACGGATTTTTCACAACACCGTCATCGTTCATGCGGCGCAGCAGCAGTTCGGAAAAATTTTTGCTCACGGCGACATCTCGCTTGAAACTCGTCGTGTCAACGTTCGCTAAATTGTTCGCAATAACATCCAATCTATTTTGTTGGGCTTGCATGCCGCTCGCCCCGGTGTACCAACCTCGAATCATTTTTCCTCCGAAAATCTACTTTTATTTTCGGTATATTCTTGATTTAGGTTTAGTTTTTTTTACACCAAAGCGGATTTGCTACGCACGGTTCATATAAAACCGACATTGGAGGCGCTGATTAATTTAGATCGAGAATTAAGGTCGCCTTTCAAAAACTCGGGTTAGATTTTTAGAGACTACTTTTCAGTACCCACCTTTAAAATCGTTGTTTCGAAAATGTTCAGAGCCACCATTGAGAAACACTAAGGAAGCTACACGCGAGGAGCTTTCGCTATCCGAACGAGTCCTTGAAAAAACGCAGTACGATTGCACCGAAAATGCACTGAGTTTTGAGTAAAATGTCAGTGCGAAATTTTAAAAACACAGTGAGAATTCACCCGAATCCCGGTGCGAATTTAGCCAAACTACAAATTTTCACATAAAAAATCAAATAAACTTGACAATAAATTGAAATTAAAACAAAGCATTACCATAATCAAAACATAATGTATAATGATGAACCGCTTACCGCCCCACCATCCGCTCAATCATTCCGACAATATCATCACGGCTCATTTGCTTTTTAAAAGTGACCGTGAGACCTTCGCTTTTAAGCGTTTCAAAAAATTTTTTGGCGGAGGCAATTCGTAAGTTTTCGCTGCCGCGTAATGCGGTATCGCTTTCCACATCTTTTGTTTCAACGATAAAGTTGATTTCAAAGTAGCCGTTTTTTCTGATGAGGTACATAAAGTCGGGGCTGGTTGTTCCGCCAAAATATAAAGGCACCTGTACACTGCGTCTCGGGATTTTTCCAAAGACAATTACTTCATCAATATCGCTTTGCTGAATGTTCATCTTTTCTTTGGGACTGTCGAAAATAACGCGGTCATATAAAAAGTTTTCAGGCACTAAGACACGGTCATCCTTTATAATACCAACTGTCCCTTGCACAATTTTTTCTTTCGCTTTGCCGTTAATGTCAGTCAATGCAGTTTCCCGTGAATTGATTTTTAAGGCTTTGTACGAAAAGCGTTTTAAAAACGCAGCTTCAAACCATGTTTGAAATTTGCCAATAAACTTCGCCGCCGTGTTGCGGTTAAAAAATTGCCTTTCAAGCGGATGCGTTTTATGGTACGTACACAATGCTTTGTGCATAACGGAAACGGGCAAGCCGCTTGCGTTATGTATGTGTTTTAAAAATGCTCCGTACGGCATTACTTCATCAAGTACATAATAGCCTGCGGATTTTTCTTTTACGACGAGGGTGCCGTCTTCTACCGCCGTCCGCTCTTCGATAGTGCGTGCAAATACTTTTTCGCTCACCCCCTCGTTCAAAATATGGAATGCAGCTTCATACAATTCATCGGGCGAAATGTCATCAAGCGAAAGGAAATACTTTTGATTGATTTTATTCCAAAGCTCTTTTATCTTTTCAAAATTATTTTTGCGGATATGCACAAAGCCCTGTTCCTTTTTATTTTTGTCGATAACTTTATTTTGCTCAAGCCCCGTATTAAACTGAGGATACTCGGCAATGAGTGCATCCTTTTTTGCAAGGTTAATCGTGCCGTCCATATCAATGTAATCGTTCATCAAAAGTTCGGCAAACAACTGCTTTTCATCGCGGTGTAAATCCGCCGCAACTTTTGCAATAAGCGGTTTGAGGTTCGTTACGGCAAACTGCGTGTCGCGGTTAATTTCCGTAACCAAACTTTGGGCAAAATCTTTTTCGGAATAATCAAAAAGATAGGTTAAATAAAACTGCTCGTCTGAAATTCTATTACCGTATTCATCAACGGGAAGTCGTAAGCCGCGTCCTACTTCCTGCAGCTTGCTGATTTCCGAACCGCTCGAACGGAGCTTGCAAATTTGAAACACATTCGGATTGTCCCAACCTTCGCGGAGCGTCCACTTTGAAAAAATAAAACGCCTTGTGTTCCAATTTCCGTTTTCGTCTTTGAACGAAAGAAGACTTTGCTTGTCGCGCAAAATTTGGTCGACTTCTTTTTGGATAGCTTCATCGCTCGTTGCATTATCTTCGGCAAAATAACCGCCGTTCGTTGCAGCAATATTTTGTAAAGAGCTTTCAAGAAAACGTACATATTCTTTTTCCGCTTTTGAATTTTTATCTTTAAAGTCTTTCAGTTCCGCTTCCAAATTTTCTTTTAAGATATTTTGAAAACTTTTTCGCAAAACCCCGTCCGTGCCGTCTTCGCCCCGATACGAATCAATGGAATCGATAAAAAATAAGGAAAGCGTTTTGATTTTCCGTTCTCTTAAAAAGTTTTCCCGCTCCCGCTCAATATGATTTTTTACCGCCTGCTTTATCATCAGCTCTTGATACGTGCTACCGTAAATCCCGGCGTAAAGCTGATAGCCTTTAACGATGATTTGCCCGTTCGAAAGCGTAACGCCTTTTTTAATGTCTTCATTGTCAGTCTTTCCGATTGCCGTAATTGAAATACTGCCGAAGTTATTGTCAACGGTAGAAAGTAAATCGCCAACGGAAAGCGTAAAACTCTGAGCGGTTTTTTCATTTCGGAACACACAGGACTTCGGCGTTGCGATAATGTCCATCAGTTTTACTTTTGTTTCGTTCAAACTTTCCTCTAAAATCATTTGCGTTGCAACGCCTTTGACAAGATTATTGTTAAACGCTTCGCAAGCGCCTAAATTAAAAATCAGATTGTTGTAATCTTTTATATCCGATTTTTGCAGCGTCGGGAACGTTGCTCCGAAACGGATAACGCACAAGGGCTTTATTCTTTCAATCAGTCGCTTGTAGGCGGTGTTCTCTCTTTTAAACTTGTGCGGCTCGTCAATAATCACCATCGGGCGAGTTGCTTTGAGCGTGTCGTAAGGGTTTGAAAAAGTACCGAAAAGCGTTTGATCATATTCATTGTCCATCGTCGCCTTCGATAAGAGCATGCCGCTTGACATGAGCAACACACTGATTCTCCCTTTTTCCAATCGCGTTCCTCGAGCAAAATCGGAAATAGCTTGCGGGAACATTTTTCTGCCGTTCTTCGTTTTTTGTGCATTCAACACGGAAAGCGAAATCCGCTTGTCGGGATACAGATCCGCAAAATGAGTTTTCGCATAATCGGCTTCAATAAAACTTTTCGTGCCTTCTTTAATCGGCGTTGTCGGCACCAAAATAATAAACTTATGAAAACCGCACTGCTTGTTAAGCTCATACATAAGCCTTGTATAACAATAGGTTTTGCCGGTACCCGTTTCCATGCGGATATCAATCCCGAAATTATCTTCTACACGAGTGCGAAGATTTTCAGGAATAGCCGTGCCTTCACAATTGCTTTGTATTTCTTTAATGTTCTTTTGCAATGTTTTGTCGTGTGCGTCAAACAGCGGATTTGAAAAAACATCATCGCTTACGGTGAGATTGACACCTTCAAATACTTTTGAAATCCGCTTCAAACATTCCGTTTGGTGCGCTAAAATACTTAATTTGATTCCCATACTTATGTTCTACAACTTTTCGATTTCTTCCAAACTTAAACCCGTCATTAAACTAATTTCAGTTTTTTTATATCCATGCTGTTTCATTAAACGAGCAGTTTCGAGCTTGTTTTGATAGGCACCTTTCTCGATGCCTTGTTCGATACCTTTCTTGATACCTTGTTCCAGCGCTTGTTGCCGTGCCTCTTCCACTTGCACCGCTACATCCATTTTATAATCATACTCACATTCCAAAAAGCCCATAAACAAGCTCCTACAACTTTTCGATTTCTTCTATCGAAAGACCAGTGCCCTTTGCAATTTGTGCAAGAGGTATACCCATTGCTTTAAAAGCTTTCGCAGTTTCGAGCTTGTTTTGATAGGCTCCTTTCTCGATGCCTTGTTCTCGTGCTTCTTCCACTTGCACTGCCATATCCGTTGCATAATCATAATCACATACTAGCATATTCATTACCTCCCGCGATTTTCGCGTTAAATATTCTTTTAAGATGCCCTTACCGATGCAGTCTTTTATTGCTTTGGTAAATCCGTTTTCTTTATCTGCAGCTAAATACTTTCTCACCGTTTCGATAAATACACTGTATTCTTTTAAGTACTTACACTCGTTGAGTAATTCGCAATTTTTATCGGCATTGATATTGAACACCGTTACGATAAGTTCCAACTGTGATGACCGCCCCTCAACTTCAAATGCATCGGAAAGTTTCAGCTGCGTTTTGAGCGGATAGTCTTCAGTCCCGTTGTATAAAACAAAAAATTCAGGCGTCGGGATTTTTTGTAAAAGCCGTGCATAGCGTTGTTTCGCGTCCAAAATTTTTTCGTATTCACGGGCAATATAGAGTAAACAGCGCAACGGCATATTTTGATTTATCGTCGACTGATGCTCCAATAACACAATCAACTTATCGCCGATTACATAGGCAATATCATTTTTTACGGCAGCATACATAACATTTTCCAATGTTACATTTTTCAACATATGCACATCGCTAAAATTCGTTCTTTAAAATTGGACAATTGAGGAAATATCAATTTCCGAAAATTGTTCAATTCCGCCGTTTCGCAACATAGTGAGAAACGGCACTATAAAAAGCGACGTTTTGAAAAACAAACTTGTTACGAAGTTTTTCAAAACTCGACCGGCTAATGAGGCACGGTAACTCGTGCCGAAATTAACCGTTCCCAGTAACGCATTGCATAAACTCAAAGCCTTCGGCAATGCTTTTTCATCGCTTGCAAATAAATCCGTAAAAACGCTATCTTTATACTTTCGATTCTCCGACATTAGTTTTATTGTATACTATTTTTATGCCCTATACAAGAGAAGTACATGCAACTGAGTAAATACTTATTCCCCAATTCCTCATTCCTCATTCCTACTCCTAGTACCTTTCAATCAGTTTGACGTGTTTGTTGTTGCGTAAGGCAGCAAGATTTTTGCGAAGTTCGTGCAGTACGCTAAAGTCAAGCGAATAGG
>ERZ1673752.2124-NODE-2124-length-23643-cov-5.353824_pt1 | contig 23643 bp, 28 predicted proteins | sample MGYA00580195_ERZ1673752 | MGnify/ENA primary metagenome ERZ1673752 (study PRJEB41218, sample SAMN15661744) | gut metagenome | host: Homo sapiens | place: Canada: London | collected 2015-08-20/2019-03-30 | study: EMG produced TPA metagenomics assembly of...
TTCTTTATTCCTGCAATAAAATATCTATCATATGCTGGAACACAGCCAAGTGTTCCCATAAGTATTTTTGTAATGAGAGTAAAAGATACCTGATTCTTAAGTTCTTGCTCTTTTACTTCGTGTCTGATTTTATCGTAATGCTGAATACCGGAATGCGTTACCATCGTGTAGCGTAAATATCCCGTATCTTTATTATTCTTTAAGGAAACGCTATTAAACGGTATCACGGCTTTAATGAGCGTTTCCTTAAGTATGTATCTCGGCGTACGGTATTTTCATACTAACCTCGGCACCGTGAGAAGTTTCGGAATTTTTCAGTACCAGCTCTCCGTGATGCTTTTTAAGAATACCTGCGGTAATGTAAAGCCCCATACCAAAGTGCATATCGGAACTACGGCTTTTGTCTCCCATAAAAAATTGTTCCGGTGCATATCGGAGCGCTTCCTCTGAAAAACCGCTTCCTTCATCCAAGACGGTAATTTCCAAAAAGCCGTTTCTTTTCCGTACCACCATGAAAATGTTTCCATGCGCCGGAGAAAAGTCCGCTGCATTCGTAACAACATTCATAATTGCCCGCTCAAGCAGCAAGTTATCCGCCTTGATAACACCGAGCTCAGGATCTATTTCCATGCTGAAAGAAATTCCTTTACTACAACATAACGATGCTGCATGCACTTGTAACCGGCTCATGTACTCGGCTATATCGATGTCTTCCAAATGCAGTTGATAGCCGGTCTGTGATATATCGATTAAAGCTTTAATATACGAGCCGAGCTTTACGGCACTTTCCGTGATGTATGAAGCGTATACGCGCTGCTCTTCCGTGAGTTCGGTTTCATGGATCAAATCGATATTTCCCTGAATAACGGTTAACGGTGTTTTCAAATCATGTGCGAGTGCCGCAATTTGCTGCCGCTGCAATGCTTCCGCCTTCCATTGTTGTTCCAGCGAAGTTTTTAAATTATCTTTCATGTCGGAAAACGAAATAAGCACGTCTTGAAATTCTGTAATCTTTGAATGACCGACTTTAAAGTCGAGATTTTGTTCCGTCACTTGTTTTGTCGCTTCAAAAAGCGGACTCAGTTCCGCCCGCATATTCTGTGCAAACTTCGCCGTTAATATACTGCACACCGCAATACAATTTATTCCAATGAGAAGAGCGAGAAGAATTTCAGGCGACGAGAAATGTTTATAAAACCATGGATTAATAAATTGCGAGCCGATATAATATTGGAGCACCACAAATTCTTTTTCACGACTTACTAAGATATATTGCTTATTCAGATTGTCATTCTGCTTTCCTGAGAAAGCATATTCCAGCGCATGCCGTAAATCGTCACCTGTTAATGAAGCTTCAATTACATGATAATTTTTATCCAACACAAGATACTTACAGTTCATCGGAAGTTCTACCGCTTGCAAGTCGGGCGTTGCAGCAATAATCGGAACAATATTTTTTGTCATCCGTTCGGAGTGATCCGCATAGGTGATATATCCCGTAGCGACTCCGGTGAGCATCAGTGCGAATGGAACGGCAACTGCACACAGTAAACCGCTCAGTAACAAAAGTAAAAAACTCCAAAATGAGCGTTTCAGCGATCTTGTTTTTATTCCCATTTATATCCGATTCCCCATACCGTCGTTATCGGCTGAATATTCTGTTTACTCAGTTTTATTCGGATATTTTTAATATGCGTAGAAATAGTGGAGTCATCACTATCGCCGTCAAAACCGAAGACCGCTTCATAAATTTGTTCTTTTGAAAAGACCTGTCCCCTATGTCGTGCAAGATACTCGCACATTAAATATTCGCTTTTCGTTAAAGGAACGGCTGTATCATCGACCGATAATTCTTTTGCGGATAAATCAATTTTTATCCGGTCAAAGTTCAGTGCATTGTGTCGCTCCCGATGTTCGCGACGGAGATGTGCATTCACCCGCGCCCGTAACTCTGCAATACGGAACGGTTTTGTAAGGTAATCATCAGCTCCAATGCCGAGCCCGAAAGTAATATCCTGTTCCATCGTTTTTGCAGTGAGAAAGAGAATCGGACAGTCTACCAGCGAGCGGATTTTAGTACAAAACGAAAGCCCATCCATACCCGGCATCATAATATCAAGGATAATCAAGTCATATTTGTTCAGCGTATCAAACGGAACCGCCGCCGCAGTTGTATAGCCCGCAACGCGATGTCCGTCTTTTTGCAGCCCGTTTTTCACCAGTTCCAAAATAGGCTTTTCATCATCAAGCATAAGAATTGTCGCCATAGTATTGTCCCGTTATGGAAACGCTGATGAAAGGCTTGACGCCGTTTAACATCGTTTCCTAATTGTTTCTCAATGTTCAGTATAATAATGTAGAATTCTGGACGTTTAACTTCGCCGCTGAAATAGCGCGGCTCGTTAAACTGACGAGTTTTGAAAAACTTGGCAATATGATGGTTTTCAAAACATCGCTTATTATACCGCCGTTTCTCGTTTTCTTGAAACGGCGAAAATTCAGCTCGTTCGTGAACTGAGGTTCACTCATTTGCTGAATTTTAAGGAACATTTGCGAAACAATAAATTTTAAAGGTTGGGCACTGATTAATTCTCGATTGAATTAATCAGTGCCTCCTTATGAATTATAGCAAAACCAACGGGGAGATAAAAGAGAGGTATGTACTTGTCCACGATCGCTGCAAGTACTATACAGTGCCTCTCTTAAGTACTATACAGCGACACTATGAAGCGCTATACATCGACACGATTAAGCTCTTTACATCGACACTGTGAAGCACTATAAAACGGCAGTATTACCGGCTATACACTGACACTTTAAGGCACTATACAGTGGCAGTTTATAGTACTATAAAGCGGCACGGTGAAGCGCTATACATCGACGCTCTTAGGAAGCACGCGTAAAGAAACGCTGATGAAAGGCTTGACTCCGTTTAATCAGTGCCTTTTTTATCACTTTGTATTTCCAGATACATAGTCTCCATTTTTATGTATAGGCTCTGTATTTTTTGATGTTGACACACGGGGTTTCTTCGCTTGCACTTAACACAGGGTATTGGCTGTCATATTGCGACAATGAGAGGTAGCCTTTTAAAAATATAACCCGTGCTTTTGAAAGGCGACCTTAATTCTTGATTGAATTAATCAGCGCCTCCTTGAGTACAAAGACCTTTCTCATATACATAGTAATATACCTTAGTTCCAGCAAAAAGGGAAGACGAAAGTACCAAAAAACAAAATAATAAAACTATAAATTTAGTCGAGTATGCGATTTCTTGTTTTTAAATTTAGCGCCAATAGGCGTCCGTCTAACGTTGTTTTGTGCTGCATTTTGCGGTTCCGGCAACGCCGGAATTGGCGCAGTTTTTGCTGTTAATGCTTCTCCGTTTTGCTACTTAGCAAAAACTGAGACAAAGCAAAATGTCCGCACGAAAACTGAGTTATTGTGTTATATTTCCTCTTTCCATAATTCATGTGCAGCCCGAATTATTTCTTTATCAATGTTATTTGCATCTGAAATTATTTTTAAGGCTGATTTTCCAGCTCCACGATTGATAATACTTTTCCCAGTTGATGCTTTTGTAGCGCAGCTGCTTAATTCAAAACCTTCTATTGTTCTTAAAAGCTGTTCTATATCCCCAGATGTATAACTTGGATTTTTATAATATTTATAGTATTTTACAAAAGTTGTAAAACCAACACTACGTAAATCTCTTAATAATTTTTCAGAGTCGCTTTCTTTTTTATCAGTTGATGGCTTTATTGTTTTGATTGTAATTATTTTGTGGGGTTTACGTGAAATATTGTCTTTATTTATCAAATCGAACATTTCAAGCATTTTATATGTTCTCAAAAATAATTCATTTGAGTCAGCATCTTCTTCTGTTGTTTGCAATGTAGGAAGTAAAACTTCATTTTTAAAATCTTCGTTGGTGATAAATTTGAAGATTACTTTTTCACTTCCAAATTCTTTTTGTAAATCATCAAATGATTTTTCTATTGTTTCCTGAACAGCAGGATTTGTTTTCGGTGTAGCAAAAATTATTTCATAGCTTTTTTCTTGAAAATAGGCGAGTCCGATAAGATAAGCTCTTAACAACTTTTCGTAAATTTTATTTCGTGTTTTATCTTTATCGCCATAGTTTAAGCCTCTTTCATAGAAAGCCACTTCAACCATGTAAACCTTTTCCTCTTTATTTACTCCAACCACATCAATTTCAGCTTGTCTCAATATTTGTGTTAATCCATTATTTTTGAAAACTTCTGAAAAATTTGTATTTGCCTTTATTTTTTCAAAGGTCTTTTTTAGTTGAAGGTTTGTATTCTCATCTATATTCCAATTTGAAGATGTTTTCCAATTAGTTTGCGAAATAATACATTTTTTCGTATGTTTTAAATACGATTGAAGCAATGATTCTCCCATCTCAATTTTCATAATCTGTAATTTTCCCTAATATTCTGCTTCTTGTTCTACTTCACCGCCGCATAGGCGGTGTCACAATAACTGCCGCTTAACCTGCATTTGCGGCTTGTCCGCAATGTCAGGTTGAAGCGGGTGTTAGACGATTTTTCTTAATTATTCAAACCAATCATTTTTAATGTCATTTCTTTTTTCCAAGTGATATTTATCAGAAAGTAATTGCATATAATATAGCTTTTTATCGTGATGCAATCTCTTCAAAAAAGCAGGTATCTTTCCTTCGCGTTTTTTTATAAAATGGCTACCTAACAGTACTGCTGATATCGCATTTGAATTTAAAGTAATATCTATATATTTCTCTTCTTTCTTGCAACCATTATAAATTACAGAACGAATTTCGTTTTCATAGTTCCAACATAAAGATTTGTGAAATATAGCTTGTACGACAGCTTTTTCTGCATTTGATGAAAAAAAATCTTTAACTATAATATCATCAGAATAGATAACTTTAGAAAAGACCTCCATTTGTTGATAATTAATTTTTTTTAATTCCTCATAATCATATTCAATTACAAATCCTTCATGATTTGAAGCATAATGGGACCACATTAATATAGCGTCAGATATAGCTGTTAAGGAACAGACAAAAACCCCATTCATTTGGTTAGAGCGGACAGACTGTATTTGACCATTAACTTTGGCTGCTATATAACAATCATATGGATCGTTAAAAAAAATTGGATTTCTATATCGTAAAGTATGATTAATTACTGGTGCAAACATATTGTCCATACAATCATTGTAAGAGTAATATTTATATAATTTCTTGCCATCATATTCATCAGTATATCCAGAAAACATTTAATGCTCCTTATAAATTCATTTTTATTTTTCTATTGCCATTAGTATATAGGTCTATCCCGAATAAGCTATTCCTTAACTGCAAGTGATTAGCTTGTCCATATAATATCATTTTACATTTTAAACACACTCAATTCCGTGTGTTGAATTTAAAAACTGTGTTATGTGCCTCTTTTTTCTTTTTCTTTTCTGTGTCAATTTTTCTAATTGTTGTACATCCCTTATTTCTGTAATAAAAACTATACTACGTATTAAAATTGGCATACAGATAGCAAACAAGAAGATAAAAACTAGTATATATAATTTTAAACTTATATACTTTTGTATTTCACTATTAAATAATAAATAAAACATTAAAACTAGTGAAGAAATAAAGTATCCAGTATAAGCAAAAACGCGTTGCAATTTGTTTATTTTACTCTTAAATTTCTTGCCATCAAATGTATATTTACCATTAGAATTTTTTATCACCTTTAATATCGAATAAGCTTCTTCTGAATTTAAAATAAAATCAATTTGATTTTTAGGTAAAGAAACCCCTAAGAATGATTGGAAATAGTAATATCCTATTATTTTATCCTCAAGATATTCTTTTTTAATTTGTTTAAAAATTTCAGCTTTTTTCATAGAACGAGATAAAAAAATATTTTTTGTAAAAAGACCTACAATTGCTGTTAGTATTGGAGTTACAACTTTTATTATTTCAATCATTAATTGCCTCTTTTTTTAACTTTTCCATTTCTTCCTCCAAGAAGCCTACTCCAGATAAGGTCGGATTGGTCTTTTACCGGACATGATACCCCCGAACGAGCATTTTTATGAGGCAATGACCTTGAAAAATTTCAGGTTTTCTTTTAAGTAATTATCCACAATTAACGGCTTAAAGTCAAGCACTTTTATGTCAATAGTTTCATCCGCTTCATTCAAAAGTTGTACCGGAGAGCCTCCTTTGTAATTATTCATTCGCTCAAAATTAAAATACTTTTGGTATTTATATGCCTTATCTATAAAATCCTTGAAGCCGTAAAAATACTCAAGAGCGTAAAATTCATCCTCTATCAACCTATGAGAACTTTCAACATCACTTTGATATGTTTTCGCGCCCGGTGGAATGGTTTTATCTTGCCTTAAAAAACTTTTTTGGCAAGTAGGGGGATACCATGTCTTTTCCGAGTACAGCCCCAGTCCACATAACATTCGCTTAAGTTGCATTTGTGCAAAACAAATGTCAGGTTGAAGCGGGTGCTATGGCAAAAATTAAAATATTATTAATCATATACTAAATCAGGAAAATTATCGTTATCATCATTTTTTAAATATTTTTCTGCTTCTTTAGCATGTTTTTTTAATGCAATTCTTCTTGCTTCTTTTAAATTTCCGCTTTTAAGTTCTTCAATACAAAATTTTGTATTAGGAATTTCATATTTTTTATTATTCTAAATTGAGACTTTCAATAAAATTTATATTTAACTTATTAGCTATTAAATAGTTCTTAAACTGATTTTGATTTTCTGAATAAATCAATACATTAGCAAAAGCATCAAAGAGAGTGCAACCTTGATTTATTGATTGACTAAAAATTAACGTTCTTTCCCAGAATGAATTATTTTGCTCACACAATAAAATCGCAGTGTTTAATTTTTGATTGTACAATTCTATAAGTTTTTTTATTAAACCATTTAAAACTTCTTTCTGTCCAGGAAAAATATTATTACTTTTGTTTATATAAACTTCACTAGAACTATAAATCATTTCAATAGTTTTTTTTATAAAAGTTTGATCTAAAAGATTGTCCGGTAGTCTTGCTAATGAAAAAATTAATTGAGTACAAAGATTAATTAAACTATAACATAATTTATCAAAACATATATGATATTGAAATTGATATAGTTTTTTCTCATCAGCATCAAGTGAATTAAATTCATCTATCCCCAAAATTGCAGTTCCAATTTCTGCCATAATTCCATATGTATGCTTTTGATCGATAAATTCAAAAAGTTGAGAAATCTGTTGGCTTTGCTGAAAAAGAACAAAATCTAAACTTCTCTTACATTCAGCCTGAATTTCCGCTGATATATCAATTTTGATCATTTGTTTTATTCTTTTATTTTCAGGATCTCTAATTACTAATTCTTTTTTCATTTTATTTTCCTTAAAAATATCTTACTAGATATATTAACCACCACGCCAGTGGGCGTGTGAGCATAACATTCGCTTAACCTGCTTTGCGGCTCGTCCGCAATGTCAGGTTGAAGCGGGTGTTATGGCAAAACTATTTCTTTTACAGAATTAGATTTCTCAATTTCTTTTTTCTTTCAGAAATATTCTTTCCATTTTTTTAAAACTACGCTTCTATTATTATAATTCCCGAAGTACCGTAAAGCCACATACTACCACTACCCTACTTCGCCCTAAAGTTCACATTTTATTTCAATTTCAATAACAGTTTTGAATTCCTCTTCTTGTCTTCCTTCTATATTTAGATTGCCTTCAATATAAAATTTATACTTCCGCTTTCCTATTTTTTAACTTCATTGATGTCCCCATTTTAATTAATCCCGTGCCGGTTTTCTACTAAAATCAGGAAATCCCCAAAAATCTCTTGATTTTTCACCGACAACAAAGCGCCCTTTCCATAAACTATCATCGGTTTTTAGTAGTTCCGTTTTATCAACTGTTTCAAAACAAGAAATATCATCCCCTGTGGTGCCGTGGATTCTAACAAGGTCCCACACAATAGGTGTCTTAAAATACGGATGTTCTAAGAACTCCCCCTTAGCATATGTTAATGTATAATCAATTTTTTTATTGCGCGGTAGCGGAACGTAATCAAAACACAGTGACCCGTCAAGAGTATATTCGTCGTCCGTATCGGGATTAAGTGAGACCTCTGCATGTTTCCTTCTGCCGTCTTTTCCATCCCACTCGAAAACGAGCGCAGCTGGCATATGAAAAAAAGTATCATATTTACCTTGTGCTTCGCCGGAAGCATAGCTATAAAACTGAGGTAAAATTATCTCCCACCCAAGATCAGTAAAGGATGTTTGCCAAGAAAGCATAAAAGAGCCTTTAAGAACACCGGCTTCTTTAAAATCAAATTCATCATCGCAGTATATTTGGTAAAAATGTCCGCCCTTATCTTTCTCCGAATATTTGGATTTTATTGTATATTTTTTAGGACCAGCCAAGCAACAAGACAAAAAAAGAAAACACATAATAGCAAACAGTGGTAATAAGTAACTATGTTTTTCCGCCATATTTAAAATCCTGGCTGGAAATAATAGACATGATTTTTTTCCAAACATATGAACTACCCTCAAGCTTTATCAGTTATTTTTTCCAGCCGGGAACTGATTTTTTGGGCTTAACATTGCCGCCGGCATTTTTATTATTGTTGAAGTTGCCGTGTTGCAACTATTCTTTTTTATCTTATACTTCTTTGACTTTCTAGCTTTATATTTCTTTGCAGCCTTCATAACATCTTCATCAAATTCCGCAACCGTTTTACCATCCGGTACTGGAACTTCTTGAGGACTGTATTTTTTTAGGTTTGTTTTTACCTTTTTCTTCTCAGACCTTTTAGACTCGTAATCCGTATGTCGAACATTATTCCCAAAGCCTAAAGAGCTGGAACTGCTTTTAGAAAAACCATGTTCCGGGCCATACTCAATTATTTCTTTCACCTCAAAATCCGGCTCAGTAATTGCTTTGTCCGTAACGGCAATCCCAGTATGATACTTTCCAAACGCAACATGATCATAAAAAACATACGTTTCACCGCCGGTGATAAGACTCGCTTCTTGCGAAGTTAGCTCAATACCATCAAAACCAACAAATAAATTCTTTTTGCTATTTGTTTCCGTTCCAAAAACGGACATAGCAAAAACCGTCAACACAATCAATGTCAATATACGTTTTTTCATATATAAATCCCCATATAACTATCGTAGCAAAAATTCGTTTTTTTATCAAGCGGGTTTTTAACTATCGAAGTTCCGTTCGTTTTGCAAACAGTACTTGAGAAACGGCATGTGAATAATGCCGAGTTTCGCAAGCTGTCAAGATTAAAAGTGCACCTTGAAAAAAGTGCCGAAGTTTCAGCGTTTAACACGCTCCTTAAAAACGCACTACAAAATTCCGCATGTTTTAAAAACAAGAATATAAAATTTTATTTTTCAAATAATTTATACATATACCCTAATGTCCATTTAGGATGTAAAGCCTGTTCATTATAGGTGATAGAAATCGCTGTTATTAATGACCACTTTTCTTTTTGCCATGAAGCTTGAAGTTGAATTGTTTCCGCCACGCTGGATTGACCATGTTGATATTGTTTTTGTAATAGTTCATTGCTATTCCAACTTATGTTCCCAGAAATAGATATTGAGAAGTAATTATTTAAAACAGTTGTAATGTTAAGTCCCGTTGTTAAAATACATGGTATCCATGCTGTTTTATCATTTTTTATTTGTGGCGTTACAAACGTATATACAATATTACCACCAATAATGACAGGATCACTTATATATGACACACTAAATAACAACGATTGTGAAAAGCGCCCTGTTCCACTTACAAAATGCGTCTCATTTTTTGCCTTATATGGAGCGGTTGGAATCGTCATATCAGTTCCAACGTTAAACCTCCATGATTTATATGGCTTTCTCCATGTGAAGTTTAATCCAATATCATCAACTGCAAATTTGAGTCCATTTTGTTTTGAAGCTTCATATCTGCTATCAATATCATTCAATCTAATGGTAAATGGTTGGTTTATCGTAAAAATATAATCATTTAATACGATAAAATTAAAGCCTACCTGTGGAGAAATGGTATATACATTGTATCCACTGCTTGTAAAAAATTGCATATTGCATGATGAGTCAAGTTCAATTGTTATTATTTTTTCTTTTTCTCGTCCAATTCGCTCATGATCTGATTTTTCAGCATAAAGACTTTGCAGACCTATAAAAAATAACAACACAAAAAAAATTTTTTTACCACACATGTCTTGCACGCCTTTCCATCAACTCTGCTTTTTCAAGAGCTCTTTTGACAGTATCGTTGAGTAGGTTTTTATTTAACTTATCCTTTGGCATCTTTATCAGAAGCATAATGTTTGACCATCTTTTTTGAAAAGCTGTTACTGTTTGAACTTCAATGCCTGAAACAGGATCGGCAGTAACGAAACATTTATCATCCGCATATAGAACAATGGCAAAGTGTAAATCAGGCTTTTTATAATGCACGATAACAGGTGCATAAAGTTTAACGGCTTTTATTAGGTTTACAATATCAGTCCGATAGGTTTTCGATACATAACCGTATGCCGAAAAAATGTTCATCATTTGTTGCAAGCTCAATTCTTCATTTTCCTGCAGTGAAGATTGAAACCGGCTAATAAGAGTATTCTCATCTGTGTTATGACCAAGATATAAATTGAGAATCGACGAAAGAACAGAAAGCCCACATGACCTGTCCGCACCCTGCTCATGTACACCGGTAAACTTTAAACTTTCAAAAGATTTAACTTGCGAAATATCAGGGACATCAATAGCAAATAGAGCAAACATAGAACAAATCAATAATACGAAAACAATGTTTTTTCGATCGAGTAGCTTCACTGATGTCCCCATTTTAATTAATCACGTGCCGGTTTTCTACTAAAATCAGGAAATCCCTTTACAGGACCTTCACCGACAACAAAATGAGCTTTCCATAGTGTTCTATCTTTTTCGAGCAACTCTGTCATATCAATTTTTTTTAAATTCTCTCCTTCTTTCACAAGTTTATACACAAGCGGATAGTCTCTATCTTTTAAGAACTCGCCCTTATCATATATAAGCGTATAATCAATTTTTTTCTCATAGGGTAATGGCACATAAGCAAAATTTATATAACCCTCCCATGTATAATTCCTAATAGCTCCATTTCGGTTAAGGTCAGGCTTTGCCTCTACCCGTTTCCTGCTACCGTCTTTTCCATCCCACTCAAAAACTAGCGTAACCGGTATACGGACAAGCGCATATAATTCTTTTGGGGGACGCTCCACTAACCCATAGAACTCAGAAAGATATATTTGAAATCCAAGTCCATAAAAATAGGTTTGGCGAGGGAGTATAAATGAACCTTTTAGAACTCCTTTCTCTTTAAAATCAAATTCATCATCGCAGTATACATGCTCACATGGAGTATTATGTCTTGAATATTCGGATCTAATTGCATATTTTTTAGGGTATTTCCAACCTGCTCCGCAATCCTCACCCGGTGATGCGAAACTTTTCCTCTGAAACCACATACATGACTGAAAAAAAAAGCAAGCAAAAAGCATTACTAAAAATATTGCCAATATTTTAACACTATATTTCATCTGGTATTCCTTCACCTAAGAACACAACTATACACTATACACTCAAAACTTATAGACGTGTTCTTAGTTTTTGTTGATTATTTTTTCCATCCGGGAACCGATTTTTTAGGTTTAACATTACCGCCGGAATCTTTTATTATTGATGACGTTGCCGTATTGCAGCTATTCTTATGAATCTTATATTTCTCCGGCTTCTTCGCTTCGTAGTCTTTTGCAGCCTTCATAACATCTTCATCAAATTCCGCAACCGTTTTACCTTCCGGTACTGGAACTTCTTGAGGACTGTATTTTTTTAGGTTTGTTTTTACCTTTTTCTTCTCAGACCTTTTAGACTCGTAATCCGTATGTCGAACATTATTCCCAAAGCCTAAAGAGCTGGAACTGCTTTTAGAAAAACCATGTTCCGGGCCATACTCAATTATTTCTTTCACCTCAAAATCCGGCTCAGTAATTGCTTTGTCCGTAACGGCAATCCCAGTATGATACTTTCCAAACGCAACATGATCATAAAAAACATACGTTTCACCGCCGGTAATAAGACGCGATTCTTGCGAAGTTAGCTCAATGCCGTCAAAACCTGTAAATAAATTTTTTTTGCTATTTGTTTCCAAACCAAAAGCAAGCACAGCAAAAACCGTCAGTACCATTAATGTCAATGTACTTTTCTTCATGTGTATTACCTCCTACACGACATGAGTATATAAAAAATTAGCTTTCTTGTCAAGCGTTCAAGCAATGCGAACACGAAAATTATAAATTGCAAGTAGTATTGCCCATAAAATTTAAGTTTTATTAAGTCTTTGTTGTTTTTTATTGTTTTTGCTCATTTGACATTTTTTACTAATTTACCTCATCAGCAAAAGGATAATCTTCGTTACCTTGCACCGAATAAGTAGCCTTCTAACTACTGCTTAACCTGCATTTGCGTAGCAAATGTCAGGTTGAAGCGGGGGTTAGGTTTTCTTTTCTTAACCCAGCTTCTTTTATTAAAACTATGTTTCTATGTTAATTTATTTTTATAAGCCTAAACTTTACTGCTCAAGAAATTTTTAGCTCCAAAAATATAGTCGCATTTTTGATAGTTGGTATATGAATTAAAACTTAAAATATTACAGTTATCTTTAAGTTGAGGAACCTTTCGTATGGAATTTATTAAAAAAATAGATAAGCTGTTTAATAGAAAAAAGCATATCACTTGAACGGCTTAATCGAAATTTTTCCGAATCATTGAATAAGTAAATCCATTTTTTTGTATATTTTAATTTTATACCCAAGTTTTTATGCAGTATTTTTACATAAAAATAATATATATTCTTTGAAACAGCCAAAATAAATTTATGGCTTGTCGTTTTTACAATAATATTTGTACCATATATGTCGTAATGAATTTTTGAATAAAAAAGTTTTGTTTTTTTATCAAAGCGTATAGTAAAATATATTATTTTGAATTTTTTACTTTTAAAGATGTTTTTCTTACTATAAAAAATGATCGTGTCATCATGAATTATAATATTAGCATTCATTGTAGTTATGTTTTTTTCAAACAACTTTAATACAGCTAATAATTTAGAATCCTGTATATCCCTATATATTAAATTTTTCGTGTTTTCGCCAGACAAATTGGAAATTAAAAAGCCTCTTTTATTTCCAATATCAAAAGGATTAAAAATTCCATTATAATAACTTGGATTCATTGTTTTATCTGAGGCATCGCCCTTTGGCAGAAAAATTATAAAGCCCTGTCTCGCACGAGTAAGTAATACACGATATGCATTTTTTAAATTCGGTATAACTAGATAACAGCTAACTATTTATTTTCACGTGTTGTTGGACTTTGCAGAAAATTATTATCATCTGCTGACAACTCCCAAGTTAAAGGGGTAATTAAAGGGATACCGCCTAATGTTATATAAGGGTAATTTTCATATACAAAGAAATTGACAGATGTCTTTTGACCGTTATTCCTCTTGTGAGTGAAAACATACTTAAAACTTATTTTGGCATCTTTGGGGAGACCACGATATAATATGGTTGAATTATCTTCATCAATATTTTCGGTACTATTTCCCACTAATTCGGCAAAATAAACTATATCTTTTTCTGATGTGAATTCTGCTATTTTATTATCACTAGAATCGTACACAGTTACAATGTCACCATCGTTATTTGAATTGGTGCAAGCAGAAAGACAAATTACGACAAAAAAATACAACAAAAAGCTAAAAAATTTGAAGGATTTTATCATTTTTATACCTTTTTTTTATTATAGCATAATATTTTTAAAATGTCAAGGTTGTTGCATTTATCATACATTACGTTTGGACGAATTAGTAATTATTTACTTGCGATAATTTTTTATTTTATTTAATTCATGATAGAATTTTAATCCTTCTGTATCCTCACTCACAAGCCATGGACCTTCTATGTAGTCTATGTTTAACGAAACTAATAGCTCCGCAATTTCAAGTCTGTCTTTTAAATCATAACTTGTATTTGCGGATTGTTCGCCTTCGCGTATTGTGCAATCATATAATAGTGGATGTTTCATCTTGCATAATTAACATTGACTTTAAGAACAAAAGAAATCCAGTCATGGTAGCTGCGGAAAAACTTGTTCCAATTGGAACAGTAATATATTTTTTTTTATTTATATCAAATAAATTTTTGAAAGGCCCCTTTATTATAATATCGATTGTATCATGTACCTCATCTGATATCGTATTATTCTGAAACATATCCAGATCACTTACTGTTAGAATATTTGGACATGTTATAATTGATGGAAAAGATGGTTTCGGTATTGCAGAAGCAACCATAACAAGATTAGATGTAACCATTCTTTCTAAAACGGTCAAGATTTTTTTACTTACAATTAAATCAGAACTAGAACTACTCAAATTTACAAGTTGTATGTTATTTTCGAGCATCCATTCAATACCAGCACATACTGCATTTTGAGATGTACTAAAATTTTTATAAGCATTAAATATATAGAAATTAGCATTTGGAAAGATATTTTTAATTATTTGAACGACAAAAGACCCATGCCCAAGTAAATCACATACAGGATTTTTATCATCAAAAAAACATTTATATTTCGACATTTGAATATTGAATATTTCCAATAATTCATATGTTACACCAGAATCTATTACTCCTACATTTAAGTTTTTATCTTGTTTTTTTAATATTTTAACAACATCAATTAAACGTTCCATAATTAATATCTTTGTTCTGTCAATAAGGAAACTAGTCGTTTTCGTTCCAGGACATGTGATAACCACATACAACCCTCTATCATTCTCTTTAAATATACACACCTAGTAGAATAAACTTTATTTATATCACCAGTTAATTCCATATTTGCATAATTACATAACCCTCCACACATAAATACGGCCCAACAATTTAAGCAATCATACTTATTTGCAATAGATGTCAAATCAATTAACATTTTTCTGCGATTAATATCTATACCATCAACAATATTTCCAAGATTAAATCGGCTATCATACTCACACATTCTTGGACATGTAAAAAATTCACCAGTTGGTGTAACAGCAATTTCATTTATTCCTGCTTTACAAGTTGTACATTTTTTTGATACATATTCATCAGTAAGTATATTAACTAACATATCTAGAATATTATCTATTCGGAAAAAATCGTTTGAAGAAATACATTCATAATAATATAAGAACAACGAATCAATGTTTTCAAGCATTTGAGACTCTTGACTTTCCAATAAAACCATTTCTTTATTTAAGTTGAAATTAAACCTTATATTTGTTACTCCTAAGCTTCTAATATTCTGCACACTTTTTTTAAAATCAAAAAACAAATTTGAAATAGTACAAGCAACGGTTACATTCTCTGCCCCCAAGAAGTCTATAGCTTGTTTTATGTTTGTACATACTTTTTCAGCAGAGTTATTTCTAAGTTTATCATGAAAACAATTATCTCCATCATAGGAAAGTTTTATTTTAAATTTATTTTTCTTAAAAAAACTCAAATTTTTAACATCAAGGTCAACACCATTTGTTGATATTTCATATAAAAGATTATAGTCTTGCATACCTTTTTTTCCAAATATACTATTTACATGATTTACTAAACTCTCAATGAGATTATAATTCATTAAAGGTTCTCCACCACCAGTAAACCTAATATTAATATTTTTATAATTAATTTCATTCTCCTGTAAAAATTTAAATAAATAATTAAAGGCATATATAGCAATTTTAGGGCTCATAATCATTTTCTCAATATTTTTCGTTTTATATGCGTAACAATATTTACATCGTAAATTACATGCATAAGAATTAATAAAATTAAGCAAAATAAAAGGCTCTGAGCTAATATTATTTTTTAAATTCAAATTACGATCTAATACAGTCTTTTTTATATCCTCGGAATTTTGCTTTGCTTGTTGCTCTGGCAAGTCTATATCGTCGTGTTGTGTACTGAATATAGCATGTGACTGCGTATCATAAATATAGTGATTTGACTGAAATTCCTTTTACCCGCTATTTTTATCATTACGAAGTGCCCAAAGGATCGGATAAACTTTTAAAAGAGTTTATGGCACTGGAACATACATTATCGAAAGAAGTGGAAAATTTAGGAATAAGAGATGAGGGGACAGGCAGCAGAGGAAAGCATGTACACATATAAAGAAAGCGGCATTGCATGGATTGAAAAAATTCCGGCGCATTGGGAAGTAAGGAAAATTAAATACTTAGCTGAATTATATGGACGCATTGGTTGGCAAGGTAAACACAAGTAAAACAGGTGTTGATTGTAATTTTACAAATTTTATGCTATAGTGTACTTGTTTGAATAGCAGGTACAAAATGCAAACAACAAAAATAAATAATTGAAGGTACTTAGGAAATAAATACAGGCTTCTCCCTTTTATAGAAAAGGTGATCGGCGAATGTTGCGGGCAGTTTGAAAGCTTTGCCGATATATTTGCCGGTACGGGGGCGGTCGCATCTGCGTATATTGATAAAGAACTTATTACCAATGATATTTTATACAGTAATTATTTGTGCCATATAACATGGTTTTCCGATGATGATTGTTCGGCGTTTTGAATGTGAATTGGAAAAGACAAAAGACTAAGAATTACACGTTGTTGGAAGATTATGATAAGAAGAATTTGTTTGATTTGGAGAAGTTTTTAAAGACTAGGGATAAGGTAAAAATTGGTGTAAATAGTAAGATTATATGATTGTGAAATGTATTAATTAATTGGTTATAATTAACTAAAAAGATTATAGCTTGTGGAGGTACTTATGTATACAGATTGGACAGAAATTTTAAATAAATATATTAATAAGCTTGTAAGTCCTGACGGTAGACAAACTTATGAAAGTAAAAATGAATTAGTGGACTTTATGATTGATTTAATGGATATACAAAGCAACGATAGAATTATTGACATAGGTTCAGGATGGGGTAATTTTTTGATTAAGGCTAGTAATTCATCTGAAAATGTAATAGGGATTGAACCTAATTTAGATAATCTTAATGAAGCCAAAAAAAGAAGTGTAGGTAAGAATATAAAGTATATTCAGGGAAGCTTTGAAAAATTGAATTTTTCTCAAAAAGCAGATAAAGCTATTAGTATGTTAGCATTTCATCAAGTTCCTTGGGACGATAAGGTAAAAGCTTTAAAAAATGTATCAGATATTATTGATGATAATGGCTATTTCTATTTATGTGATACATTGATTTTATTTAATCCAAATGAAGATACTAAATTATTTGATAAAGCTTATAGATATTTACTTAAAGAAACTACACCAGATGAAATATATAAAAATTATATTGAACCATATATAGATGATAGTGAAGTTTATACCATAGATGATATGAAAGAAAATAGTCCGAAGGACAACTGGTTTTATTCAATAGAAGATGTTAAGAAATGGATAAAAGATACTAATTTAAAAATAATCAAAGTTGCAGAGTTATGCCCTTTCTTTGGAGTAGTAATATTTCAAAAATCGTAATATTATATTTGTTAAGAATATTTTTGGGTATGATATTTATATACAAAACTACGGAGGGCGACATATGAGAAATTACGAAAGTAAAGAAGAGCTTAAAACTGAAATCAAAAAAGCGTTTGAAAAATATATTTCAGAGTTTTATAATATCCCAGAGGAATTAAAAGATAAAAAAGTAGACGAAGTTGATAGGACACCGGCTGAAAATCTTGCCTATCAAGTAGGATGGACAACTTTAGTATTGAAATGGGAAGAAGATGAGAAAAAAGGAATAGAAGTAAAAACACCATCAGATAAATTCAAATGGAACCAGCTTGGAGAATTATATCAATGGTTTACAGATACCTATGCGCATAAATCGTTAAAGGAACTAAAAGAACAACTAACACAAAACGTAGAAGATATTTATCTTATGATAGATGAACTAACAGAGGAAGAGCTCTTTACACCTCATATGAGAAAATGGGCAGATGGAGCAACAAAAGTTGCGACTTGGGAAGTTTATAAATTTATTCATGTAAATACAGTAGCACCCTTTGGGACATTTAGAAGTAAAATTAGGAAATGGAAAAAGTTGGTTTTGTAGGTTTAATATGAATATCCTCATCAAGCATATAAATATTATTTGCTTGGGTATCATACATCATATTATCTTTTCCAACATTAAAAAAATGTTGCATAATAAAACCTCCTAAAAAAAACATGGCAGCTACATCCATTTACATATTCAAGTATTCTTAATATGCGTAGTGCATAGATGACATGCCTGGAGAATTAAGATCCAACATACCATCTTCATCTTCATCATTAAGCTTTTCAACAATCTTAACTGTGCCTTTTTTGATTAGCTCATCAATAAATGATAGTTCTTTTTCCATATCTCTACCTCCTTTGTTATAAATTTATTATGGTAAACAATTATTCTTTACCGCTTTGAGTAACTGCCATGTTATTCCTATACACAATTATGAAAAGTATCATTGATATACAAAACGAAAAAAGATACAATGGTGTAAACAACCCAGTTCTTTTTACAAAAGCGCTATAAAGAAGCATTGCAATGGGGGATGAAAGTTGTATTAAAATCGTATTAAAAGCAAAGAATCGCCCCATGAATGTTGGTTCAATTATTCGTTGATACAGAGTTGTTACATAAACATTGAAAATACCCATTGATAAACCTGACAAAATTGCCATAAAAATAATAAGAGCCAGAAAAAAATAAAAATTTGATGAAATGGGTACAGTTGGCAAAAATGAAAAATATAAGAACATAGCCAAAAAAGAAACCATTTGAAAAAGAATTGCTAATAGAAGATTATATTTTTTTTCGTTTCCTGCGAAAATACCACCAAGAATACTTCCAATCCCAACAGTAAAGAATGTAATGGTTGAAATTGTGGTTATAAAACTTTCTTCTGATTTTAAAAATGAAAAATTTGAATTTGAGATAACAAGGAGATTTTCAGAAAAAACAAATTTATATTGGTATGTTAAAATATTTGAAAAAATTGGGACTGAAATAAAATTGGATAAAGCCGCAACTAACGCTAATAGAAGTACTACCCTATTTGAAAATACATATTTGTATCCATCAAGGATGTTTTTCAATTTCGATTTTCTTCCAGTTTCTTGTTGAAGGGGCTTAAATTCATAATAAATAAGCACTTCAGAGAAAGCTGAAACAAAAAAAGTACTGGCATTAATTATTATACAAACGAAAGGACCAAATAACATAACAATACCGCCTGCAAAAAGTACTCCAAGAGTTGAAACAATCGTTCTTGATACTTCCAAAACGGAATTCATTTTCGCTAACTTTTCGCTTGGTATTATTTCAGGTAAAATAGCCCTACTTGCTGGCTTAAATAAAGAAAGACACAGCCCTGTCATAATATTTACTATCGAAAATAATATAATTTTTACTTGAAAGTCCAAGGGACTTGCCACTGTAATTAAAAGAACAACATATAGGAGACCTTGTATAAAATCAGTAACGTATAATACTTTTTTTTTGTTTGTGGAATCAACAATGCTTCCTGAAAAAAAAGAGAAAAAAATTCTGCTGAATTTATTAATTGAAAAAACAACAGCAAAGCTTAATGGGTTATCCGTTTGTATGGCGACCCAGATAGAAATAGCCACGCTCCCAATTTCATCCCCAATAAGGGACGTTATAGTCCCAAAAAAAACTAAAAAACCGTTCCTCTTGTATTTACCTACTTCTTTCATAATAATCTACTTACCCATTGCCTTCTGGCATATTATCAACACTACACCCCGTTTATATCAACCCATTCAAATCTGAAATTAACACCCGCTACCCACACAATGGTTCTATCGTTGGTTTTTCATACTTCATACACAATCCCCCTATACTCATATATGCTTTAATTAATTGCAACACACAAGTTTTAATTTGTCAAGATAAAAATTTCAGATAAAAATTTCATTTTTTAAATATTTTTTATTTATTTTATCGCACCGATAGGTGTCAACCTAACATGCAGTTAAGCTGCAAAACGTACCGGCGTTTAGCCGGCCGCTCTTCAGAGCGGGTTTTGTCAGTCTTGAACTGCGTGTTAGACACTTTTATTTTATTTATATACTTAATATTAACAATTACGCTTTTAATTTTACACTATTTTGCTTTTTATTACAATATTTAATGAATTAAAAAAACTTATAATTTTACTATAAAGCTTCATTATTTGCATATCCAACTTTCATATTACTTAACACATATATTAAAAACTATTAATTTAACTATAATTCTATATTATTTATAAAACAAATCTTTTATAAATAATATTCTCTTAAATTATAAGCTTATTCTTAACAATAAACTTTATTTTTTAACTATACAGCTTTTTAATTACTAAATCATTAAAATCTAAACTAAAACTTTATTTTTCTTTAACAACTTAATTATTATAATCACCATGACCGTCCAAAGGACTTTTATTTTGTTGATTTCCTTAGCTAGTTTAAAATCCTTAGATAAAACTTTATTTTTACTTATCCAAGTGTAGATATTATAACATAACTTTATCCAAAGAACATAAGCTTTTAATTTGGGTTTTATGCTTTAATTTATAAAAAATACACCCTATTTTTCAAAGTTACAGTTTATCGTGCCAAAGGCATCGGTCTAACATTCGCTTAACCTGCATTTGCGGCTTGTCCGCAATGTCAGGTTGAAGCGGGTGTTAGACATTTTTACTTTGCAATATTTTTTTGAAATTCTAATTCTTTAGTATCATCAACAAGCAGCTGTAAAATATTTTTTTGAGGATAATTTTCAGAACATTTACCTAATGCAATTGTACCTAAAGTTCTTAATCTTCTTATTTTTGAAGGTGTTTTTATTCGTTGTTTTAATATATTACTTGTTTTTAATGTAGAGATGAAAGAGTCAATCATTCTATCATTAAACGCCTCGAACATATCAGGAATATAACAAGCCGCACCATTTGCATAAAAATCTGTTCGTGCCCATTGAAGTGAACTTCCGACTGTACCAACATATGTATGTGTTATAGCAGAAACATAATCATCAATTAGCTCTTCTGGAATTATATCAGCATATACAGATAATTTTCTAACCATTTCATTTTCAAGTGACCAGTTATCTAAATTAACTTTTAAATTCTTTATGAGGGGTTCTAATAAATATTTTTTAGCATTTAATGCTAAATATATATTAGCATGTACTAAATTTATAAAATTAAAAGCTCTCTGTGTTTTTAACAAATTTCCTTTAGGAAACACTGATTAATTCAGTCTATGAATCGTCTGAGTGAAGATAAACTGACCGGTGCTTTTGACACGGACATCTATCAGGTTTTGCTGGTCGCTAATAAATATCAAACCGGTTTTGATCAGCCGAAACTCTGTGCCATGTATATTGACAAAAAACTCCGCGGCGTTAATGCCGTACAAACACTTTCACGGCTTAACAGAATATGTGCCGGTTATGATAAAAAAACTTTTATCCTTGATTTTAAAAATAGCTATGATGGTATAAGAGAAACCTTTGCACCGTACTATACGGAAACAAAACTTAATGATACCATTACACCGTCTGAAATTAGAGAAATTGAAAAGCAGTTACCGCAATATAATTTTCTTGATTACGATGATATTGATTTATTTAATCGCTACTTGTACAAAGAAAAAAGAAACTCAAAAGATAAAGAAAAGATGTGGTCGCTGCCTGCAAGAAATGCCGAGATTGTCAATCAAAATGATACCATAAAAAAACTTGAAATACGAAGCACCATAAAACGCTTTTTACGCTTTTACGGATTTTTAATTCAAGCGACGCGGTACCGCAATGTTAATCTGCATAAAAAGTATAATTTTTTATCGTACCTTATCAAAGAAATTGAAGTTGGGCAGATGGGAAATGATTTTGACATTGCCGATAAAATAACCGTTTCCGACTTTGAACAAAAACAAACCGGCGTTTATAACGAAGAACTTGAATCAAAGCCTGAAATTAATTTACTGAAACCGAATGAAGTTTTTTTTGAAGAACAGATAAAAGAAAAATTATCAAAGATCATTGATGAAATAAATCTTGCCTACAATAAAAATTTTGATTTTGATATTGCAAGAAAATCAGCGCTGCAAGTGCGGGATTTGTTACTGAAAGATTCTCGTCTCAAAGAAAGTGCCGAAAATAATACGCTCGATGATTTTAAATTTGCCTACTTTGATTCGGTGAAAGATGCATTGCTTGAAAGCTATGAACAAAACAAAGATTTATTCACGATGCTGCTGAAAGACGACACGGTAAACGAAAAACTCATGAGCATTTTTGTAAAAGATGTGTATGAGCGTTTGAATGAAAAATAACGCAATAGATTCATCCTTAATTTACGCCACCGCTTTTTGAAAGTCAATAATCGAGATCTCATTTGCAATGTGCTTTGCAGTTTCCAAAATGCGCTCAACTTTTGCGATGGTGCTTGCCGTGTACATAATCTCATTGCACTCGGTACATTTATAGCACGGTACATTCCGAATAATAACCAATGTGTTGTTTTCAAGTTCGGTGGTACTTGTAGTAAAAGATTCCGGCGCTTCGCCACCGCAGCCTTGACATTGCATTTTTACTTTCCTCAAACCTCTCGCCTTCTCCCTACCGCAGTCAAGCACATCGTCATTGTTTTTGCAGTCGGCATCGTGTGTTCCTCACGAGTCAGTCATGAGGCAACAGGCGGTAGGCAGGAGATGAGAAGAGTTTGCTAAGACCTCTTGCATCATATTGGTTGCCGCGTCTTTATTGTGTGCAGTTGTTCCACTAAGCGGCGTGCAGCATGTCGGTCATTCGTGTCGTATATCCAATTATGATTAAAACAGACGATCGTGTTTTTGTTCCCGCTTGTACCGATCACGAGGCTATGAAAGTCGGTATGCTTTTCCTGCTCCGCTTTTATTGATTGCATTAAATCGGCGGGAAGATTATTCATCGTGAAATCTGAAATCATGAGCACATCGGCATTTTTATAATTGTCTTCGTGAAGCATTTTTACCGCGTGTGTCAGTGCAGGAGCGGCATCCGTTCCGCCGTTAAAACTCATCCGCAAAAAATGTACCAATTTTTTAAGTGATGCACCGCCTTGAGCGCCGCTCAAATCGAGCGTTTCTATTCCCGTTGAAAATGAAATGAGGTAGCAGTTCCGTTCTTGCTCCATCGCAATTTTTGCCAACGCAAATGTGACGGTCTTTGCAATGTTTTCAGGAGTGCCGTGCATTGATCCGCTCGTATCCACACAAATAATAATCGGTCCCTTCGGTTCTTCTTTTTCACGGGAAACTTCTTCCTGCACCGTTTCGGTTTTTAAGATTTCTTCATCGCGCTGATAATCAAACGAGAGGAGCTGTATAGCGCTTCACCGTGTCGCTTTATGGTACTATAAACTGCCTCTGTATAGCGCCTTAAAGTGTCAGTGTATAGCCGGTAATACTGCC
>ERZ1673752.2132-NODE-2132-length-23492-cov-15.572684_pt1 | contig 23492 bp, 19 predicted proteins | sample MGYA00580195_ERZ1673752 | MGnify/ENA primary metagenome ERZ1673752 (study PRJEB41218, sample SAMN15661744) | gut metagenome | host: Homo sapiens | place: Canada: London | collected 2015-08-20/2019-03-30 | study: EMG produced TPA metagenomics assembly of...
CCTATGAAGAAAAACACCCATGACAGCGAGGAAACCGCTTGATTAAAACCCTGTCAAAAGCGCAGAAGATGGAACGCGAAAAGTTCCGTATTCCGCGCAGCGTACAGGATGCAATCCCCATCCGCCGCATTTATGCGAATGGGATTTTCCAAGTCGGAAACCAATATTCCAAAACATGGTCGTTCACCGACATCAACTACGCCATTGCCAGCAAAGAGGACAAAACGTCCATGTTCCTTGACTACTCGGAACTGCTGAATGCCCTTGACTCCGGCGCATCGGCGAAAATCACGATTTATAACCGCCGCATCAACAAGGCCGAGTTTGAGCGCAGCGTCCTGCTGCCAGACAAGGATGATGGTCTGGACGAATATCGCCACGAATTCAACCAGATGCTGACCGCACAGGTCACCGGCACCAGCAACAGCATTGTGCGGGAGCGCTATCTGACCGTAAGCGTGGTAAAGCGCAACGCGGACGAAGCCCGCAGCTACTTTGCCCGTGTCGGCACGGATCTGGTGACGCACCTTGCGCAGCTTTCCTCGGTGGCGCAGGAGTTGACGCTGACCGAGCGTCTGCATATTTTCCGCGACTTTTTCAAGGCCGGGGAACAGGCTGCGGCAGAGTTCAACATTCACGAACACGCCAAACGCGGTCTACATTTCAAGGATTGGTTCTGTCCCGATAGCATGGAATTTGCCGCCGACCACTTCAAGATTGATGCCCGCTATGGCAGGGTGCTGTATTTGCAGGACTATGCCAGCTACATCAAGGACAGCTTTGTGTCGGAACTCTGCGACCTTGACCGTGACTTGATGTTATCCATTGATATCCTGCCTGTGCCGACAGACGAAGCCGCCCGCCAGCTGCAAAGCACGCTGCTGGGCGTGGAAACGAACGTCGCCAACTGGCAGCGCCGCCAGAACGCCAACAATAATTTTACCGCGACCATTCCTTACGATATGGAATTGCAGCGCAAGGAAACCAAGGAGATGCTGGACGACCTGACCACCCGTGACCAGCGGATGATGTTCGGGCTGGTGACGCTGGTGCATCTGGCAGACAACAAGGAGCAGCTCGACAGCGACACCGAAACGCTCTACTCCACGGCGCGCAAGCACCTGTGCCAGCTTTCGACGCTGCGCTGGCAGCAGAAGGACGGGCTGGACACGGTGCTGCCTTACGGGCTGCGGAAAATCCAAGCCCTGCGAACCCTTACCACAGAAAGCACCGCTGTGTTGATTCCGTTCCGCGCACAGGAAATCATGGAGCCGAACGGTCTGTACTATGGGCAGAACGCCGTCAGCAAGAACATGATCGTGGCGGACCGGCGGTTGCTGCTAAACGGTAACAGCTTCCGTTTGGGCGTGTCCGGCTCCGGCAAGAGCATGAGCGCCAAGGAAGAAATCGTGCAGATCGCGCTTTCAACCGAGGATGACATTCTCATTCTCGACCCGGAGTCGGAGTTCGGCTATCTGACCGAAGCCCTTGGCGGCGAGGTGATCCGCATCTCGGCTACGTCCGATACCCACATCAACGCGCTGGACATGGACCGTGCCTACGGTGACGAGCGCAATCCTATCGTCAGCAAGTCGGAGTTTGTGCTGTCGCTGTTCGAGCAGCTCATCGGTGACGGCATGGTGACCGCGAAAGAAAAGTCCATCCTCGGTCGCTGCACCGAGCAGGTGTACCTGCCCTACATCCGCAACGGCTACAAAGGCACGCCGCCCACGCTGCAGGACTTTTACCGTCTGCTGCAAATGCAGCCGGAACCCGAAGCACAGGGGCTGGCACTGTCGTCCGAGTTGTTCATTACAGGCACACTGAACACCTTTGCCCGGCATACTAATGTGGACACGCAAGCGCGCATTATTGCCTACGACATCCGCGAACTGGGTGAGCAGCTTATGCCGCTGGGAATGCTGGTGACGCTGGATGCTATCTACAACCGCGTTATCCAGAACTGGAAAAAGGGGCGCAGAACGTGGATTTTCTGCGATGAGTTTTACATTTTGTTCCGCTACGAGTACAGCGCCAATTTCTTCTACAAGCTGTGGAAGCGCATCCGCAAGTACAACGGACTTGTGACCGGGCTGACGCAGAATGTAGATGAACTACTGCGTTCCGACACCGCCCGCCTGATGCTGGCCAACTCGGAATTTTTAGTCATGCTGAACCAGAGCGCCACCGACCGCGCGGAACTGGCGAAGCTGCTGAACATCTCCGACAACCAGCTTGGCTACGTCACTAATGTCCCTGCAGGCTGCGGGCTGATTCGCTGCGCGGGCAACATTGTTCCATTCACCAATTCCTTCCCGAAGGATACAAAGCTCTATAAACTGATGTCGACCAACCCGTCCGAGAAAAAGGAGTAAAGCCATGCAATATAAAAATAAAGGACCGCCGAAGCGATCCTCTATTGTGCGACAAACTGGAAATTATCGCTTTACTTTTGTTGTATCTTAGCCAAAACACTTTCTATTACAAGTGTTCCTGTTATAAAGGCTCCTACAAGGGTATAGTAGTCTAAGCCATACATCAATGGCAAAAGAGAAATAACTACCGTAATAATGGAAAGGACCAAGGGTAATAATTCTAACACTATTGTTAAAGCTGGCAAAACCGCTAAGCAGATTTTCTTCATGTTGTATATCTCCTTTACAAATCCCGATTTATATACCTGTTTTAATGCTGCCAAATATTGTTTTCCAAATCCCGCAGCCGCCCCTTATAGTCATCTATCAGAGCCTGAACATTTTCCCCCTGCGGGAAGGTAACCAGATAGCCGTCCCCGGCCTCATGAAAACCAATAATCCCCGCAAGCCCTGCCATCTCGGCTACCTTGAGCAGCGTGTGGTAATCGTATTCCGCCGCACTGAGATACAAATTCATCATAACACCCCGCAGTCCTTGAACATATCTGTATTATACATCGTCCGTTTTTCCTTTGCAAACCGATTCCGAGAAAGGACACCCTATGTTGAAATTCTACCGCTTCCTGATTTTACCTCTTACCGCTGTTTTTCTTGCAAGTACCGCAGGGATTGCCCGCTATGTCGCCGACTCCTGTACGCAAAGCCGAATGTATCGGCAGCTTGCCGCGCAGACAGAAAATTTCCCCGATGACACCGTGTCAACGGGGAATGATTTTTTGCCGCAGTATCAGGCGCTGTACACGCAAAACAGCGACCTTGCCGGGTGGATACTGATTGACGGAACCAGCATCAACTACCCGGTCATGCAGTCAAAGCATGACCCCGACTTTTACCTAAAGCACAACTTTGAAAAAGCCGACTCCCCGCACGGCTGCCCGTATGTGCAGGTAAACTGCGACCTGCAAACGCCATCCGACAACATCCTTGTGTACGGACACAACATGAAGGACGGCACTATGTTCTCTGATTTGCTGCAATACAAGCGCGAATTCTTTTGGGAGCAGCACAGAATTATCCGATTTGATACCATGACGGCACAGGCAGAATATACCGTGATGGCGGTATTTCAGGGCGAAGCGGAGGATCTGTTTGCCTATTATCAATTTGCCAATGCCGAAACACCGCAGGAGTTTGCTGCCTATGTGGACGCCTGTAAGGGCGTCGCCCTGTATGAAACCGGCGTGTCGGCTGCTTATGGTGACAAGCTGATTACGCTGTCCACCTGCGACGATTCCGGCAAAAACAGCAGGATGGTCGTTGTGGCAAAGCGTATAACCGAACCGAGGTGAGAGTATGAGAACGCCAAAAGAGAATAAACAAAAACTCCGCGACCGTACCCCCAAAAGTACGGCGGGGACGATACCGAAAGCCGCCCTAAAAGCGGTGTGGCTAAAAACGAAGGAACAAGCCCGCACCGCCGCGCGGGAAAATGACACCGAATCCCGACAGCAGGAACCGACAGATTTTGCGGGTTCGGCTGCGGAACAGTCGGCATCTTTTGTGTTGCGTCAGGGGCGGAAATTGGCAGAAACCCAAGCCCGACAGCGCCGCCAAAAGGAGGCTGCTGCCCGCGCCCACGCCGCCAATGAGCGCGGTGTCAGCCCGAAACAAGTCGAGTGCGGTACGCTGCCCGATGCAGAGCCGCGCCCGCGCCGTGGGGCAGATTTGCCCCGACAACGGGCAAAAGAAAAAGCCATCACCGCCAAAACCGCGCCGCGCGACATTCGCGGCGTGACACAAGATCAGCGCCAACTGCGCATCGCCGCAAATGAAACTGTGCGCAGTGTGACGACCCAAGCGCGGATGCAGACCCATGCACAAAAAATACGGTTTGCCGCGCAAAAGGCTGCGGCTGGTACAGGCAGAACGGCTGTGGCGGTGCGCTCGGTTATCCGTCATTTTCTAGCCAGCTTGCACAGCCTTATAACGATTCTTGCAGCGGGCGCAGGTGCGGCGCTGGGCATTGTTATCGTCATCTGCCTTGTGGCGTTTGTGTCCGGCTCGGCCTATGGCATCTTTTTTGCCGCCAACGCCCCCAATGCAGCGTCCGTCACCGTGCGCGAAGCCGTAGAAACCCTGACGGCAGAATACCGCGACAGACTGGAAGAAATCTCCGACACCGTACAGCACGACCGCCAAGACATTACCGCCAATGATGATGTATACTACATCCGCTGGCAAGATGTCCTGGCGGTCTTTTCTTCGTATGTGGCGGGCAGCGAACAAGGCGCACCCGTTGCGGCACTGACGGAAGAACAGGTGGACAAGCTGCGGGAAATTATGTGGGCAATGAACGCAGTGGACTACTCGACCCGTGCGGAAACCGCCGTTATAGAAACGACGGACAAGAACGGAAAATCGACCACAACAGAGATAACCGAAACCGTCCTCGTAATCGAACTGACCCACAAAACACCCGACGAGATGGCGGCAGATTATCATTTCACCACCCGCCAGAACACCTACCTGCAACTGTTGCAAGACCCGCAGTACGAAGAACTGTGGGCAGAATTGCTCGGCGGCTTTGCGCAGGGCGGGGGAGAAGTCATGTCTCCTGATGGTACACGCGCCCCAACAGGCACACTGCAATGGCCGCTGCCGGTTGCGGGTACGATTACCTCGCAGTTCGGACATCGCGTAGACCCCATCACCGGCGAGGCCAGCTCCCACACCGGCACCGACATTGCCTGTGCCGAGGGAACACCGATTCTTGCCGCCGCAGATGGCGTGGTCACTGTTGCCAACAGTCTTGACAGCTGGGGCGGCAGTTACGGCTACTACATCCAAATCGACCACGGCGGCGGACTGGAAACACTATATGCACACTGCTCCAGCATTTGTGTCACCACCGACCAACAAGTGCAGGCCGGGCAGGTCATCGGTTATGTCGGCCACACTGGGCGAGCCACAGGCAGCCATTTGCACTTAGAGGTACATGTAAACGGAAGCAGGACAGACGCAATGAGGTATTTCGGAATGTAAATTGTAAAGAAAAACATGTGAATTTTTGAACGAGTGTCCATGCTGCGGTTGAATCACCGGATTGGTATGCAACAATGCCTTGATAAATTTCCGGGGCCATTTTCTTCTATCACCCCGAAGGGTAAGGAGAAAACAGCGGACGGTTTGTAAACGTAAGAAAAAAGAAATTAAATTATAGCAGTAAGACTTTGAAAATCGCCATTTGAAAAGCATCCACACAACGCCGCTATAATGCCAAGTAGAATGATTCGGCGATGCTGCTACTGCTTTGCTTATTGCTGCTCGGAAAAATAGAGTCCCAGGTTTTCCTCGATGCGCTGGACGGCGGTGTCCAGGTCGATCTCGTTGCCGTAGTAGTCAAACGCAGCCTCATGCGTTACATCATAAATCGTGGCAGAGCTGACGGACGGCGCGCCCAGCTCTTCGATCAGGGAATCCCAATCGCAGGTCAGCGGGTCGGCGGCGTAGGTCTGCTCCCCGTCCGCGATGGTCTGCGCCAGATAGGCGTTTTCCACATCCCGCTGTACCGAGAAGCCCTTGTAGAGGGAATTCAACTGCACAACGGGGTCTGTCAGCATGATTTGGACAAAAGCTTTTGCCAGTGTGGGGTTGGCGGCGTTAGCCGGGATGGAAACGATCTCTTTGGCCTCAAAGCCGCTGCCGGGCAGCGGCCGGATGGCAACGGCGGGGTAGCTCCAAAACAGCTTCAGCGCGTCGGAACGGCTGCTTACAACGCCGGTACCGCAGGGGTAACTCCCCTCGGCCACCTTGATCAGGCTCATGGCAAACTCCGACTGGGCCACGCTCTGTCCGTTGCCGCTGGCCATCACATACTCGTTGGTTTGGGCGGTGATCTGCTGGGCATCGATCATCTCTCTGGTGGATTGCAGGAATGCGCGCAGCGCGTCCTCGTCAATGCGCTTCTCCTCCGGGAAGAGCCCGGCGCTGGAGGCAATATAGAAGGAATCAAAAATATCCTCGTAGGAGGTGTTAAAAATCAGGCTTTGCTCCTGATAGAGCGCGGCCAGCGACGCCAGCGAGGTGTAGTCATCCACGTTGATCTCGCTGCTGCCGCTTACAAAAACCGGCACGCGGAACACCGACGGATAGGCGTAGGGCCTGCCGTCCAGCGAGTAGGCGGTCAGGATGTTTTCATAGTATCCGTCCATCGAAACAACACCATCCAGCGACGCCAGCACACCTTTCTCCATCAGCGAACGGATGGGCAGGCCGTCCAGAAAAAGCACGTCGGGCGCTTCACCGGCCAGCAGACGGGTGTTTAGATTCTTGATGATATCCTCGTCGGAAAGGGCCTGGCTGGTGGCATCGCGGCCAAATTCCAACTGAACGTCACAATCCGGGTACTGGTTGGCAAAGACCGCGGCGGCGCTGCGGATGACATCGCTGTCCTCCAGCGCCCAAATATACAGGCTTTGCGCTGCCTGTGTGGGCAGGGTGGCGTCCAACCGGATCAGGACAGTCAGCGGCGCGCCGTTCTGCAGGCAGGACACCAGGAAGGCGGCATCCCCCAGCGGGAGAATCTCATAGTCGGTGGTCTGCGGTGCGGCGTAGACAAAGCCTTTTTCCTGCACCATGGCCTGCTTGACCGAGGAACCAAAGCCCGCCTGAAAAACTCCGTCCATGGTGAGGAAAACGATCTGCTGGTTCTCGCCGTCCACCGCATAGGCGGCCACCTCCTGTGCCTCAGGAACAATCGCAAAGGAATCGGCCTTTTCACCGGAAGGAAGCGCATAGACATCCATCGTTCCGGCATTCCGGTTGCGCAGATACAGCCGGTTGCCCGATACCGCAAAGGTATAATCCACAACGCTGGGACGGATCGTGGCGGAAATATCCCCGCTCTGCCCGTCCACAATCTGCAGAACACAGCTTCCTGCGCCGTCCGCCAGGCAGACGACCGCATACCCCGGGGCGGCGGCAAAGTCGGTGATGTAGGGCGCGGTGCCGCCGGCAGGCGGCGTATCCGTCAACACTGTGCGGACGCTTCCCTGCGAATCGACGCGGTAGAGCGTCAACGCGCCGCCGGTCTCGGCGGCGGCCACCCACCACCGGCCGCTGCCGCCGTAACAGGCGGTCAGCGTTTCCACCTGCGTTTTGTCCAGCCCGTCCAGAAAGGCTTGTACGGTGGAGGGATCGATGGTTTCCCAGCCATCCCCCGTCCAGGAAAACGCCGCTGCGGTGTTTTGGGCGTCATTATACAGCGATAACGTGGGAACGCCGTCCAGCATCTGTAGCTTGGCGGGAGCGAAGCCGCTGTCCACCGCGGGGGTGACCTCCGTCTGGGTGTATTTTCCCGTGGCGTACTTCGTTTGGGAGGCCGTTCCCGGCTCCTCGGTTGAAGGAGCGGCGGAACACCCTGCCAGCGCCAGCAGCAAAGCCATGAGGGCGGCCAGCGGCGCAAGCCGTGATCGAATTCGGTTCATACAAATTCCTCCTGACGGGGCGGCGGCGCAGGCGGCCGCTGCCCTGGCAATTTTGGTAATACCACTGTACCACACAAAACCTGAAAAAATCCTGAATGCGCCTGCGGCTCTTTCCGGCATTGGTTGCGCTCCGGGAGAATTTGTGCTATAAATTAAATAATCTGCCGCTTTTGATACGGCCTGCGAGATATGCCCCGGGAGGTAGAATACATGAACTTGCTAGTGATCGAAGATGACCGGAAACTGAACCGGATGCTGTGCGAAATCCTTGAAAAAGAGGGCTACACGGTGAAAGCCTGCACCGACGGGGAGGAAGGCGCTTACTATCTGCAGCAGAACGCCTACGACCTGGCGCTGGTGGACTGGATGCTCCCCGGCGAAAGCGGGCCGGACATCCTGCGGGAAAGCCGCCGCAAGGGGATCATGACGCCGGTGGTGATGCTGACGGCGCTGACCGCCGTGGAAAACAAGGTGACCTGCCTGGATGCCGGCGCCGACGACTATCTGGGTAAACCCTTTGACAGCCGGGAGCTGTTGGCCCGTGTCCGGGCCAACCTGCGGCGGCAGGCCCCCATCGAGGAGCTGGTGGTGCTGCGGTACGGGGATCTGGTGTACGACACCAAGGCGCTGCTGCTGGCCTGTGGCCGGGAGGAGATCGCGGTCTCCAAAAAGCTGGGCCTTATGATTGAACTGTTTATGAAAAGCAAGGGTCAGGCGCTGGCACGAGCCACCCTGTTTGCCCGCGTATGGGGCGCGGACGCCGACGTGGAGGAGGCCATTCTGGACAATTACATCGGCTTTTTCCGCCGGCGGCTGGCCCAGATCCACTCCAAGATGAGCCTGCGGACCGTTCGAGGTGTTGGGTATGCCCTTGTGGAAGAAAAAGAAGGCCGCTGAACCGGCCGCGCCGTTGGACGTTCTGCGGTGGAAGATCGTAGCGGTGAACATCCTGTTTGCCGCCATGGTGGTGGCTACCCTCTGTTTCGTGGCCGCCCGGCAGGGAAAGAACGCCCTGGAGGAGAAGCATAGGCTGGCCTTCGCCTCCCTCTGTTCCGCCCTGGAACAGCCGATCCTGGAGACACAGACCATCGACCATAAGGCGATCTACAGCAGCGCGGTGGAAAACCGCCTGGTGCCCGCCTTATTCGAGAAGGGAGCCCCCATCGAGAATCCCTACCTGCAGGGCGATGATGCCGCACCGCTGCTCACTCTCAGCGAACCAATGCTGGAAGAGGCGCGGCAAAGCGTGGATGGGCAGAACGGCCTGTGGGCCAAAACGGTTGTCCGGCAGGCATACACCCTGCGGGACGGGAGTGCCCTCTGGTTTGCGGAATACTGTGCAATCCCCACGGCCAGTGGGAATTGGATCGAGATGTACCTGTTTCAGGATGCCGCGACCTTCCGGCAGGAATGGGGCAGGATGCAACTGTTGTACGTAGCGGTGGCGGCGGGCGGCGTGCTGGCTTTGGGGGCGCTGGCCTTTGCGCTGACCGGCTGGGCCATGCAGCCCGCCCGGCGGGCCGAGCGGATGGAGCGGGAGTTTTTGGCGGCGGCCAGCCACGAGTTGAAAAGCCCGCTGGCAGTGATCATCACCAGCGCCGAACTGCTGCCTTCCGGCGGCGAGGAGGCAAAATACCGCGCCAACATTCTGTCAGAAGCGCACCGGATGGCGCAGCTGGTGCAGGAGCTTCTATCCCTTTCCCGTCTGGAGACCGCTGCCCGTCAGATCATGCCGGCAAAGCTGGACACCGAGGCCTTTCTCTGGGAAGTTTACGAGACATGGCAGCCGGTGGCGGCAAAGGCCGGTGACCGGCTGACCCTCCGCCTGCCGGACGGCGCGCTGCCGCCCATTCGGGCAGACGAGGACGCGCTGAAGCAGGTGATGGCCATTCTGTTGTCCAACGCCGTTCAGCACACCCCCAGCGGTACGCAGATCGAACTTTCCGCCGTGGCGGCGGGGCGAACGGTCTGCCTGTCGGTGGCCGATACGGGGCCGGGCATTGCGGATAAGGAACGGGCTTTCCAAAAGTTTTATCGCGCAGACCCGCAAACCGGCGATGCCAGCCTGGGTCTGGGCCTGAGCATCGCGCAGAAGCTTGTGGCGCTGCATCACGGCAGCATCACGATCCGGGATACGCCGGGCGGCGGCGCTACGCTGCAGGTCACGATCCCACAGGCGTGATATTGGCAGAATCCACAACCGTTTGTCGCATCATTGTAAAAAGTGCTGTGAGAGCCTTTTGGTTTTCTCACAGCACTTTTTGTGTACATACCGAACAAGAAATCACTCGTCGGCATCGTCGATTTTCGATGAAAGAAACGCGCGTTTTCGCTCGAATGAGCACTTTGATATGAAATCCGTGCTATAACAAGGGCAATTTACGGAATAGGATGTGAATCGCCAATATGCAGATAGTAGAATTAGAAATGGTTCCTCTTTCTCTTCGACCGGTATTGCAGCGACTTTATGATATGAAAACTACGCAGTCTGCTCTGCGTGAAGGAGTACTGTTTTCCACCAAGAGAAACAACTACTACTATGATACAGGCACCGGAAAGGTAATTGTGTTGGACGATGATACCAGCTACATTTTCCGCGTATTGTTTGACCCCACGTTGAGCGCCGAAACATTTTTGATATCACTGACAAAAGTCGATCCTAATGCAGTGAAAAACCTCCTACAGACAATTGACGCAGAGCGCTTGTTCCAGCGACCGCCGCTTTTGAGCATGGGAAAAGAAATTGCGGCGGGTGTAACCGATACGGAGCAGAAAGTTGAACAAATCATTCTTGAAGTGACGGAGCAATGTAATTTCCGCTGCAAATACTGCGTCTACTCAGAGGATTTCTCAGGGAACCGTGATTTTGGGAATCGGCGGATGCCGACAGAAATTGCCTTTAAGGCAATTGATTGGGCGTTGGAAAACAGCGGCGCTAAACTGGCAATTACTTTCTACGGCGGCGAGCCGTTGCTCAACTTTAAGCTGATGAAAGCTGTGATTGAGAGGTCTCAGGCCAAGAGAGGGAACAAAGAGATTGTTTATAGCTTTACTTCCAATATGTCGCTCATGACACGCGAAATCGCCACCTATCTGGCTCAAGTTCCGAACTTATATATTATGGCCAGTATCGACGGCCCACGCACTGTCCACGACGCATATCGTGTGTACGCAAATGATGCCCCCACGTTTGAAGACAGCATTGGCGGTCTTCGAATTTTGGCGGATGCCTACGCAGGTTCCCACATGCCGGTTAATATAAACGCTGTGTTGACACCTCCATTTGGATTTGAAAAGTTGGAGCAGGTAAATGCATACTTCGAATCGCTGGACTGGCTTCCGGCAACCTGCCATGTAAATATTACTTATCCATCGTATGGAACTTGTCCTGGCTTGGATGAGTATTACGACAAAATCACCGGCAATCCCAAGTATGCTCTTCATGGTATGTGCAACCCCCTTATGATATGGCAACAGCGCAAGGCAGAAACCGACGGGCTTGACGCCTACAAAGCCAGAAACATATATTACCATTCGATCTTTGACGACTTGGTTAAAATCAACAATCGCATTATCGTTGATGAACCTACACTGCGCCGGGGATTAAATGGATGCTGCGTGCCAGGAAAGAAAAGACTGTATGTCACGGCAACCGGAGAATATAAAGCCTGCGAACGGATCGGCTCCAGCCCTTCGATTGGTAATGTGGACGAAGGTGTTGATCGAGAACTGATCGTGAAAAAGTATGTTGAGGAATTTGCGGCGCAGTCAAAAGACATCTGCGATAAGTGTTGGGCTTACAATCTGTGCAGGGTATGCTATGCAGGCGTTTGCAATGAAAACGGGTTGGATATGGGGCTGAAAAACGAGGCATGCCGCGCTTCAAGGTCAGTTGCACTAAATAATCTGGCTCTCTACCATGAACTGATGGAAGAAAATCCAGAAGCGCTCAACTGCTTAAAAGATGCAGTGATTGAGTAACTGCGGTACAATAGGCATTTTGCCTGTTTGTATAGATTCTAAGAGAGAGGAGGAGCTATTATGAGCGTCGTAGATCCCATCTTTGGTCGTACTGCAGTTAATGCGGCGAGCAGCTGCGGCTGCACTTGCACGCAAACTACCCCGACTGCGCCCAGCTTCAATAGCGTTTGGACTGGCCAGCGCGATTCTGGCGGTGGTTGCGCTTGCACCTGCAACACCACGATCGAGTACAACCTGTCCATCAACTACGATGGCGCCCACAACGCGGTTTCGTAATTCATCATTACATCGCGTCCAATCAACGGAAGGAGGGAAAGCTATCCGGCTTTCCCTCCTTCTGGTGTCAGAAAAATGATCGAGGAATGTATCCATGGAAAAAAGTACGTTATCTATTAAAGAGACGCTTTCCATCACATTTAGAACTCTAAAAATACTTTTTCATGCAGCTCCAGGGGGGATTGCTTTTTTAGGGATCCTTAGCACAATAGCGGGCGTATGCCCTTTTCTAACCCTGATACTGTCCAGAGCTTTTCTGGATAGCCTGGCAAGAGCGTGTGGCCAGCAGGCGTTTGAAATGGAAATCATCTGGCTTTTGTTTTTCCTTTTCTTAACAAACATGATGCTGTCTGTTGTGAATAACCTCAGTATCTTACTAAAAAGTGATGTGAGTGGTCGGATATCTTTATTGGTGAACGCACAGGTGTTAGAAAAATGTGTTCACTTGCCGATGAGTCAGTATGATAATGAAACAACTTATAATCGAATCCGCTTCACTTCAGAACAAACGTCGATCCGTTGTACAAACTTAATCAACACCGTTTTCTCGATCGTGCAATGCTTAATTTCTTTTGCGAGCGTGGTATGCGTACTTGTTTCATTTAATGGCATTATTGTAATTGCCAGTGTGGTGGCCAGCATTCCTCTTTTTTTCGTCAATAAGTATGTGAGCAGTTTTTGGTATAAGATATCGGTCGGACGGGTAGAAAAACAACGCTATTCCGATGTTCTCCGCGATCTCATGCTGCGCAATGACAATATAAAAGAATTAAAACTTTTTGGCTCTCTATCGTATTTGAAAAGCCGCATTTTGAATCAGCAAACAGATTTTTTTCGTGAAGATCAGATGAACCGCAAAAAATTTTGCAAAATTGATACGGCCCAAAAAGCCGCCAATGATTTCGTGATTTTGCTGCTTAAGCTTTGGATCATTATTTTGGGGATTAAGCAACGGGCTACGCTTGGTACGATCAACTTGTACACAAGCTCCTTGGATCAAATACAAAGCGCCATTTTCTCGTTTTGCACCCAATTGAATACTTTCTATGAGCAGGCACTTTATTTGGAATCACTGTTTGATTTATTTGATATGCAGACGGAAGACGAAAACTGCGGAACGCCATTGACGGAACCAATTCGCACGATAGAATTTCGGCACGTTTACTTTTCCTACCCTGCTACCAATGTATATGCCTTGAAGAATGTAAGCTTCGTCCTGGATGACCGGCACACTTATGCCCTTATCGGCCTAAACGGCAGTGGAAAGACAACCCTGCTAAAACTGTTAATGAAGTTATATAAGCCAACACTAGGAACCATATTGATCAACGGACAAGATATCGAAGAGATTGATACAGCCGGTTTGCGAAAAAGGATATCAGCAATATTTCAAGATTTTATTAAGTATCCGTTTACTGCGGAAGAAAATATAACGATCAGTGATTTGGAAAATGCCAACGATCTTCACCGTCTTTCAAAAGTGATTGATGATGCCGGGGCAGCAGAAGTGATCGATGGGTTACCACACCGCTTACAAACCCAACTCCAAAAGGGGTGGAATGGGGGAACAGAACTCTCACAAGGACAATGGCAAAAAATTGCAATTGCCCGGTGCCTTTTTAAGCAAAGTGATGTGTACCTGTTTGATGAACCTTTTTCGGCGTTAGATGCTATTTCAGAGCAGCACATTATTAAGCGGCTTAACTTGAAAACAAAAATGTCTATTACCATTTTTATAACACATCGATACTCCAGCCTTCGATTGGCGGATTTCATTCTGGTATTAAAAGATGGCGAATTAGTCGAATCCGGTTCCCATCAGGAACTGCAGAAAGCTGGGAAGTATTATTCAGAATTAATCAAAGCGCAGATCGAACCAATCGACCATTTGGCGCAATTGGATGAGACCTAAAAGCTGTTTTGGCAGAAAGGTATTCAGGTTTTTTTCAGGTTCCCTGTGCTACAGTGTAGGCAAGGAGGTGAAGGCGATGAAACGGCCAAAGGTCACTGGCCTGCGCCGGAGGGAGAGCTGGCAGGCACTGCCTTTTCTGCTGCCCAGCCTGTTGGGGCTGTGCCTGTTCTATCTGTTCCCACTGGCCGAAACGGTTCGGGCCAGCTTTATGGACCCGCTGCGCAGCCGGGCCGTCGGGTGGGGGAACTACCGGGCGCTCTTTCAAAATACTGCGTTCCGTCTGGCTGTCCGCAACACCTGCCGCTTTCTCTGCATCTGCATCCCGGCGCTGCTGGCCGTCAGCCTGCTCTGTGCGGTGCTGCTTGGCGCGGCAAAACGGCGGGCGGTCTTTTTCAAAAGCGTCCTCCTGCTCCCCTATGCGATCCCTGTTGCCAGCATCGTTGTGTTATGGAGGGCGCTTTTCTCCGGCAAGGGGCTGGTCAACGGCTTGCTGGTGGGGCTGGGGTGCCGGCCCGTGGACTTTATGGGCAGCAGCGCGGCCTTTTGGGTGCTGATTTTCACCTACCTTTGGCGAAACAACGGGTACGATATGCTGCTGTGGCTGGCGGGTCTGGAGACCATCCCCCGGCCCTTGTATGAAGCGGCAGCGGTGGATGGAGCCACCCCTTTTCAGACCTTTGTCTTTATCACGCTGCCCAATCTGCTGCCAACGGTGGTGCTGACCACCATACTGAGCCTGGTCAACTCCTTTAAGGTCTTTCGGGAGGCCTACTTGGTGGCAGGCAACTACCCGCAGGAAAGCATATATCTGCTGCAGCACCTCTTCAACAACTGGTTCCTGTCGCTGGACATCGGCAAGCTGTCTGCCGCCGCCGTGCTGCTGGCGCTGGGGCTTGGCTGCGTCGTGTATCTACTGTATCACTTTTGGGGTGGTGGGCAGGAATGAGAAAAAAGGAGCCTCTTTTGCCGGTGCTGATCCTTGGCCTGCTGGCCTTCACCGTCCTTTGGCCGCTGTGGTTTACCGTCGGCGGTGCGCTGATGGCGTCGGACGAATTGACAGCCGCCCTGGGGCCGGCCCTGTTGGACACAGCAGACGGCGGGTATGCGGTGTGGACGATCCTGCCTTCCTGGCCGACGCTCCAACCGCTGGCGGAGCTGCTGCTGGACACCCCGCAGTTTTTTTCGGTCTTCTGGAACACCTGCCTGCTGGCCTTTGCACAGATCGCCGGTCAGCTGGTGGTCGCCGCCCCCGCATCGTGGGCGTTTGCCAAGCTGCGCTTTGCGGGCAGGCGTTTCCTGCTGCTCGGGTACATTGCGCTGATGGTGCTGCCCTTTCAGGTACTGATGGTACCCAACTACCTGATCGCCACACGCCTTGGAATCTACGATACGCCGCTGTCCGTCATCCTGCCAGGGGTGTTTTCGGCGTTCCCGGTTTTTATCATGACCCGCAGCTTTCAGGATGTTCCCAATGAACTCCTCGAGGCGGCCAAGCTGGACGGCGCAACGGCCTGGCAGATCTTTTGGAAGATCGGCGTTCCGCTGGGATATGCCGGAATCTTTGCCGCCTTGGTGCTGAATTTTATCGAAGGGTGGAACGCGGTGGAGCAGCCGCTGCTCTTTCTGAAATCCCAATCCAACTGGCCGCTTTCCATGTATATGAACGATATTGTGACAGACAACCTGGGGATCGCCATGGCGGCCAGCCTGCTCTCGCTGATTCCGGCGATGCTGGTGTTCCTGTATGGGCAAACCTATCTGGAACTGGGCATCCAGGCCGGAGGCATCAAGGCATAAGGAAGGAGACATTTTCTGTGAAAATCGTCAGGGATTCTGCCGTTCGTCAGGAACCGGCGCAGCCGCAGGCCGTATCGCCGGAGGAAAACAGGTTTTCGATTCGCCCCCGGCAGATCGCGCTTTTCTTTTTGTGGATGCTGGCTTTTACGCTGCTTGCCCGCGGAACATCCGGCGCGCTGCTGCCAGAGGTGCAGCTCTCCACGCCGGCGCCCAATACCATCACCCAGAGCCTAACGGCGACAGGAACCATTCAGTGGGCGGCGGGCAGCCTGTTCTATCTGCCCGAAGGGCTGCTGGTGGAGGCGGTTTTTGTCTCGGAGGGGGAGGCTGTACAGGAAGGAGACAAAATAGCGGCCCTCCGCCGGGAGGATGTGGAACAGAAGCTGCGGAGCCTTCAGGCAGAACTTGCGCAGAAACAGACGGAATATGCCCGGCTTACCAAACCGGTGGCGGCGGACAGCTATGATCTGGAAAAAGCCCAGCAGGCCCTGCAGGCCGCCTACCAGGCAGCGGAGAACAGCGCGGCAGCCTGGGCGGAGAAAGAAGCGAACGCCGGCAGCGAGCGGGATGCCCTGCAGCGCGAACTGAACGAACGGCAGGAAAAGGCCGCCCAATATGCCCGCGAGATCGCAGAGAAGCAGGCACAGCGGGAGTTGCTGCAGCAGGAAGAATCGCCGGACGAGGAAATCATCAGCCGGATCGAAGCGGAGCTGACGCAGCTTACGGCAGAGGAAACGCAAAACCGGGAGGCACTGGCCGAAGCGGAAGCCCGGCTCAACGAGGCGGACGCAGCGCTGGAAAGCGTCCAAAGCCAACGGGAAGAAGCGGCTCGCACGGCTGCGCAGGCCGCCGAACAGGCGGAGCAGGCCCGAAACGACGCCCGGCACGCCTACGAGAAAAGCGTGGAAGCCGCCAGTGAAACAGCCGCCGCCAATGCGGCCAGTGCCACGGTTCTGGCGGAACAGATCCGGGAAATGGAAAGTAGCGTGGAGACGCTGAAAAAATTGGACGAGCAGGAGGGCGTCTTCTGTGCGCCGCAGACGGGTACCGTGGAATCTCTGCAGCTTATGCAGGGGCAGACCAGCGGCCAGGTGGGCGGGAGCATTTCCGACCCCGAAAGAGGGTATCAGATCCGATTTGCGCTGGAGGCCGAGGACGCGGTGCAGGATACCGTCGGCGTTACGGTGACGGTCATGCAGGGAGCAAAGTCCGAAAGCGTGAAAATCAATTCGTCCGTTTCTCAGCAGGATGGAGGCGTGGTGCTTTCCGCTGCGCTGACCGGGTCGGATTGGCAGGTGGGAAAAGCGGAACTCACAATCCGGCTTTCCGAGACGGAATATGACTGCTGCCTGCCGGTCAGCGCCCTTCACAGTGATAACGGCGGGGATTTCGTCTATTCGGTGGAGGAGCGCAACACTATTTTGGGGCTGCAAAACATCGTGCGCAAGGTTTATGTGGAGGTCGTGGAGCGCAACAACGAGCTGGCGGCCCTGCGGAATTATACGACCGGTGCGCCGGTGGTGGCCGCTACAACGAAGAGCTTGCAGGAGGGCGCACGTGTGCGTACAGCGGGATGAAGATTCGAAAGGCGGTGCTGCTTTTGGCATGCGCGGTTTCCTGGGGGATCGCTGTTTGGTTTGCGGGGAGGCTGTGGGCAGCCTATCCGCTGGTTTCGGTGCGCTCCGACGTGCCGGTCACGGGGCGGCAGCTGGAAGCGCTGCGGTCTGCTTTGCGGCAGGAGGATGGGGCGAGCGCGCTTGTTCCCGCTTTTTGGAGCCAGGCAGAGGGATCGGCGGAAAGCCGCTGGGAAACCTGCGGGATCACTGCCATTCTATATTGCGGCGAGTATGACGCGGTGTATCCTGCCGTGCTTCTGGAGGGGCGGTTCCCCGCTGCGCAGGAGAATGGCAAATGCGCGGTCTCAACCGCTGCCGCGTGGCAGCTCTGGGGCAGCGAGGACGTGCTGGGGCAGGAATTGGAGATAGAAGGAGACATCTACCGCGTGTGCGGGCTCTTTCGCAGCAGCGCCAGCCTGGCCCTGTGCGGGGAAAGCCTTGACCATGGCTTTTCCAACATCGAGTTTTGGGGCGGCTACGCTGCGCCGCCGGTGGAGACGGTGCAGCAGCTTTTGCGTGCGGCGGGGATCGCACAGCAGGTGACCCTCTATTTCCCTTTCCCCTGGATGGCCGCCCTGACGGCCTATGCCCTCTGCCCGGCGGGGCTGGTGCTGCTGGCCGCCGCCCGCACCCTGGGCGGCCGGGTGCGCAGGGGGTGCCCAAAGGAAACGTGCTGGTTTGTTTTGGGCGGCGCTTTTCTGCTTGCGCTCGTCCTGCCCGCCCTGCTACGGTTGCTCCCGCCCTGGATCACCCCCGCCCGGTGGAGCGACTTTTCCTACTGGGGCGGCTTGCTGCCCGCAGTGGGCAAAGCCATAGAAACCGGCTTTTCCCTGAACCCCTGTGCCAAGGATGTCCTCGCCAAATGGAACACGCTGGGGCTTCTCATTGCCGCAACGCTCGCCAATGCTGCGGCCGGAAAGCTGATGCTCAGCAGGCAGCAAAAAAACTCCACAAATTTATGAAACCAATCCACCTTATCTTACGGATAATATTTGTAAGATAAGGTGGATTTTTATGATAATCGCAGTTTGTGACCCGAAAGGGATTGCTATCGAAGCGATAAAGACGATATTGTACCATGATAAAGGACTTTCAGACCGTATCAGTCGTATTTATGAGTTTTGGAATATGGAACAGTTGCTGGATGCCAGCAGAGATAGTTCTTTCGACTGCATTGTTTTTCCCAATTACTGCAATTCCCACAATAGTGTAGTGTGCAGTTTATCCTGCGGATATAATCGGTTCCCGCTTGTTGAACATGATCCGAGGTACACTCTCATTGTACGGGATATTCTCTATTGGGAAACGGCACGTTCCCTTTGGACGCAGTACTTGAAGGCAATTCCTGGCAAGGAGGAAAAAGTAAAGAGAGCCATCAGAGGGATACTGGCGGACTACGAAAAGGAAGAACGTGACATCATCTATTTGGAAAGCAAAAACCATTGTGTCCTTGTCCATTTGGATGGCATACGCCAAACGCCGGAAGGCTCTCCGTCGTTCTATGCTACATTGGACGAAGCGGAACATGAATTTGCTTCATCTGCATTCTTACGAATCCATAAAAGTTACCTTATAAACGGCGATCATATTCTACAAATGTCTAATTACAAGGTCCTTCTGGATACAGGAATGACATTGAAAGGATCAAGGAAATATTTCAGCAAGGCAAAATTGGAATTTTACCGAGGCCGTTAACTATATGGCAAAGCATAAGTATTCGAACTTCAAGAGGCTATAAAACCACGAACTAGAAAAATAAAGTACATTGTATAGAAAGCCATAAAACGCACAAATGCCCATCGGTTCAAAAGCCGATGGGCATTTGCGCGTTTTATGAGAAAAAATGAACGCCTATAGCGAGGAGGCATTCTTATCATCGTTACTGTCACGCATCTTTTCAAGAACATTTTTAAGTAGTGGAGGAATAGGAGCACCCATCTTTTCGGCATTTTCAAGGATACTGCCTAATTCGGATACAATATACCAAAACAAAGCAATTGGTGTGAGCAGCATATCATAATTAAACGGAAGCGTGAGCCCGGAAATATGATTTAATGTCAATCCAAGCAGGATATCTGTCAAGACACTGACAAAAATCATTATAATACTTCCGCATTTATGCCACAACCCCTGCCTAGCTTTATGGGAACTCCAAACACCATTTTTTATAGCAAGAACAGTGCCGGTTACCCAATCCAGCATCATGCAGACGGCATAGAGAACAACAAGCCAGCCAAGCCATCCATGCAATGCGGCCCATAGGCCGATTGCGCCGATGCCGGCGGCCTTTTCAACAGAATCTGTTTGCATATCTTTCGGATTCTCCTTTTATAAGATTTATTATCAAAAGAGAGCAAATTCCGCAAAATGTAAACTTAATTTACATTTTGCAGGATTTGCTCTCTTTACTTTTTGAGCGGCCGCTCAAAAAGTGAAAAAGGAGAATCACAAATGGCATACGAATTTAACCACTACTATGAGCTGCAGAATGTGGCAACAGGTAAGTATGTGAATGTTCTGGGCAATCACGAGGATGGTACCGTAAAAAACGGTGAAACAGTTAACCTTTTTAGCCGTACAAACAATCCTGATCAGCGCTGGGCGCTGGAAAATTTCGGCGGCAATGGCAATGTTCGAATTGTTTTGCAGCGGGGTGAAGGATGGTACGCGTTGAACTATAATACGCGAAACACCAATTGCATCGTTTGGCACCTGAATACCGCAGATGATACTGATACGGTTATTACTACCGTTGAGGTAGAAAATCGCCCCAATACTTATTACCTTATGCTGCGGGATCGCAGCATTTACCTGACGGCTGTTGGCACTGCCCTAAAATGGAGTGCCTATACGGGCGAAGAAGAACAGATGTTCACCATTTTGGAACCTGGCACTGGCAGCGATGGCAGTGATAGCGGAGAAGTCTCTAATGTTCCTGATTCGAAGCTGGTAACCAAATTTATTCCGGCTTACGAAGGAAATTACACGAAAGACCGCAAGGCACAAGGTGGAACTATTTCTGAAATCACGATTCACCATTGCGCAAGCATTTTGACCATTGACGCTCTGGGCGCACTTTGGCAGCGCGAAGGTCGAAAAGGATCTTCCCACTACGGCGTTTCGGAAACGAATATCGGACAGTATGTCCATGAAAGTGATGTGGCATGGACGAACGGCAACTGGGAGGCAAACTGCCGCGCAGTAACAATTGAGACATCTAATGGTGGTGGCGCGCCAGAGTGGCCTGTTTCGGATACGACGTTCCAAACGCTGGTTACACTGGTGGCGGATATCGCCCGCCGTAATGGCCTTGGAAAATTGGTTAAGGGTAAAAATCTGACTTGGCACAGTATGTACGCTGCGACGGCATGCCCTGGTCCTTATCTTTCCGGAAAGCTGCAGGAACTGGTAGATAAAGCAAACACGATAAATGGTTTCTGATTTTTTGATTTTAGGGTTTACAAAATTGGTGCAGTAATCTCTTTACTTAGTGAACGTTCACAAAAGCACCTGACGAGGTGCAAGGACAAAATTCAATGAAGGAGTGAAAAAATAATGGCTTACACTTTTGAGCAATCTTACTATTTTCGTCCGTATCGCGGCAACAGCAGTTTTTGGCTGAACCGCTATGGCAATGGCAGCATCGCATCTCACCAGAAGGCTACGCTGTATACGGCAGCAGGTTCTGCTGATCAGCGCCTTAAAGTTCACAAGGTTAGCGGTGGTTGCCAGCTGCTTTCTGACCTCAACAATGCGTATGGTCTGAACATTTACGGAACCAAAGCAGGGAGTGTTTGTGACTTCTATCCGGTCTCTGGCAACTTTAACGATGCTTTGATTGACCTTTTGACCGTTGACGCAGCTAATAATCTGTACCGCATCAAGATGATCAACCACAACCTGTACCTGACTCCGGCATCCAATTCGAGCGGTGCTGCTCTGACATGGGAAAATGCGTCCAATGCAGACAATCAGATTTGGCAGCTTTGCGCGTCCCAGTCCAGCGGTGGCGGCAGTACGGGTGGCAGTACCACCATTACGATGCCCGTAAATGCAAACCAGAATTATTCCGGAAATAGTTCTTGGATTATCAATTATGGCTGTGCGGTTTGCTGTGGTGTGGACTTGGCATCGTGGAAGAAAAATAAGAGTTACACCATTTCTGATTTTGCGAACTACTATGATGAGGCCAATGGCTACTACTGGACTGGTCCGGATAACTTCTCTTGCAGCGATGCCATTTCTCTGGCAAGCCTGAATGAGGCACAAACGATTGAGAAGATTCGCTCCTATGTCAAGAATCATATTCCGGTTGCCTGTCATGCAGTTGGCTCTGGTAGTCGTCAGCACTGGTTCGTTGCATATGAACTGACTGGTGAAAGTGGCGGCACTTGGGCAACTGCAGGCATTAAGGTCCTTGATCCGTACAATAGCAATTCTGGTTCTACGGAGGGCCGTCGGGTCACTATTCTTGAAGCTATGCAGACTAGCCATGTGACGCTGGGCGTAGATCGTATCCGTATTCCTAACTAAAGCCTAAATACAAATAGGTAGAAAACTCCCCGCTTGTAGGTGGAACACCTAACAAGCGGGGAGTTTTTGCGTAGAAATATTTAGAGAAGCGTCATTAAATCGGCGCTTTGAACGATATTTAGTGTATAAAAGAATAGTAGGGCATATTATATGCACATTTTCTATCTCTTGCAAGTGCCATCTTGACACCAAGGCATAGTACTTAATTTGTATTGATAACCATCATCGGTGTAGAGTGTCTCGCCATCGGCTCCGGTAAAAAGCTTGTTCATTGTCTCGTCAGGCAAAAAATGAGAATCTTCATCATCAAAGTGATTAAAGTTTACACAGAACCATCGGAAATCGGTAGACAAGGTATCGTTATACGACAAGAAGCATTGGATATAAAGATTGCGCCCATCGCTAAAGCAAATATCTCCAAATTGATCTGTGCCAGGGGTACCCACCCAAGGAATTCCATCTTTTGTTAAAGTGTAATGACCACTATCTCCATCTTCCTCAACATAACTTTTATAATCTAATTTTGCATAAGGAACGTCATAAATAGAATCATAGCGTGTAAGAGTATAAGTGTCGGGGGAAACCTGCGTGTCGGAAGGAGATTCGTTTGAGTCAGACGAAGATGTAGACGATGAAATTACATCAGGAGTTGCACTCGGAGAATCCGCTGTAGAGTCGCTGATAGAAATGTCCGAACGGTTGGAAATTTCTGGAGTTGATGGAACTTCAGAAGAATTACCCTCACTGGAAGAACTGCTCGTAGTTGCAGAAGATGATTCCTGATGATTGCCGTCAGTGAAAGTTTGAATGGAGCATGAACAAAGAGAAAGAACAAATAATGTACCAGCTAACAAATAAATCTTTTTTTTCATAATAAGCCTCCATACAGTCGTATGAGTTGAAAAAAATTAATAGAAGATACCAAGGTGCTCTTTCAAAACTATTTATGAAAAAGCGGAAAGAAACTTTAAAGAGAATTGTTGACAGCTATGACGTGACGCCAAAATAGCGTCTCAATTTTATGATTGCTGTCTTTTTACATTTGTTTATGGCCTGTCGAGACTTATTGTCTCTTGTGGCGATTTCTTGGATGCTATATTGACGGAAGTAATGGTCATAAATGACATGATACTCTTCGGTACTTAGCGCACGTTTAAGATCAAGCAGCAAGAGGTTATTGTATGTATCGGATTCGCTGAATGCAGTGTCAAACTGCAAAGGATCATAGTCAGTTTGGCTTTCAATCGAAACAGTGGGAAGCTGATGGCGCTTCGCCTTAGAAAGTGCGATATAATGATGATATATTGCCTTATTGATATAGCTAATGATAGCACCGTCTGTGCTTATAGTCAACTCATTGAGTTGTAAATTTTTGGCGAACGCTAGTAAGAAACATTGGAAATCCTGCAATGCATCCTCTGATTGCAGGAAGAATGCATATTTCTTGAGCAGGGGAGAAAACTTCTCCAAAAGAGCGAGTGCCTGCTCACGGTCACCATTTTGAATATCCTGAATG